>Ga0209567_10001748_pt1 | contig 10869 bp, 10 predicted proteins | sample COG_12_FD_184756 | JGI IMG/M metagenome (GOLD analysis project Ga0209567, IMG submission 184756) | Pelagic marine sediment microbial communities from the LTER site Helgoland, North Sea, for post-phytoplankton bloom and carbon turnover... | ecosystem: Environmental > Aquatic > Marine > Neritic...
TCGTCGCTTTGATCGCAGTTGTGGCCATCCTGGCCATCACCACGGTCGGACGTGAGGTCGACAGCAACTTCGACAACATCTCCAGCAACCTCTAGGTTCTTGCGACCGAGATTGGAGAGGGCCCTTCGGGGCCTTCTTCATTTTCTGGCCCACGGCCGGATACTCGGCGCAGCGCTGCCATCCCCGGCTCCGGCGCGAGTCTTTCGAGCTAACCGACCGTGGGGTTGGTCACCTGCCCGATGAACAAGATCTCGCCGGTGCTGCGGTGTCTGATGACGAACAGGAACGGCCGATCGAGGGTCAAGGTCGCCGGTTGGGGCAGCGAGGTGAGACCAAGGATGACGGCCGTGGCTGCGGCCGCTTCGGTGCCCTGCTCGTCGACCTTGATGAAGGACTTGTGCACGACGTCTTGGACGTAGAGTTCGCCGCCTTCGGTGATGCCGGTGAAGTCGGCGGTTCCGGGACCCGGCGGCGGATTGAAGGCCTCAGCCATTCCAAGTTCCTGGAGTGCTCCCTTGAGGCCGAATTCCGCTTCGAACTCGAACTTCGGCATCGTGAGATCCACCTCCCGTCGCTCGCCGCCGGCCCTGACGTCGAGGTCGTCGCTCCCCAATGCGGCGGTGACCTCCACGAAGCGCCCGGGATCGGGAAGCACAACAATCATGTCGGCGTCGCCGGCATAGGGGATAGCGGCGGCGGCGAAGCCGTCCCCGGTGAGATAGGGCATGGTGACCAGGCCGTGCATCAGTTGTGCCTCGACTGTGGTGCCGTCGAGCAAGGTGAAGGCTCCTGGGGCGGTCAAGGCCGGTTCGAACTGTGTCGCCCAATTGGCCTTGAACCAGATGGCGTTGACCAAGACCATGCGCGTCAGTGAGGTGAGGACTCCCGGAGGAAGCATGTCCTGGATCCGACCCTCGGTCTCGTCCTCGACCCAGTCGTTGATGGCAACCCTGGCGCCCTCGGTGTCGTTGGCGAAATCGGCCAGGTACATGCCGGCGTCGTAGTCGCGAGCCAGCATGTCGAGGAAGGCCTCGAGGAATGGATAGTCGGGCTGACCCCACACCGAATTGGCGGTGTTGATCGTGAACGGCTGGCTGTCGTCCTCGGGTACTTGCGGCGTCTCTGCCGTGACCCGCAGGTCGAGTTCGTTGCGGGCGGCGTGGATGCGATCCTCGAGCAGGCCGAGATGCAGCGTGGCTGCCATCTCTTGCGCGGTCGTGGCTCGCGCCCCGCCGTACGTCATGGTCAGTGCAGTCGCGATGCTGTTCGGGCTGAGCATGGTGTTCTCGCCCCCGGCGGCCGCCACCCGGAAGATGTCGAGGGCAAACTCGGTATCGCCGGAGACAACGGCAGCGACTTCGTCGTCGGTGACGTCCGGCGCGGTGTCGCGGGGTACTTCGGCTCTGACGAGTTCGCCCGTTGCTAGCGGCGGGGAAGGCTCGGTTGATCCGGTGCCCGGTACGGCGGACGTCGTTGTGGTCTCCGCGGGTTCGGTCATGGTCGTTGTCGACTCACTCTCTGCTCCACAAGCCGAGGCAACAACGGCAACGGCCAGGGCGATGGCAACAATGTGGCGCGTCTTCATGATGATTGGCCTCCTCATCATTGAGACGATATCGCGCCCCCGTTGAGTTCCTAGCTGAACATCGTCCTGGGGCGCTCAACCATTTCGCCGTCGACGTAGATGTCGACCTTCTCGTTGTAGAAGCACACGTAGCCGGCGATCTTCTGGCTCTCGGCCACCGGTGACGGATACCACCAGACATGGTTCTCGAGGGTTTCGCCGCCAACCACGACGTGGTAGTACGAAGCCTCTCCCTTGTAGGGACACGCAGTGTGGAGATCTGATGCGGTGAGAAGGTCCATCCGCACGTCGGTCTTCGGGAGGTAGTAGCGGGTCGGCAGTCCCGTCTCGAAGAGCAGGCGGGGCTGGTGGCTGTCGGCGACCTTCTCACCGTTGATCACCACCTCGATGTGGCGTGAGCTCTGCAGGATGTCGACCCGGGAGTATGGGTCGCGGGCGTGGACGAACACCTCCTCGTCTTCCTCGAACCAGGCATCCATGGCCGACCAATCGAAGGTGACGTAGTCGTTGAGCTCCTCGATCTTCGCCTCGGTGTACCAGCGCACGGCGTCGGCGGCTTCCCGACCGTTGGCCTTGACAGTGTGCAATTGGGCGGTTCCCCGGCTCGGGCTGTGGTCCTGTTCACCGGTTGGCGCAAGATGGTCGGTTCGCACGTCGGCAACGGGGAAGTAGTACGTCGGGTAGTAGGGCTTCTCCCACACGTACTTCACATTGGCGGAGTCGGCCACAACGACGCCACCGAGCATGGTGCGGACGCGCTTGCCGCCATCTTCGATCCGGATGCGGCCATGGGTTCGCGCCGTCACTGTGGTCCCTTCGGGTCGGTGGTGTAGTGCACAACCCGCAGTGTTGGGCGGGCATTCCCCGCCTTGGGCCGGTGTCGGCTCGCCGGTTACGCTCGCGAGAACGCCCATCGAAGGGGAGTGCAGTGACCAGCTACGACTACATCATCGTTGGCGCCGGATCCGCCGGGTGTGTGTTGGCCAACCGGCTGAGCGCCAACCCCGACCGTTCGGTGTTGTTGCTGGAGGCCGGCGGTTCGGACCGTCACAAAGAGGTCTATATCCCGGCGGCATTTCCCGAGCAGTTCAAGACCGCCATCGACTGGGACTACGCCTCGGAGCCCGAGCCCAACCTGGCGGACCGCGAGCTCTACATTCCGCGGGGCAAAATGCTCGGCGGTTCGGGCTCGATGAACGCCATGATCTACATCCGCGGTAGCAAGCACGACTACGACGACTGGCGCGACCTGGGCTGCGCGGGGTGGGGCTACGACGACGTGCTGCCCTTCTTCAAACGATCCGAGAACAACGAAAGGATCCACGACGAGTACCACGGCCGCGGCGGCGAGATGAATGTCGCCGATCTCCGCTCCCCTCACGAATACACCATGGCGTTTGTTGCGGCGGCCGCAGAAGCGGGATTGGCCCGCAACGACGACTTCAACGGAGCGAACCAAGAGGGCGCCGGGCTGTATCAAGTCACCCAAAAGGGCGGGATGCGGCACTCGACGGCGCGTGCCTTTCTCCGCCCCGCGATGAAACGAGACAACCTCTCCGTCGAGACTGGAGCTCACGCCGGGCGCATCGTCATCGAAGGAGGCCGCGCCGCGGGTGTCACCTACCGCCGGGACGGCGCGGTACGCACCGCGCGCACCGACGGCGAGGTGATCCTGGCCGCCGGCGCCTTGGCGTCGCCGCAACTGTTGATGCTTTCTGGGGTGGGTCCCGGCGACGAACTAGCGGAGCACGGCATCGACCTTGTCGTCGAGTCGCCGCAGGTCGGGGCCAACCTGCAGGATCATCCGGTCATCATGTCGGTATGGGAGACCACGAAGGGTCCGAGCCTCACCGAAGCGGAGAAGCCTCGTCACCTGCTGGAGTACGCGTTGTTTCGCAGGGGAATGCTCAGTTCGAACGTCGGTGAGGCCGGCGGGTTCGTCAGGACGAGAGACGGGTTGGATCGGCCCGACATCCAGTTCCACTTCGGGCCCGCCTACTTCGTTTCCCACGGTTTCGAGACGTTTGGGGGCCAGGCGTTCTCGCTGGGCCCGACGCTGGTCAGCGTGAAGAGCCGCGGCCGCGTGGCGCTGCGTTCGGCAGATCCGTCTGCCAAGGCCGCCGTCTACGGCAACTACCTGGACGATCCCGACGACGTCCGCTCGCTGGTTGCCGGTCTCGAGATGGCGCGCGAGATCGGCCGCTCGGCCGCTTTCGATGAATATCGGGGGACCGAGATCTACCCCGGCCCGGAGAACCAGACGCCGGCAGAACTCGAGGCATTCATCCGGGCTCGCGTCGAACTGCTCTATCACCCGGTGTCGACGTGTGCGATGGGGCCGGGTGACGCGGTCGTCGATGCTGAGTTGCGGGTCCGCGGGGTCGAAGGGCTGCGGGTCGCCGACGCCTCGGTCATGCCGTCGGTCACCACCGGCAACACCAACGCCCCGACCATCATGATCGCCGAGAAGGCCGCCGACCTGATCGCAGGCTAGAAGACCCGTTCTTGCGTGGCTCGGGTACCGTTTCCGGTACCTCAGCCACGCCAGAACACAAGGAATCCGGTCCCGGTACCATCGCGTCATGGCCATCGACATTGCCGGGTTCATCACCTATCTCAAAGACCATGCCGTCGAGCACGGCTTCCATGTGCACGACGAGCGGCACTTCATCGAGACCTTCTCGCTGCGCCAATCATGGGAGGTCGACCTCCACCCGGAGTCGGCCTGCGACGGGCCGCTCGACCTCAATGTCGCCTTCGATGTCGATCCGCGGGTTCTGCTGGCGCTCGAGGACGAAGTGGCCAAGATAGACGGCGACTTCGAGGAGCCGACAGGGGAGTATCGCCTCCCACTCCTGTTCAACTGGGCGCTGCCGGTGCTCCAGTCACCGCCGGACCTCGTCATCCTCGCCACCGAACTCGCCGGCGTTGGCGGGCCGGCGCTTCCCATCGAAGTATCGGGAGTTGCCTCGACCGCGGTGCTGTCGAGCGGTTCGGACCTCCGACTGTCGATCACGGGGCGGGTCGAGGTCTCGTTGGTCGAGGTGATGACCGGCCAGGAGACGTTGTGCGACGTCCTCGACCGCTGCCGCGAGGTGAGCGAGTTCCTCGTGGCGGGCGCAGACGAGTGGAAGGTCGTGTTCCCCGACGAACTGCCCTGATGTTGTCACCCGGCCTCAGGTGCCGATGGTGAACTCGGTGAGGCGTTCGTAGAGCGGCAGACAGGCGGCGTAGAGCGACCTGAGTTCATCGGGAAACGGCTCCGTCTTTGGCTGATACGGCTCGAACTGCGTTGTCCCATGGAGCCTCCGGTACCAATGGTCGCCCCACACTCCGTCCTCCGGCTTGGGGCCGGCAGGCCAGCTCAGCATGGCCGGGTCGAACGGGAGGTCGAGCCGGGCGCACAACTCGGCCAGCTGCCCGGCGGGATCGGCGAGCAGCGAGCGAGAGTCGACCACGATCGGAGTCGCTCCGTTCGCCAGTTGCCGAGTGACGATCTCGACCTGGATGTCGAAGCCGGTGTCGCTCAACACCGGGGCTCGCCCAAGCCCCTTCGCCAATGACGGCAGCATGTCGCGCGGGTCGCGCACGAGCAGGAAGCTGTCCAGCCCATCGAAAGTCGCCAGACCAAAGCCGACCAAGTGGTGGGCCATGTTCTTGTAGAAGAAGACCGGGGTCGGGCAGTCGCCCTCGAGCATCGTGATGGTGATCTTGTCGGCATCGGTCGGTACGGCGGCGAGGATGCGGTCACGGCCGGGATGATCCACACCGGTAACCACCAGGTAGTGGCCGTACATAGGCTCATCCCACACAGTGGTGTCGGCCCGCTGGCGCCAGCTGTACATCATCGCGGTCGACACGTTGCGGGGACCCGACCACATGTTGATGCGACGGCAAGCGCTCATGGTGCGGCTGCGTCCTGGTCGAGGGTGGCCCGATACATGGCGGTGAGTTGGGCCGTGACCGGCCCGGGCGGGGATCCACCGATTTGTCTGCCATCAACCTCGATGACGGGAGTGAGCGCTCCGAATGTTCCGGTGACGAACGCTTCGTTTGCGGCGTAGACGTCGCTGAGGGTGAAGCTTCTCTCGTAGACGGGGATGCCTGCGGCGCGGCACAACTCGATGACGAGGCCGCGGGTGATGCCGTTGAGGCAATGCTCGCCCGTCGAGGTCCACACCTGCCCGTCGGTCACGATGAAGAAGTTCGTCGCGTTGCAGGTGGCCACGTTGCCTGCCGTGTCGAGCATCAGGGCCTCGTCGGCGCCAGTCTCGATCGCTTGGAGCAGTGCTACCACCTCATGGATCTTCGAGTGGCAGTTCCAGCGTTGGTCGATGGTCTCGGGTGGTGGCCGCCTGACCTGCGCCGTCACCAAGCGGATGCCGTGTTCGACCACGGAAGGATCAGCGACCTTGTGTTCGGCGATGACCACGATGTTTGGCCCGCCGACGACGAGGCGAGGATCCTGCGATGGCGTCTTCTTCGTGCCTCGGGTCACCATCAGGCGCACGTGAACGTCGGTCTCCATGGCGTTGCGGGCGACGGTCTCGTCCAGGATGGCCGCCAGCTCGTCGCGAGTCTTGCCGATGTCGAGGTGGACGGCTGCGGCGCTGGCGAAGAGCCGGTCGAGGTGACGATCGAGATGGACAAATCGGCCGTTGTGGAGCCGCATCCCCTCCCAGACGCCGTCACCTACAAGGAAACCGCTGTCAAAAACCGAAATCTTGGCCTCGTCGCGCGGGAGGAACTCGCCATCGAGGTACACCTGGACATCGGCGTTGCGTGGATCGGGGAGTGCTTCGTGGGTGCCGTGAGCCATGGTCGGCACGCTAGTGGTCGGGCCCGGCGACGTCGCCATCGGCTCAAGAAAGACCCTGCTGAGGTCGATATTCTCTGTGAAGATTCCCACCAGGAGGATTGTTGTGACGTGGGTCATGGACCCCGAGCTCTACGAGCTCTTCGCTGAGGAACTGACTGAACGGTCGGCGGTTCTCGCCGACGGAGCTCGGGCGATCGAGGCCGGCGTCGTCGACGAGATCGACCCGGAGGAGATGCGTCGCGAGGGCCACACCATCAAGGGCAACGGCCGGGTGATGGGCTACGACCTGATCGGCACCGCCGGCCAGGTGTGCGAGGAGATCTGGGGCTGGATCGAGCGCCAGGAAATCGCGACGAGTCCGGCGCTGGGCACCGCACTGCTCGAACTTGCCGAAGCGATCCCTGCCGCGGTCGACAAAGACGCCGCGGACCTCATCCCGGCGATCCGGGCCGTGCACACCGCGCTAGAAGGCGAGTGGCTCCCCGGCGAGCTGCCGGTCGTCTAGCGTTCGTCGCCGGGACCCACGGTCTTCTCCATCTGGATCACACCGGGGAGTTCCTTGGTGACCGTGAACCCGAGTCGCTCGTAAAGCCGCCGCGCCGCTTCGTTGTGGGTGAACACCGCGAGGTGAACGGCGGGCAGACCGCGGACCCGAGCCCACTCTTCGACCTCATCGATGGCTGCGGTCCCCAGGCCTTGATTGCGGTGCCGTTCGAACACCACGATGTCGAACAGCGTGGCCACGGCGCGTCCTCGCACCGGTTCTTCGCCGAACCAGATCCAGCCCACGGATTCGTCGGCGAGACCGCCCCGGATCGAGCAGAAGTGATGGTTGCCGCTGGGGTCGCTGGTCGCCAGCACGTGGGTGATGGCTTCGCGGGCCTGGAGCTCGGCCTCGAAGCGATTGAGATCGAAGGCCTGCATCAGGTGCGCCGTGTGGTCGGCGATGGTCCATTCCAGGTAGGCGTCGAACTCGGTTCCCGCCATCGGCTGCAGCTCGACGTAGCCAGATGGCAGCGGGGCCTGCTGCCCCGGGCCGAGGTCGAGGCTCAGCCGGTGTTCCTCTAGTTCCGGGTGAGAAGGCAACGGCTGGACTCTGCCGGTGTCGACGAACCCGCAGCTCTCGTAGAGATGCCTGGCGACGTCGTTGCCGGCAACGACCCACAGCCCGAGTTCGTCGGCGTCGGCTTGTTGCGCCCACGAGATGACCGAGTTGGTCAGCGTTCTGCCGTGGCCGCACCCGCGGAAGACGGGGTCGATCCACATTGCGATCATGTGCAGCGACCGCGGCTTGTCGCCGATGCGGAAGGCCCCCGCGAGTCCGACGAGCTGGTCGTGGGTTTCGGCGACGAACATCGCTTGATCGTTGCCGGCTGAGGTGGTGGCCGCCCAGGTATCCCATGATTCGGGTGGACGGTCGGCTTCGCGTTCGTAGGACGATCCAAAGGCGGTCGGATCGGTTTGCAGCGCCCGGAGCCGGACTTCACGAAAGAGCGGTCCGTCGTCGGGCCGGATCCGCCGGACGGTGACCGGCGGGCGGGGTTCGGTCACAGGAAGTCCGCCAGAGAGTCGATCACGGGATCCGGCTGCTCGATCATCATCAGGTGTCCGGCGCCGGGCAGGATGACCGTGGTTGCGTCTTGCAGGGCGGCGGCCAGCGGCCGAGCCGCGCTCGGGCGAGTCATGATGTCGAGCTCGCCCAGCAGCAGCAACGTGGGGCAGGTCACCTCGGCGGCCGCGGCGGCCGCGACACCGTACGAGTTGCACGCCTGCAGATCGTTGCCGAGCACTCCGGCGGGCATGTGTTCGAGGAGGCGGACGCTTTCACCGCTCATCCACAAGCCGGGGGTCTGGTGGCCCCCGAGCTGCGACCGTCGGGTCAGGCTCCAGCAGGTGACGAGTTCAAACGCCAGCGGATCGTTGGCTTCGGCCGCCGCCAGCAAGTCAGGATGGACCGGCATCGTCGCCGCGGTGCCGAGCAGGGCCAGGCGATCGACTCGATCGGGGTGGTGGGCGGCGAGATGGAGCCCGATGAACGATCCCATTGAGTGGCCGACGACGGAGGCCGCGGAGAAGCCGGCGGCAGGGATGAGTTCGGCGACCCAGTCGGCGTAGCCGGCAATCGAATCGGGCGGTGGACCGGCCGATCCGCCATGACCTGGCAGGTCGACGGCGAGTACCGACCAGCCGTGGTTGGCGAAGTAGCGGGTTTGGAGCTGCCACAGGGTGCGGTCCATCCCGGCGCCGTGGATGAACAGGAGAAGCGGCGATCCCGGATCGAGCGGCCGTCCGCCGGTTGTGGCTCGCACCTGTCTGCCGGCGACGGTCAGGTCCACCTCAGCTCCTCTGCGATGCCCGCAACGCCTGACGGAGGTCGCCGATGAGGTCGTCGCGCGACTCGAGACCGACGGACAAGCGGATGAGGTCCTCGCCGATGCCGGCGGCTTCGAGCTGTTCTGCGGTCATCGTCGAATGTGTGGTCGAGGCGGGGTGGATGACCAGCGACTTGGCGTCGCCGACATTGGCGAGGTGGGAGAAGATGCGCAGGCGCTCGATGAAGCGGCGTCCGGCCTCACGCCCCCCGTTGATCCCGAAGCTGAAGATGGCGCCGGCGCCGTGGGGGAGGAGCTTGGCGGCGAGTTCGTGGTCGGGATGTGATTCGAGTTCGGGGTAGCCGACCCAGGCGACCTCATCGGCTTCGGCGAGGAAGGCGACGACGGCGCGGGCGTTGGCGACGTGGCGTTCCATCCGGATCGGGAGTGTCTCGATCCCCTGGAGCAGGTAGAAGGCGTTGGTTGGGCTCATCGCCGCCCCAAAATCGCGCAACCCCTCAACCCTGGCCCGGGTGATGAAGGCCTGTGGTCCGAACTCTTCGACGAAGCGAAGTCCGTGGTAGCTGGGATACGGCTCGGTCATCGTTGGGAACCGCCCCGAACCCTCCCAGTCGAACCTGCCACCGTCGACGAGCACGCCACCGAGGGCAACGCCGTGGCCGCCGAGGAACTTGGTTGCCGAGTGATAGACGAGGTCGGCACCCCATTCGAACGGTTGGAACAGGTAGGGGGTGGCGAACGTGTTGTCGATCAGCAGCGGCACGCCGGCCGCGTGAGCGGCGGCGGCGACCGCCGGCATGTCCATGATCTCGAGACCGGGGTTGCCGAGGGTTTCGCCGAGGACCAGCTTGGTCTCCGGACGGATGGCGGCTGTGGTCGCAGCGGTGTCGCGCGGGTCGACCATCGTGGCAGCGATCCCAAAGCGGGGGAGGGTCTGGGTCAGCAGGTTGTTGGTGCCGCCGTAGACGTTGCGGGAGCACACGATGTGGTCGCCGGCCCCGGCAATGGTTGAGATGGCGAGCCAGAGGGCGGCCTGGCCGCTGGCGGTGGCGACGGCGCCGACGCCGCCCTCCAGCGCCGTCACCCGTTCCTCGAATACCGCCACGGTTGGGTTTGAGATCCGGCTGTAGATGTGGCCCTGGCGCTCGAGATTGAAGAGGCCGGCGGCGTGATCCGTGTCCCGAAACAGGTACGAGGTCGTCTGGTAGATGGGCACGGCCCGGGCCCCGTAGTCGGAGTCGGGCTGCTGGCCGGCGTGAAGGCTGAGCGTCTCGAAGTCGGGAAAGTCGGGTTCGACCATGCCAGGACGATACCAACCCTGTTCCTGCGTGGTTCAGGCGCGGTTTCCGGTACTCCAGCCACGCAAGAACAGGAAGGGTCGTGGCTTTCTCCGTTCTTGCGTGGCCAGGGTGCGATTTCTGGCACCCTGACCACGCCGGAACGGGTCACTCGTAGGCGATGGCCTCCAAGATGTTCAAGTTGGCGGCGCGTCTCGCCGGGAAGAACCCGGCCAGCATGCCGGCAATGATCCCGAAGAGCACCAAACCGGCGATCTGCAGCCCCGGGATGGACAACTGGTTGATGCCTTGGGAGCTCAGCGCCGCAGTCACGACGATCCCAAAGAACAGACCAACCACGATCCCGAGGATGGCGCCGATGACGGCGACCATCACCGACTCCCAGCGAATCATGCGCCGGGTCTGGGCTTTGGTCATCCCCACGGCTCGCACCAGCCCGATCTCACGAGTCCGCTCGAAGATCGAGAGGCTCAGCGTGTTCATGATTCCGAACAGCGCGATGATCACCGCCAGGATCAGCAGGGCGTTGAACATCACCAGCAGGGTGTCGACTTGGGCTTCTTGTGACTCTCGGTATTCCACCTGATCCCGCACCGTGACGTTGCCGTATTCGTCGGCGGCAGCGTCGACCACGGCCCGGGTCGCGGCTGGATCGGACCCCTCGGCCGCGGCTACGGCCACGACGAAGTCGGTGTCGGTGCCAAACCCTGCGAAGTTCGCCTTGTAGAACTCCATCCCAATCAGGAAGTTGGATTGCACGACATTGGACTCGGCGTAGATGCCGACGACCTCGACTTCTTGGAGTCCGGTGGACGCAAAGCCCATCTCGATGGT
>Ga0209567_10001751_pt1 | contig 10858 bp, 12 predicted proteins | sample COG_12_FD_184756 | JGI IMG/M metagenome (GOLD analysis project Ga0209567, IMG submission 184756) | Pelagic marine sediment microbial communities from the LTER site Helgoland, North Sea, for post-phytoplankton bloom and carbon turnover... | ecosystem: Environmental > Aquatic > Marine > Neritic...
CCTGGCCGTACTATCGAACGGCACGTCAACGATGATCCGCTTGAGATCAAATGGGAGAACAAACTGCTTGATGGGGCTGGTAATCCATTACCACACCTGCTGCCTATCGATACCAGCCTGCACTGGGCGTACTCGCTGCACGGCGCGAGCTCGGCCAATGGCGTCGATTACCGCCAGTTCTCTCTCGCGCAAAACGGCGTTCCAATAGTACCGCATGTCCATGGCGGCAAGAACGACAGCCCGTTTGATGGCAATCCCGAGTATTTCTTCTCGCCTGGCTTTGGTGTGCGTGGCCCGCGTTGGGTCGACAAGAAATACATGTATGGCGGGCCCGACTGGAACAACACTGCCGGCATGACCTGGTACCACGACCATGCGCTGGGCATAACGCGCATGAATGTCTACGCAGGGCTCGCTGGCTTCTTCCCACTGCGCGACGATAACGACACAGGCAAGCCGGGTAATCCAGCGGGCCTGCCTGCAGATCCCTACGAACTCGGCTATGCCGTGCAGGACCGCATGTTCCGTGATACTGGTGAATTGTTCTACTCGGCCTTCCCGGGTGATCCATTTTACGCTGACTTCATCGATGATGAGGGTGTGGTATTGCCGCCCGAGATCTTCCCCGGTGGCGGCCCTACCGCATTGGCGGAGTTCTTCGGTGACCACATGGTTGTCAACGGCCTGATCTGGCCCAAGGCCAGTGTTGAACCGCGCCAGTACCGGGTGCGCTTCCTCAATGGCACCGACAGCCGCTTCATGCGTCTCAAGTTGAAGGTAATCGAAGGCGGTGCAAGCGACCCGGAGGCAACCGATCCCGCAGCCGGATATGATTTGCCCTTCCTGGTGATCGGTTCCGACCAGAGCCTGCGCGCCAGCGCTGCCGAGGTGAATGAAGTCGATTTTTCACCAGGCGAACGCCTCGACCTTATTATTGACTTCAGGAACGTATCTGTACCTGGCGGCAGCCGAATCATCGTCGAGAACCTGCTGGGTGATGCCCCCTTCGGTGGCGACCTGCCGGGCCCCGATGACGTGTTCCCGGATCGCCGTACTGACCGTGTGATGGCCTTTGATGTGGAAGTGCCACTTGATTTGTCAGTGGCTGACACCAGTATCGGTGATAACTCCTACGTTGGAGGCGGCGTCTCGGTACCTGCCGAAACAAACACCCGCAAACTGGCCCTGTTCGAGGGCACCGACGAGTTCGGCCGCCTGCAGCCGCTGCTCGGCACAGCTGAACCAGTAACTGATGTTACCGGCGCTACTGTCAATGGTTCCCTCACCTGGTTCCAGCCCATCACCGAGAATCCGGCGCTGGGCTCGACGGAGGTATGGGAAGTCTACAATGCCACCGGCGATGCACACCCGGTCCATGTCCACCTGGTGCACTTCGAGGTGATGAACCGCGAAGGCTTCACTGCAGAGGCCATAGAGCAACCCACCCAGCAGCATAACGGCACAGAGGGTGTGGGTTTCCGGCTGGAGAACATTGTTACTGATGGTAATGTCAGTCTCCCGGGAGCATCGGAGCAGACCCGGCGTGACATGGTGATGGCGCTGCCCGGAGAAGTCACGCGCATCAAGATGACCTTCGACAAGCCGGGACGTTATGTCTGGCACTGCCATATCCTTTCCCATGAGGACCATGAAATGATGCGGCCGTACCATGTGGGGCCAGGTCCATTCTAGGTGACTATAAAGGCAGGCTCATTACTCCAATCATGAGCATCCAGGGGGCTGCAATTTGCAGCCCCTCTCTTTATAGAAGTGATTATTCAGTCCTCGTTTTATCGAAATCGAGAAACCCGGCTTGTTAAAAAAAGTTTTATATATTAAAAAGGCCGCAATATTGCGGCCTTTTTAATAACTTCATAAAATCAATTTACTTTGTGAAATACATGTAGTCCTTGTCCAGTGAGTATGTCCATGGCAATCCCGAGTTCTTCCAGCCATTGACTGTTCTCCTGCCCTTGTCAGACCCCTGTTTTGACTTGTCGCCTTCATAACCATCGACAACATTGTAGACTTTCGTATATCCGACATCCGCAAGCATATTAACCGCATGTGCACTACGGCTGCCTGAACGGCACATCAGGATGACTGTATCATCTTTGCCGAGACCCTTCTTTTTCAATGCCGCATCGATTTCACTGACAAAATTTTCGTTCTTGGCCCTTTTGTAACGGTGCTTTTTGTCATTCCATGCCGTCGTATCCATAAATACCAGGGGAACATGTGCATCCATCACAGTGACCGCACCCAGGTAGTTGAGTTCGGATGGTGTACGCACATCCACAAACAGGGTCTTCTCCATGTTCTTCATGGTGTGTTTATAAGCATCTTCGGCTGTCATATAAAGACCTGGTTTTGTCTGTTTCTTTTTGCTCAGATTCGACCAGTCATCAGCCAGTGCTGTACCGGGGAACAGGCCCAGTAGTGACAGTGCAGCCATGGCCGCAAGCAGACGTTTCAGTAAAGTTGTAGTCATCATAGTACCCCCGTTATATAAACATGTAACGCTTGTGTTCAAGCCTTTGCATACTCGTGCTGAGGGATGCTTCGGCAGGTAATTTTTTCACTGTTAAACCAGTTGGTATCGATCGGTTCATACCAGCTTCGCTGGCTTCTCTTATAAGGCGGTATAAAAAAATCCAGCATGCTGCATTGCTCACTGACTGCTCTGAGCGCATGAATATTGCCCTTATCAGGTGTCAGCACTGCTGTGTCGCCGGGTTTTAACGTTCGATGCAATACCCTGGTTAATTCATCGACCTTTTTGCCATCCGGCCCGGTGCTCGATGCCACCCGGTCAAATTGCCATACTTCTGTTTCACCACTGATAATACGCAACATACCAGTTGCACCCGGGTGATCATGCAGCGGTACAAGCCTTCCCCTTTCAATGTTCAATATACCGCCGTTGATACGTGCTTGCTTTACCATGCGCTGCCACATCCAGTATTGATTGCCGGTTTCATAAGACTCATTCACGGCGATTTCGAATTCTGTTGTATCAATGTTGAGATGCTGCAGAAATTTCATACCGCGCCTGGCAGTCAATACATGGTCAATTTTATCGCGAGCAACTGCATCAGCCAGCTGCTTCAATTGCGCCAGAAACGAATCCCATTCGATTGAACCCGGCAGGCGATCACGGGCCCGTATTGTGTCGGGCAACAATACCATTACCGGTAATAGCAGGAGTAATTCACGCCGGCTGATGCAGTATGGCCACTGTTTGCGCTGGCTCACGAATTCAGGCCTCTGCTAAATTTTCTACGGGCCGGATTAACAACCGCCTTCTTCCGCGATTCGAACTACAATCATTTCAAATTTTCTCCAGGCGTCCTGGTTATTGGTATCGAACTTGATAGCATTGCGGTAGGCCTCCAGCGCCAGGGAGAGCTTGCGCTTCTTTGTGAGCATGTCGCCTTGAGTCATGCAGTCATCCACTGATGAACAGTCCACCTTGTATTCTTTTGCCTGTGCGGGCAAAGACATCTGCGCACCCAGCAATAGCATGGAGATCAAAGCAACTACTCGCATCATAGACATCACAATACCTCGTTAATATAAAGTTATAAAGTTCCTGTACAGACATGCCAGACCTGGTGATTTGGCAGTTTTGAAGAATATCAGGAAGTGCTGTAACAGCATTGATACATATCAATTATTGCTATTTATGTTGAATCACATTTGGAGTATTTTATAGGCATGGATGAAGAACCATCCGAACCAATAATGACTGTGCGGAGGCGCTGACATGACTGAAAACACAACACAAAACGGATGGACCAGCCTGAGTAATGGATTCGATGTTGAATTTCATCACGGGATTCCAGTTCGCTTGTCGAATAATGGCCTTGATATTCCTTCGGATGACGCTCAATTAGTCGATGAAGTAATTAGCTTGAGTGGTTTAACCGTTGTGATTTCAGGCTGGGAAGATGCCGAGGAGCCCGGTGAGAAGGAAACCGGATTATGTGTTGACGTTCTGCAATTCGAACAGGTGTTGAGCAGGCTGGCACTGGCTTCAGCCGCGCTGTTTGTCGATCGTTATCACACGCCCATAGACAAGAATTCCGTAGACTGGGACAGTGAAGAATATTCCAGAGACTTCAACCATGCGGTTGATTGTTGTTGCCTGGATGCTGGCGAAATGGACAGGAAAGAGTATTTCAATGTTTATGTAACGCTGATGCACGCTGAAACCAGACGGCTGCTTGAGTCAGGCGAATCGCCCATGGTTGATCCCGAGTAATACCCTGCCCGATCTGTGTACTAGCTTTCGATAGTGTATTCCGCCTCAAGGCGGTATTCGCTTCCTGCGGAAATTTCTACCGTCTCAGGCCCGGCATTAGCGGTTTCCACGCAGATCATATTCCTGTAATCATCATCGTTAAGATCACCCATAGACGCTGTAATATCAATCCACGGATTCCATACCACGGCAGTACTGCAACCTCTTGATACGATTCGAATCTTGCGCCCAAGTGATTCATCATCGATAACCAGTTCGCCAGTCACGCCCTTGTAGATGCGGTCGACTTCAGCTTCTATCCTGACCGGGCCTGATTGTGTTTTCTCAGTAAAATCATCCACCTTGTCCAGGTACTCGATGCCATCCAGCCCAAGCACCTTGACCATGCCGATATCACCAACATAGAAATAGGTATGCAGCGCCTGGCTGATGGTGACATTTTCATCACCCGTGTTTTGTGTAACAAGCGCTACCTTGAGCGATTTACCGACAGTAATTTCAATACTGAGCTTGAAAGGATTCGGCCAAATGCCACGGGTTTCATCACTATCGACCAGTCCCAGTACCACTCGTGTTGAACCGTCCGCGAGTGACTCGCTGCCGGTCACTTCCCATTGCCGGTTGCGCACAAAACCGTGTGCCGGCCTTCCCAGGTCTTCCGGGTCAGCTCCAAACCAGGGCCAGCAAACCGGAATTCCGCCTTTTATTGCCTTACCATCTTCGTAGTAGGCCTTGTCACTGACAAACAGCAAGTCGTCCTTTTGGCTTTTTGGCCGGTAAGACAACACCTGGCCGGAATAAGTTGATATTGTGGCGTGCGCATAGGCATTGTTGATCTCGATATAGGTAAAGCCATGCTCGATTTCAACGAATTGAAGTTCATTCTCAATTTCGTATTCACATAATTGACTGAAATTCATTGTTGCCCCTGTTGCGGTAATAAATTTATGCGTAACTTACACCATTTCCAGCCCTATTTTTAACAAATATGTACGCTGGATCAGGCACTGTCAGCCCTGGTTAATTTTTAACCGTTCCTGTCGGGCACACCACCTGCCCGGCACCACTAAAAACAGCCTGCAGCTTCGCTATTACACGCGTTTTGGACTATAAGTTACATAACGCCATGAGAAAGTATCACAATGACACGCATATTAATCGTTGACGACTCGCCTACACAACTGAACGGAATCTCAAAGATTCTGATCAAACATGGCTATGAAATCATCTTTGCTGAAGACGGTGCACAAGGCGTCGAAAAAGCAGTCAGTGAAAAACCCGACATTATTCTTATGGACGTGGTGATGCCAAACCTCAACGGTTTTCAGGCCACGCGCCAAATCACCAAAAATCCAGAAACCAGTCATATCCCTGTCATCATGCTCACCAGCAAAGACCAGGAGACCGACAAAGTATGGGCGGAACGCCAGGGCGCGAGTGATTACCTCACCAAGCCACCAAAAGAAAATGACCTACTGGTTAAAATCAAGTCCTTCATCTAAACCTGAACAACATTTCATGTCAAAACTGACATCCAGGCTTTAACTGCTTTAATTTCACATTCAAATTTAAACCACTGGATTTACTAGAATATTCGCATCGTCTGTAATGGTCGAATGCTGCCGGAAAAGGCCTGGCGGGCACATCTGGATGAAGAGTAACAAGCATTGTACTGAGCCACCAGCATGGAACAGTCTATTGTTCGCCGGCACACTGATTATTTCAACGCCTGTCGGAATTCAATTTACCACTTGCTGTAAATTGATAGTCCAAAATAAATCATGCGATACTCGTCGGCGCAATCATGAAATATAAAATAATCAATAACAAATTATTCTGCTTAACAGCACTGCTGGTATATAGCAGTGCTATTCAGGCTGCAACACCTGTATACGATTTGGAACAATTACAACACTATCGCTTTTCTTATCAAATCTCCCCATATACACAAAGTTCGTCAGACCTGGACGGTGGTGGTAGTTACTCTGTATCAAGCCTGCTTGTTCGCATGAGCGTAATGAAACCTGTAAGCACTCGTACATTTATGGGGCTAGGAATAAGCTATGACCTCTCCGACTACGATTTTGAGAATCTGTCGGCATTCGGCGGTCAACAACCCTGGGACAAAGTTCGAAGCCTCAACTTCAATTTACCTGTCATTATGCGAACGGACAGTGAATGGACCTTCATGGTTAGTCCATCGATTGGCAGCTTTCAGGAGGTCGATGCAGACTGGAAAGATTCACTCGCATATGGTGCAACTTTCATTGGTTCCTATAGCTTTGGAAATAGTAACAGAATAGGTATTGGCCTGGGTGCATTCGACAGGCTCGACGAAACAATACTGTTTCCGTTTTTGAGCGTGAAATGGCAACTAACAGAAAACTTACGTATAGGTAATGCGCTAAATGCCGGACCGACAGGGCCGGCTGGTCTTCAACTAGAATACAGCCTGAGTGATAAATGGGAAACGGCAGTGGGCTTTGCCCGCCGTAGCCTTCGCTTCCGCCTGGATGATAGCAATATATCGCCCGGCGGCGTTGGTACTCAAAAAGGCAGATTATTGTTTGTTAGGTTGTCTACAAAATTTACGCGGACATTGAGTCTAGATTTGTATGCGGGCGCTGTTTTCGACGGAAATCTCCTGGTAGAAGATAATAATAATAATCCTGTCGCCAGCGCCGACTATGGAACTGCGCCGCTACTGTCCCTGAACCTGAATGGCCGTTTTTAAATACACCATGGCTAAAGAGACTCCGATGGCAATCCGGCAACGTGTGTATGTCTCACCGAACAAGTATAAGCCGTGACCCAACCAGGGCGTTAATAATCAATTATTCTTTGCGCCCTGGTCTATCCAGGCTTTGATGGTATTGATCTGCTCACCAGACAGCGAGGTCATCTTCCCGGTTGCAACTGATTCATCGTGGTGTGGTGGCATCTGGATCTTGGGATCAGCCTGGTGGTCGATCAGGCGGTACAGCGAACTGGACAAACTATCACCGGGCACGACCACTTGTCCAAATTTCGTACCCTTCATCAGGTCATCGTATGAACGCACACTGAATCCACTTGCTTCTATACCTTCTCCCTGGCCATCATGACAAGACAGGCAGTTTTGCTGCAGGATCGGGTTGACATCATTCTGGAAGCTCACCTGTTGACTGCAACCCGCACTAAAAACAGCAATCGCCAGAAAATAAAGAAACTTGTGTGTGTTCAACCGCATTCTAATCTCCTAAACATATCTCGAAGTATCGTTCTTGAAGCACCATATTGGCCTCTTGTGCGCAAATCTACCTCAATTCGCTGCTCTTGGCCACAATCTAGACCACAGAATTACTCAATCCTGTTGCACTGCTAACACTTTTTATAACCCGACTATTTAACCAGCTGCACACCAGCTAGCAGATTCATGCACGAAACTGCATAACATTTCCTGATCGCCGGCAGACACGAATCCTGCTGAATCAATCAGGTCGCTTACTCCAATATCATGGTTTTTACTGGTCGTTTCTCAAGCGCCCACTGATGCATGGAACCGTCATAAAGTCTGACGTTTTTATTACCCAGCAACTCGCTGAACACAAACCAGCTGCCTGAAGCCAGTTGTCCGCTGTTGCAATAGGTAATCATGTCTGAACTGGCATCAATGCCAAGCTCACTGGCCATGTAGTTAATTTCTTCAGGCTCTGCAAATGTAACAGGCGCTTCGGCGCCGGTCAGCAACTCATTAGGAAAAACTTTTGCACCAGGTATGTGGCCTTTTCTGCGCACATAAGATGGTTTATAGGCTCCGAAGTAAAAGCCGAGACCTCTGGTATCAACCAGCTGGATGTTGTCATCCTCCACTGCCCTTGCAACATCTGCACTGCTCGCACTGATATCTTCGCGCATTTCGTGCGCCACCCAGTTACCGGGAGCAGGTTCGCGCGTTTCAATCGTTGCAGGCTTTTGTTCCAGCAACCACTGTGCCATACCGCCATTGAGAATAGTGAGATTGTCATGGCCGAAATATTTAATCTGCCAGTACAGGCGCGTTGCCATGGTTATATCGCCGTTGCTCATGCCGAGGCTGACAATAACAATCGTGTCATCCCTGTTTATACCCCAGGATTGCATCAGCTGTTCAAACTCGGCTTTTTCAGGGATCATGCGCCGTACCCTGCGATCATCGATCTCTCTGCTCGTGCGTATATTGAGGAAATCAACCAGGACCGCACCGGGTATATGTGCCCCCGGAATCCGTATTTTAAGCTCGCCGGTAAATCTTTTTCTGACAAGAACGGCCTTACGTGTAAAGCTTTCGATGTCTTCTCGCACATCGAGGATGGCAACCTGGTCCAGGTTCTGCTCAAACCAGTCGGTTTCCACCAGTGGACCGGGCACCTGTAATGCCTGTGCGCTGCAACTGATTAGCAAACTTATGATAATCAACACGGCTAAGGCGAACTTTTGCACAATATTAATCATGTCTGTATCTTGCTATTAGTGCAGAAGATTTTTTTCAAGCATTGCCTGCAGTTCGATCTTTTCAATAGCCAGTGTATAAATATTGCGATCTTCAAGCGCTACAGCATGTTGCAGATGGTCTGGATGACTTCGAAGCTGTTTATCTCTCGATTGAAACATGTCTATGAGTTCAGACTGATGAAGCCGCAACAGGGCAAACAGCCATCGACCTGCCAGTGAATCCTGTTCATTATCAGTTGTTGCCTGTAATTGCTGAATAAACTGTACACGATCAAGCCAGGGGCCATCTGTCACCCAGCGATTGACCGCAAACCAGTGCAATGGTTGTCCCGAATCATCAATTGCAAGACCAGCAGCATGCGCCCATTCCTGTTCACCGATCTCGGTAAAAATATGAAAGTGCCCATGCTCGTTTTCATGTTGAGTTGCAGCTTCATGGCAATGATAAAAGGCGCGCCAGCGTTTATTCGCAAACATCAAGCCCTCATCAGGGTAACTGCGCCCGCTTTCAACAACATCAACATCTGCGAGTGTCAACAACACGGCATTGGTATTAAGCTGCGCCATTTCCTCAATACAGTGAAACAGCTGCTGGGCCCAGTACGATTTATGCTGCCTTGTTTTGCTTGCGCACATTGGCATCACAATGAACAGGGCGATGCCTGTCTGCCTGGCCGGTCAGGCTTGCTGCAATCGCCGGCATTATCCACCGGCAGCTCATCGCCTTCATCAATGATAATGACTGCATCCTGACTGGCCACCGTTATTTCAGGCTCAGGCAAGCGCTGCCTGGTATGGTCCACGGCTATAGCAATTGCTGCTGCACTGATAGCAGTTCCTATAATAATGCGGCTTTGTTTACGCTTCATGATAGTACTCCCATGGGTTTATCAAGCTTAAGCCAGATTCGCAGGTAGACTCCAGCTATACCGCCACAGAAAGCAGCAAACATCCATAACCAGCCATGCAGGCTGCCACTGGTTATACCGCCAACCATTGCACCGATATTGCAGCCAAAACCGAGCCGTGCACCATAACCCAGCAACAGTCCCCCAATCGCGGCAATCAAGATGCGCCTGGCTGGCAGTTTCATTGCCGGAGCATATTTACCTGCGAGTGCTGCCGCCAGCAAGGCACCGAGTATAATACCGAAATCCATTACCGAGGTTGTATCTGCCAGTACACTGTTATTAAGCGACTGGCTGGGGTAACCGCTGCTCCAGTAGACCCAGCTGCCAGGATCACCGCCAATGGCGGCCCAGATCTTTGCACCCCACAAGCCGAAGGCATAGGTAATGCTCCAGGGATGGCCGGCCACCAGCAGTGTGGCAAGATTCAATCCAGCGAGGCTGAGCACGCCCCACCAGAGAGGCCACGGACCGTGAATCAGCCGCTGTGCAAATTCCTCTCTTGGCACCTGCCATTGAACTGATTTGGTGGTGCCATGGCGCTTCAGTTCAAGATAACGCACCAGGCCATACAATATGGCCAGTATTACAAACTGTATCAACAAGGCCGGCCACCAGCCAAAATATTCGATCACGGAAATGCTTTCATAACCCGGCAGCGACATCCACCAATGCAAATGCGCCGAACCCAATGTAGCACCGACGATAAAAAATATCAGGGTAACCAGCATATCGACCTGCCCCTGCCCCATGGTGTAAAGCGTACCCGAGCCACAACCGCCGCCAAGTTGCATACCGATGCCAAACAGGAAAGCGCCGGCCAGTACCGAAGTGCCAACTGGTGCCAGGGCGGCAACTGCCTGGACCGAGGGGAAGACCTGTCCAAGCAAGGGGAAAAACAACAGCGAAGTAAGTCCGAGCAGCAGTATTTGAGCACGCACACCGGTACCGTCTCTGTCTCGTATGAAAAGCCGCCATCCACCGGTAAAACCAAAAGCGGCATGCAGCAACGCGACCCCCAGGCCAACACCGATAAGGAACATCAGATATTGTGTTCCAGCAACGGATTGCTGGATATACAGGGCGGCAGCCAGGATACTGATTACAAGCATGGTTGGGGAAGTATTCCCGGTGGCGTATACTTCGCACCTTTGTACCGATTTGTCCGGGCTTTAGCAATAGTAGTGAGAACAATCCATGTTTGACAGTTTGA
>Ga0209567_10001752_pt1 | contig 10855 bp, 10 predicted proteins | sample COG_12_FD_184756 | JGI IMG/M metagenome (GOLD analysis project Ga0209567, IMG submission 184756) | Pelagic marine sediment microbial communities from the LTER site Helgoland, North Sea, for post-phytoplankton bloom and carbon turnover... | ecosystem: Environmental > Aquatic > Marine > Neritic...
GTTGTTGTTCATGTCTCCGCGCCCCGTTATCTGCGGCGCCAGCGCGGCCAGAGGGTGGCCACCAGCAACAGCGCTGGGATGGCGAGGAGCTGCGAGGTGCTGAGGCCGAGCAGCTCGCCGCGTTCATCGGCGCGCAAGAACTCCAAGAGGAATCGGAGAATCGCGTAGAGCCCGATGAACGCCAGCATGAGCTGGCCTTCGAAACGTTTCCTCGGTCGAAGCCAGAAGAGCAGAAAGGCCGTGATCGCCACGCAGCCGAAGGCTTCGTAGAGCTGCGTCGGATGGACCGGAAGCGACGGCAAATGTGGAGCCTCCAGCAATCCGGCGCGCCACTGCGACTCGCTCGCGGGCGAGAACGGGGGAAAGCTCACGCCTGCCGGTCGGTCGGTATTCACGCCGAAGCAGCAGCCCCCTAAAAAGCACCCCAGCCGGCCGAACACCAAGCCCAGAGAGATGCCGATCGCAGCGATGTCCATCCCGCGGTAGAGCGGAACGCCTTCTCGTTTCAAGAACCAAATGCCGAACGCCGCCGCCGCGATGAGGCCGCCATAATAGGTCAGACCACCCCGCCAGAATGCGGCCCAGGCGAAGCAGTCGCGCCCGGACGGTTGGCACAGCTCACGGGCCGAGTCCCAAATCCCCTCGGCACGCGCGCACTGTGCGGCGGTGATCTCCCAAGCGACCTTGCTCGGGTCGGTGCACAGATGCACGTAGTCCCAGAAGTAGCCATCGACGAACACATGCAAGAGGCGAGCGCCGAGGACACCGAGGATCACGGAGAAAAGACCAAGGTCGATGAAGGTGTCCGGGTTGAGTCCGTCGTTCCTAGCGAGTCGGGCGGCCAGCCAGGTCGCCAAGGCGAAGCCGACTAGAAGGAGTGTGAAGTACGCTGGGATCGGCTCCCCGAAGATCTCCGCGAGCGTCGGAAGCATTCAGCCGGACTCTAACACGCGCGCTCAGCCTGCCGGCGCCTCTGCGCGTTTGGCGGCGAGTTGCTTCTCGCGACGCCCGTCCATGAAGCCTTCGATGAGGATCAGGGCGACACCGATCGTGATCCAAGCGTCGGCAATGTTGAACGTGGGATACGCCCAGCGGTCATCGAGGTGGAACCTGACGAAGTCGACGACATAGCCCAGGTTGACTCGGTCGACGAAGTTTCCGATCGCGCCGGCGACGATCAGCGGAACGCTGATGGCGAAGAGTCTGCCCCCGCGTCCGGTGACGAACATCCAGAGGAGGAGAACGACGGCACCCGCAGCCGCGACGTAAAAGACGCCCTTGCGCACTGCGCTCGGCATGTCGCGCATGAACCCAAACGCGGCACCACAGTTCTCGGCGTAGCGAAACTCGAGCAAGCCGTCGATCAGCACCAACGGCGGGCGCTGACTTCGCTGGGCCTCGGTCCGTCCGTATTCATTGGGCTCGCAGGCCGGGTCCGAGGCCCGTGAGGACGGCTGCGAAAGCCGCTCGAGCGCCCACTGCTTGGTGCCGAGGTCCATGGCGGTCAGGACGGCGATGGCGGCGAGGCACAATACCAGTGCATTTCGGGAGCGCGGTGTGCGTGTCACGGCCGGCGACTGTAACAGTTGGGCCCATGGGGTCAAATCGACCTATTTCGAGCTAAAACGCTACAATTACAGACTTTTACAAGATTGTGACACAAGCATCATTGCGGCTGTGTCACGTTGTGTTACAAGTGGCGTATGGGTGACGAAGACGAGAAGAAGAGCCCCAAGGGCGGCCGAAAAGAGCGGGTGCTCCACACCCGTGTGCCGGCGGTTCTCGAGCAAGAGCTGAAGCGGGTTGCCAACGCCTGGCGTGTCCCGGTTTCCAACGTCGTGCGGGCGCTGCTCGAGGATGCGCTCGACACCATCGACGTCGTTGGCGCCAAGGCAGAGGGTGAGCTTCGCGAAGTGGCCAAGCTGCTCGCCTCCGAGCGCCACCGGTTTCGCCGGAAATCTTCGGAGCAGCTGAGCAAGATTCCGGGGACCCCCGAACCGCTGTCCGCTGCGGTCGAGGCCGCGCCTGCGCCGGAGCCTGGGTCGGACCCGCTTGCGGGCGCCGTTGGGGTCACCCCGATCATCCTGGTTCACGACGCCGTGTGTGGCGTCACCGGCGCAACGCTCGCTGCCGGGTCCGAGGCCTACATGGTCCTTTTCGAGGAGCCGGGCCGACAACTGATTACGGGCAGGGACCTCCTGCCCCGAGCATCGACACCCAAGGAGGAGAAAGCCGATGACTGAACAACAACAGATCCAATCCACCATCGAAGACAACGTCAACGCAGCCGCCGGCCAGGTCGGCAAGACCGCGGAAGGCGTCGTGACGTTGGGCCGCAGGGTCGCCGGGCTGTGGCTGGGGGTGACGCGCACCGCAATCGAAGCGGCAGCAAACACTCTCACGTCCACCTCCGAGGTCGTCAGTACGATCGCGGAGTCCATGGGAGAGCTGTCGGACCGCATCCAAGGCACCACGAAGAAGGCCTGATCCCGAGCCGACGGCACGCAGCGCTGTCCAAGGGTCGGCGGCGACGGCGTTCCAACGCCGCTCCGCCGGCCCGTCGGCTACCGGGTTTTTGGCGAGCCCGGCGTGGATTTCCGGTCGATCGGCCCGTGCGAGAGATGACGCGCTTCGCGCAGGTGCCGAAAGGCGTTGATGCCCCAGCGGGTTAGGAAATAAAGGGGAGGCGCGGCGAGCAGCCCGCAGACGAGCGCGCCCACCCAAAGCTCCCCACCGGTGTTCGCCAAGAGCCGCCCGACGTCTGCCCAGAATTGGCCTTCGAGCAAGCGATCGACGTTGCCGTCTTTGAGCGCGCGTCCGGTGTTGCCGAGCCAGGTCTTGATCGTTGCACGAGTGACCTCTTTTTCGGGATGCAAGACCGCCGCTCCGACCGACCAGGTCGTGTAGTAGAGAGGTACCGCGGTGAATGGGTTGCTGATGAACAAGACCGGAATTCCCGAAATCTTGTTGGCGCGAAGTAGGGCTGCAATCGGGATGTACAAGACGATCTGAAGGCCGAGGGTCGGCGTGAATGCGATCATCGTGCCGAGGAAGACGCCCCAGGCGATTCGGTGCGGCGTGTCGTCGAGGTGAAGAATGTTGTGGAAGACGATCTGCTGGAGCCGTCGCCACAGGTCTCGGAGGTTCATCGTGGAACACCCCAACCACCGCCACCGGGCGTTTCGACCCGCAGGACGTCGCCGGGCGAGACTTCCACGCTGACGCGGTGAGCGAGCTGCTTGCCGTTGAGTAGATTCATGCCCGGAGTCCCTGGATCGCCGCCGCGCATACCATAGGGCGGGACCCTGCGCCGCTCGGAGAGCACGGAGACGCGCATGGACGATAGGAATTCGAGCTCGCGGACCAATCCATCGCCGCCCGGCTGGGCGCCTGCCCCGCCGGACCCATGCCGCAGCTCGAAGCGGCGAACCCGAATCGGGAACCTGGTTTCGAGAACCTCGGCATCGGTGCACTTGGAGTTGGTCATGTGCGTATGCACCCCGGAGGCCCCCGCGCGATCCTTCGTCGCGCCGGCCCCGCCGCCGAGGGTTTCGTAGTATGCGAATCGATTATCGCCAAAGGTGATGTTGTTCATGGTCCCTTGGCTCGCGGCGGCCAGTCCGAGGGCGCCAAACAGGACGTCGACGATTCGTTGCGAGGTCTCCACGTTGCCCGCGGCGACCGCGCGTTCGGGCTCTGGGCTGAGCAGCGAGCCTTCCGGGATGCGAACGCGGACGGGGCGCATGCAGCCGCTGTTGAGGGGGATGGGTTTGCCGACCAGCACCCGAAGCACGTAGAGGATCGCCGCGATCGTGACCGCGCGGGGTGCGTTCAGATTGTTGTCGAGCGCGCGGTCCGTACCCTCGAAGTCGATCTCCATGGATCCGCCGCGAACGGTGACCCGCACCGCGATGCGCGCCCCGTCGTCCAATTGATCTTCGAACTCGTGCTCTCCGTCGGGCAGGTCTTCGATCGCCCGGGTCGTCAACTCGGCCGCATTGTCCTGGATGTGTTGCATGTACGCGCTGACTACGTCGATGCCGTAGCGCGCGAGGAGCCCGTCCAGCAGCTGCATGCCTTTCTCATTGGCCGCGATCTGTGCCTGGATGTCCGCCAGGTTTTCGTCGGGATTGCGCGCGGGATGAGGGCCGGCGTTCAGCGCATCGCGCAGGAGCTGCTCTCGGAAGGCACCGTTCTCGACGATTGCGAGGTTCCGCAAGACGACGCCCTCCTCTTCGAGCCGGGTCGAGGACGGCGGCATGGATCCGGGGGTGAGCCCACCCACGTCGGCGTGATGTCCACGCGACGCCACCACGAAGCGGAGTGCCCCTTCGGCGTCGTGCACGGGAGTGACGACCGTGATGTCTGGCAGGTGCGACCCACCGGCGGCCGGATCGTTGGTCGCGAACACCTGGCCGGGCTTCATGTCGGGATGCGCGGCGAGGACGGCGCGAACCGATTCGCTCATGGCACCGAGGTGAACGGGGATGTGCGGAGCGTTGGCCACCAGGCCCCCTCGCGCATCAAAGACCGCGCAGGAGAAGTCGAGCCGGTCGCGGATGTTCGTACTCATCGCGGTGCGCTGCAGAACGACGCCCATCTGTTCAGCGATCGACTTGAACTGGTTGTGGAAGACCTCGAGGAGCACCGGGTCGACGGCTGTCTCGGCGAGCTCGCGGGCGTCCCCAATCTGGGTGTCACGCAGAATCAGGTAGTCGCGATCGTTTCGAATCGCGACGAAGCCGACATCCACGACGACGGTTCCGGTGGCGTCCAGCACGAGCGCCGGGCCCGGGATCTCCGAGTCGATGGGAAGGCTCTCCCGGAGGTAGACCGGCGCGTCGACCAGGGCCCCGGCCGACCAGAGCTTGGTGCGGCGGACCGGCTCGCCGGTGCCCGCCTCGACCTCGGGAAGCTCCGGCTTCGTGCTGCTCAACGCCACCGCAAGGCGCAGCGTGGCCGCTTCGACCGGGTGACCGGGTCGCGTGTATCCAAACTCGCGCTGATGGAGCGCGTCGAACGCCGTGCGCATGCGCCCTGCGTCGGCCCAGTCGACTGAAAGCGTCGCCTCGGTTCCTCGGTAGCGAAGCGCGACCTGGCGCCGGATGTTCCAGTTCGCCTCGGGCCCGGCATCTGGTTCGAGCGCCGCGCGGCCCGACCTCTCGAGGAAAGAGAAGGCGTGCTCCCATCGCGTGGGCAAAGGGGCATCGAGGCTCACTCCCCCCGCGTCGCGCTCGCCGTGCCACTCGAAGTTGGCCACTCCCATTCCAAAGGCCGAGAGGGCGCCGGCGTACGGGTGGAAAACCAAGCGTCGAATTCCGAGTCGTCGCGCGATGAGACAGGCATACTGACCACCTGCGCCGCCGAAGACCACCATCGCATGTGTACGCACGTCGTGGCCGCGGCCGACGGACACTTTCTGAATTGCGGCCGCCATGTTCTCCGTCGCAACTCGTAGGAAGCCGTGTGCAACCTCGTCCGCGTCGCGCTCGATGCCATTCGCTCGAAGCGCAGACGCGATTTCTTCGAGCTTCTTTCGGGGTCTTTCTTCGTTCAATGCGAATGGAAACCGGTCTCCCGCGAGTCGTCCGAGGCAGAGCGAAACGTCGGTCAGCGTCAGCTCGTCGGCGGCCGGTTTCCCATAAGAAATCGGTCCCGGGTCCGCGCCGGCGCTTTGCGGGCCGACGGTCATGCGTTTCGCTTCCAGCCTGCAGATCGAGCCGCCGCCCGCAGCGACCGTGTGGAGCTCGATCATTGGTGCGCGGATTCGAATGCCTCCGATCTGGCTTTCGAAGACTCGCGACACCTGGCCCGCGTAGCGCGACACGTCCGTCGAAGTGCCGCCCATGTCGAAGCCGATGGCTTCTGGCAGGCCCAGATCGTCGGCAACTGCGCCGGTCGCCACCACCCCGGCGGCTGGGCCAGACAAAACGGCGTTGCGTCCGATGAACGCGGATGCGTCGACCAGGCCACCGTTGCTCTGCATCATGCGCAGCCTCCCTTGCCCTAGCTCTTGTTCGAGCTTCTGCATGTACTGCGTCAGCAGCGGGGTCAGGTACGCGTTGGCGGTGGTGGTGTCGGTGCGGCCGAGAAGACCGAGCTCGTTCGAGATCTGGTGCGACAGCGAGACATGGGCGAAACCGAGCTCCGCTGCGATCGCGGCGACTTGGCCCTCGAGCGCCCCGTCGCGGTATGCGTGCATCAGCGAAACCGCCACCGATTCGGCGCCATGCTGACGGGCATCTTCGAGCGCCCGACGGAGCGCAGCCTGGTCGAGCGCCCGCAGCACGGAGCCATCGGCGGCCATCCGCGCACCGACTTCGATGACCTCCGCGGCGAGTGGCTCGGGCTTCTCGATCTCCAGCGCGAAGAGCTCGGGCCGCGTCTGATCACCGATCCAACTCAGCTCCCCGAGGCCTTCGTCGGCGATCAGCACGGTCCGGCAGCCACCGCGCTCGAGAAGCGCGTTGGTGGCCAAGGTCGTTCCCATTCGTACCTCGGCCGGGGGAACCGGCTCGCCGGCTCCGAGGCCCAGGAGCGCGCGGATGCCCAAAAGCGGCGCCTGGTCCGAGGAGAGCACCTTGGTCACCCCGATGGCGCCCGTGAGCCGATCTCGATGGATGCAGTCCGTGAAGGTGCCTCCGCGGTCGATCCAGAACTGGTGCCGGGGGTTCGGCCGTGCCATCGAGCCCTGCATCGAAGCACGCTGCCCCCTGGGGTCAAGAGCGGCGCTGCGATCTACGAAAGAACGCCAGAAAATAAGCCTAAAGAGCTATGTTAGGTCGATAATTGAGGGATCCGGCTCGGAGTCGAGAATTTTTCTGGTTTTCAAACGAGTTTCCTGGACTTATACAGGCCAGCAAGTCAAGGGAACCAAGGACGATGGACACGGAAGAATTTACTGTCTCGTCCGTGATACCTGCGAGTCCAAATCGTATTTATTCCGCATGGATGGATGAGCGCCATCATTCCGCTTTCACGGGAGCGCGGGCTACGGTGGACCCCTGGGTGGGCGGTCGAGTGGTTGCAGACGATGGTTTCATCGACGCTACCCAAGTCTATTTGGTGACCGGTAGTCGTATCGCCATGACTTGGCGGACCCGGGATTTTCCGAAGGGGGCCAACGACTCGCAGGTCGACATCTCGTTTTCTCCAGTGGCTGGCGGCACCAAGGTCGAAGTGACCCACAGCAAGATCCCCGCCGGGCTCGGAAAGGCCTGCGAGAAGATCTGGAAATCGCTCTATCTGGGCCCGATGGCGAAGTACTTCGGTGAGCCGGACGCCATGCGCGCAGCCTACAAGGCCGCCAAAAAGGCCGGGCACCTGCCCCTCTCTGGAATCAAGGCGAGCCGGCCGGGGCCGAGGCGTCCTTTCGTTCCCGCCCCGAAGCTTCCCGTCGAGGAGCCGGGCGAAGACGAGGACGAGGACGAGGAGCGGCCGAAGAAAACCCGCAAGCGCGTCGAGACCAAGCCGATCGACCTTCGGGAGCTCGCGCAGGCGCAGGCTCAAGCCCGAAAGTTGGCCGCTCGGAAGAAGGCCGAAACCAAAAAGAAGGCCGAAGCGGCGCGCAAACAGGCGGAAGCCCTTCAGCGGAAGCTGGAAGCCAAGAAGAAGGCCGAAGCGCTGAAGCTCAAGCAGGCCGAGGCCAGGCTAATCGCGGCGGAAAAGAAAGCCGAGCTAGCCCGCAAGAAGGCGGAGGCGAAGGCAAAGGCCGACGCGATCAAGCGTAAGAAGGCCGACGCGAAGAAGAAGGCCGACGCGAAGAAGAAGGCGGCTGCCAAGAAGAAGGCGGCCGCCAAGAAGAAGATGGCCGCCAAGAAGAAGATGGCCGCCAAGAAGAAGATGGCCGCCAAGAAGAAGGCCGCTGCCAAGAAGCGTCCCGCGTCGAAGAAGCGGGGTGCGACGAAGAAGCGCGTCGCCACCAAGAAGCGGGGAAGCGCCAAGAAGCGCGTGGCCACGAAGAAGCGGAGAAGCACGAAGAAAAAGGCTTCCCCGAAGAAGCGCAGCAAGGTGACCAAGAGGCGCGCAGCTCCGAAGAAGCAGCGAAGCACGAAGAAAAAGGCTTCCCCGAAGAAGCGCAGCAAGGTGACCAAGAGGCGTGCAGCTCCGAAGAAGCGCGTCGCCCCGAAGAAACGCGGGAGCACGAAGAAGAAGGCGGCCTCGAAGAAGCGCGCCAAGGCACCGGCGAAGAAGGCCAAGCGTCGTACGTCGCGACGCTAGCCTGCTAGTCGAGCGGGGACTCGGCCTGGCGCCGCAATCCGTCAAGGAGGGCGTCGAGGGCTCGATGCTCTTGGGCGAGCTCGATGATGCTCAGCTCTTCGAGCTCGCTGTCGACCGGGCTCGCGGCGAGCCAGACCTGCATGGCTTCGAGGGCCGTCAGCAGACCGACGCTCCGTCCGGGCAAGGCCAGCGCAGCGGTGGACACCTTGGCCTCGCGCAGGGCCTCTGCGATCAGCGCGGAGGCCTTTTGGGCAACGCCATGGTCGAATGAGGCGCTGTCACCTAGACCGATCAGCAGAAGGCGTTCGGACTTGAGCTTGCCGGGGTTCGCTAGCAAGGCCTTTTCCCCGAACGTTCCCAGAAGGTATCCGGCCATGAGCTTTCTCGAGAGCGCGCCACAGAGGCGCCAGTCGATGAGCCCGGCCGCGCCCCGCAGCGGCCGCTCGTCCGAGAAAAAGGGCAGGACGATGACTTCGGTTTGGAGCTCGTCCAAGCTTGCTGGCGCAGCGGAGATGAAATCGTAGGCGATCACGATTTGCCCAGCTCGGTCGCGACGCGATCGAGAACGCCATTGACGAAGGCACCGCTCCCCTCGGAGCCAAAGCGCTTGGCGAGCTCGACCGCCTCATTGAGCGTCACTCGTTTCGGGATATCGACCATCTCGCGAAGCTCCACGATTGCGACGCGAAGGACGTTCCGATCGACGATCGGCATGCGTTCGAGGCGCCAGTGGTGGCTCGACGAACGAATGATCTCATTCACGTCGTCCTCGTGATCGGCGTACGCGCGGACCAATCGATTGGCGAAATCGACGTCTTCGATCGGCGCGTCCTCGGTCGCGAGGTGCCCCCAGTACGACCGAATCGCCTGCGTTCCGCTCACGTTCGACACATCCATGAAGTACAGGATGCGAAGCGCCGCCTCACGGCCTTTTCGTCGTGATCCCATCGTCCGCAAGCTTTCGATCTAAAATGACCATTTCGATCGCGGTCAGCGCTGCGTCGCGGCCCTTGTTGCCGTGCGCGCCGCCGGCGCGTTCGAACGCTTGGGCTTCGTCGTCGGTCGTGAGGAGGCCGAAGATCACCGGGACCCCGGCGTCGAGTGCGACCCGGCCAAGGCCAATAGCGGTGCCCTGCGAGACGAAGTCGAAGTGGGGTGTGCCTCCCCGAATCACCGCGCCGAGCGCAATGACAGCGTCGAAGCGCTGGCTCTGCGCAAGCTGCTGAGCTGCGTACGGGAGCTCCCAGGCGCCCGGCACTTCGACGACATAGACCGATGCGTCGGGCACGCCGCGCTCGGAGAGGCATTCTTTGGCACCCTCGAGCAGCTTGCTTACGACCGCACGGTTGAAGCGAGACCAGACGATGGCAAAGCGCGCGTCCGCTGGCGCGGCGACTTCTCGCAGTGGCGGGTTGCGGTCCTCGCTCATTTGGAAGCTGCTGCCTTTTTCGAAGCCGCAGGAGTGAGTTGACCGCCCGGTGCAACCAGAAGCTGCTCGCCCACATTGAGCCCGTAGGCGTCGAGGCTCGGAATCCGCCGCGGCCGGTTGGTGAGTAGACGCAGCTGCTCGAGCCCGAGGTCCGAGAGCACCTGTGCGCCGAAGCCGTACTCGCGAAGCACGACACCGGGCTCTTCGGGCGATCGAGGGAGCGGTTCGTTGAGGTAGAAGGCCAAATCGGTTTCGGGATCCGGATGCCCAGGCAAGAACAGAATCACCCCGTTGCCTTCGCGTTCAATCGCAGCGGCGCAGTCGGCGATGTGGACACGGTCGCCCATGCGCACCTGGAATGCGTCGCCTAGCACGCTCCCGCGGTGCACGCGCACCAGCGTTGGCGCCGCGGTCAGCTCGCCGAAGCTCAGGGCCATGAACTGCTCCTGGTCGCCGACCTGAACTCGATAGACCGAAGCGATCCAGCTGCGTCCTGACGGCATTTCGACGGGCGTCTGCCGAATCCGCTGGACCAGCCGTTCGCGGGCCAGGCGGTATTGGATGAGGTCCGCGATCGTGAGCAGGCGCAGTTCGTGCTCTTCGGCAAAGGCGACGAGGTCCGGGTAGCGAGCCATTGATCCATCGTCTTTCATGATCTCGCAGATGACGCTGGCCGGTTTCAACCCCGCGAGCCGGGAGAGATCGACCGAGCCCTCGGTATGCCCGGTGCGTTGCAGCACGCCGCCAGGAACGGCCTTGAGCGGAAACACGTGGCCTGGGCTCACCAAGTCTGCGGGCCCCGCGTCGTCTGCGACCGCGGTCAAAATCGTTTGCGCCCGATCGCCCGCGCTGATGCCCGTTGTGACCCCCTTGCGAGCCTCGATCGAAATCGTGAACGCAGTCGAACGCGACGAGCGGTTGTCGTCGACCATCATCGGTAGGTCGAGTTGACGAATTCGGTCCTCGGTCAGGCTGAGGCAAATCAACCCTCGAGCGTGTCGTGCCATGAAATTGATCGTCTCGGGGCTCGCCATTTCGGCAGCCATGCACACGTCGCCTTCGTTTTCGCGGTCTTCGTCGTCGACAAGGATGACCATTTTGCCCTTACGGATGTCATCCAATGCCGCCACGACCCGCTCGATCGCGCTCGTCATATGGGCGCCACCATGACGCGAAAGGGCTCGCCCTACCAGCGGACCGCTGCAA
>Ga0209567_10001753_pt1 | contig 10847 bp, 9 predicted proteins | sample COG_12_FD_184756 | JGI IMG/M metagenome (GOLD analysis project Ga0209567, IMG submission 184756) | Pelagic marine sediment microbial communities from the LTER site Helgoland, North Sea, for post-phytoplankton bloom and carbon turnover... | ecosystem: Environmental > Aquatic > Marine > Neritic...
CGCCTGGCGGCACACCTGTTCGCCTTTGGCGGCCACGCCGCCACCACCGGCATGTACACCCCGATGTTCTGGGGTGTCGCTGACCGCGATCTTGTGCTCGACCGCTTTGAAGAGCTGACAGGTGGACGTGTCTACAGCATTTACAATATCCCCGGCGGCGTACGCAGGGATATTCCCGACGGTTTTCTGGAACGTCTGAGCAGCCTGCTGGACTACCTGGAGTCGCGCCTGCCCGACTACGACAACCTGTTCTTCACCAACCAGGTATTTGTCAAACGTGCGCGTGATGTCGGCAAAATGACCCAGGAGCAGGCGCTTAAATGGGGCGTGACAGGGCCCAGCCTGCGCGCCACCGGGCTGGCGTTTGACGTGCGCCGCGATGACCCCTACCTGGTATACGACAGGATCGAGTTTGACATCCCCACTGAACCCGGTGGTGACGCCCTGTCGCGCAACCTGGTACGCCGCGCAGAGCTGCAACAAAGTATTCACATCCTGCGTCAGGTCATCGACCGCCTGCCCTCCATCGAGGGTCCGATCCGTTGCCCGATCCCGAACCCGCTAGCCTGGAATGTGCCCGCCGGTGAAGCCTATACCCGGGTGGAATCCTCCAAGGGCGAACTGGCCTACTACGTGGTATCCACGGGTGGCGACAAGCCCTACCGCGTGCACGTCCGCGGACCGTCCAGCATGCACGCGGTGCAGGTGCTGGAAAACCTGGCGGTGGGTTCACGGCTGGAAGACGTCGCACAGATCATGTTCTCGCTGGATGCCTGCCCGCCGGAGGTCGATCGCTGATGTCGGATATCCCCTACAAGGACAAGGGCAGTATCCTCAGGCCGATCAAGACGCTGAGCTTCTTCGCCCGCAGGGCGGTGACTGAAGAACTCGAACCACGCCCGGCGGCGGCGAACTACCGTGGCTTCCACGTAAACGACTGGGAGTTGTGCATCGGCTGCAGCACTTGCCAGAAAGTGTGCGACAACGCGGCCATCAGCATGGTGAAGATACCCAGCCTGCCGGAGGATCCGGTCAAGGGTATCCGTAACGAGCGCCCGGCGATCGATTATGGGCGCTGCTGCTGGTGCGGGCTGTGCGTGGACATCTGCCCGACCAGCTCGCTGTCCCTCACCACTGAGTATGTGCACACCTGCCGCGAGGACGAACTCGACAGCTACTTCATCCTGCCGGACCCCAAAGGAATTCACGATAAACATTTCCCCAAGGGCTGGGCCAAGAGCAAAGACGCCGACCTGGTGGACCTCGAACGCCAGCCCATGGAAGAAATGGACGCCGAAGAACGCCTCAAGTCGTTCGACGAGATGGTGGAGGGTTTTACCGATCAGCAGGCGATCATCGAGGCATCCCGCTGTGTGCAGTGCGGCATGTGCCACGATTCCTGCCCCACCCACATGCACGCCCCGGAATACATCCGCGCGATCTGGGAAGGCGACGCCGAAGAGGCGGTGCGACAGATCTACCGCAGCAACCCCTTTTCCCACGTCTGTGGCCGGGTCTGCACACATCGCTGTGAGACAGCCTGTTCCATTGGCCGGCGCGGTGAGCCGGTGGCGATACGCTGGCTGAAACGCTATGCGATGGATTCGGTATCGGACCTGCGCATCCGCGAAATTGCCGCCGAGGGCAAGGTCGATTATATCAGCGGCAAAAGGGTCGCTATCATCGGCGCCGGCCCGGCAGGTCTGACCGCTGCCTTCGACCTGATCAGGCAAGGCCACGAAGTCACCGTGTTCGAGGCGCTCGACAAACCCGGCGGTATGACGCGTTACGGTATTCCTGAATATCGCCTGCCCTACGACCGCCTTGATGCAGACGTCGCGGTCATCAGCTCGCTCGGAGTTAAAATCCAGTACAACACGCGTATCGGCCAGCACATCAGTATCAGCGAACTGGAACGAAACCACGATGCCGTACTGGTTGCCATCGGCCTGCAGCAAGGCCGTTCGACGCGTATTCCCGGCAGTGACCACAAACAGGTCAAAAAAGCGGTGGACCTGCTGCGCAAGATCACCGAGGGCAAGCCCTTCAATATCCCTCGCTCTGCGGTAGTCATCGGCGGCGGCAACGTGGCCATGGATATTGCCCGCAGCCTGGCACGCCTGCAGAAGGAAAAATACGGCGAAATCCATATCACCGTCACGGCACTGGAAGACTTCGAACATTTCCTCGCCGATCCTGAAGAAATCGGGGAGGCGCGCGAGGAAGGCATCGAGATATTCGACAGCCGGGGCCCCAAACAATGTGTCATAGACGATAACGGCCAGTTAAGCGGCCTGATGACACTGCGCGTGGTATCCATCTTTGACGACGACGGGCGCTTCGCGCCCTGCTACGACGACAGCGACGAACAGATACACTCGGCTGACATGGTGATCGAGGCGATCGGCCAGATGACCGACATTTCACTGTTCGGCGATGAATTGACCGAACGCCTGGAGTGGAAGCGTGGCCGTCTGAAGGTCGAACCGGACGGCCGCAGCTCCGAGCCCTGGCTGTGGTCGGCGGGTGACATGGTGTTCGGGCCCGACGTGGTACACGCCGTGGCCGACGGACACCGTGTGGCCGCCAGTATCGAGAAACACCTCGCCGCGCCACAGGGAGCCAAAAATGAGTGAACACGACGAAGGCCGCAGCGCCGCCTACAAGCGCATCAAATCCAGGCAAACCCTCGGTGAGATCCTGGAGGTCGCAACCTCTTTCGAGAAATCGGCATTCGAGTTTTATACCAATCTGATCCCGAAAGTCAGCAAGAACCTGCGCTACCTGGTGGAGGAACTGGCCGACGAGGAAAAAGAGCACTACGAACTATTCACCAAGCTGGCGAAAAACCCGGATATCGAAAACCAGATTCATGACAAAATCCAGACACCGGTGGAAGACCGCCGCTTTTCCGATTACATACAGCTGCCGGAACTGGGCGACAACCCGGATGATCAGGCCATCCTGCAATACGCCGTGGGCCGTGAAGATGCCGCCATGAAACAATATCGGGAACTTGCAGACAGCACCGAAGCCGGGCCGATACACGACCTGTTCGAATACCTGTCATACGAAGAAACCATGCACAAACGCGAACTCGAAAAACTGTATTACGAAACCGTCCACAGCGGTGGTCCCGGCTCGGCAAAATAAGTTGCGAACAAAGCAGTGAAATCCGCGAGCGCAGCCAGTCCAACGCGGCGGATGCGCTCATAGCGCAACGCGCTACAGCAGTGGAAATGGTCGGGCGGCTATTTTGAATCCGTGCCTATTGACTGACGGCCTTGATGTTGTCCGCGGCTGGATTCACCTCCACCCGGTTGCGACCGTTCTCTTTTGCGGCGTACAGGGCCTCGTCCGCACGCGAAATAGTTTCCTTGACATCTTCACCCATGACAAAGCGCGTGACGCCAATCGAAATCGTAACACGCCGAATTTCTTCGCCGGTCCTGGGATTCACCACCCGGCCTCTTTCGATCGCGGTGCGGATCGACTCCGCAACTGCAAACGCACCATCGATGTCCGTCTCCGGCAGCAGCACAATAAATTCCTCGCCGCCGAAGCGAGCCACGAGGTCCTTGCCCTTGGTCTGCTTCGCCAGGGCATCGGCAACAGCCTTGATGACTTTGTCGCCGAACAGGTGACCGTAGGTATCGTTGATGTTTTTGAACTTGTCGATATCACAGATGAGTAAACAGGCATCGCTTAGTGCGCGATCCTGTGCAACGAGGAGCTTGTCGATCGCCTCGTCGAAGCCCTTGCGGTTGGCGAGCCCGGTCATTACATCGGTCTTGGCCTCGGCGCGCGCTCTGACCAGTTCCTCGCGCAGCGCTTCGGCTTCGCGCTGGCTTTCCTCCAGGTGCTGCTGCAGATCCTGGTTGCCGGCGCTCATGCGATCGGTGCTCTCTTCGAGGCTGCTGACCAGGGACTTGATTTCTTCCGGGTTGATGTTGTCGTTGAGCTGCGATGCACACACCTTCAACGACTCTTCGTATTTCGAGACCTCGCCGTTGGCTGAGACCAGTGAGGACGTCACCGATTCGGCCAGCGACCGCAACGCCTGTTGCGCCTCCTCGAAGCGACCCATGTCAGTCGGGTCAACGAATCTGCGGAAGAGGTCGGCTGTGACGTCCTCGTCGATCTGCTCGTCCGCAGCGACCAGCGCGTCGATAGCCTCCTTCAGCGGCATATTGATACCGGCAACGTATTCATACCAGACCGCGTAGTTTTGCGGCGTGACCGGTACGCTGTAGCGCGACATAAATGGCAGCGCAAGGCGCAGAAATTCCGAGGACGTTTCTATTGTTACTTTTTTTCGGTGCATCAGTGTCCATACCCTGTTTGCAGCAACTGTATTTATGCTTATCGTCTGCCGGCGGCGGTTCTTTATAGTCATTTATCCGGCGCACATTCAAACAATTGCGAATCCGGCCGTTACAGGCGCAGGACGCATGGCGGCAGAACGTCACTAGCGTCCAATTCTTTATCGAGGCAGGGAAGTCACCTTTATGAGGTATTCAAGCGCAGAGTGGTTACTGATTGCCTGCGTATTCGGGCTTAGCGTCGTCGCAAATCTACCCGCTGAATTCCAGGCGGTGGTGCCGGTGACTCCGGCCTCTCTGCAGATTATTCTGTGCGTATTGCTGGTCTTTGCTCTGGTACGCTATGTGCCCCTGCCGATCGTTATAGCCTTCAGTATGTTACTGGTGGGATCCGGTGCCCCATGGATTCTGGACGGCTATTTCAAGCTTGGTTACTGGGTCATTCTGGCCACTATAGCAATCATGCTGTTGCTTTCACTGGCTTACCGTACGATCAGCGCGAAGGACCAGGATACCCCCGCTAACGGTGGCGCATCACAAAATGTAAAGGCGCTGTTCAGAGTCGTGGAGCGTGGCAATCTCGCCTGGACATACCGCTTGATCGCCATGGGAGCAGACGTCAACGTGCGCAACGAGGCCGGGCAGTCTCCCCTGATGCTTGCCGCCGAGAAGGGTTACGCCGATATGGTACAGATCCTGATACAAAATGGTGCGAATCCGAAACTGGCCAACAACCAGGGCGAGTCGGCGTTGACAATTGCTCTGATGAAGGGCTACACGCGGATCGCCGAGACACTGGAGATGGCCGAAGCCTCGCATAAATACGCGCAGGGTGAGGGCCGCGAGCAGGCATGAGCGGAGATAAAAAACACGTCAACACACCCACCAACCAGGGGAGTGTGCTGCCATGAACGAGCCCTTGTGGATTTTAAGCGTTCTGTTCGGGTTCGCCATCCTGGTACAGCTGCTCTCCTATATCCATAGATCCAGACAATCGCTGCGCTCGCTGCAGAAGGAAATCAATGCATCGACGCAGACCATGGTGGATTGCAGCCGTAAGCTGGAATGGCTCGAATCCCGGCTCGAGGACTTGCTCGACGCCGCTCAACTCCAATCCTGCGACGAGAGTCGGGAGCAGGAACGACTGGATCAACTGATACGCGCGATCAAGACCGAAGCGATGCAGAATGGCTACCGTCTGGGGCTCGGCGATATCGACCAGATAGACTAATTTACCCGGCTATCCCTCCGGACTCAAGCCGGCCAATCCTGGCCTCGAGCCGCTCCAGTTCCTGGCGAAGTTCGCCGACGAGCTGCTCCAGTTGATCAAACCGGTCATGGTCGGGTTCAGAAGGCGGCAACCGGGTACCCGTGTGCTGCGAACTATCCGCTATCTGCACCTCACCGCTGAACAGCTGCGCATAACGCGACTCCCTTTTGCCCGCTTCGTGGGGCAGTCTGACAACAAAAGGCCCGTCATCGCGTTCCATCAGTTGCACGAGTGCGGACTCGACCTCGTGCACATCACTGAATTTGCACAGGCGGTTGGTTCGGGTACGCAATTCGCCGGGTGTCTGCGGACCGCGCAGCAGCAGTACACAAATAATACCCAGTTCCTGTTCCGAAAATTTCAGGTTGCCGAATTCGCTATTGCAGAACCGGTGCTGGTACTTCACGACGCGACTGCCAAAGCCGGACTTATCGAGTACCAAGCGCTTTTTGATGAGCTCATCGAGTGTTTGTTGGACGGTAGATTCATCCAGCGCCAGCACCGGCTCGCGGTTGCTTTTCTGGTTACACGCGTTGGTCAGGGCATTCAACGACAGTGGATACTGGTCAGGCGTGGTGATTTCCTTTTCAATCAAACAGCCAATGGCGCGCGCTTCGTGAACAGTGAGGGTAATATCCATAAAATCAAATCTTGCTGCCTGAAATCGCCTTCCCGCTATTGTAATACCCCGGTCATTTGTTGCAAAGCATCCGGGCCGGGCCGCGTCTTGCGAATCCGGGCTCTCATCAGACACCATTTTCGGACGCCGGCCGGCATCAATCGAGAATTTTCCGATGCTACAACCAGAGCATGCGACCGCATTCCAGTGGATGACTCAATACGCGATGATAGGGATAGATTCGAACCTTGAAATGCTGCAGGCCGCCCGCTGAACACAGCTGTTCGTCCTCGAAAAGCTTGCAGTGATACGACGCTTTTCCATCAATGACCGGCTCCAGCAGAGCAAATGGGATGCTGTGAGTCGCGCTGAATTCACCAGACTCCGTTTCTGCTCCCAACACACACTCGACGACAAGGTCGTCCGAGTCCAGACCATTGAGATCAACGTCGACATCAATCAATAGCGGTTTACCCGAGTGAATCGCGGTCGCCAGCGGCCTGGCCAGCTGCGCCCGTACACCATGCCAGTCCTGGGCAATTTTATTTTTCCAGCGTGCAAGTTCCCTGGCACCGCTGCCCTGGTCCTCACGCAGCCGCAACCCTGCCCTGCTGGCCGGTCCATACAAATCTCGCAGATAATCCATCGCCATGCGTATGGTATTGAAATTGGGCAGTACCGTTTTCATCGAAGCCTTGGACTTCGCCACCCAGTCCTCGGGCTCGCCCTCTGCATTTCGCGTGTAGTAAGAGGGAATCACCTGGTATTCGAGTGTATTCAGCAACTCTTCCGCTTCCTGGCGTTCCCTGGCCTCTGCGTCAAGTTCCACGTAGGGGGTCAATCCCCAGCCATTTTCCCCGTTCCAGGCTTCGGCCCACCAGCCATCCAGCACGCTGAGATTGATGACACCATTGATCGCCGCCTTCATGCCTGAAGTGCCGCACGCCTCCATGGGGTACTCCGGGTTATTCAGCCAGACATCCACACCCGGCAACAGTTCGCGCGTCATGGACAGGTTGTAGTTTTCCAGCAGGATCACCTTGCCCTGGAACTCGGGGCGCAGACTGATATCGAACACCTGTTTGAGCAACTGCTGCCCGGGGCAGTCGTTCGGATGCGCCTTGCCGGCAAACACGAACATGATCGGATGCTCAGGATCGTTGACCAGGCGCGCCAGACGTTCCAGGTCGCGGAACACCAGGGTCGCGCGTTTATAGGTTGCAAAACGGCGCGCAAAGCCGATCACCAGCATGTCCTTGTGCCGGCTGCTGAGGTTGGCTGTCAGCCGATCGGCGATGGACCTGGTCGCAGGACAGCGCTCGTACTGCATCAGTGCCCGGCGTCTGACGTCGTCCAGCATTGAAGTCTTGAGCAGATGACGTACGCTGAGAAAGACTTGATTGGGAATAGTGTCGATAAATTGCTGCCAGAAGACCGGATCGGTCAGCTTTGCCCGCCAGCCACCGCCCATGTACATTTCAAAAAGCGCAACCCAGGGTGCAGCCAGATAGGTATCGATATCGGCACCGTTGGTGACGTACCCCATCGGGTTTTCCGCTGCCTGCAGTTCCGGCCAGATATAAGAAGACATGTCTGAGGCGACATCGCCGTGAATGCGGCTGACACCGTTACGAAAACGCGAACCGCGCAGCGCCAGGCTGGTCATCGAGAAGCTGTTTGGCGTATCCGGAACGGCGCCTAATTCATACAGGCGCGGCGGCGGAATACCGAGTTCGGCAATCAGCCCGCCAAAGGCACTGTGGATCTCATGGTTCTGGAAAACATCGTGTCCGGCAGTCACCGGTGTATGGGTGGTAAACGCGGTACGCGAGGCGACCAGCTCGAGGGCGCTTTCAAAATCCATGCCCCGGTGTATCCACTCACGACAACGCTCCAGGATGAGAAATGCCGCGTGCCCTTCATTGATATGCCAGACCGTGGGCTTTAATCCCAGAGCGCGCAACGCCCGCACACCACCGATACCCAGTACAATTTCCTGCTGCAGGCGCATGTGGCCATCACCGCCGTAGAGTTGTGCGGTGATCAGGCGGTCCTGGGGGGCGTTCTCGGGCAGGTCGCTGTCGAGCAGATAAAGCTGAATCTGCCCCACCTTTGCGCGCCAGACCCGCAGTTCCAGCAGCCGGCCGGGCAAATCGACATGGACGTGAATCCCGGCACCTTTACCATCCAGCGCAGGAAGCACGGGAAGGTCGCAGGGGTTGGTATTCGGGTAAACCGCGACCTGCGTACCATTACAGTCGATATGCTGGGTAAAGTAGCCCTGCCGGTAGAGCAGTCCCACCCCTGCGAACGGAACCCACAGATTGCTCATCGCCTTGCAGTAATCCGCGGCCAGTATGCCCAGGCCACCGGCATAAATCGGCATGCTTTCGTGGAAGCCGAACTCCAGGGAGAAATAGGCGACCAGATCCGTATCCCGGTCCAGGTACTTGACGATCGAGGCGGTCGGTTTCTCCTCGTGGTAGGTATCGTATGCTGCCAGTACGTGACGATACTCAGCGAGCAGAATAGGATCCCTGGCCGCCTCATTCAGCTTGTGCTGGCGCACCCGCCGCAGGAAAACCCTTGGATTATGCCAACAGGCGTTCCAGCATTGTTCATCCAGATGCCGGAACAAACCCCTTACCCCCCGGTTCCAGCTGTAATACAGGTCGTTGGCAAGCTCTTCCAGGCGTTTGAAACGCTGCGGGAGAACAGGCTGTATCTCGACGCTGAACCGGGAACCGGGAGCGCCGGCGTTTGCCGGTTGTTTGGTCACCGCACCGTTCCCTCCTGGTGGCCCGGCAAAATGGGGGTATTCTGACGGGCCGGCCCGCTTACGCTGACAGGCCGGCCCGCCTGCAGGGAGTTATATCAGCGACAGATACAACCAGACAGCACCAAATGTCAATGCAATACCGGTAATACCCAGCAATACGGTACTGCCCTCATTACGACACCAGCCACGATATATCCAGTAACTCTGCAAGCCGGCAAAGCCCGCTGCGGCGCCGGTGACTAAAATGGTATTTTTATTGGCTATATCCATCGGTAACAGGAAGATAAAAAAGAAAACGAACGCAACTCCGAGCGGGGTCAGCGAAAAAATCCACCGTTCAATTTCCTTTTCATCGCGGCTGTTCCTGATCAGTCGACTGAGCTTAGTGGTAATTGCCATAGATCTATCTCCTTAGGTTACTAAAAAAATCCTCTCCCCCCGTGCTGGCATGGCGCAGCGGGAAACAAGCTTAACGGCTCCGGCCGGTAAATATACTGACGTGGGCCACAATCGCGGCAAACATCAGATTTGCCAGCCTTGACCGACAATTATTAAAGCATCTCAATGTTGTGATATAAATTCAAGTGGGCGCCATCATTTCAGTTGCTGCCTGTGCGGTGGGCGGGGTTTACTGGCACAATAGCCGCCGGGAGCGGGATTTTTCTATGCAGTATTACAGGCGGTAATTCGGTGGCATCATTCACCAGCATCGCAATCGCAGTCGCGTTCATGGCATTGTTGGGGCTGCTTCTTGCGGCAATTCTGGCAATAGCCAACAAACAATTGTTCGTGTACGAAGATCCGCGCATCGACGAGGTCGAGGACATGCTCCCGCACGCCAACTGTGGCGCCTGCGGGACGGCCGGTTGCCGGGCGTTTGCGGAGAAGCTGGTGCAAGGTGAGCTGCAGCCGGGTAAATGCACCGTCAATTCCCCGGATATGAATGCTATGATTGCCACGTTTCTGGGTGTGGAACTCGGTGCAGAGGAAAAACGCGTGGCGCGGCTTGCCTGTGCAGGCGGCAGTCACGTCGCCCGTATGCACGCCAGTTACTCCGGCCTCGATAGCTGCCGGGCCGCTGCACTGATCTCGGGTGGCGGGAAAGGCTGTGTCTGGGGCTGTCTCGGATTCGGCGATTGTGGGCAGGTCTGTGATTTTGACGCAATTGTTATGGACCGGCACGGCCTGCCGCTTGTCGACACAGAGAAATGCACCGCCTGCGGGGACTGCGTGGATATCTGCCCACGCGATCTGTTTTCCCTGCACCCGGTCAGCCATCGGCTGTGGGTGGCCTGCAAGAATCAGGAGAAGGGGGAGGAAGCGGAGGCCGAGTGCGCCGTGTTGTGTACCGCCTGCGGCCGCTGTGCGGCAGATGCCCCCGACGGCGTCATTACGCTTGAAAATAACCTCGCGGTGATCGATTATTCCAGAAACAGCCTTGCCTCCAGGCTGGCCATCGAGCGCTGCCCGACCGGCGCCATTGTCTGGCTGGATGATCAGGCCGGCATGCGCAAGGGCAAGGAGGCAATAAAGATAGTTCGCAAGGAGGCGCTACCTATCGACTGAGCAGCGGCCCGCTGCAGTGTTACGCCCCCATTGACAACGAGCAGATTTGCCGGGCACCCACGAAACCGATACTGTCTTTTCAGTACCGGTTCTTCTTAATCATCGTGATCGACAAAATGAGACACAGTGGCAATGTTGAAGAAAACTGAACCGCAACAATTCAAATATCCCGGCAAGCGGATGGCGATGGACGGCAACACCGCCGTCATCATGTGCGAGCGGGAATCTTCCGACGCAGCCGGTGCCTACCCGATAACACCCTCGACGCAAATGGGCGAGTACTGGGCGGAG
>Ga0209567_10001754_pt1 | contig 10842 bp, 10 predicted proteins | sample COG_12_FD_184756 | JGI IMG/M metagenome (GOLD analysis project Ga0209567, IMG submission 184756) | Pelagic marine sediment microbial communities from the LTER site Helgoland, North Sea, for post-phytoplankton bloom and carbon turnover... | ecosystem: Environmental > Aquatic > Marine > Neritic...
GTTCCCATCGAACCTCGCTACGACTACAGGAGGGTGCGGCGGTTCGTTGAGACCTTGGGGCGGATGATCGCCAGCGCCGACCCGGGCGCAGCAACGATGGAGTGGGACATCCCGAAACGCGGCGCCCGGGTGTTCATCGACCACAACCAGAACGTCGGTGGCAAAACGATCGCTTCGGTGTATTCGGTGCGGCCGCTACTCGGCGCCCAAGTGTCGACACCCATCACCTGGGCGGAACTCGCTACGGCTCGCCCGGGCGACTTCACGATCGCCACCATCGCCTCGCCCACCACGGCCGCGGCCGGAACCGCGCATACGTCACTGCGTTCGCGGACGGCCGCTGCGGCCTCGCCCGTCCGCATGTCCACGCTGTCCAGCGGACGCATCAGGGTGCTGAGCGGTTTCATGGCCGCTCTCACGACCAGTGGCTCTCCCGTCGTGGTCCCCCCCTCGAGTCCGCCGGCGCTGTTTCGCCTGCGCCGGAACCCGCCGGATCGACGCCGCTCCGAATCGCGCTCGATCTCATCGTGCACGTCGGAGCCGCGCCGCGCCGCGGTCTCGAAGCCGAGCCCGATCTCGACGCCCTTCATCGCCTGGATGCCCATCAGCGCCGCCGCCAGACGGCCGTCGAGGCGTCGCGACCAGCTGACGTGGCTGCCGAGGCCGACGGGGAGGCCGGTCGCCACGACCTCGAACACACCGCCGAGCGTGTCGCCGGCATCGCGGGCCTCGTCGATCGCGGCGACCATCCCGGCGGCCGCGCGCGAATCCAAGCACCGGACGGGCGACTCGTCCGCCGCGGCGTTCAGGTCGTGGGGCAGATCGGTCGGGATCTCGGCCTCGACCGGCCCGATCCGAACCACGTGACTTCCGACCGAAACGCCGAACTCGATCAGCAGGCGCCGCGCGATGGCCCCGGCGGCCACTCTCGCCGCCGTCTCGCGGGCGCTGGAGCGCTCGAGCACATCGCGGGCGTCGGCCCGGTCGTACTTGAGCATCCCGACGAGATCGGCGTGGCCGGGTCTGGGCAACGTCACCCGGCGCAGCTCCGCGTCGGTCGCTCCGGGCTGCGGCTCGACCGCCATCGCCAGTTCCCAGTTGGCGAAGTCGCGATTCGGGATCCAGATCGAAAGCGGCGAGCCGAGGCTCTCTCCGAGCCGCACGCCGCTCAGCAGCTCACCGGCGTCCCTCTCGATGCGCATGCGACCGCCGCGACCGTGGCCCGCCTGCCTGCGGGCCAGTTGCCCGGCGACGTCGGACGGCGAGATCGGCACGCCGGCCGGGAGTCCTTCGATGACCACGAGGACGCCTCTACCGTGCGACTCGCCCGCGGTGGTGAATGTGAAGTGATGAAGCATCGATTCCCTTTGCGCGCGCCGCCCATCCGCCTGATGCGAAAGGGACCCGGCGCTCAGCCGGGCCCCAATGTAGCAGGTCGCGGAAGAATCCCAATGGGTCGCGCGCATGGGTCTTGGCGAGCGGAGACAAGGAGCGAGGAGGAAGTCGATGCTGGAGCATCTTCGACGACGAGCGACGCAGTATACGTCGGCAACCCCCATGCGCCCTGCGGGTTACGGCGGCGCGGGCCGTCTCCAGCGTTGGCGCTCCTCGACGATGCACACGGCATCGCCGTCGTCGCGCCGCCTAGGATCTGTGCCCGCGGCGTTCGTAACGCGACCCCATCGGGATTCTTTCGCGACCTGCTAGGGCAGTTCGCCCGCAAACAGGAACGACCCGCCGGCTCGGCAGGTCGCTGCAGATCCTGCTAGTTCGTACCGAGGGTCGTGAAGGCCTGCGTCTCCACGATGTGCGGCGTGACCAGGATGATCAGGTCGATCTTCCGCTCGTTGTCCTTCGTCGTTCGGAACAGCCACCCCAGAACCGGGATGTTCATGAGGCCTGGAATTCCGCTCACGCTCCGCGAGACCTCGCTGAGGGTCAGGCCTCCGATCACCGCGGTCTGACCGTTGTCGAGCAGCAGCCGCGTCTGGCCGACCTGTTTCTCAAACACGAAGCCGACGTCGGACACGTCCACCCGGAGCGCCGAGCGTTCGGCGTGCAGGTCGAGCAGAATCTGCCCGTTGTTGGTGATATGGGGCGTCACGTCGAGGATGATCCCGGTGTCCTCGTAGTTCACGGTCACCTCAGCAGCCCTCGTCTGGGCCCCTGCCTCGAGCGTTCGGACCGGCGTCTTCTCACCCACGTGGATTCGCGCCTGGTGATTGTCCACCACCTGGATAGCCGGCGCCGCCTGCACATCGGAGAGAGAATGCGACTCGAGCGCTTCGAGGAATGCGAAGAGCTGGTAGTCGCCAATCGAGATCGAGGTCAGGATGCTGAGCGCCGGACCCACGACCCGGTCGTTGGCGTTGGCCAGCGAAGCGACCGATGAGCCCGAGAGGTCCACGACCGTCTCGCTGGTGTTCTTGAAGAAGGCCTCCGTGGACGGGTCGAGGATCCCGTCTCCGTTCAGGTCCACCAGCTGCGGTGGCTGCGTCGGATCCGGGATCGGAATGATCTGGTTGAGGGCGTTCCCCTGTTGTTCTCCCTCGAAGATGGCGCCGGGGCGATCCTTGAGGTCGTAGATGATGCCAAGCTCGTTGACGTCCGTCCGGTTCACGAAGATGATCTTGGCTTCGATCGACACCTGCGGCGTGCGACGGTCGAGCTCGCGGACCAGGTTGTCCATTCGTTCGACCACCGTGGGCACGTCCGTGATGATCACGGAGTTTGTGCCCTGGTAGGCGACGACCTGTCCGCGGTCCGGAGTCGCCAGCTGGGCCAGCGTCGCGGCGACGGAATCGGCGCTCGCGTAGTTGATCCGGAAAACCCGCGTCTCGGTCTGAAGGGTGTCGCGCGCGCGGAGCCCTTCCAACACGTCCACCTCGATGATCCCCGACGGACGGCGGCGCCAGCCGACGCCCTGTGACGAGAGGATGGCGTCCAGCGCCAGGTCCCACGGCTGATCGCGGATCTCGATTCCCCTCACGTACAGCTCCGCGACTGCGGAGCTGGACACGATCGAGAGACCGCTGAACTCGGAGAAGCCGGCCAGCACATCCAGCATGCTGGCGCTGTCGTATGCCACGGAAATGTGGGGCTGTTCACTCTCCTGCGCGCCCAGGCCGAGGAGCGATGGCTCCGCGGAGACGGTAACGCCGGTGTGCTCCGGACCGGTGGCGTTCATGGCCATCGCCTGGCTCGCGCCGTCGAGTTCCGTGCTCCATACGTCGAACGGGGTGCCGGGATTCGGGAATCGAACGCTCACACCGTAGTCCTGCTCGACTACCTCGTAGCCATCCACGATGGTGAGATCGAACACCAGCCGAACGACGTCGTCTCGAAACTGGCTGCTCCGGAGTCGGATCACGCCGCCACGGGCAATCTCCTCGTAGCTCCAACGCGAGAGCGCGTGACGCGCGCCCTCGATGTTGAGGACCAGGCGATTCGGATTGCTGAGGGCGAATTCGCTGTACGTGACCGCGCCTTCGGTGCGGACCATGATCTCGGTGTCATCGCCCGCCGGAACGATGCGTATTTCCACCACCGATGCCGGTGGAAACGGCCCGTCGCCACCGGTCATCAGACCGTTGGTCAATGCGGTCGGGAGGACTAAAGCCCACACGGCCGAAAGCAACGGTATCACTTGCTGCGTGCCCATACGCCTACTCCTGGTCGTCCCTCGCCACCCGTAACACCTCAGTCCTGGAGAGACCGAAGCCCGCAACTGTAAATGCCACTTCATCCGCACGTATCCGGTCCACCCGTGCATCTCCCAGCCAATCTCCTTCGCGCACCCGGTAGCGCCTGAGCGTGGCGCGGTCGGTCAGAACCGCGACGCTGCCGACCTCCGGAGCGAAGATCAGCCCGCTCAGCTCGAGGTCCGCGAAGCGCGGACCGATCTCCTCGCCCGCGGACAGGGGGGCGAACGGGTCGCGACGGTCGGACCCCTCCGGATACACGAATTTCTCGCGACCGAACGGCTGGTCCTGCTCTCCCGACGCCGGTTCCGCCGACATCGAATCCGCGGGTACGGCCTGATCGCCGGCCTCCCCGACCAGGCCTTCCTGCGCCTGCGCCGGGGTAGCAAGGAGCACGGCTCCGGCCACCCCCGCCGCGAGCCACCCGACCACCTTCAACACCCGGTTATCCATCGTCACCGGGGTCGGAGGCCGCGCCGGGCTGCTGCAAGACGAACGTCTCGAGGCTCAAGACCGCCGTCACGAGCTGCCGTCCGCTCGGAGTCTTCCCGGCCGGCGTGATGTCCACGATCTGAGGCCGGACGATCCGGTCGAAGGATGCGACGTGAGTCACGAACTCGCCGACCCGGTGATACTCACCCTCCAGCGACATCATCCAGTCCTGACGCATGAAGTACCCGGCCGTATCGGCCACCGGCGGGGCCGGCGTCACCGATACCAGCTTGAGGCCGAGCACCTCGGCTTCGCTGGCGATCGACTGATAAATCGCTGGCATCTCGGCTTGTGAGGGAACGAGGCGTTCCAGAACCCGGAGCTCGTCCTCGGTGTTCCTCAACTCGTCGCGCAGCGCGTCCAGGTTTCCGATTCGGGCGTTGGCCTGTTGATTCAGGAACTCCAGCTGCTCGAGCCGCGCCTCGTCCTCCTCCAGCGTGTCGTTCTTCGGCGAGTATACGTAGAGATAGAACACGGCCCCTAGCGCGATGGCGCCAATGATGACCAGCATGAGCTTCTGGCTGCGCGGATCGTCGGGAAGCAGGCCCACTGCTAAGACCCGGCTCCCGCCGCGGGCCGCGAGTCAGCGGCCGTCGGCTGCGTGTAGGCGATTTCCAGCGTGAAGCCCTGTGCCGCCAGACCGTCGATCTCGTGCAGGGCCGTGGTCTTGATCTGCACGTTGTCGATGAAGTACGAATTGTCCAGGCGCTGGATGAAGTCCGTGATCACCAGCGGCGCGGCGGCGACGCCCTGTATCTCGACTCGCAGAGACGGCGCGGGCTCCAGTCGCTTGATGGACGTCAGCCAGGCGTACTCGGGAAGGGCCCGACTCACCTCGTCCAATATGTGCGGCCACGTGAACCGGCCGCCGTCGAGCTGCTGTACGAGAAAGAGGCGATCGTTGATCTCCTGGCGGCGCGCGACGAGGCTGTCTCCGAGCGCTCGCAGATCGGAAAGGCGAATCGAATCGGCGGTGGCGGTATCCAGTCGCTCCACCACATCGGAAGCGGCCGAGCGCTGGCTGAGCCACAAGAACCCGCAGGCGAGCAGCACGACCCCGACGACGGCGATCGTCGCCATGGTCCACGGGTCGCGACCACCCAGGCCACCGCGCAGTGAAGCCAGGCCACCGCCCGAGGGCAGCCCACGCCGGCGTCGTTTCTTGTGTCCGGCTTCTGGATTGAGATTGACTTCGATCATCAGGCGGCGCGTCTCAGAGCGAGTCCCACCGACAGCATCATGAGCGGGGACAGCTCGTTACTCTCGAGATAGTCGAAGGCCTCCGGTTTGACCTGGAGCTCCTCCACGGCGCTCGCGACAACCGTTTCGATCCCGAGACGATCCGCCAGCGCCTCGGCCAGACCGGGAACGTGCACTCCACCGCCACACAGGTAGAGCCGGCTGAGAGTGGCACCGAACTCCCGGGTCTCGAGAAAAGCGGAGGCGCGCTCGACGCCGCGGGCGACGTCCTGCGAGCGCTCGAACAGGAAGGACCGAAGCTCCGGGCCGGCCTCGCCGCGCAGAGCGGCGGTGGCTTCGTCCTCCGTCATTCCCCGCTCGCGCTGCAGATCGACAGTCAGTCGCCGGGTGCCGAACGTGAGGTCGCGCGTCAGGACCGGGATGCCATCGTCGAGGATGTTGACCGTCGTCGAGTCGTGTCCGATGGAGACGAGCCCGCTGATTCCCTCCATCGCCGCCGGGTAGTTCACTTCCAGCGCGTTGTGGAGGGCGAAGGCGTCCACGTCGACGATCGTGGGGTTGAGGCTCGCTTCCTGGAGCAGCGCGATCCGGTTGTCGACCAACTCACGCTTGGCGGCGACGAGGAGGACGTTCATCTGTAGCCCTTCGCCATCGGGGTCGGTGACCTCGAAGTCGAGCTGGACGCTGTCCATGTCGAAGGGAACGTGCTGTTCCGCTTCCCAGCGAATTACCTCGCGCGCGGCCGACTTCTCCATCCGATCCATCTGGACGGACTTGATGATCACGTCACGGCCGCCGACGCTGGTGACCACGTCGCGGGTCGCGATGCCCTCGTCGGCGAACATCGACTGAATCGTCTCGGCGACGAGGCCGGGGTCCATGATCTCGCCCTCGACGATCGCGTCGGCGAGGAGTGGGCGTACGGCCACCTTTTCGAGACGGGGATAGTCCTTCGAATGGTCGACGACGGCGACCTTGATCAGCCCGCTCCCTACGTCGAGTCCGACTGTCTGTTTCGGCTTACCGAGTCGAAACAGAGCCATCAGGACTGCGTCGCAGGACTCAGGCCTGGCACTGCACGTACCATAGCTGGCGGGACCACCGGGCAACCTCCTCCACCCCAAATCATCACGAAACCACTTACCTGGGTGCCACGGGACTGAAAGGTGCGACTTGTTCCCTTTCTATGCAACCGTCCGGGCGGGCGAGTGGGCACGAAAATCGACGATTGGACGCTCAGGGTGATCGAAGCCCGTTCCGCAGCGTGATCCGGTGGCTGAGATGCCAGGCGTGTGGAGTGATCGTCGCGGTGCCGAAGGTCGCCCCGACTACTCGCACTTCGACGACATCGGACAGCCTTCCGGCCGGAGCCGTGACTACGCTTCCGTCGGATAGAGCGTAGCTGAAAGCGGCTCCGGCAAAAGGTGTCGCCAGCTCCTGTGAGTTGCGACGCAGAGAGGCGTGTCCGGCGCCGGCCACGAAGGAAAACGTGAGTCGGCCGTAGACTCGCAGCAGGGTGCCGCGAGGGGGAGCGCCTGCCGGGAACGCGGCACTGAAGCCCGCCAGGCGCCGGTACCGGGCGTCGGCGGCAGCACCCGGCGCTCCGGCGGCGATGCAGATTGCGCGCGGACCGCTGCCGGTTTCGAGCAGGACGAGGACGACTCCGTCCGCGTAGGCCCAGGTGGAGTCCGGCGGCGGCGAGAGGGCGACGCCGCGGAAGCCCGCGGGCAGGTTGGCGGCCGACACGCTGTCGTACACGAACACGATTGCCTCGTCGGGACCCGTCGAGTCGCACACGATCGCGCGCGAGACATCGGAGCGCACGGCGATTGAGTCGGGAACTGCCACGAGAATGTCGGCGCCGGAGGCAGAGCGTACTTCGGCGCCCATGAGATCGTAGACGGCGCGAATGTTCTGCTGCGCCGTAACCGCGTCTTCCTGGCGGCCGTAGTACGCGCTCTGGCCGCGGATCAGCGAGATCAGCGCGCCGAGGATGACGGTGGCGACGGTCACAGCGATGATGATCTCGGGAAGAGAGAACCCTGCAGGATATCCGGAGCGGAAGAGCCCCTTCGGAGATGCGCGGCCGCTCACGGCAACCACGCCGGTCGAGCGACGACCAGGGTCAGCATGAGGGGAGGTGTCGCCCCCGGACCCGTCGTGGTGAGGTCCACACGCTTGAGGCGTGGACCGAGCGGGGTGACGGAGCGGTCCAGGGTGTACGATCCATAGGTGGTCCTGGTTGAATCGGTCGTGGACACGAGAGAGTCGAACCGTGCTCGGGCGGAGCTCTCCAACTCCTGTTGGGCGACGATGATCTGATCCGTCCGCGAGGCGGCATCGCGAGTGCGGTCGCCCGTGGTGACGACCAGACCCGCCACCGCGATGATCCCGATCCCCAGGATCGTGATCGCGACGAGCAGCTCCAGCAGGCCGAAGCCGGAACAACCACGCAGGCTCACGGGATGGCGAAGCGTTGCACTCGGACGCGGCCGAGGAAGTTCACCACGATTCGCGCTCCCCTCTTCGCTCGGTACAGATATATGCTGCCGGGAGCGGCCTGGCCGCGGGAGTTGAAGCGAAGCGTCGCGGGACGGACCCGCACCGAGTCGATCGCGAACGGACCCGTCCTCGCCAACGAGAGGGTGGCCAGGACGCTGTCGCGGTCGTCCCGAAGCGTCAGGTCGGCCGTCGGGCTCTGGTGCAACCGAACGCGTTCACGTCGATAGATGGCGGTGGAGCGAGCCCGGGTTACGTGTTCGCGGACGGTGCGGGCGGCACTGGTGATCGCCGCCGAATCGACGAAGCTCCGGAACCCGGAGAAAGCGACGGCGGTGAGTAATCCGGCCAGGGCCAGAGCGATTGCCAGCTCAAGCAGGGTAAAGCCGCCTGTAGATGATCCCGTTCGCACCGCTCTCCGCCGCATCTCCGTTTCCCGCCGCGATTCCACATCCGTGCGACAGATTCGGGCGACGGCTCATCGGCTCGTCAACGACAGACGATCAGTTGCAGGTCACCGCTGCGTTACTGGCCCCGGCGTATGCGATGTAGCAGGTGAGAGTGGTCCCCGGGTGGTCGGCGTGCGCGCCCCAGCCCGATACGGTGGCGCTGTCGATGGTGACGGTGACGTATTCGCTGGGTCGGAACTGGGTCGTCGTCAGCGCCCCATCGGCGGCGTAGATCAGGTTCTCCTCGTAGTACGTCTCCTGGACCGCGGCGAGCGTTCGCAGGTCCGAGCGGAGCGCCGAGTCGATGGCGCGCGACTTGAGGCTGGTGACCCGGGGGATGGCGATCGCTGCCAGCAAGCCGATGATCGCGACCACGATCAAAAGCTCGATGAGCGTGAAGCCACCGGATTTCGCTGACGTTCTCTTCATTGCGTGTCGCCCGCCGGCGCAACCGGCCGGGCTGCTGGATCCTTTCAGGTACCTGTCGGACGTCCGAACCGGCGTAGAGGAGCAACCGGCGTGCCGGCGTTCAGCCAACGCGCTAACTGCATGTATTCCAGCGTGTTACAAGAGACTCTGTGTGCTTGTTACTTGCGGCACGGGATTCGAGCCATGCAGGCTGCCACGGTGACGGTGAGTCAGCGGCGCCATTGTCAGTGTAGGAGCGCGAATCCGTCGTTTCCGTAGCGGAACGCCGGCCGATCGGGATACAGCGCCCGAAGCGCCGCGTTGTGGTCGCCGAGATCACGGGCCAGCACCAGTGGAGCGTCGAGCCGGGGTGAGTTGGCCGGCAGGTGCGGCGCGAAGATCGTGTATCCCCGGCCATCGCGCCTCAGCTCCCGTACGCAACTTTCGCTGAGCTCGGCGTTTGGTCGGAGCCGGAGGGTCGGATCCCCGTTGAGGGGAGAGGGGTCGAGCGGCTCCCCGAGGGCGATCAGCTCCCGGAGCTCGGTCTCGACCGACGCCGGGTCGGTCCCGTCCAGGACTGCGCGGTCCACCAGTTCCTGCAGCCGGCAGTGGTCCACTTTGCGGTAAGCGACTTCGGCCAGAGATGCCGCCACCCGCAGGCCATGCAGACGCGCGATCAACCGGTTCCCCCAGCTGACCGGCACGAAGATCAGCCCTTCGGAGATTCCCGCCGCGCGGGCCTCGGCCGCTAGATCCAGCTTCATGCTGCGCAGACCGGATGCGTAGACGCGGGCTCGCTGCGGAATCCCGTACAGGAGCGCGTAACCGGCACACAAGGCCAGCGTGGCGCCCGCCAGCGTCGCGGCCGGGACCGGCCGGACCGAGCCGCCCAGCCGGATCTCGCGTCCTCTGAGACGCCTGGCGCCGACGACCAGGGCACGCGCCGTCAGCGGCAGCAGCATGGCCAGGCTCGAATACAGGAATCTCGGACCGAGAAAGGCGTCGCGGTGCCAGTAGAAGAAGTAGGCGGCCGGGATCGCGAGAAGAGCGGCCAGCAGCCTCCGGTCCCACGTCTGCGTGAGCCAGCCGGCAGCGAAGGCGATTCCGATCGGCAGCAACGCGGGCAACGGCCATTCGAACAGCGCCAGGTTGAGCAGCGAGAGGTCGAGCAGCTCGTTGCCGAGGCCTGAGAGCGGCGTATGGACGCGACCCCAGGGGGTGGCGTGGAAGCCGAGTCCGTGTTCGGCACCCCACAGCTTGAGGTAGCCTGCCACGAACGGGTCTCCGGTCGTGGCCGCATTATAGAAGAGGTAAAGAGCTGCCACGGCCAGGAAACCGGTCACGGCGACCGTTCGCGAGCGCCAGGATGCCGGAGGGCCCGCGCGGACGGCGGCGAACGCGAACACGGCCCCGATCGCCACCGCCGTCAGGGGTCGGCTCAGAAAGGCGCCGCCGAGCGCCGCCCCGGCCAGCACCGCCCGCAACGACGAGCCGCTCGTCTCCCATGTGGTGAACAGGTAGAGAAACAGGGCGATGAAGAAGAGCGCCGATACGTGGTTCATGAAGCTGGCGCCCATGAACAGGAAGAAAGGGGAGACCAGAGTGAGAACCAGCGTGAGCAGAGCGGTCGGTCTGTCGTACGCGTTGGAGGCGAAGCGGTAGAGCAAGAAGGCGGTGCCGACCGAGAGGAGAACCGGCACCAGCCACGCGGCTCCCGCCGCGTGTCCGACGGCGAGCAGGGCGGCATGGCCAGGCGGGTACTGGGCATACCAGCTGGAGCCGTCGATCAGCATCTGCTGGGTCGCAAAGAACTCCGGCAGCGGCGGTGCCGGGGCGACCAGGGAGCCCGAGGCGAAGATCTTCGCCTGGAACAACGCGGACACCGAGTCGTCCAGGTGAGGCACCCCTTGAAACAGAATCCAGGATGCGAGGGAGGCGAGGATCGCCGTGGTGAGAGCCACCACCAGGTTGAAGGTCCGTCTGCGACTGCCGAATACGAGCCTTCCCACCGCTCGACGAGTGGGGCACCCGGTGCGCGGGAAGGCCAACCAGAGAAATCCGGCCATGAAGGCCAAGAGAGACCGGGTTGGGTG
>Ga0209567_10001755_pt1 | contig 10839 bp, 11 predicted proteins | sample COG_12_FD_184756 | JGI IMG/M metagenome (GOLD analysis project Ga0209567, IMG submission 184756) | Pelagic marine sediment microbial communities from the LTER site Helgoland, North Sea, for post-phytoplankton bloom and carbon turnover... | ecosystem: Environmental > Aquatic > Marine > Neritic...
GACCTTTTGCGCGAGGTTCGCTCTACTGCATCGGTAATCTTTTACGACACCCACGTAATGTGCCAACGTATCGACATACTCGGTATGAAAAAACACATAAAACATATGGCGCGCCAGAGGTGCGTGGGTGCGAGTGGCAACTGTACCGTCTAATTAATAAAGTTCGGACATTGTCAGCGAACCCGCGGGGATCATCCTTGCGGGTTTTTTTTTGGCCGAACGAAATACCCTGATCGAGTGATGAATTGAGTAAGGACCTGAGCGAAGCGGAATTCGAGGACAGCGCCGGTCTCGGGGCGCCACAAGACGTGGCCGAGTCGCCGTGGGTTGTCATGAAATTTGGTGGGTCCAGCGTGTCGACGGCGGCCAACTGGGAAACGATCGCAGAACTCCTGCGCCGCAGGCTCGCCGAAGGGCTGCGCCCGGTTATGGTCCATTCGGCGCTCAGGGGCGTTTCGAACGCGCTCGAGGAATTGCTTGACGAGGCCGTGGCCGGCGATGCGTCGGACAAGTTGAACCGTATCAGGGAGCAGCACCTCGAACTTGCCGATGCGCTCGGTGTGGATGGGCACACGCTGCTCGGGGACTCCCTGCATCAGCTTGAACAACTCGTCGCGGGCGTTCGCCTGGTCAGGGAAGTCAGTGTACGCGTTCGCGTGAGAATTCTGTCACTGGGCGAACTCATGGCGACGAGACTCGGCGCCGAGTACCTCGCCAGGCTCGGATTGCCCGTCGCATGGGTTGACGCTCGCGACCTGTTGACGAGTCGCTCGCGAACCGGCCGCAATCCCGTCAACGCCTACTTGTCGGCAACCTGCGATTACAGCGCGGACCCGTCGATGCGAGAGACGCTGGACGGGCGCGATAAAGTCATCCTGACGCAGGGCTTTATCGCGCGTAACAGGGCCGGTGACACCGTGCTGCTGGGCCGCGGCGGGTCCGACACCTCGGCGTCCTATTTTGCCGCGAAACTCCAGGCTCGGAGGCTCGAGATCTGGACCGATGTGCCGGGCATGTTCACGGCAGATCCACGCGTCGTGCCGTCGGCGAGATTGCTCGTCGCATTGCACTATGACGAAGCGCAGGAGCTTGCCTCGGCCGGTAGCTCGGTGCTGCATCCACGCTGCATTTCGCCGTTACGCGACAATGATATTCCGCTTTTTATACGTAGCACGACAAACCCGGATATTGCCGGAACTGTCATTTCTTCGGTCACCGAGGAGATCGAACCGCAGGTAAAGGGAATCTGCATTCGCAACGGGCTGACGCTTGTTTCGATGAGTTCGGTCGGTATGTGGCAGGAAGTCGGCTTCCTGGCACAGGCATTTGCGGCGTTCGCCGAGAACGGCGTTTCCGTCGACCTTGTATCCACGTCGGAAACCAATGTCACGGTGTCGATCGATACGAGTGACGGCATGTTGCCCGAAGATGTGGAGGATTCACTGATTCATGATCTCGAGAATCTGTGTCGCGTGCAGGTGATCGGCAACTGTTCGGCCATCAGTCTCGTCGGGCGCAAGATTCGGACGATCATGCCTCGACTCGCGCCAGCGCTCGCAGTCTTTGAAGAGGAACGCATACACCTGATGTCACAGGCCGCCAACGATCTGAACCTCAGCTTCGTTGTCGATAAGCAACAGGGCCCGCGACTGGTCAGCAAACTGCACGCATCGATTATTCGCAAGAAAGGATCTGCGACCGTCTTCGGTCCGAGTTGGGAACGGTTGTTCACGGCGGCGGCCCCGGTCGCGGAGACTACGGATGCATGGTGGATCGACAAGCGCCAGGAGTTGTTGAAGATTGCGGACGAGCAGGGCAACGCCTACGTCTACGATCGCGACAGTGTCGTTCACGCGGCGCAGAGCCTGGTCGATCTGCAAAACGTCGACCGCATACTTTACGCGGTAAAAGCCAATTTCAATGCCGAGTTGCTGCGCACACTGGACGCGACGGGCGTGGATTTCGAGTGCGTGTCACCGGGAGAGGTCGAGTGGCTGGAAGAGATAATTCCCGGTCTCGATAATGACAGAATCCTGTTTACGCCCAATTTCGCGCCTCGCGATGAATACGCCTGGGCATTCGATAAAGGCCTCCAGGTCACGCTGGATAATCTCTACCCGTTGCAGGCCTGGCCCGAACTGTTCACAGGCCAGAAGCTCTTTGTTCGCATCGACCCGGGACAGGGCAGGGGACATCACGAACACGTCAAGACCGCGGGCGTACATTCGAAGTTCGGGGTGCCGCAGTTCGAGGTGGAGGAACTGGCACGCCTCGTCGAAAGTTCCGGCACCGAAGTCATCGGCATACACGCGCACAGTGGCAGCGGCATCCTGGACCCGAACAACTGGCGCACCGTCGCCGGCGAACTCGTGCAGATTGCGGAGCAGTTTCCGGGCGTAAAGACCATCGACCTGGGTGGCGGGCTTGGCGTTGCCGAAAAGCCGGGCGATCCCACTTTCGACCTGCAACGACTTGATGAGACGCTCGCGGAGATCAAGGAGACTTACCCGCAGTACAAGTTGTGGCTGGAGCCGGGACGCTTCTTCGTGTCACGTGCCGGCGTGCTGCTGACGCAAGTAACACAGACCAAGGGCAAGGGAGAAATGCGCTACATTGGCGTTGGAACAGGCATGAACTCACTGATCCGCCCGGCGTTGTACGGTTCCTACCATGAGATCGTTAACCTGACGCGTGCGGCCGAAGCGCCGAGCGAAACGGTCACGATCGTCGGCCCGATCTGTGAGACCGGTGATCGTCTTGGCAGCGATCGCCTGTTGCCGCCAACCCGGGAAGGCGACGTTATCCTGATCGCGAATGCCGGTGCGTACGGTTACGTTATGAGCTCGCAGTACAATCGGCGCGAAGTCGCGAAAGAGGTCGTCATATGAAGCTCTACTGGGCACCGCAAACACGCTCGCAACGCGCGATCTGGATGCTCGAAGAGGCAGGCATCGACTACGAGATGGAGCTGGTCGATATCCGGGCTGCCGATCGCAAGGACAGCGCGGAGTTCCTCGCAGCGAGCCCCATGGGTAAGGTCCCGGCGCTCGTTGACGGCGAGGCTCGGATGTCCGAGTCGGCCGCAATCTGCATCTATGTTGCGGATCGTTACGCGTCCGGGTCGCTGGCGCCGGCGATCGATGATTCGCGACGTGGCAAATTCCTGTACTGGACCATGTATACACCTGCGGTCGTTGAACCGGCAATGTCGGAGAAATTCAACAACGTCGAGGCTAATCACGTGCGCAATGGATGGGGTGACTTCAACCTGATGATCCAGACCTTCGACGAAGCGCTGACGGGCCGGGAGTGGATCGTCGGAGAGCAATTCACGGCTGCCGATGTCATGCTGGGTTCGAGCGCTGTGTTCTTGCGCATGTTCGACATGCTGCCCGACAACCAGAACATCGGCGCTTACGCGGATCGCTGCATGGCACGGCCAGCGCACCAACGCGCAACCGCCATAGCGGCGGGCTGAGATTCCTATGTCGGATGCCAGTCGCTAGGCTTCCGAATGCCGCGATTCCAATCTGGTCACCACTTCGGACAGGCGGATCTCTCGTTCGGCCAGCAATACGATGGAATGGTAGATCAGGTCCGCGGCCTCGTCGATGATTTCTTCGCGATCGCCGGACACGGCGGCCAGGGACAGTTCGACGCCTTCCTCGCCGACTTTCTGCGCGATGCGTTTTGTGCCGGCTGCGGCGAGCTTCGCCGTATAACTGCCAGCAGACGGGTTGGCCATGCGCTCGAGCACGATGGCCTCGAGCCTGCCAAGAAAGGTCAGATTGCTCACGTCGATTTCCTAGGTTCTTATTGCCACGTTCGCGGCCTTGAGATGTGATTTCAGATCCGGAATCGGGATTTCCGCGCTGTGAAACACGCTCGCTGCCAGAGCTCCGTCGACGTTGGCCTCGCGAAAAACGTCGACGAAGTGCTGCATGTTCCCAGCGCCTCCCGACGCAATCAGCGGAATGTCGCTGACCGTGCGCACGCTTGAAAGCTGTGCGATATCGTAGCCATTGCGAACGCCATCCTGGTTCATGCAGTTGAGCACGATCTCCCCAGCGCCAAGCCGTTGCACGTCGCAAACCCAATCGAACGTCCTGCGTTGTGCGGCACTGGTCTTGTCCGGATCACCCGTATACTGGTAAACGAAGTAATCGCCATTTTCCTCGCGGCTATCGATACCGATCACGACGCACTGGGAGCCGAAGCGCGTCGCCAGTTCCGTGATCAGCGCGGGGTTGGCGAGGGCGGGCGAATTGATGGATATCTTGTCGGCCCCCTTGTTCAGCACGTCCTCCGCATCGGCGACACTCTTTATCCCGCCTGCCACGCAAAACGGGATGTCGATGACCGCCGCCACCCTGGCAATCCAGCTGCGTTCAACGGTACGCGCATCGGGACTGGCCGTGATGTCATAGAACACCAGCTCGTCGGCGCCTTCGTCGCAGTAACGCCTCGCAAGTTCCAGGATATCGCCGACAACGCGATGGTTGCGGAACTGCACGCCTTTGACGACCACACCGTCACGAACGTCAAGACAGGGGATTATGCGTTTTGCCGGAATGATGCCACCTCGTCTGCTGTAATCTCGCCATCGAGAAGAGCGCGGCCCGTAATGGCCGCAGGCACCCCGATATTGCGCAGCTGCTCGAGATCGGAATAATGCCGAACGCCGCCCGAAGCCTGTAGCTCGAGCCCCGGGTAGCGCGCAAGAATATCCTCGTACAGTGCGAAGTTCGGACCGGTCATCGCCCCGTCGCGTGCCACGTCCGTGCAAAGCACGTGGCGTACGCCCCGATCCATGTAGGTATCAAGGCATTGCCACAGCGACACGTCGGCGTCCTTTGTCCAGCCGTGCGTTGTCAGGATCGGTACGCCGTCCGCAGAGAGGTTTATGTCGAGCGCCAAGACGATCGCATCCGAACCGAATGTGTCGAGCCAGCTACAGACAACTTCCGGTTCGCGGATAGCGACGCTGCCAACAACGCAGCGCGCGACGCCGACCTCGCGCCATTTCTCGACATCGTTACACGAGCGAATGCCGCCACCGAGTTGCACATTGAGATTCGTCTCGGCGGCGATCGCCGCAACGATGTCACGGTTTTGCTGATTGCCCGTCCTGGCTCCGTCGAGATCGACAATGTGGAGATCGCTGACAACAAGCTGCGAGAAGCGCCTGCCGATCTCGGCAGGATTCGAGGAGTAATGCGTGGTCTTCTCGAAGTCGCCCTTGAACAGGCGCACGCAATTGCCGTCCTTGAGATCGATCGCCGGGATAATTTTCATACGCCTTTATCCACGAAATTCTGCAACAGGCGCGCACCTGCCGCCGATGATCGCTCGGGATGAAACTGCGCTCCAACGAAGTTGCCCTTGCCGATGACGGCCGAGAACTCGGTGGCATGTCGAGCTAACGCGAGCGTGTTGCGCGTACGTGGCACCGCATAGCTGTGCAGGTAGTAGAAGTAGCTGCCGTCTTCGATACCGTCGAGTAATTCGCTGTGACCGATTTGGTGTGTCTGGCACCAGCCCATATTCGGAACCGGGTAGTCATCAGCGACCGGCAATCTACCCGCCACACCCGGGATGATGCCGAGGCATTCGACATCGTCTTCGTCCGAAGCGTCGCAAAGTAGCTGCATTCCGAGGCAGATGCCCAGTACCGGCTGGGTAAGACCGCGAATGACGTCTACCAGGCCTGCACCCCACAGTCGCTCCATGGCATCGCGAGCGGCCCCGACCCCGGGCAGTACGACCCTGCTCGCGGACCGAATGCAATCTGCGTCGGTGGTCAGTTCAGCACGCGTATCCAGCCTGTCGAAGGCGTACAGCAGGGACGCGATGTTCGCGCCGCCGCTGTCGATGATTGCCACCTTGCTCATGACTAAGCCAGCGTGCCTTTGGTCGACGGTAACTCGGTGCCATCGCGTCGGATCGACTGGCGCAAAGCGCGTCCGACCGACTTGAAACAGGCTTCGACCATGTGGTGTGTATTGCGTCCGGCGACTTCGATGTGCAGCGCCGCTCCCAGGGACTCGCTGAGCGATCGGAAGAAGTGCTCGACCATCTCTGTCGAAAGCTCACCCACCTTGTCGCGCGGAAAATCACCCTTGAACTCGAAGGCCGGGCGACCCGAAAGATCGAGCGAAACCCTGGCCTCGCTCTCGTCCATGGGCAGCAGGAATCCGTAGCGCCCAATACCGAACTTGTTCCCCAGCGCCTGGCGCAGCGCCGTTCCCAGGCAGATCGCGGTATCTTCGACCGTGTGATGCTCGTCGACGTCGAGATCGCCCTTGCACTGCAGGGACAGGCTGAAGCCGCCGTGACGCGCTACCTGCTCGAGCATGTGGTCGTAGAATCCGATCCCGGTGTCAATGTCTACGGATGTCTCACTGTCCAGGTTCACGCTGAGCTCGATGTGCGTCTCGTTCGTCACGCGTCGACAGCTTGCGCTGCGCTCCGAGTGACACAACAGCTCAGTGATTTGTGGCCAGGTCATTGCGCCGTCGGTATTGACGAGAATCCCGCGGACGCCGATGCGCTCGGCGAGTTGCATGTCTGTCTCGCGATCGCCGATGACGGCCGAGGCCTCAACATCGATGTCGGTCGTGGCGAGATAGCGGCTCAATAATCCCGTCCCTGGTTTACGACAGTCGCAGCCGTCCTCGGGCAGGTGCGGGCAAATGAAGATCTCGTCGAACCGGATTCCCTGGCTCGTAAACAGGTTGAGTGCGTGTGCGTGGCATGCTTCGAATTGCTCGCGCGGAAAGGAGCCCGTTCCGAGGCCATCCTGGTTGCTCACGATGACGAAGCGGAAGCCGTGTCGCGCCGTTTCCAGCAATGCCGGGATGACGCCCGCGACGAGGCGCACTTTGTCCACCGAGTCGACCTGGAAGTCCTCAGGCTCCTCGATGAGCGTGCCGTCACGGTCCAGGAACAGAATTTTCTCAGCCATTTCCGGCCTCCGGGAACGTCTCGAGCGCCTGCAACAGGCGGTCGTTTTCGGCCGTGCTGCCAACGGAAATACGAAGGCACTGGGCAAGATCGCCGCCGAAGTGGCGCAACAGGATCTTCCGGCCCTCGCAGTGCCGCATGACGGCCGCGGCGTCTTCGAATTCGACGAGCAGGAAGTTCGCGGCGCTCGGCCAGACCTTGGTGACGAAATCGAAACCCGAAATCTGTCGGTTCAGCCGTTCGCGCTCGGTGACAATGCGATCCACCGATGCTGCGGCCGCGGCTGTGTTGCGGAGAGCGTCCTCGACGCATTCGACGACGGGTGTCGCAAGCGCGTAGGGCGCCTGCACCGCATTGAGCATGCCAATTACCTCGGACCGGCCGATCACGGCACCGCAGCGTGCGCCGGCAAAGCCCAGTGCTTTGGAAAGCGTCCTCAGGACCAGCAGGTTTGCGTGACGCTCCAGGAGAGCCGTCACGGAGGGAACGCCGGCGAACTCGATGTAAGCCTCGTCGACGACGATGGCCGATGATTCGCTGCGGCCCCTGAGCAGTTCTTCGAGATCTGCGACCGGTAGCAGCGTGCCCGTCGGGTTGTTCGGCGAGCACACGAATACCAGGCGGGTCGTGGGTCCACATTCCGCCAGTAATGCCTCGACGTCGATCCTGAAATCCTGCTCGGCACTGGTCTGTACTTCGCTCACGGACGCGCCCTGGACCCTGGCGTAATGTCGGTACATTGAAAAGGACGGCGCGTGTGTCACGATGTCGTCCACGCCCGCGCGGCAGAAAGTGCGGATGATCAGGTCAATCGCCTCGCTCGAGCCGCGCGTAACGAGCAACTCGTCGGGGGCGCAGCCGAAACGCCTGGCCAGCTCGTGCTGCAGCCGTTTCGGACGAACCTCCGGATATCGATTCAGCGGCCGGCGGAAGCGGCCCACGTTACTGGCTTCGGGAGACTCATTGGCGTTCAGGCGAACAGTGTCGTCGACCTGTTCGGCGGCGTTGTAGGGATGCAGCGCCTGTATCTCGGGCCGCGCCAGTTCGACGATACTCATGGCGAGGCCTGCAGGCGCAGCGTCACGGCATTGGCATGCGCTTCGAGACCTTCCAGCGTGGCCAGCGTAACCACCGTATCGCCAAGCCGGGTCAATCCTTCCCGCGATAGCTCCTGGATCGTCATATGCCGCATGAACTGGTCCAGGCCGAGGCCACTGTAGGAACGCGCAAAGCCATAGGTAGGCAGAACGTGGTTGGTGCCGCTGCAGTAATCGCCGACAGACTCCGGGGTCCACGGGCCGACAAACACCGAACCCGCGTTCCTGATCAGGGGCAGGAACGAGCGCGGTTCCCCGGTTTGCAGGATCAGGTGCTCCGGCGCGTAGCGGTTGCTGACCGTAATGGCGGTTTCAATATCGGGCACCATCACGATGCGCGAGTGCCGCAATGCGGCACTGGCGATTGCGGCGCGTGGCAACCTCGACAGTTGTCGTTCGACGGCAGCGTTGACAGCTTCGGCCAGTGCCTCGCTCGTCGTTACCAGCATGACCTGTGAGTCCTCGCCGTGCTCCGCCTGGGAGAGCAGGTCGGACGCGACATACTCGGCGGATGCCGTCTCATCGGCGATCACGAGAACCTCTGACGGGCCAGCGGGCATGTCGATGGCGGCGCCATCGGGCTCGCTGCTGACAAGCGCCTTGGCCTTCGTTACCCAGGCATTGCCCGGGCCGAAGATCTTGCAGACCCTGGGAACGGATTCCGTCCCATAGGCCATTGCAGCTACAGCCTGTGCACCGCCGACTTTGTAGATGCGGTCCACGCCCGCCCGTGTCGCGGCCACCAGGACCGCCGGGTCCGCCGTGCCGTCAGGGCGCGGCGGCGTGCACAGGATCCTCGTCGGGCAACCGGCGAGGCGTGCCGGCACGGCGAGCATAATGGCGGCCGATGGCAGGGGAGCGGTGCCTGCCGGCACGTACAGCCCGACGGCGTCCAGCGGATGGCTGACCCGCTCACAAACCACGCCGGGCATGGTCTCGACAACGATCGATGCCTGTCGCTGTCGTTCATGAAAGCGGCCGACATTTTCGATCGCAAGATCGATGGCGGCAATCTGCGCGGGCTCCAGTAGAGCCTCGGCCGCGGCGATCTCGTCCTCGCTGACAAGCAGGTCGGTCAGGTTTGCGCCGTCGTATTCCTGCGTCAGCTCCTGCAAAGCCCGGTCGCCGTCTGCGCGCACGCGGGCAACGATGCGCGACACGCCTACGCGCACGCCGGCATCCTCCGACACGGCCGGCCGCGTCAGCAGGGCATTCTTTGCGGCATCATCCAGCGCCGTCCAGCTGTCGACTGAGATCTTCATGGCCTCACGCAAGCATTTTTTCGACGGGAAGAACAAGCAATGAACTCGCGCCGGCGCCCTTGAGATTCTCGAGCGTTTCCCAGAACACGTTTTCGCGACAGACGGCGTGCACGGCCACCTTGTCATCGCTGCCATCCAGCGGCATGACGGTAGGTGCCTCGGAACCCGGCAACAGGTCCCTGATTTCGGCCAGCGCGGCCCGTGGCGCATGCAGCATGATGTACTTGCTTTCGCGCACCTGCAGCACGCCATCGAGGCGTTGCAGTATTTTGTCGAGGAGCGTCTGCTTTGCGTCGCCCAGTGGCGCCTGGGTCTGGATGACCACGGCTTCGCTGTCCAGCAACACCTCGACCTCCTCGAGACCGTTGGCAGCCAGGGTTCCGCCTGTCGATACGAGGTCACAGATGTAGTCCGCGCGCCCGAGCTTGGGAGCGATTTCGACCGCCCCCGAGAAATACACGGGCTCGGCGTTGATGCTCCTGTCATTAAGGTAGTTTCTTAGAAGTTGCACATAACTTGTTGCTATTCGGGTATTTTCAAGAGATTCCGGTCCATCGTATGCGTGCCCTTCGGGCGCCGCGAGCGAGAGCCGGCAGTGACCGAAATCGAGCTCGTAGATTTGCCGGAACAGGGCGGCACGACCCTCGGCCTCGAGACCGAGGCGTTTCTCCTCGACGATATTCAGCCCGACGATACCGAGGTCGCACACGTCCTCGCTGACGAGGCCGGGGATGTCGTCATCGCGAACCAGCAGCAGGTCGATGGGCATGTTCTCGCCGTACAGGATCAGCTGGTCCTTGCTGCGGGTGAGTTTCAGTCCGCAGCGCTCCAGCAGATCGATGGAGTGGTCGGTCAGGCGACCGGTTTTCTGCACCGCAATCTTGATGCGCTGCTCGGGGGTTTCCATGGGAATATCCTTAGTGAGACGTAGAGTCGGTGGTGGTGCGTTCTATGGCCGTGCGGTAGCCCCCGAATCCGTCCGAGAGGAAGCGCGCCACGCGTCCAATCGTCGTGACACTGACGCCTGTGAGGTCATGTATCTTGCGATAGGGGAGACCTTGCTCCAGGAACTCGACCACCTGCCAGCGGTCCACGAGCGCCTGCAATTCCGCCGGCGTGCACAGGTCCTTGAAGAAGTTTCGACATTCGTCGACCGACTCGAGCGTGATCACGGCCGAGAAGAGGGCGTCCTCGGCAGTGTGTTGCTGGCGTTCGGATTCGTTGCGATTGGGTTTCATGATCGGACCAATGTATTAATGCGTTAGTACGCTAATACAGCATGGCAACGGATGCAAGCAGAATTTTCAACGCAAGATCCGTCAATCGTTTGCGGCACGTTATCGGCGGCAAGGCCTTTGAAGTTACGTATGTAACTGATTTACTGCGCTTATTCTTGAAAGAGTGTCCTTGACGAACTCAAAACTCGCACATACACTGCTCGAAACTCATCGAGACCGGTCGAGGGATAGGCCCGACGACGCCGGGGCAACCTTCAGGACTAACCATCCTGAAAAGGT
>Ga0209567_10001757_pt1 | contig 10831 bp, 10 predicted proteins | sample COG_12_FD_184756 | JGI IMG/M metagenome (GOLD analysis project Ga0209567, IMG submission 184756) | Pelagic marine sediment microbial communities from the LTER site Helgoland, North Sea, for post-phytoplankton bloom and carbon turnover... | ecosystem: Environmental > Aquatic > Marine > Neritic...
CAGCAACTCTTCGTTACCGGTGTTGCTCACCGTGATCGTCATCGGCACCGACAAGCTGCCATCACCGTTGGCAGTCACCTCGCCAGCCTGCTTTTGTACGTTTATCTGTGGCTCGAGCGGCACATGGATATTGGCGCAATCATTGTAATCGCGGCCGATCCCCGAGTCCCGCCCAGCCAGCCAGAGCATGGCGCAGTTCTCGAACGGCCCGTCTTCGGCGCCCGGTTCGAACGTCACCGCGAACCGCAGGCTCGCTCGCGCGCCGCGTACGATGGTGTCGTGCCCCGTCAGCAAGCGGATGTCACCAATACCGTCGTAGTTCGGATTAAACGTCAGCTCGCCCGCAAGCACTTCAAAGTCATCCAACCCGATCAGGCGGCCGCCATCGAAGATATCGAGACTGTCTTTCATCTGGACACGAACGAAATCTTCAACACCCACGTTCAACGCTTCGAGCGTAATTCGTGCCGTGTAACTGCCGTCACCGTTCGAGCGCGCCTCTCCTACCGTTTTCTCAAACCGCCCCGTGGGCTCTACTGGCAATGAGAACATACAACTGATCTGGTCGTCGGCTGCTTTGGCAGAGTACTTTCCTTCGGACCATGCCGTCACCTTGTTGGTGAAGGGGCCAAGATCATCGCCGGGACGCATGCGGAATTCGAAGACAAGTCGTGCTGTGCTACCGATGGCCAGTTCGTCATTGCCCTGGAGAAGGTGATAGTCACTCAGGCCGTTGTAGTTGGGATTGACCGTCAGATTGCCTTTCAGGACTTGCGGCCGACTGACTTCGACGATCCGTTGGGGATCGATGAAATCGAGTTTGTCATGCAGTTTAAGCCGAACGAGATCTTCGTTACCGACGTTCTTGACGGTCAGGATAGTCCGGATCGTATACGTGCCATCGTTGTTTACGCGTGGATCGTCGAAAGAAGCGGTCAGGGCGATTTCGGGCTGATGCGTGTTTGCTGCGCCCGCCTGGGTCGCCCCGAGGAGGCACAACAGACCGAGCACGCAAAGCCGCATAACGGACTTGCCACTCGATCGAACGTCCTTCCTGTCCAGGCGTTGCCTCGGCAACCGCGGGATGAACATCGTACCCCCTCAGCGCGCGGATCATGGAATGCTCGCTGCTTGCGTTGTGATCACGCGTATTTTTACGTTGGGCCTGCGATTGTTGGTGCCGTCTGTGTTCAGGCCTTTCTTCTTGTTTGGCGGATCAAAGAGGAGTGGGCATCGTCTTCGCATCTGCCAGCTTATGTTGACAGTGTAGGCGGTCGCTGAGCCGGGAGGCAACGATTTGACATAACGTAGACCCTTGGACACTCGCGAATCTTCTGTCTGCTACACCCACATCCGGCATAATTCGCTGGGCAGTCGATCTTGAGGACACCATCGTGGCAACTCCAGGAACAAGTATTAGCCGGCGCAAATTTCTCGGCGCGATCGGAGCTGGTGCAGCCGTCGGATTGCCCCTGTCAGGCAGAACCGGGCCCGTCAGCCTTCCCAGCTTACCGCTCGGCACGGATCCCTTAGCCCTTGCTCGGGACGAGACCTTCTGGTCCGAGGTGGCCGCGAACTACGACCGCACCGTCGGTATCGTCAACCTCGAGCATGGCTACTGGGGCAAGATGGCTCATCCTGTTCAGGACGCCTACATCGACGCGACGCGCATGGTGAATACTCAGAACTCTTTCTATGCCAGAAGACAATTCGCTGCAGATGAGATTGAGAGCGTACATCGAGTGGCCCGCGCGCTTGGCGTGCACGACGACGAAATCGTGCTGACTCGCAACGCGACCGAATCGATTCACAACCTGATACGACAATACCGCGACCTAACGGCCGGCGACGCGATTCTCTATGCCGATCTCGACTACCCGCATTTCAAGACGGCGATGCGGTGGCTGGAGGATGCTCGGGGTGCACGGCCGGTCGAGCTGATCATCCCACCGCGGGTAGACCAGGCACAGATCTTTGCGCTATATCGCGATGCCTTCGACAAGAATCCCGACCTCAAGCTCATGCTGCTTATGCACGTGAGCAACCAGCACGGCCTGGTGCTTCCGGTCGCGCGTATTGCGGAGGAAGCGAGAAAGCGGGGCATCGACGTTATCTGCGACACAGCCCAATCCTGGGGGTTGCTGGACTACAAGGTGCCATCTCTAAACGTGGACTGGGCCGGCTTTAACCTGCACAAGTGGATCGGTACGCCGGTGGGCGTTGGTGCCCTTTACATGCGGCGCGGAAGCCTGCAGAAAATCGCGCCTTATCCCGGCGAAAGCGATCCCGAGAACGCCATGGTGGCGACACGCGTGCACGTAGGCACCTCGAATTTTGCCGCCACGCTGACGATTCCAGACGCACTCGACTTTCACGAGGCCCTCGGTGCCGCGAACAAGGAAGCCCGACTGCGATACCTGCGGCAGCTATGGACCAATGAGGCCGAGTCGATGACTCACATCGAGCTACTGGGTGGTCTCGATGAAGAGTCGTGGACCGGCATGGGGTCCTTCAGGCTGGCGGGTAGCCGCAGCGCGGAAGAAGTGACAGCGTTACAGCTGCGGCTGGAGCAGGATTTTGGGCTCTTTACCGTCGTCCGCAAAGGCCTGGCAAGCGGCTACTGCGTTCGTGTTACGCCGCAGGTATTCACGACGCCGGATGATATGGCGCAGCTGGTCGATGCTCTGAAACGTTTGGCTTGATGTAACAATACTGCGCTGGTCTATGGAGTCCATATGCAGTCCGTCATGATTGTGGTCCTTGGAGTCGCCGGTATGACATTCGGCTGGTTCGTCTATTCGAAATTCATCGCCACGAAAATTTTCCAACTGGATCCTGACTTCGTCACGCCGGCGCATGAATTCATTGTGAGTCACAATGCCCAGGTAGGCCATAATCAAAGTCGAATGTGCCCTACGTGATTTCACCTATTGAACGAATATTGTTGGGGTCGAACTGAGCAGATTGGCGCTTGCTCGGCAGATGATGTTCGCAATCTCGGCCGGAGGTATTTACTTTCTCGAGAACTGAACTCCAACCCGAGACATCTTATGATCCCGGTCCAACCAGGCGGACGGCAACATAGCTGAAATAAATCAACAACAGGATCGTTGCTTCCGGTCCGCGCACGCCCCGTCGCGTGACATAGAGAAAGAACAGTACCAGCAATGTCGAGACCAGTAACACCGGCAGGTCTACCAGCAAGATGGCTGGTGATACGACGAGTGGCGAGATAACAGCGCCAATTCCCGGCACCAGCAATGTATCCAGTACGTTGCTGCCAACCAGGTTACCCACAGACAGCCCGCCGCGTTTGCGCAGGAGCGCGACGAACGAAACCGATAGCTCGGGCAGGCTGCTGCCCATGCCAATGACGATCGCGGACACGGCAATGTTGCTGAGGCCGACCTCTGTCGCGAATGCGGCGGCGTATACCACGGTCAGCTCGGCAGAAATCAGCAGAAGCCCAAGCCCTAACGCCAGTCTCAGCCAGGCCCGCCATGCCGGCATGTGCGTGGCTTCTCCCCCGTCACCGTCAATCTCGACGCGGCGCAGGATCAACACCGCCAGGTACACGGCGTAATACAGGACGAGCAGCAAACCCTCTGGCCGGGATATGCGGCCATCCATGGAAAACAAAAACACGGCGACGATGCCGCCAACCAGGAAGAACGAATTGCGCGGCAGGAACTTCCGCTGCATCGGCGGATAGCCGATGAAGCCGGCGATACCGAATACCAGCGCAAATTGCGCGATCGAGCTGCCGATGGCACTGCCGATGACGATGCCGGACAAGTCTTCGCCGGCGAGGCTGCGGACAGACGCATCGAAGGCCACGAACAGTTCCGGCAAATCCGTACCAATCGCCAGTACGAGCATGCCGAAAAGTGCGTCCGAGAGGCGATAGCGGTCGGCGAGCGACATCGCGCCCCTGATCAACGTCTCGGAGCCGTACCATAGACCAGCAAGGCCACAAACCAGTAGAAAGAAATCAAGCATTCAGTTCTGTGATTCTCCTAATTTCCAGCGCCGATATTGTCAGCAGGGTTCGCTCCGCATTGGCGTCCATGGTCGTCCGCATAAAGAACGCACCTGCGGCATGTAGCAGCTTACCCGGAAAAGAGGGAACGGTGACAACCAAAGAAGGGCTGCCATTGACGAGCGGTCGTGTCATGGCCACCGTCGGCGGCAGTGTGTTCACGACGACAACAGATCCAGCTGGCAACTACAAGCTCGGGTTGTACAGCGAATCCGACCGCCTGTTGTTTGCGCAGACGACGCACTACTGACACGTTAGATAGCCTCCGCGGAGCAGACTACTGCAAGACGCGCTCGATGAGCGGTTTGTAACGATCTGCGAAATTCTCCAGGGCAAGACTAACCTTCGAAAGATGCGAGTCGTTCATGGGAAGCGAAAGAAACACGTCACCACGACTACAGAGCAGTACGCCATCGAGGAGCAACTCCATGTGCAAGAGCGGGCGCAGGGAACGGCATCCGGTGGTGATGTCGGAGGGTCTCTTCGTCGGTTCGCTCGAAAAGTGAATCGCGATCATGGAGCCCAAACCATTGGCATACATCGGCACGGCTTTCGATGCGAACATGTCGTTGAGGGACAGCCGAAACGCCTCGGACCATTCGAGAAATTCCGCAGCACGCTGCGGCGTGTAAATCTTACTCAACGCTGCGCATCCGGCAGCCATCGAACATACGTTGTTGTTGAAAGTGCCTGCGTGGGCGAGGCTACTGCCCAGCCTCGGGTTGTAATGCGCCATGACCTCAGAACTGCCGCCAAACGCGCCTGTCGGAAGGCCTCCACCGATGAATTTCCCCAACGTCGTCAGATCGGGGTCGATACCCAGCATTCCCTGCGTCCCCGCCGGTCCGAGGCGGGCCGTTTTGACCTCATCGAAAATAAGCAGGGCACCAGTCTCTCTGGTCATTCGCCGCAACATTTGCAGGAACTTTCGATTACCCTGGATATTTCCGCCCGCACCCAGGATCGGCTCGATAATTACGGCAGCAAGTTCTTCACCTTCGCTGCGGATGAGCTCTGCAGTACCCTCGATGTCGTTGTAGTCCGCAAGGACAAATTCGAACGGAACGTTAAGTTTACAACGGCCGCCGAGGAACTTTATCACTCCGCCGTGGTAGGCATCATTGAAGGCCAGTAGTTTGTTGCGACCGGTTATGACTCGCGCCGTGGTCAATGCCATGATATTGGCTTCAGTGCCTGAATTGCAGAACCTGACCTGCTCAAGAGACGGGAAGCGCTCGCACAACAATCCCGCGAGCTCTCGTTCGTAAACGGTCGGCGCGCCCATGGCGACACCACTATCCAGCGCTTTGTGTATCGCCGCCTTGATGATCTCATCCGAATGACCGAACAGGGCGGCGGAATACTCACCCACCATGTCGATATACCGATGCCCGTCCAGGTCCGTTAGCTCAGCCCCGTCCCCGCGGACCATTGTCAGCGGGAAAGGCTCATAATGAAGAACTGTTCGCGTATTGCCTCCGGGCAAATAGCGCGCGGCATTTTCATCCGCGTCCTGACTCAGGGGGTTTGCAGACGCGTATCGCGAGCGAGCGTCTTCAATCGCATGATTGAGTTCTTCCATTTTTCTTGCCTATGCCAGTGACTCAAGGACCAATGCAATACCTTGGCCAACGCCGATGCACATCGTACAAAGCGCCAGCTTACCGCCACCCCGCTGAAGTTGATCCAGGGCGGTTATCGCGAGCCGTGCGCCACTCATTCCCAGCGGATGACCCAACGCGATCGCGCCGCCTCGAGCGTTGATTCTCGGATCGTCATCGGCAAGCCCCAGTTGCCTGGTGCAAGCGAGTGCCTGGGCGGAAAAGGCTTCGTTGATCTCGAGTACATCAAAGTTATCCAGGCTCATGCCCAAACGATCCAGCAATTTGTTGGTTGCCGGAACCGGCCCGATGCCCATGGTCCGTGGCGGCACACCGGCAACAGCCATGCCCAGAACACGTGCCAGTGGCTCGAGGTTGTGGCGTTTGGCGCCGGCTTCTGATGCAAGCAACAAGGCCGCCGCGCCGTCATTGATACCGGAGGCGTTACCTGCGGTGACAGTGCCCTTGGGAAACAGTGGTTGCAGCTGTGCAAGCTTCGATAGTGATGTCTCGCGCGGATGTTCATCCGCATCGACCAGCAACGGGTCCTTCTTGCGCTGCGGAACACTGACCGGGGTAATCTCCCCGGCAAGGCGGCCATCCTGTTGTGCCGCCGCCGCTTTCTGCTGGCTCCACAACGCGAATTGGTCCTGGTCCTCGCGGCTGATCGATAGCTCATTGGCGAGGTTCTCCGCCGTTTGCGGCATGACATCCGTGCCGTACTGCGCTTCCATTTGTTTGTTGACGAACCGCCACCCCATGGTGGTGTCGTACATTTTCGGTGTACGTCCGAAAGCAGTTTCGGCTTTACCGATGACGAATGGTGAGCGCGACATACTCTCGACCCCGCCGGCGATCATCAAATCGCCCTCACCCGACCTTATCGCGTTGGCACAACTGCCTACGGCGTTTAGCCCCGAACCGCACAAGCGGTTGATCGTGCAGGCCGGCACGTCCTGCGGCAGTCCGGCCAACAGGCTGCTCATGCGTGCAACGTTGCGATTGTCTTCACCGGCCTGGTTCGCGCAACCGAGCATCACATCATCCACGGCGGCCCAGTCGATACCCGGATTGCGTTCGATCAGTGCAGCAACCGGTATCGCACCGAGGTCGTCGGTTCGAACAGAGGAGAGGCTGCCGCCGTAACGTCCAACGGGCGTCCGGATGCCATCGATCAAGTATGCGTCGGTCATTTTTTCTGTCCTCAACTTCGCGTGGCTAGTTCGGCGGCAGTACTGGCGCACCGGTTTTCTGTTGCACCTCTTCGAATGTCACGCCTGGTGCCAACTCGGCCACCCGGAACCCGTCCGGCGTGACGTCAACTACCGCGAGGTCGGTGAAGATACGAGACACGACTCCCGGCCCTGTCAGTGGGTAGCTGCACGTCTCGACCAGCTTTGGTTCGCCAGTCTTGGTTGTGTGCTGGGTAATCACGTAAATGCGTTTCACACCCTGCACCAGATCCATCGCGCCGCCGACCGCCGGAATGGCGCCCTGCGCACCAGTTGACCAATTCGCAATATCGCCGTTTGCCGCAACCTGCATGGTGCCAAGCACGCAGACATCGATATGTCCGCCACGAATCATGCTGAAGCTGTCGGCATGATGGAAATAGGCAGCACCGGGCAATGCCGTAACGTATTTCTTACCGGCGTTCATCAGGTCGAGGTCGCGTTCAGCTTCCTCCGGGGGCGGCCCCATGCCAAGCATCCCGTTCTCGGTGTGGTAGATAAACTCCCGGCCTTCGGGCACAAACCGCGTGACCAGTTCCGGAATGCCAATGCCCAGGTTGACGTAAGAGCCGTCGGGTATGTCCTGGGCGGCTCTTGCCGCCATTTGTTCTCGCGTCCAACCAGCGCTCATGGGTAGCTCCTTCCCTCGGCAATGAGGATGTCCTCATGGACAGCATCGGGAACTTCGACAACGCGGTTGACGAAAATACCAGGCGTAATGACATGCTCGGGATCGATACCGCCCCGTGCGACGAATTTTTTCGTTTGGACGATGGTTGTTGTGGCCGCCATGCACATTAGCGGGCAGAAGTTGCGACCGGTCTTGTTGAATGTAAGGTTGCCAAGCGGATCGGCGACCTCGCTTTTTATCAATGCAATATCGGCCTTGAGCCATGGTTCCAGAACGTAGGCACGACCATTGAAATCCCGTTGCTCTTTGCCTTCAGCCAGGATAGTGCCAACGGTTGTCGGCGTGTAGAAGGCCGGTACACCTGCGCCTGCCGCACGGATGCGCTCTGCAAGTGTGCCCTGCGGCACAATCTCGAGCTCTATCCTGCCTTCCCTGTAAAGCGCCGGGAACACTTTGGATTGGCTTGACCTGGGAAAGGAACAGATCATTTTGCTGACCTGGCCGTTGCCAATCAGAGCAGCCAGCCCCACCTCGCCGTTGCCCGTATTGTTGTTAATCACGGTAAGGCCGCTTGCTCCATGATCGATCAATGCATGAATCAGTTCGACCGGGCTGCCCGAGGCGCCGAATCCACCAATCATCACAGTAGCCCCGTCCGGTATATCGGCTACTGCAGCTGCAACCGATGGGCATTTCTTGTCAATCACGTGTTTCTACTCCTGCCATGTTACGAAGGCCTACAGGAACACCTCTGTTTCCTCCCAAAGTGCCTCGATGCGGTCGATACGATTCGTCGCGACGTCCTGAAGGTCTCTTGCAACCCGCGCAACGAGTAACTCGCACATCGCTACGACGGGCACCGAACTATCAAACGGACCGATAGCGGGCACTTCGATCTGAACCCAGGTATCGGCCAACTCGACCAGAGGTGATAACGGACTATCGGTGATCGCCACGACGGTAACTCCAGCGTCGACAAAGACGCGTGCGGCGGTTGCAACCTGTTTCCTGTACCGGAAAAAGTCGAACACCACGGCAGCGTCTTGCGGCCCAACATCGCTCAGGTCGGTAGCATACGAGTGTTCCTCGAGTGCGCGCACACCTGGCCGAACCATGGACAGGCCGCTATGTAACGCGTGAGCACCGGCCTGCGAGGTTTCTCCCGACAGAATCCATACCTTCTCGGCACGTGCAACAGGTCGGGCAAGTTCCGCCAATCGCTCACCGTCCAAAGCATCAAACACGGTTGAAATGGCGTCGTTGATCGCAACGCGTGCCGGCACCTCCGTTTCGCCGGCGCTCCTGATCCGTTCGCTCGGGCGCGACAGGCGGTGAGACAAGTCGCGGCGGACGTGTTGTTGCAGTTCCGTATAGCCACTGAATCCGAGCTTCGTGGCGAAGCGAACAATGGACGGGCGGCTCGTGCGCACACGGCTAGCCAGATCGGAAACCGTGCCGAACGCCAGCAGTGTGGGCTCGGCAAGCACTGCCTCCGCGACGCGGCGTTCCGTGGGCGTCAGCTGGTTACTGACCGCGGCGACCAGATCCAGCGTGGACGTTGTTGGGCCACGTTTGTTCATATTGTTACATTATCACAAACTAATCGGTCAATGTGTTACATTATCCAGCATTGACAGCATCAGTTTGAGGTGTGACGTGGCGACAACAGGCAGATACGTACCAACCGACAGGGAAAAAGCTTTCCAGAGCACCATCGAGAATCCGAAATACGAGCGGCACAACATCATCGGCCTGAAACCGTTCTTCGAGGACAAGGCGCCTGATGCCATCAAGGGGTTCTACTCCAGGGATGAGCTCTCGGCATTACTGGAACTCACGGGTACCGAGCGCGATGTAGAGAATCGCATGCCGGTAAAGATGACCCGCCACTTTTACGAGATGGCACAAGACAGCATACCGCTGCAGAATCTCGTCAAGGCCAACCCGGACGAAACGCTGAACCTGGCGGGATCCGAGGATCCGGGCCACCAGATGGACTTTGCGCCCGTTGAGGGGCTGCTGCACAAATACGAGATGGGCTTGGTGTACGCTGTCTCCACCTGCTCGGCGCACTGCCGCTTCTGCTACCGCGAAGAACTGATCAGCCAGAAAGAAGTCGAACGCCAGGACGGCACCGTCGCCAAGAAAGGCCTGGCGAAAATTAAGGACGTTACCGATTACGTGCGTGCGCACAACGAAATCGTTGCGGCGAATGGAGGACTGCATCCGGAGACGGGTCGCGAAAAACTCAGGGAAGTCCTGTTGTCCGGCGGCGACCCGATGGTGCTGCCCAATCGCAAGATTGGAGCGTGGATCGCGGCGCTCGCCGAGGCGGGCGTGGAGTCGATTCGCCTCGGCACCAAGGAAATGTCTTTTCATCCGAAGCGTTTCGACGAGGCTTTCCTGTCGATGATGGACAACTTTCATGAGAGCTATCCGGAAATTGGTTTCCGGTTAATGATTCACTTCAATCATCCGGACGAATTCCTGCTCAAGGGTGAAGACGGTGAGTACCTTAAGAATCCAAACGGCTCACTCAAGTGGCACGAGGACACTCGCAAGGCTATCGAGGGCGTTACGTCTCGCGGCTGGATCAACGTCGAGAACCAGGCGCCGATCATCAAGGGAATTAACGATGACTCTGATGCGCTCAGGGTGATGCAACGCGCGCTGTACCGGGTCGGCGTTGGCAACCATTATTTCTTCTGTGGCAGGGATATTGTTGCGTACCGACACTTCAACGTGCCGATCGAAACGGTATGGAACCTCCTCAACGAATCCCAGAAGGGACTGTCTGGCGTTGAAACACATGCGCGCCTGTCAATTACGCACTACAAGGGTAAGACCGAGGTAGCGGCTGTCACCAATCAACCAATTCCCGGTGTCCCGGGAACTGAGAACGGCGTGGTGATCTTCAAGATTCTACGCAACGCGCTGGACGCCCCGGACCGCGGAAAAGTTTGTATCGTCGGACGTAATCCGGATGCTATCTGGTTCGATGATTACGAAGACCGCGTCATCTACGACGAAGCCGGCTTGTTCGATTACACGCGAGTAGACAAGAAAACGGTCGAGATCGAAGGAACCGTTGACGTGGCTGTCGGAGCCTGAGATTCGAAAACACCCCTTCTCGGGGCGATTTTGAGTCTGCTGAACAGGGGCGCAATGGATCGCTGAGTAATAAGGTGTCAGGTTTATTTCCTAACTTCGTAACATACAAGTCTGATTCTAAGTAGCGAACAACAACGCTCATTCATTTCTCCGGTTCCGCCATGTTCCATATGAACGCGTTAGAATCTCCTGTCCAATCACAACGGGAGGTTGTTAT
>Ga0209567_10001758_pt1 | contig 10830 bp, 13 predicted proteins | sample COG_12_FD_184756 | JGI IMG/M metagenome (GOLD analysis project Ga0209567, IMG submission 184756) | Pelagic marine sediment microbial communities from the LTER site Helgoland, North Sea, for post-phytoplankton bloom and carbon turnover... | ecosystem: Environmental > Aquatic > Marine > Neritic...
TTGTACGTTCTATAAAAGAGGAATGTTTGGATCGTATGATTCTATTCGGCGAGGCATCGCTTCGCCGGGCGCTCAGAGCCTATGTCATACATTATCATGCTGAAAGAAATCATCAGGGTGTGGGGAATCGGTTATTAGAGCCACTTGCCGAGGTCGGCTCAACCAATGATCCGATTCATTGCCGCGAACGGCTTGGCGGTATGCTCAACTTCTACTATCGTGAAGCGGCTTGAAAGCGCTCGTTCCATTTCTCGCACCCTACGGGCTAAGAGAGCAGCCACATTAAATCACCTCTCGCTCGGCCAGGTGATTCAACGGCACCATGCGTTTGTGCAACACGCCGAACACAATCAATTGCTGTTCGTGTGCCACGTAATAAATAACATGGCTGTCATGAGGAAAGCTCAATACACTCGATCCGACATCTGGCCTGGACTTACCCAGAGAAGGCGTTTCGGCGAGCAGGCGAATGGTTTGCCGGAGTTCCAATAAGTATTTTTGGGATTGCGCTGTACCCCATTGCTTAACTGTAAATCGACGGATCTCGATTAAGTCGGTCTGGGCATCTGGTGTTAATCGATAAATCAGCATTAATCGTAGTGGCCTGCCTCTAGCGCATCAAAAAACGATTCGCCATCGACAGTGTTACCCGCTTCGATATCGGCTTTTGCTTGGGCTGCTCTCGTTTGCAACAATCGCAGCTTGAGCGCTTCGATGCCTTCGTACTCGTCGAACGAGATGACCACGGCAACCGGCTTACCGTTTTTATTAATTTGAATTGGGGCACGCTGCGCCTTTAACAGCATGTCGCCAAATTGGGTTTTGGCTTCATTGGCGGAAAGTGAGTCCATCGTTTTTTTGACCTCGCTAATATCGTTCGATTCGTTCATTATAAGCGAATCGTGCCATAATTGCCAAGACCATTATCTATCATTAAGTATACATTTTGATAGTTATGGAAAGAGCCTATCAAAACTACTATCATAAATAATTAGTCAAAACCTTTTAAGAAATTTGATAGCTTATGCCCCGAGTTGGTTATGCCCGAGTCAGTTCCACCGGTCAAAGCTTGGAAGTGCAGCTGGAGAAGTTGAACCAGGCAAAGTGCGACCGGATTTACCAAGAGAAGCGTAGCGGTCGCACCGCTGACCGTCCCGAATTCAAGTCCTGTATGAACTATCTTCGTGAGGGGGATACTCTGATCATCACTCGGCTTGACCGTCTGGCCCGGTCAGTCGTTCACCTGGCTCAACTGGCGAAGCGCTTCCAAAACGAAAGTATCGACCTACTGGTAGTCGATCAAAATATTGATACCAGTACCTCTACCGGCAGGCTTATGTTCAATATGCTGGCTGCAATTGCCGAGTTTGAAAACGACCTTCGCACTGAACGGCAAGCCGAAGGGATAGCCAAGGCCAAAGAGAATGGGGTGAAGTTTGGCCGCCCACCCAAATTGACCGATGCCAAGAAGCAGGAAATCTACTCACGGCGGATGGACGGAGCCACTATTGGTCAATTGACCAAGGAATTCAAGCTGGGTGAAGCCACTATTTATCGGGCGCTGAATGCCGTTAAGCAATCAGGCGCTCCGCCAGAAAAGAAAACCACGAAGGTGATTCTCTGTTTACAGGTCGAAAACAACAATAAGTTCGTGCGAGGGAAAGGCAAGTCCAGGCAACACATCGAGGATTACGGTCTATCCGAGTACAACGCAAAGAAGCTGGATAAGGATGGATGGGAGTACGAGCTGACTTTTCAATACACAGACGATGAAGACCTTGAAAACCAAGTTTATGATCTGGCTGCTGAAATGAGCCGGGAAGCTGATCTTCGCAATGGTTTCGTGGAGTGCAGTTTTACTGAGGTGGGGACCGATAGGTCATGGTAGATTCGGATTACTTGTCATTTTCGAGGGTTCTTCCACAGGACCCCTTGAGGAATACACGTTTTCGAATCCGGTCGCGCTCATACGGTAAGCCGCTGATTTCACTAAGCTCGGGCGTTTTGGTATTCCTATACGCAGCCGCTAGGATTTGGCAGCCATTCGTTTTGGTTCTCCACTACGATGTCACGGGGTAAGCCGCTGATTTCACTAAGCCTGGCGTTTTGGTATTCCTATACGGAGGGAGGTTAGCGCGCCTAGGCATATCTGACAGTTATGGCGCACAGCTGCCGCGTGACTTGCAATGGGTGGCATATACTCCCGGTATGGCTAGCGAATAGGCGGCTTTGGGCGGGCATCATGAAACTTAGAGCCAACCCTAAGTTTTGAGATACACCCCACGCCACACTCTCGAGTGGAATATTTTTAGGGTTGACGCTAAATAGTCGGAAAGTCTGACAGATTTTAGAAAACCGATAGCGCATCAAGTACCAGCAGCATGACACCCATAATCCTGTCAATTGTTGAGCCGCACAGCTCACGGAACACGAATACAAGGAACACCACGTCGTAGAGGTCCATGGTCAGTCCCCCCAAAGTTGCTCAAAGCGACCGGCAGCCAGCTCGGTGTACCGCACGGTGTTGGTGATTGATGCATGCCCCAGATACTGCTGGATGGTGCGCGTGTCGATGCCGTCATTGGCCAGTTTGTAGCCGCACGCATGGCGCAGCATGTGGACGCGAACAGGGAAGTCGAGGCCTGCCAGGGTGCCGGCCCGCGCCACCATCTTGCGCACTGTGCTGGTTGTCAGCGGTCCCTTGCGCTCGGTCGTGAACACAAACGGGTGGTGTCATAGTCGCGCTTCAGGCGGCGCAAGGCTCGAAGCTCACACCGCTGAGTGGCTGGACACTATCCCGGCTACCCTTCAAACACTTCACATGCACGGTGCCGGCTGCCAGGTCGACCATGGCCCAGCGCATGCTTACCAGTTCACTGCAGCGCAAGGCGTGCCGGTAGGCCATCAGGATCATTGTGCGGTCCCTGTGTTGATGCCTGCCCACCTTGCCAGCTGCAGCCTGCAACTGCTCCACTTCCGACTCGGTCAGCTCATCCACGGTGAACACGTCACGGGTACCTGAGAACTTGTTGTACTTGAACTTGGGTATCGGTAACTCTTTACCGTGTTCGCTCTTCAGCCAGTTGCTGAAGGTCGTGTAAGTCATCAGCCAGTTCTCTATCGTTTTATCGGTGCGCTCATTCTCCTGCAGAATCTGCTTGACGGTGTTGACCTTCCATTCGTTATCTTCGAGAACTTCCAAGCGCGACCGCTGGCTGTTAATGCTCTTCTGCCGGATACCCTGCGACTCCTTGTCTTTCAAGTACAGGTCGCGGAGTTCGGCCATGGTTCTCTTCGGCTCTGATTTCTTGACCAACTCAGCGGCAGCATCGCGGTCGAAGTTGGTGGGGTCGTTGTGATACTCGCTGAGCGCCATAGCCAGCTGGTAGACCTTCTGCTGGATGTCCATGGGCACGGCAGCACCGCTCGCTCACGCTCTCCGCAAGGTCAACCCACGGGCTGACTTCGGCGGCCATAGGGTCAGGCCACTCGTTGTCATCAAGGAAGGTGGTAAGCATGTCCTTCAGCTCCTATAGCACAGCAGTGGACTTGGCCACGGGTCCGCGTTGTTCTCTGCTTGCGCGTTGGTAGTAGTAGTTGCTGCGACCAGGGCGGATTTTTAGGTACTTATCGGACGACATTGGCACAACTCTTCAATGGCACCAGTTCTAGTACCTGAATATAGGGCCAAGATCATGATTTATCTATAAGTTACCGGAAGGTAATATTTTGGCGGAGAGGGAGGGATTCGAACCCTCGGAACCCGCGAGGGTTCACTTGATTTCGAGTCAAGCCCGTTCGGCCAGCTCCGGCACCTCTCCTGAGTCTGATTTTACCTTGAATATCAATGGGAAATAACACATGCTAGACGGTATCCCAAAGCAAGGCGCATTGTACCCTATGCTTTAGCTTGAAGGCTAAACTTTCCCGGCCTCGGCCCACTTAACTGGTTAATGGTTGATGGTTAAAGCTATTCCATAAAGAAGCCATGCGTTTAACCCTCATCATGTTCACCCTGTTCATCGCCGCTTGTGATTTGTTCCCACAATCCCGATTGGACCGCGTCAAGGATGAAGGCGTGCTTAAGGTGCTGACCCGCAACAGCGCCACGACCTATTACGAAGGACCCCATGGACCAGCCGGGCTGGAATACGATCTGGTGGCAGGTTTCGCGGAGTACCTGGGTGTAAAACTGAAACTGGAAACACCGGAAACATTGTCACAGGTTCTTCACATGATCCAGGCCGGTGAAGCCGATATCGCCGCAGCCGGTTTGACCGTCACCGATGAGCGTAGGGCACTCTTCAACTTTAGCACCAGCTACCAACGCATAACCCCGCAACTGGTTTACCGGGTCGGTACACGCCCCCCGAAAAACCTGGATGCCCTGCACGGCAGTCTCGAGGTTGTAGCCGACAGCAGTCACGCCGAACGACTGCGATCCCTGCAGGAGAAGCACCCGGAATTATCGTTTCAGAAAACCAGCGAACTGGACAGCGAAGAACTTCTCAGCCTGGTCTGGGAGCAGGTCATCGATTACACGGTGGCCGACTCCAACGAAGTTGCGATAAGCCGTCGTTTCTACCCGGAACTCCGGGTCGCATTCGATATCAGTTCCCCGGAAGCACTGGCCTGGGCCTTCCCGTCCGGAGAAGATCGAAGTCTGATCGAAAAGGCCGATGAATTTTTAAACCGGCTGAAAGAAAACGGTCAGCTCGATCGCTTGCTGAAACGTTATTACGCGTATGTTTCCGATTTCGACTACGTGGGGACACGCCGTTACATGAAACACATTGACCAGCGTTTACCGCGTTACCAGGCCTGGTTCGAGCAGGCCGGAAAGGACACCGGTGTGGACTGGCGGCTGTTGGCGGCCATCGGTTACCAGGAATCACACTGGAACCCGAAAGCTGTTTCGCCAACCGGCGTACGCGGACTCATGATGCTGACCCAGGCCACTATGCAGCAAATGGGTATTGACAAGGACCGCCATGATGCCCAGGCCAGTATCGAAGGCGGAGCCCGCTATATCGCCAGGGTAAGAAAAAGAATCCCCGAACGGGTCAAGGAACCTGATCGCACCTGGATGGCCCTGGCGGCCTACAACATCGGTTATGGGCACCTGGAGGACGCGCGTATTCTCGCCCAGAACGCTGGTGCCGCCCCGGACAAGTGGATCGATTTGAAAAAGTATCTGCCGCTGCTGAGCCAGAAAAAATGGTACAAACAAACGCGTTATGGCTATGCTCGCGGCCGTGAGCCGGTGCGCTACGTTGAAAATGTGCGCAGCTATTACGATATCCTGGTCTGGATAACGGCCAAGGAACGCGCACCCAAACGGCGAACACCGGCACTCACTGTGGATTCCCCGGCGTTATGAGTCAGGCAACCTGAACCGGGATGGCGGTTCTCCGGCGCAGGATGCGGTTGTCAGCGTCCAGATAAACCAGTCGCGGGTGGAATCCCGCGGCTTCCTGCTCGCTCAGTACTGCGTAGGTACAGACAATGATGCGGTCACCCGGCTCGGCTTTGTGCGCCGCCGCACCGTTGATGGAAATGATGCCCGAACCCTGCTCGGCCCGAATGGCATAAGTAGTGAACCGCTCGCCGTTGGCCAGATTATAGATATGAATCTGTTCATATTCGTGGATAGCGGCGGCCTCCAGCAATCCACTGTCTATGGCGCACGAACCCTCGTACTCGAGTTCCGAGTGGGTCACGTGTGCGTGGTGCAACTTGGATTTCAGCAGCGTAATCTGCATCCGTCGTAAATCCTAAGGAGATCTGGGACGGCTATTATCCCAAGATCCGCAATCCCCTGCAAACCTTGGAAATCGCGGTATTTTACACGCGTACATTGTCAATCAGCCGGGCGCGGCCGAGGCGGGCCGCCGCCAGTACCACGGCGCGAGTATTACCCGGTTCGATCGGCTGCAGCGTTGCCGCGTCACGGATACTGACGTAGTCGGGTGCAAACCCGGTCCGTTCGAGCCCTTGTATCGCCTGCGCTTCGAGTTCGGCGAAGGGCTGCTGCCGGCCGCGCACCCCCTCGGCCACCTGACACAGGGTCTGGTAGAGCACGGGGGCCCGCTCGCGTTGCCCGGCGCTCAGGTACTGGTTACGCGAACTCATCGCCAGGCCATCCGCTTCGCGCACCGTTGCCACAGCCTCAATGTCCATGGGCCAGCAAAGGTCCTTCACCATGCGGCGGATGACCGCCAGTTGCTGATAGTCTTTTTCCCCGAAAACCGCGATATCGGCTTGTACCAGATTGAAAAGACGCGCCACCACGGTCGCCACGCCGACAAAAAAACCGGGGCGGGAATCGGCCTCCAGACCTTCGCCCACACCCGGCACCTGCACGCGCGTGGTTTCATTCAGGCCTGACGGATAGATCAGATCGACAGCTGGAGCGAACAACAGGTCCGCCTGCTCCTGATCCAGCTGCGCCTTGTCGTCGTCCAGTGTGCGTGGATAGGTCTCAAAATCCTCACCGGGTCCGAACTGCATCGGGTTGACGAAGATACTGACGATGACGCGATCGCTAAGCGACCTGGCGCGTCGCACCAGCTGCAAGTGGCCTTCATGCAGGTTGCCCATGGTAGGTACAAAACCGATGCGTTCCCCGCAACGGCGCCAGCCCTGCACCAGCTCACGCAAGTCATCAAGCCCGCTAATGGTATCCATCAGGAAAAACTGTGCTGTGACGCCGGGAACCGCCCGGCCTTGACGGCCTCAACAAAAGCGTGCAGGGCGCCGGGTATATCGTCGCGGTCTTCCAGGAAGTTATGCGAGAAGCCCGGCCTTCTTCCCGGCGTGATACCCAGCAGGTCATACAATACCAGCACCTGCCCGTCACAATCCGGGCCCGCGCCTATACCGATGGTGGGTATGTGAAGGCTTTGACTCACCTGCCTGGCCAGGTCGGCGGGTATACACTCCAGCACCAGCACAGAAGCGCCTGAATCTTCCAGCAGGCGGGCGTCTTCCAGCAGGCGTTGGGCGGATTCTGCATCCCGCCCCTGCACCCGGTACCCGCCGAGCTGATGTACCGACTGTGGCGTCAAACCGAGGTGTGCGCACACCGGAATGCCGTGTTCAGTCAAGGCCCGAACAATATCGACGACTTCACGACCGCCTTCCAGTTTTACCATGTGCGCGCCGGCTCTCATCAAGCGCGCCGCATTTCCCAGCGCCTGGTCAACGCTGCTGTAGCTCATGAACGGCATGTCGACAATACGTAACGCGAACTGCCCGGCACGCGCGACGCAGGAGGTGTGATAGATCATATCCGCCATCCTCACCGGCAGGGTCGAGTCGTGCCCCTGCACCACCATGCCCAGCGAATCTCCCACCAGTAGCACGTCAACGCCCGCCTGTTCCAGAAGACAGGTAAAACTGGCGTCGTAGCTGGTCACGCAGGTGATCTTTTCACCCCGTTCTTTCAAACGCAGCAATGAAACACAGGTCACAGCGTCACGATCAACCATGTTTTTCCCCGGGCGTTGACACGCGCAAGGCGTCCGGCATGGGGTTGAAGTAGTGGCGGCGGCCGCTCCGTGCCAATGCCATCTGTTCCAGTAAGGCCAGGTAATCCGTTTCACTGTCCACCAGGTTGATCTCGGCTGCGTTCACAATCAGTAGGGGCGATTCATCATAGTAGTGGAAAAAACGGGTATAGGCGTCACACAGGGATTTCAGGTAGTTCGCTTCCATACCCCGTTCGTAAGCAATGCCTCGTTTGCCGATGCGCTTGAGCAACACATCCACCGGCGCCTGCAGATAGATCACCAGGTCCGGCTTTGGCACATCGATGGTCAAATGCGAATACACCTGTTCATAGAGATTGAACTCTTCCTGATCCAGTGTGAGTTTTGCGAACAGGCGGTCCTTGTCCATCAGGAAGTCGGAAACGCGTACCGGTTCAAACATGTCAGCCTGACGCAATTCCTGCATCTGCTGCGTACGCTGTAACAGGAAGAATAACTGCGTCTGCATGGCAGCGGCGCGCGGGTTACGGTAAAAGCGGTCCAGAAACGGATTATCGGCGGCGCCTTCCAGCAAAAGTTCACTGCCAAAGGTTTCCGCAAGGCGCCGCGCCAAGCTGGTCTTTCCAACACCAATCGGCCCCTCAACCACGATAAATCCTGGATTCTCCATGCCTGCCCTCTTGATCGCTAACCGGCTGACTGCGCCGTTGCGGGCAGTCGGGACAGACCGGCATCGGGACACTGTTCCAGCAGGGACTGCACACGACCCAGCCCGGGTATTTCAAGTTGTCCGTTGATTTCCGCCAGCGGGTATAGAACAAAACTGCGTTCTGCTATGCCCGGGTGAGGGATTTTCAAACGCTCTGTAGCAAGCACACATTGACCATACAACAATATATCCAGATCGAGGGTTCTCGGACCCCAGCGCTGTGCCCGTACACGGCCCTGCGCCCGTTCAATGCCCTGCAACTTATCGAGCAAGGCTTCGGGTTCGAGCCCTGTACTCAACTTTGCAACCGCATTCACGTAATCGGGCTGATCCTGCGGCCCCATTGGCGCACTGCGGTACAGGGACGAATGGTCCTGCAGACGGATTTGTGACAGACCAGCCAGCGCCTCGATCGCTGTTTTCACCTGAGACTCGGGATTATCCAGGTTACTGCCCAAACCAATGTAAGTCAGCACTTCAGTCATTGGAATCCGAAACCGGCTTGCGCTTTCTTGGCCTGCGCCGGCGTTTTTTCCTGGCTGGCGCGGATACAACCATCTTGTCACGCTCACCGGTATTCAGCGTCTGGAATTCGGTCCACCAGTCGGCCAGTTCCCTGGAGGCTTCGCCGGTTTCGCTGCGCAACAAAAGAAAATCGTACGCCGCCCGAAAGCGCGGATGCTCCAGCATACGGTAAGGCGACTTGCCACGCCGGCGCTCGAAACGGGACTGCAGCATCCAGATTTCCCGCATGGGGAAACTGAAGCGCTTGGGCAGAGAGGTTGCCTGTACCTGCTCAGAGGTAATCTGGTTACCGGCGAGCTGGGCGGCCTCCAGCGCCGTCATTCCCTGATCCAGCAAGGCCTGTGTCCGCAAACGTATGGGTTCCCACAACAAGGCGGCATAGAGAAAGGCCGGTGTCACCGGCTTGTCTTCCGCCAGGCGTTTATCGGTATTCTCAAGAGCGCGCAGCACAAAGCTAATGGGAAATCCCTGCTCTTCGTGACTCAGTGCCTCCTCCGTCATCGGGAACAGGCGGCGAAACAGATCATAATGACGCAGCAGCTCGAACGTCGTTACCGCACAGCCACCCAGGAACAGTTTCATGACTTCCTCGAACAGACGTGCGGAGGGGATATCCTCCAGCAGATAGTCCAGCTCATGTATGGCAGCTTCGCTGTCCGGATGAATACGGAAGCCGAGCTTGGCAGCAAAACGGACCGCCCTCAGCATGCGCACCGGGTCTTCGCGATAACGCTGCTCGGGGTCACCAATCAGGCGCAAGGTACCGGCTTTCAGATCCTCGAGGCCGTCCACGTAATCGACCACGGAAAAATCCTTGATGTCGTAATAAAGCGCATTCACCGTAAAATCGCGGCGCCAGGCATCGTCTTCGATACCGCCATAGACGTTATCGCGCAGGATACGGCCTTGCTCGGAATGCGCGCTGTCGCCGTCGTCATGAGACTGGTCATCGTGACGTCCACGGAAGGTGGCAACCTCGATAATCTCGCGGCCGAAACGGACGTGCGCCAGACGGAAACGGCGCCCGATCAGACGGCAGTTTCTGAACAGGCGCCTGATCTCATCCGGGGTCGCATCGGTAGTCACGTCAAAATCCTTGGGTTCCCGTCCCAACAACAGGTCACGCACCCCACCCCCTACCAGAAAACTCTGGAACCCGGCCTCTTTGAGGCGGTACAGCACCTTCAACGCACTGGAACTGATGCTGGCCCGAGAAATCGTGTGCTCGGGCCGGGAGATGATGGCAGGCTGGACGCTACCGGAACCGATATCGCCTTGATTATCCACTCTAATTAGCTTGTCCCTCAATCACTGGGGCGTATAATAGCACTCTGCTGAATTCCATACAGCGTTCATAACGCTCCCTTCGTCTAGCGGTCAGGACACTGGCCTCTCACGCCGGTAACAGGGGTTCGATTCCCCTAGGGAGCACCAACTTTACTTATTATAATACAGTTGGTTACAGATAATTAGTGAATTTTCCTGGCAACTAAATCCGAAAAATACTGCTGGCAAGCAGGCCAAAATGCGCATCCTCACCCCCCACCAAGGTAGGCCTGCAGGCGAGCCCTCATCATTTGAAACCCCAGCCGGTGAACGGTTCGACTATTGCCGTCCCGCCGATTTAAAGCGCTCATAGATTGCGCTAATGACTGGCGCCTGAATATCAACTACCGGAATTGGCCCAGAGTCCGTGAAAACACAATTAGCAGGAGACGTTGCAAAAATCCGGCAGCACCAGAACCCCCTGGAGCGACGATCGGCGTACGGTAGGGTTTTGGTACCCCTGAATTCTTGCTTATTTTGAGTTTTCGCACGCCCCGGGTCGAAACTCGTCCGTTAGTACTAATATATTGAGCGTAGAACTACGAAGCCGACGCTCGCCATGCCGTTACCGACATCTGATCGAGTCGCGGACGGGGCCACCCCAACAATTACCCCAGACCGATTGCGCGTGTTACTTGGTTCCCGTGGCGGTGGTCTAGACTTTCCGGTAAGCGGTAAGCGGGTTCGGTACTATGGACGATCCTTATGGTTTTTTGCGCCACCCCCGGCAGGAGGCGGGCAAACAGAATCCACGGCGACGTGCCAGACACTGGCGCGAGT
>Ga0209567_10001759_pt1 | contig 10826 bp, 9 predicted proteins | sample COG_12_FD_184756 | JGI IMG/M metagenome (GOLD analysis project Ga0209567, IMG submission 184756) | Pelagic marine sediment microbial communities from the LTER site Helgoland, North Sea, for post-phytoplankton bloom and carbon turnover... | ecosystem: Environmental > Aquatic > Marine > Neritic...
CGGCATGTCGCGCCAAGGGCTCTTACCCGTAGCGCTTGGCAAAATTCACCCGACTCGCCGAACGCCCCACTTGGCGATCCTCACCGTCCTCGTGGTCGCTCTCCCGCTCGCACTATCCGGCACCCTCACCTATCTCGCAGGGACGACGAGCTTGCTCCTGCTGCTGGTCTTCTTCACGGTCAACCTTTCGCTCCTCGCGATCAAACGTCGCGACCGCGAACCGGTACGCACATTTTGCGCGCCTCGACTGGTCCCGCTCGCGGGGGCACTCACCTGCCTCGGGTTAATGCCGTTCGTCCCACCGGGCTCCCTCCTCACGGCCGGAATCATCGTCGCGCTGGGTGCTGGGCTGATCGTGCTTCGCCAACGAGGCTCGACTGCTTAGTGGTCCCCTCGCTCACGCTGCCGGGCTCGGTAGGAGTGCCGGATCTCGACCTGCCGCAACTCAATAATCACTACCAACAGGTACAAGGCGAATGATAGCGTGCCGATACCTTGGCCGACCGACATTGCCGCCATCACCGGAATCCAGCCTTGGTCGAAGAGCGACCAACCCATGAGCCCGAGGCCGACGAGCCCCATCCAACACGAAGCCGTGATCAAGCGCTTCCTGGAAGCGGTGTCGAGGAACTTCTGAATCTTGACCTTCATGTTCCCTCCGGCGAGGGGGCTTGCGCCGCCGAGAGGGCCTCGGCATGCGATGGAGTTTCTTCCCCCGGTTTGCTAAAAGGATGCGCGTAACCGTGACAGCCGGCGCTCACGCAGCTCGTCTCTCCGGTGCGCAGGTCTCCGAGAAGTCCGTTATGGTCCGCTACGTCACTCCAGATGCTCCCAGTGGTCGTGTGACACTGCATGCAGTTATCGTTCTTGAAAGGTTGCGCGATGTGGATTTTCGAGAGCACCTCCTCGTCGTCATACCGCATCCACTCGCTGAGGAACTCGTAGACGTGGCCCATGCCGCCGATCTTGGTCACCACGTACCCGAACATCCCATAGTCCTTGTGACAGACGTAGCAGCTACTGTTTCCGAACTTGGCGTTGCGGGAATGGATGGCAGCAAGCGAAGCACTCTCGATATCGTTGGCGTCCTCGATCCACATGTCCATGGTGTGACAGCTCGCGCAGAATGCCTGATGCTCGGTCGCCCGAAGGCCCTCGACGTTGCCGACGAAGGCAACCACGTTGGGCAACACGCCAATCCCCATGAACAACAGGCCCCTGGTCTTCCAGTCGAGCGGCGGCCGGTAGATCAGGTACAGAATCATGATGACGGCTGCGATGATGCCAGCAGACAGAGCGATCCAGGACAACGGAGATACATGCATGATTCAAGGCGCTCGTCGCACCCACGGCGGTCCGAGCAGCATGACCATGATCCAGGATCGGGTCGCAATGCAAGCCGGAACATCCGGGGCGCACGGGGCTGGGTCTTTGGGCTTGCCGCAGCGATCGCGTTGCTGCTTATGGCACCCCTGCCGCAGGCCGCCGCCCAGCCTCACAGCGTTGGCGCGGAGCTCTGGGGCCAGCTCGACCCCAACGTCGGGCTGATCATCCTAGAGGGCTCGACGCGGAAATACCCATACGTCGAGGCCGAGGGTCTCATTTGGGGTGGCGCCGGCTCGCCTCAATATGGCCTGCGGGACAACGATGCGACCTTCGAAGCGCTCATCATCTCGATCAAGGTCCGGGATCCCAGGGGCATCACCGACACGCGGCTGGGCCGGTTCATTCTCGGAACAGGGGCGGTCCGCGCCATGCACGTCGATGGAGGCCACATCACGCTGCGGGCGCCCTCCAAGACTCACTTCGAGATCTTCGGCGGGGTACCGGTCGACGGCAACATCGACGGGCGCAAGTACGACTGGATGGCCGGCGCGCGAGTGTCGCAGGGGCTTGGGAAGATCGGTGTGATCGGCGCGTCGTATTACAACCGGTACAACACCGGTCAGCGGTCCGACGAAGAGGTCGGCGCCGATTTCTCGCTTCGAGCTGCGCACTGGCTCGACATGGCTGCCAAGTTCTCGTGGGAGATCGTCAACCCGGGTCTCGCCGAGGTGCTCGGCACGATCTCCGCCCAAACCGAGAACCACAAGCTCCGCGGTGAGATCTTTGCGACAAAGCGCAACACCATTCGGCTGCTCCAGCAGACTTCGTTGTTCACCGTCCTCGGTGACCCAGGCGCATTCAAGACCGGGGGGAACCTCTTCTGGAGGGCAGCACCTCGGCTCGACTTGTCGGTGGAGGGGGCCGCACAGCAAGCGGCAGAGGATTGGGGTTGGACCGGCTACCTCCGCGGATTGTTGCGAACCGACGACGAGGGGAACGGTAGCGTCCTCGGTGAGCTTCGGCGCCAGGACGTCGCGACATCGCAGTGGACGGGGATCCGGCTGGCCGCTGAGATCCCGATCTACGAAGACACCGACGAGAAGGTCGGCCTGATGCCCGAGTTCGAGATCGTCATCCCCGACGACCGCAGGCCCGAGACGGGCAAGGCATGGCCTTGGGGGCGCCTCGCGGTGCAGTGGAAGCACGAAAAAGGCTGGGCTCTGGCCGCTGCGGCCGAGGCAGGCTCCAATGCAACTCAGGCCATCGACGTACGAGCGCTCGCGCGCTTCTCCTATCAGCAAAAGTGGCACGGAAAACAATGAGGAAGATCGTCGCAGTCATAGCTCTGATCATGCTCGCCAGCTCAGCGGGAGCGTGTGCCAAGATGCTCGGGCTCGAGCAGGAAAAGGAGAGCCGGGCGTTCGAGCACCGGGCACACGTGCTCGAAGGGATCAACTGCAACCAATGCCACACGGGCATCCAAGAGGCAGGGGACACCGGGCCGCTGCACCTCCCGACGACCGCCGATTGCGTCGAATGCCATCAAGATCCGCACGACCCCGAGACCTGTTCGGACTGCCATGGGCGTGCACGGAACCGTCGTGCGGCAGAAACGGCTCGCAAGCACCTGCGCTTCTCGCACGCAACTCACGTGGAAGAAGGCGCCGGCGACTGCGTGCGATGCCACGTGAACGTCACCACCGATTCGGACTACGTGCGCACCAAGCATCCCACGTGCCTGAGCTGCCACACGCACAAGGGCCAGTGGGACACGCGCGACTGCGGCGGATGCCATGTGGATCTCCCCGGTGAGATGACCCGCCCCGAAAGCCACGTGGTTCACGACGGGAATTTCCTCCGCGAGCACGGCGTGCAGGCCAACGCGCAAGGCGACTTGTGCACTTCCTGCCACACGCAGCGCCAATGCGCCGAGTGTCACGGTATCACCGTGCCGACGATCCCTTCGCGGCTCGATTTCGACCGGCCCATGCGCGACACGATGCACCGGGCCAACTTCATCTCGATGCACGACATGCAGGCTGCAGCGGATCCCGGTGCTTGCGTCGTTTGTCATAGCGAGCTTTTCTGCGTCGACTGCCACACACGCCTGGGCATTTCAGGCCAGAACCCAACGCGCGGAAATCCCCATCCCCCAGGGTGGTCGGGCCCGCCCGGATCGGGCAATGCGCACGGTCAGGCGGCTAGGCTCGACCCGCTCTCGTGCGCGAGCTGTCATGGCGGCGCCGGCGAGATCCTCTGCGTGAGCTGTCACCAGGTCGGCGGGCCGGGAGGCGATCCACATCCGCCCGGCTTCAACAGCCGCCTCGACAAAGCCAACGACCTTCCGTGCCGGTTGTGTCACGTGGGTGGTCTATGAAGCGAGCGGCGATCGCGATCGGAGTTCTGGGCGCGCTCGGTTTCGCGAGTGGGTTCCTCGTTGCGAGGTTCACGACGAATATCCTTCCGACGATCCAGGAGCAGCGTGCAGCCGGTCCCACCCGCACGGTACCGGAGAGCTGGCCTTGGGTTCGCCTTTCTCCAGGGCACTCAGAGCACGTCGTCAATGAGCGCCTGAAGTGCAACGAATGTCACGATCCCGGAAACGAAAGCTTCACGGACGTTGACACCGGCGTGTGCACCCAATGCCACGAGGAACAGGCATCGTTGGCCCACGTCGACCTCGATGGCATGCCCATGGATTGCTACACGTGCCACATTTTCGGCGAGGAGCCCGAGGTGTTTGGAAGATGGCATTGCACGCGTTGCCATGGGCCCTTCCAAACCGAAGCCAACGAGGGGCTTGCGATGCATGCGTCCGTGCCATGCGAGACCTGTCACAATCCGCACAAGCCGACCACTGAGACAGTTCGTGAATGCGACGAGTGCCACAAAAAGATGAATGTCCAGCACGGGCGATCGAGCCTGAGCGGCTCATGCGCAGACTGCCATGGGGGGCACAAGCTCGCTTCCGACGCAGCGTCGTGCATGGAGTGTCACAAAACAGAGAAGCCAACGGTGTCGGCGTCGGCGACGTTCGGCGGTGGGCACGATTCGTGTGCGACGTGCCATCAGGCACACGCGTTCTCCGCGTCGGCTGCGCTCCGTTGCACGTCATGCCACGAGGGCACCCAGGCCTTGGCGCAGAACAAAGTCCGCGATCACCGCGACTGCGGCAGTTGTCATGAACCGCACGCCGTGCGCGCTACCGGCGATGCCACATGCAAGGGCTGCCACGAAGATGTGGCCTCCGCGCACCCGGTGGAAAGCAACGGAGACTGTGTCGCGTGCCACGATCCGCATCCGAGGCGGCGAGCGCAAGTGGCTCTTCAGTGCTCGCAATGCCACAAGGAAGCTAGATCGGAGAGCTCGTTTCACGCGGGCAAGACCGTATGCACGTCGTGTCATCAGCCACACCGTTTCGACTTGAGCAATCTCAGCGATCGGGCGTTGTGCGGCAGGTGCCACGTGCTTCAAATTCGTCTAACTCGCCGAAATCTTGGGCATTCTAGCTGCGAAGCGTGCCACGAAGGGACGACCCACGAGCCCGCTGGGTTGGCCGCCTGTGGGACCTGCCACGACGACCAGCTCTCGAAGAGTCCCACGGGACATCGCGAGTGCGCGACCTGTCACGAGCCGCATGGCGGCACGGTGTCGGCACAGACCCGCTGCACCGGCTGTCACAAAACCGGCGAGCTGCCAGGTCTTCACCAGCTCCGCGACGTCCCGCAAGGCGAAGGCCACACAGAATGCAAGACCTGCCACGACATTCACGAAGCCAAGGTGCGCGCCGATCGCGCAACTTGCATGACCTGCCACGAGGATGTCGCGGATCACGAGCCGGACGCAAAGCGCTGCACCGGCTGCCACACGTTCATCAGCGGTAAGCGGTAGCCGCTAGTCTAGGGGAGGCAGGGTACGGATCTTTATCGCGACGCCGATCGTAAGAAGAAGAAGCAACAGGGAGCTGACGATGAGGCCGCGGCGACGGTCCTCGAAAGCATTGAGCGAGGCATAGCCGAACTCCAGCGCAGCGGCCTGGTTCTCCGAGATTTCCATGACTTTCTCTTCTACCACCGACCTCGAGAACGAATGAATCAAGGTACGCGCTTGCATGAGACTCTGCCGAGCTGCCTCGGCGTAGTCCTCGCCTTCGGTCACATCCATGCCCTTGTTTTCTGCTTCGGCGAGCAACTCCTCGATCTCCCCGAATGATTGCCGAACCGAACCGAACGTATCGACGAAATACAACGCGAGCTCGGAGCCCTCTTCCCCGTCTTCGTGACACTTCCGGCAAGTGGCGCCAGGCTTGTCGCCCACCCATTCCTCGGACGTGTGCGTGATGAGGTGCTGGCTATGGCACGCCACACAGTCGGCGAGCGACTTCTCCTTGAAAGCCGGCGCCAGCGGGCTGCCGAGAAAAAGCTCTGCGTTGTAGCTGTGACAAGTCCCGCAAATGTTCGTGATCGCGTCAATCGACGGCGGAGCGGCTCCGTGGTTACCGTGACAATCGTTGCAGGCCGGCGCCCCGCGCACGTCGTTCTTTTCGAGAAGCGCCTTCCCATGCACGCTCTGCACGTAGTCGTCGTATTGGTCCGTCTTGATGTCGAAGTCGCTCATGTAGTCAGCATCGGCGTGGCAGTGCCCACATGTCGCTGGAACGTTGACTGCATAGACCGGCGACTTGGCGTCGTTGACTTCACGCACTCCGTGTGCGCCGTGACAGCTCGCGCACTGAGCGACCCGAGTCTCACCCTCGGCGAGGAGCTTGCCATGCTTGCTGGTCCAATACTTGTCGAGCTGATCGACCGGCAAGAGCGGCTTGCGCACCTTCATGTACTCGACATCGGCGTGGCAACCGCCACATGACGATGCGATTTCACGGGGAGAGAGCTCTCCCTGGTAGCCGGTGCCTCGACGTTTCGCGAGGTCGCTGTCGGCCTGCTCGGGGTCTCCGCCATGGCAAGTCTCGCATCCAATCCCGGCGCGTGCGTGCACGTCGTCCTGCCATAGCTCGGCGACCTCGTCCCCTGCCGTGAGGTGGCACTGCAGGCATTGTCCTCCCGGAAGATCCTCAGTCTTGCCATCGGCTGGAAGAGCCTCAATGCCCGCATCAGCTGGAAGATCCTCAGCCCTGACATCGAAGCTCAGCGCTACGCACACCAAAAGGAGAGCTGGGAGGAATACCTTCATCATGCCGAGTGCCCCAGGTAGGTCATGAACGTGAGGAACACGAGGATCGCGACACCGGCGGCCATGACGATTTTGGTGACTCGGGGATTCCGCCCACGGTCGATCCATGGAACCAAGCACCATAGAAGGAACCCCGTCGAAATCAGCAAAAGCCCGAACTCTTCTCCTTCCATGGGCCCTACGTGAGCCGGCATGTACTTGAGAAACTCGAAGGTCGAGAGAAAGTACCACTCCGGCTTGATTCCCGCCGGGGCAGAAGAAAATGGGTCCGCTTCGATGCCCAGCTCCGCGGGGAAAAAGACAGCCAGCACCGCCAAGATGTCGAGCGTGATCAACCACAACATTAGCTCACGCATGAAGAAGTGCGGGAAGAACGGCATGGTCTTGCGTTGCTCTGGATGCTCCTTCCATGCCTCGGGCTCATGGATCCCTTGCATTTGAATGAAGAAGAGATGGGCCACGATCAAACCGGTCAGCAGCGCCGGAAAAAGGGCGACATGAAGCGCAAAGAACCGCGGAAGCGTCGACCCGGTAACCTCTTCGCCGCCACGTAGCACGTACATGATCGGGTCCCCGATGTACGGGATGACGCCGATGATGTCGGTGCCCACCTTCGTCGCAAAGAAGGCGAGCTCGTTCCATGGCAAGAGGTATCCGCTGAATCCAAAGCCAAGCAAGAGTGCGAGAAGGGCGATCCCCGAGAGCCACGTGAGCTCACGCGGCTTCCGGTAGGCCCGCAAGAAAAAGACGCTGAACATGTGGATGAACACCGACAAGATCATCAGGTTCGCCGACCACGCGTGAACCGAGCGGATTAGCCAGCCAAACGGCACTTTGGCGGAAATGAATCGGACGCTTTCAAACGCCGTATCGGCGCTCCCCTTGTAATAGAACATCAAGAGGATTCCGGTCCCGACCTGAATCAGAAACAAGAAGAGGGAGATGCCACCGAAGTAATACCAAAACGCGCCGGGACCGATCGGAACCGTTTTGTGCTTGGCCCACTCGACGAACTTCCCGATGGGGTAGCGATCCTTGGCCCAAGCCAAGAGCGCGCGATCAGGATTTTCGGGTGACGTAGACATCGTCCCCTTGCATGTGCACCTCTAGGGCGTCGAGCGGCCTCGGAGGTGGGCCCGACACGTTGGTCCCGTTGAGGTCATAGAACCCATCATGGCAGGCGCACCAAATCCGCTCTTTGTCTTCGCGATATTGCACGACGCAGTCGAGGTGCGTGCACTTGGCCAGGAACGCTCGGAATGTTCCGTCGGGTTGCCGCACGATCAACGCCGGCTTCCGGCCGAACTTGAAGACCTTCCCCGAGTTGGGCGCCATTTCGGTGAGGGTTGCGGCCTTCACCGAGGAGACGGCGGCCTCCTGCTCCGGGGGCGGCATGAGGAAGCGAATCACGGGATGGAGCACCGACCCCATCCAGGCGAGCGTACTTCCACCAAGAAACCAATTCAGGATCACCCGTCGGTCGAACCGCCTCATCCGTCTCCACCTTCCGCCAATCGGTCGCGAGCCTATCGATCTCCCTGCGAATTCGCAACGACTATCGGGCAGCATCGATGCGGCTATTGAAGCGCCTAGCCGCTGACCGCTGACCGCCGAACCACTAACCGCTAACCGCACCGGCGCTGACACTGACACTGACACTGACACTGACACTGGCACTGACACTGGCACTGACACTGGCACTGGCACTGATCGCGTCGATTGAGCCAGACGGTTATGCGGAGTACGGGCCCGTCATCCCCACCCCGCCGCCCCCACGCGAGCGCCTAGAAGGCGTCGACGCGGCCGTTGATGTGGGGGGCTTCGGGAGTTAGGCGGGTGCCTTCGGGGTTGATGCCTCGGTGGCAGCTGTTGCAGGCGATTGTGGCGTGGCCGGCTGGGGGGTTCATGTGGCAGGCGTCGCACTGTAAGTCGAGGGCGCCTTCGTCCCATGCGACGACTGGGGTTGTGCCGCCGCGCGTGTGGCAGGTGGTGGCGCAGACGCGGGTGTCCAAGTCGTAGGTGGCGTCGGGACCCCAGGCGGGTTGGAAGACGACGTCGATTTCGCCGTTCCCGTGGAGTCCGTCGAGCATCGAGAAATCGATGCCGAAGTGGCAGGTCTCGCAACCAAGGCCGCTCCAGTTGTTCGGGGACGGCTCGTCGTGCGACTGGTGCGCATAGCCTGCGGGCGGCCCGCGGAAATAGCATTGGTCGCGTGGCGGGTACGGACGCTCGCCATCGCCGTGACAGGTCCCGCACGCCATGACGCCACCGGGAAGATCGTGGCAATCGGTGCAATCCGTAGCGTCGGGCGGAAAGTTGATGATCCCCTCGACCGGCGCCGGAGAGCCTGGGTGGCACAGGCCGCATGCGTCGGAGCGAGTCGGGTCGACGATCGGCTGCCAGTCGGTCTCTCGGAGGTACATGCCGTGCCAATCCTCGGCGCGCGGATCGGTCCACTGGGCAGGATGGGTGCTGCGATTTGCTGGAACCGCGCCCTCGACGACCCAAGTCGTCAGGCCATAGGTTTCCTCGGGGTCGAGTAAGTCGGCGTGATCGTCGCGCTCTTGGAGCACGGCCAGGATCGGCGCGGTCGTGTCTGGCGGCAGCGTGGCGGGCTCGCCCTCCGGATCCGGAATACAGCGAATGGTCTCGAAGTAGTCCTCGACCCGGTAGTCGGCCTCGGCCATCGGCCCGCTGTGGCATTCGACGCAGTGCTGTTGAAGGATCGGCTCGATGTCACCGTACACGGCAGGAGGTTCCTCGCGATCGCGCGCTTCGTTGCAACCTGCAAGCACAAGCGCCCCCAATACGAGCAGGGCAACCCATTGGCTGCGCCTCCGCTCCATCATGGCGCTGGAATATTTGGCAGGAAGTTACCGTGACAGAGCCCGCATTCGTTCGTGAAGGCGATGGGCTGATCGGGCTGACCCGAGAAGTCGGCCCAGCGCGTCACCGTCATACGATGGCTAGCAATGTCGCCCCAGAGGTATTGCACCGCTGGTTGGGTGCTCGGCAGGTTGTCGAGCAAGGCCGCCACCCCGGCGCCCGACTTGGCCGTCGGCACCATGTGGCACTCCGTGCAAAGGAACGGTCCCAGATTGTCATGCGTAGGCACGCCGGTCACGTCCGCGACGTGGTCGGTCAGCGGATAGAGCTCCGGATTGGCGTCCGGGCTGTGACAAGTCGTGCAGAGAGCGTTGTCGTTGCCCGAGGTGTCCATCTCCGCGATGTCGGCCGAATTGGCGTGCGGGCTGTGGCAGTTCGTGCAGGTCATCAGCCGGGAGGGGTTCCGATAGTGCTTCGTGCGAAGGTGGTCGGAGTACTCCTGATACTGAGCCTTGGCGTCGCCCGAATCGAAGAAAGCCTCAGGTGCACCACTCACGCGGGTGGTGTGATTCGCGGCAAAGTCAGCACGGCGGATTCCGGGCGGGGGCATTTCGTTGCCTTCCGAAAGCGGCAGGCCGGTCACCCCTGCGCCGATGCCAAGGGGCCGGGAGTGGCAGCTCCCGCAGAGCGCCGCCTGGCGACCCGGGGTGAGTAGCCCTGGAGAAACGATGTGTCTACCATTGGGGCTCGGCGTCAAATGGTCGGACCCGGGACCATGGCATGACTCGCAGCCAACGTTGAGAAGCTCGACTCCGGTGTCGGTGTCGTAGTCAAAGGAACCGCCCGGATCGGCCACGGCGCGCGCCGACCATCCGTCGGCGTCGCTCCCTTGGAGGCGGTAGCCGGTGAAATGGCAACCCGCGCAGTTGTTGTCGAAGGAATCCGAATTGTCAGGCTGCCTGAGCTCATCGTCGGTGAAGTCGTACCAGAGGTCCGAACGGTAATCGCGCCACGGCCAGTCATCGGAGCTTCCGTTGTCGAAATCACCCTCGTAGTTGTACTGAAAGGGCAGCAGGAAGTAGCTGAGGCTGCCATCCGAATTGCTACGACGCGTCAGGTACTGCTGCTTGCCCAAAGCGCCACCGTAGGTGAGCATCACATCATAGGTCTGCGTAGGTTGTGCGTTGATGAGGTTGACCATCTCGACATAGTAGGCGCCGATCGCGCCGAGCGGTGTGTTCGGGTCTCGCCGCAAGTTGATTTGGAAGCTCGCACCGCCAGGGTCCTGAACTTGAACCTTGCAATTCGACGGATCATCCACTGTCGACGCCGACGCGGCGCAATCGAAGTAGTAGAGCGTCGTATCGGCGGCTGGCTCGAACTCGTCGAGGCCCTCGTCGAAATCGGGCCACGGCTCGATGTCCTGCAAGATCGACCGCACGCCAGGCACCTGAAGGCCGACGTTATGCGCGGTTCGCGCCGTG
>Ga0209567_10001760_pt1 | contig 10820 bp, 10 predicted proteins | sample COG_12_FD_184756 | JGI IMG/M metagenome (GOLD analysis project Ga0209567, IMG submission 184756) | Pelagic marine sediment microbial communities from the LTER site Helgoland, North Sea, for post-phytoplankton bloom and carbon turnover... | ecosystem: Environmental > Aquatic > Marine > Neritic...
CCATGTATAGAAGGCACTGTCGCCACGGAAATTAGGCAACGCACGGTAGGCCTTGATGAAGGCGTCCTGCGCGACATCCAGCACTTCACTCTGGTCATGGATATAACGGCTGATAACGTTGGCGAGTTTATGCTCGTATTTGCGAACCAGGATATCGAAAGCGGCCTTTTCGCCACTTTGCACCCGCTCGACCAGTTCCTGGTCCAGATTTCTTTCGCCCATCCGGGCTAACCTCTCTGCTTCCCGGATAGCCTGCATACCTGCTGTAGACCGCAAAAACCGGGGAGAGTTCGCCAGAAATGGCCTTTTGAGGTAAAGTTTGTGTACAAAGCGCTTTAATCTGAATGGCTTAAACTAGTCAAACGATACCTGAATTCAGGGCGGGCCTCCAGCGATGCATCTCCAGCACCAATACGATGGACTCATTATAGGCAGCGGCGCAGCCGGCTTGACCCTCGCACTGCGCTTGCCCCGGGACGCCCGTATCGCGGTACTGTCGAAAGGTCCGGTCAAGGAAAGCAGCACCTATTATGCCCAGGGCGGTATCTCGGCAGTGCTGGACCACAAGGACTCGATTGAATCTCATATCACGGACACCATGAACGCCGGTGTCGGCCTGTGCGATCCGCAAGTGGTACGTTTCGCCGTCGAGCAGGGCCCGGAGACCGTTCGGTGGCTGATCGACCTGGGCGTACCCTTCACCCGCCGCGATGGGGAAAAACACCAAACCGAATTCCACCTTACCCGCGAGGGCGGTCATCAGCACCGGCGCGTGATACACGCCGCCGACAGCACTGGCAAGGCGCTCGAGATCAGCCTGGTCGACGCGGTACGCGCGCGCGACAATATCGACCTGTTTGAACAGCACATCGCCGTCGACCTGATCACCGCCGAGCGCTCCGGCGGCAAGGACAAGCACTGTCTGGGCGCTTACGTGCTGGACCGTGGCACCGGACGGGTTGAAGTGTTCCGCGCCAGGTTCACTACCCTGGCCACCGGCGGCGCCAGCAAAGTGTACCTGTATACCAGCAATCCCGACACATCCACCGGTGACGGCATCGCCATGGCCTGGCGCGCGGGCTGCAGGGTGGCCGACATGGAATTCAACCAGTTCCATCCCACCTGCCTGTACCACCCGCAGGCCAAATCGTTCCTGATCTCGGAAGCGGTGCGCGGCGAAGGCGGCAAACTACTGTTGCCCGACGGCAAACCCTTCATGCAGCGCTTCGACCCCCGCGCCGAACTGGCGCCGCGCGATATCGTGGCACGCGCCATCGACCACGAAATGAAACGCCATGGTTACGACCACGTGCTGCTGGACATTTCGCACAAGCCGGCCGACTTTATCGAGAAGCACTTCCCAACCATTTACCGGCGCTGCCTCGAACTCGGCTTCGACATGGCCAAACAAGCCATCCCGGTGGTACCGGCTGCCCACTACACCTGTGGCGGTGTGCCCACCGATCTCAGCGGCCGCAGTGATATCGACAACCTTTATGTCGTTGGCGAATCCGCCTGCACCGGCCTGCACGGCGCCAATCGCATGGCCAGTAATTCACTGCTGGAATGCCTGGTGTTCGCCACCTCCGCCGCCACCGATATCGCGGCACGCCTGGCTGCAACCAGCATGCCCCCCGAATTACCGGAATGGGACGAATCCCAGGTCACCGATTCCGACGAAGAAGTCGTGGTCAGCCACAACTGGGACGAATTGCGACGCTTCATGTGGGACTATGTCGGCATTGTACGCACCAACAAACGGCTGGAACGCGCCCTGCACCGTGTGGAGCTGCTACAACAGGAAATCCAGGACTACTACGGTAATTTCCGTGTCACCAACGACCTGCTGGAACTTCGCAACCTGGTGCAGGTCGCGGAATTGATTATCCGCTCTGCACACATGCGCAAGGAAAGTCGCGGCCTGCACTACACACTGGATTATCCGCAAGCGGATGACAGCAAAGCGGCCGGTAACACCATACTGGCGCCCCAAAAGACCGGCAAGGGCAACGTTCAAGCGGCCACCGTCAGTAATTAAAGGGGTCGGTGACAAATGATAATGCCAACTATTCGCAATTGTCACCGACCCCTTTAATTTTTCTAAGCCCGGCGGTTTCAACAGCAGAATTTCAAAAACCAAAACGCTTAATTATAGTTTTTACGCTGTATTTTCCGGCTTACCATAGGTGCGTTGTTTCACTTGGCTCTCCGATTTCTCCGCAGCAACACGTCGTAGATCTGACAAAAGGTCTTCATCTGAAATATTCCGCCTATCGTGGTTCAGTTTAAATCGCATACTTTGTTCTTTGCCATATATCATGCAATTGCTCACCGATGGATGCGATATTGATTGAAATTAGAACCAGATGAAGGCCTGAGATGGGTCCAGCCTGATCGAGTGGGTAGATAGCCCCTCTACAGAAGAGAATCAACCGCGTGCACCAGGGCCCAAACAACCTACTCGATTAGAGGAAGAACCATCAAATGGTACTGAAATAATCCGGCAGCGGGGCATCGACAGTCTCGCACTCGACAGCGGTCACTCTTGATGCCGGTGGACCAACCCACAGCCATGCACTGAGCTGTTGCACGGCGTCTGCCTCCCCGCAGGCCAGCACTTCCACCGATCCGTCCGCCAGGTTTTTCGCATAACCGCTTACTCCCAGCTGTTGTGCCTGTCGCTGGGTCGAGACGCGGAAAAACACGCCCTGCACACGACCGCTCACGATACAACGCAGACAGATCTGCATGCCGCTCACGCTGAAACAAAGAGCTTGATAATCGGTGGATTCATGACTTCATGGCATTTTGCAGCGCCTCCAGGAAGGCCTGATTCTCCTGCGGTTTGCCAATGGTTACGCGTAGACAGTCCTGCAGGCGGCCGCCGGAGGGAGTGAGAGTCTTGATCAACACACCCTGCTCTTTCAAGGCTGCAAAGACACGGTCTGCTTCACCGTGCGGCGTTTCAAACAGAATAAAGTTGGCCTCACTCGGATAGGGCCTGATGCCATCCAGTTCCTGCAGGGCCTGGGCGAGTTTCGCACGGTCGGCACGAATCTTCTGCGCCTGCTCCTCGAGCATGGTCGCGTGCTGCAAAGCGAACAGCGCACTGGCCTGGGTGAGCACGTTGATGTTGTACGGCAGCCGGGTCTTGTCGATTTCGTTCAGCCATTCGGCAGGTCCGGCAAGCAAACCTAGGCGCAGGCCGGCGAGACCCATTTTAGACACAGTACGCAATACCAGCAGATTGGGAAACTCGCCCAGGCGTGACATGAAGCTGGCATCGGTGAACGGTGCGTAGGCTTCATCAACTACCACCAGTCCCGGCGCTGCGCGGATCACGTCATCGACAACGGCTGCGTCGAACAGGTTGCCGGTTGGATTATTGGGGTAGGCCAGGAACACGATGGCGGGCCGCGTTTGTTTGATGGCTGACAGCGTAGCTTCGGAGTCCAGCGAAAAATACCCGCTCAGCGGCACAGCCTGGTAACGCAGGCCGACGACCTCAGCGATCATGCGATACATGACAAAGGTGGGATCGGTCGACAGGATGACCCGATCCGGGCCGGCCACCGCGAGTGCCAGCATCTGGATCAATTCATCCGAGCCATTGCCCAGCACCACCTGCATGCCTTCCGGCACCTGCATGACTTGCTTGAGCTTTTCGCTCAGCTCGCGGGCGCCTGGATCGGGATAGCGGTTCAGTTCAACCGGGCGCAGGCTGTCCAGCCATTGCTCAGCCAGTTCGGCCGGCCAGCGGTAGGGATTTTCCATGGCATCCAGTTTAACGAGCTTACCCGGATCCGGCACATGGTAAGCGCTCAACGCCTGGATCTCGGGACGTATCCAGCATTGCGGCGACTTGGGCCCGGGTGTCATTTTTTAGGGATCCGGTACTCGGCCGATTGCGCGTGTGCCGTCAGGCCCTCGCCACGCGCCAGCGTCGATGCCGTCTTGCCGAGATCAGCGGCACCCTTGGCCGAGCACTGGATCAGGCTGGAACGCTTCTGGAAATCGTACACGCCCAGCGGTGAGGAAAAACGCGCCGTGCGCGATGTCGGCAGCACGTGATTGGGGCCGGCACAATAATCACCCAGGGCCTCGGCCGTGTAGCGGCCCATGAAGATCGCTCCGGCGTGGTGGACGGACTCGGCCAGAATCTGCGGATCTTCGACCGAGAGTTCCAGGTGTTCGGGGGCGACATAATTGGCGACTTGCACGGCTTCGTCGAGATCGCGAACCTGGATCAGGGCGGCGCGATTCACCATGGACGTCCTGATAATATCTTCACGCTCCATCTTCGGCAGCAGCTTGCTGATACTGTTGGCGACCCAGCCCAGAAATTCTGCGTCCGGGCTGACCAGAATGGCCTGGGCGTCTTCGTCGTGCTCGGCCTGCGAGAACAGGTCCATGGCAATCCAGTCGGGATCCGTCTGGCCGTCACACACTATCAGAATTTCGGACGGACCGGCAATCATGTCGATACCGACCTGGCCGAACACCATAGCCTTCGCAGTTGCGACGTAAATATTGCCCGGCCCGACAATCTTGTCGACCCTGGGGATGGTTTGCGTACCGTAAGCCAGCGCTGCCACCGCCTGCGCACCGCCAATGGCGAAAACCCGGTCAACACCGGCAATCTCGGCAGCGGCAAGTACAATGTCACTCACCACACCTTCCGGCGTGGGAACGACCATGATCAGCTCGCTCACGCCCGCCACTTTGGCAGGGATGGCGTTCATTATGACCGATGACGGATAGGCCGCTTTACCACCCGGCACATACAGCCCGGCCCGTTCCAGCGCCGTTACCTGCTGCCCCAGCAACGTGCCATCGGCTTCCTTGTATGACCAGGATTCCATCTTTTGACGCTCGGCATAGGCCTGAACCCGGCTGGCAGCACGCTCCAGCGCATCGCGTTGTTCGATCGGGATGGTATCCAGTGCTTCCAGCAGTTTGAACTTGCTTATTTCCAATTCTTCAACACTGCCGGCCTGCATGCGGTCAAAGCGGTTGGTGAATTCCAGCAACGCATCATCACCGCGGCTGCGGATAGCGGAAATAATATCGCCAACGGTCTTTGCCACCTGTCCGTCAGAGACTTCTTCCCGGGCCAGCAGACTGTCCAGCTGTGTGTAGAAATCTTCCTCCGAACTGTTCAGGCGTTTGATATCCGTATTACTCACGCTGCTTCTTCCTGCTTGCGTACCGCTTCTGCGATCCGGTCAATAAAAGACTGCACACTGGCATGCTTGCGCTTCATGGACGCCTTGTTCACCACCAGTCGCGAACTGATGTCGGTAATCTTTTCCAGCGGCTTTAGACCATTGGCCTTGAGCGTATTGCCAGTGTCAACCACATCGACAATCAGATCGGACAGACCAACCAGGGGCGCCAGTTCCATGGAGCCGTAAAGCTTGATGATTTCAACCTGCAAGCCCTGCCCGGCAAAATACCGTCGTGTACTGCTGACATACTTGGTGGCAATGCGCAGCCGTTGCGCCTGCTCTGACCAGGGCTCGTGACCGGCCACCATCAGCCTGCAACAGGCGATACGCAGGTCCAGAGGCTCGTACAGGCCGGCACCACCGTGCTCCATCAACACATCCTTGCCCGCCACGCCCAGGTCAGCCGCACCGTACTGGACATAGGTGGGCACATCAGAGGCGCGGATAATGACCAGCTTCACCTCCTCCTGGCTGGTATCGAGAATCAGCTTGCGGCTGGTTTCCGGATCGTCGACCGGCTCGATGCCGGCGTGTGCCAGCAGCGGTAATGTCTCTTTAAAAATGCGCCCCTTGGAAAGCGCAATCGTCAACTGTTCGGACATGCTATGTGCCTAGGGTTTGTTAGGGCCGGCTAAAACCATGGAAACCGTTTACTGGATCTGTTTTTTCCACTGTTCCGGGCTGAGGGTACGCAGAGCCAGTGCATGCACCTCACCCTGCATAAGGTCACCCAGCGCACCATAGACTATCTGGTGCTGCTGCACCATCGATTTACCCTCGAAATCCGCGCTGACCACGGTGGCCTCGAAGTGGTCTCCGTCACCCTGAACCGTGACCTCGGCGCCGGGAAGCCCTGCCTCTATCAGTTTCTTCAGTTCGTCTGCCTGCATGGTTCACCTGTGGTTTCGATATGCGCGAATGATACCGGAAACAGGCTGAAAAGGGACCGTTACTCATCGCGCAAAGCCTCCACCGGATCCAGCCGGGCGGCACGCCGGGCCGGCAGGATACCGGAAATAATGCCAAGAACGACTGCCAGGACCTCGGCCAGAACCACATAAATCCATGGTGTGTGCACCGGCAGCTCGGGCAATATAAGCCGCAACAGGCTGGCTACGCCGAGGCCCATGGCCAGACCCGCCAGGCCGCCGATGGCGGCCAGCACCGTCGCCTCGCCGAGAAACAGGCCCAGTATCTGCGATTGCCTGGCGCCCAGCGCCCGGATCAGGCCGATCTCGCTGGTACGTTCGTTCACCGCAATGGTCATGATGGTGACAATGCCAATGGCGCCTACCAGCAGCGAGATCCCGCCAATAGCAGCCACCGCAAAGGTCAGCACATTGAGAATCGAACCCAGCACATCGAGCATCTGCTCCTGTGTGGTGATGGTGAAATCCTCACGACCATGCCGCGCCATGAGTGTGCGCCTGATTCCGTCGACGACCCTGTCGACGCGGACGTTGCTGCGGTACATCACGTCGATTTCAAACAGGGTCTCCCGGTTGAACAATTCCAGAGCGCGGGCCGCCGGTATATACACGGTATCGTCCAGGTCAAAGCCCAGTACCTGCCCCTTGGGCTCCATCACCCCGATGATGCGGTAGCGGTTGCCGGCGATGGTAATGCGCTTGCCCAGCGGGTTGCGGTACGCGAACAGCTCCTGCCGCAGTTTACTGCCGAGCACCGCCAGTGCGCGTGGTGCCGTGGGGTCATCATCCGGTAGAAAAGCGCCGGAATTAACGCGCATACGCAAGGCTTCGGGCATTTGCGGGCCGGCACCGTAGATGGTGGTACGACGCCTGCGATTACCGGCTTCGACCTCGGCGTTACCCTGCACAAAAGGCACCACGGCCTCGACAAACGACAACTGCTTGAGGGCCTCGGCGTCCTCAATGCTCAGCGGACGCTCGCTACCGAAAACGCCCATCGAGGTCCCGTGCGTGGTAGTGCGCCCGGGATTGATACCCACCAGCGTGGTGCCGAACTGGGTAAATTCGGACAGCACATACCGATGAACACCTTCGCCGATGGAAGTCAGCAGCACTACGGCGGCAATTCCCACGCCAATACCCAGCGAGGTCAGGACAGTGCGCAAACGGTGCGCAACGAGTGAAGTGCCGGCCAGGTGCATGAAGTCGCGCAGGTACATTCCGGCTTACCTCCTCGACAATGCCAGCACCGGGTCCAGTCGAGCGGCGCGGCGTGCCGGTAACAGACTGAACAGCACACCCGTTGTCACCGCGACCACGATAGACAAGCAGACCGACCAGGCTGGCGCATAGGCCGGCAGCAACGGAAACGCATAACGGATCGCCAGACTGCCCAACTGACCGACCGCCAACCCCAGCGCGGCACCGAGCGTCGACAGCAACAGGGCTTCGATCAGGAATAGCACCAGGATCTGCCGGCGGGTCGCACCCAGCGCCTTGAGCAGACCGATTTCCGCGGTGCGTTGCGAAACGGCCACCAGCATGACGTTCATGATCAGGATACCGGCGACGCCGAGACTGATGGCGGCAATACCACCGACGGCGATGGTCAGGGCATTGAGTATACGGTCAAAAGTCGCCAACACCCCGTCCTGGGTAATCACCGTGACGTCTTCCTCGCCCTGGTGGCGCTCGCGCAGGGTATCGACCACAAACTGTTTTACCGGCCCGATGACACTGCGGCTTTTGGCTTCCACCAGGATGCGGAACAGCGAGGACTGGTTGAAAAGCTGCTGAGCCGAGGCGACGGGAATGATAACGGTGTCGTGCACATCGACGCCGATGGAGCGCCCTTCCGAACCCATCACGCCAATGACACGAAAACGCCGATCACCGATACGCAACCACTCTCCGACAGCACGTCGCGCGGCGAAGATTTCGTTACGGATCTTACTGCCGATGACGCACACCGGTGTAGCCAGATCGAGGTCGGTGCCGGGCAGAAACTGGCCCTGTGCCAGCTGCCAGCGGCGGATCGCCAGCAGTTCATGACTGCTGCCAAGGATAACCGATTCGCGTTGCCTGCCCTGTGCTATGACATTGGCTGATCCGACCGTAATCGGTGCCACACGCCGCACGCTGAAACTGCGCGTCAGGCTGACGGCATCGTCCAGCGTTAACTCACGCGGTGTTTCTCCCATCATGGTCGACGGATTGATGCCGGCGGTCTCGCTGCGGCCCGGTATCACGATCAGCAGGTTGGTGCCTAACGAGGCGAACTCGGCGCTGACATAGCGGCGCGCGCCCTCGCCCAGTGAGGTCAGCACCACCACCGCAGCCACACCGATGGCCATGGCAATCAACATCAACAGCGTACGGGTGGGATAGCCTTTCAGGGCGCGCCAGGCAAACAGCGATACATCGCCGCTATGCAGACGCATGGTGGCCTGTCTGGTCAGCGGTGATTCGACCGTCGACCATCTTGATCCGGCGTCTGGCACGCCTGCCGATAGCGGCATCGTGCGTGACGACGATCAGCGTAATATCGCGCGCGTTGAGTGCTTCCAGCGTATCGATAACGGCCAGGCCGGAATGCTGATCCAGGTTACCGGTCGGCTCGTCGGCGAGCAGCACCGACGGTTCGGTGACCGTGGCACGCGCGATGGCGACACGCTGGCGCTGGCCGCCTGATAGCTGATCGGGCTTGTGATGGGCACGGTCAGCAAGCGCCAGTGACTCCAGTGCCCGGGCCACCCTTGCCCTGCGCGCCTCGACGGGGACACCGGCCAGCAACAGCGGCAATTCGACATTTTCCGCCGCGTTAAGGCGTGGTACCAGGTGAAAACCCTGAAACACAAAACCGATCTGACTGTTGCGCGTATGCGCCTGTTGCTCGTCGCTGAGACCGGTGACATCGCGCTCATTGAGAAAATAACGCCCGCTGCTGGCCCGGTCCAGCAGACCCAGCAAATGGAGCAGTGTGGACTTGCCGGAACCGGAAGGTCCCATGATGGAAACATATTCACCGGCATTGATTTTCAGACTGATATCGTTCAGCGCATGGACGGTCTGATCACCCACGCGGAAATCACGGCCAATCTTTTCCAGTCTAATCATACGCAGCAGTCGTATCATCGATGACCGCTTGCGCAGCGTCTTCCACCCCCTCCCTGTCCAGCGAAATAACGATCTGCTCTCCGTCACGCACCCCGGACAGCACTTGGGTATATTCCCAGTTATGCAGACCGGTCTCGATCTTCCTTTCTTCAAGCACACCCGTTTGTTCGGAAAAGACCAGCACACGATTTCCCTCGATTATGGCTTCGGTGGGAATGCGCAATGCCTTTGCCTTTGCGACCAGCACGACTTCGATATCGGCACTGTATCCCGGCAACATATTGCCTGTCTCCCGGGCATCGATGAAGGTGACTTCGACGTCCACGGTACGCGCCTGCTTTTCGCGATCCAGCACATAGGGCGCAACACGCCTGACGGTACCGGCAAAGCGTTTCTTGCCGAACGCATCCAGCGATATCGTCGCCGACATGGCAGTGCGTATATCCGGCGCATCAACTTCATCGATGGGGGCGGACACGTACAGGCTGGTGGTATCAATCAGGTCTACCGCGGGCGGTGTCGGTACACCGATCGGCGACGGCGTCACAAACTCACCCAGTTCGCCGTTGACCTCGGCAACCGTTCCGTCAAACGGTGCTACCAGGCGGGTCTTGTCCAGTGCCGCCCGGGCGACATCCAGCTTCGCCTTGCTCACGCCAATATCGGCTGTTGCCGCCCTGCAACCGGCTGTCTTGGCACTTGCCTCACCCTCCGCCTGGTCGACTTCTTCTTCGGAGGCAACGCCTTTTTTGCGCAGCTTCTTCAAACGTCCCGCTTCGCGGCGAGCGACTTCCGCAACCACACAGGCTTCCTGGGAACGGGCGACTGCAGCGGCTGCTTCCTGCGAAGCCAGTTCCACCCGGGCGGTCAGATCGTCATTCCACAACTCCAGCAGCAACTGCCCTGCCTTGACCTGGTCACCTTCGCTGACGCCGAGACTGGCGATCTGACCGCCGACAGAAGGTGACAGGCTCGCACGGCGCAAGGCCAGGAGTGTGCCGGCACGGGTATTCGCAACCGTGTTCTGAACGAGCCCGATATCGGCGCGTTTGACGACCACAGCGATCACCTTGGGACGATTCAGATAGGCGTACAGCAGAACGCCGAGCAAAATAACCAACAAGGTGACACCGATTTTGCGCTTGTGCTTTACCCGCATAATTCACAACAGACCCGAATGGCGCTTAGTCACGAATAAATAACATTACATTACAATATGTTATAAAACAATCTGATTTCGGCGGGCTGGCTGCATTTTGCTTGCATTCTCGTTCATATGCCTGCTTTTTGAGCGCTAGCTGACAACGGGGCAGCTGAAAGCCAATTGTATTATATTAATTTACCCGTTAAGTAAGCGCCGTTCACCACGACATGTATGCGCACACAGGAGGGGGGATACACTTGCAAACCCCTTAAACCCAATGGCACTTACTTAAGCTGGTTCCTCCTCCAAATCGAGTCGGTCATTTAGGCCCTGGATCGCTTAACCGCGTACCCCAGGGCACCCTCTCCTCCAGAGGACCTTCTCTTGCTGCGCAATTCACCT
>Ga0209567_10001763_pt1 | contig 10807 bp, 7 predicted proteins | sample COG_12_FD_184756 | JGI IMG/M metagenome (GOLD analysis project Ga0209567, IMG submission 184756) | Pelagic marine sediment microbial communities from the LTER site Helgoland, North Sea, for post-phytoplankton bloom and carbon turnover... | ecosystem: Environmental > Aquatic > Marine > Neritic...
ATCAATTGTTTCCTTTAGTTTATCGGCAATATATTCAAGCGCTTCCTCCCATGATGCACGTTTCCACTGGCCGCCGCCGCGTGGACCTTTCCGAATCAGCGGGGTTTGCGGACGCTGGTCATCATCATATTCAAGAGCCAAACCTGCGGACCCTTTGGCGCAAAGGCTTGCACCTATAGCAAGATCATTTGTGTTTCCCTGAATCCAGGTTGCACGGCCATCTTTCACGGTCACCTCTATAGGGCACCTTACTGCACACATGCCACACATACTATAGACCAGGCGGTGACCCGCAGTATCAACACCTGTGACATTTGGTGCCGGATTAGAAATAATATTAGTATTCATATTTTATCATTTTATTAAAATTAACTAAAATTATTTATTGTTTGGTATGATACCTCTTATATCTTCACCGATATTCACCTCTTTCATACTCACCTGCTTCCTCGATCATTGGGAGGTTTCATTTTATAGCATGAAGTTTAAAATTTTCATTATTAAGATAGTATCTACTATGATAAAAAGGTATACCACCTTAGGGGTATAAAACACCTGGCCAGTTGACAACAGACCCTACATAAGATCTTCATAATAAACGACTTATGTCTTTTATCTACTATTCAAATAAACGTCTTGCTACCACGTCTTCCCATGGATAGGTGAAGTGGAAGTGTAAAATATCTCTACATTTTACTTCGGTTTTTGCTGGCCTCATGAAAAACTTACCCAAATCTTCTTCCGACCCTGATAAGTTGAGATCTTCCAACTCAAGATCTACTTTTACTTCTACTAAAAGCTCTTTGATTGTGTAATTATCATTTTCATTGCTCCACTTTGCTATTGATAAATAACTCCTGTGTTATCTGTACACCAAAAACCCTTGAAAATTCTTTAAAAGAAAGAAGTGAATTTTTTCATTTTTTTTCGTTTTATCGTTCTCCATATCTAATTTTTCTATTAAACACTTTTTGAGCCCTTTTTTCTAAACAATCCATCACTATAACTATCGAAATGGTAAAGTTTCGCCACGGTTATCCGTTTTGCCAGGAAACTACAGGCAATACTTGCCAATAAGGCACCTGCAACCGGGCCAACCCAATAGATCCACCAGCCATCCCACGCACCAGAAATGAGTGCTGGCCCAAGGCTACGCGCCGGATTGGTACTTGTGCCAGAAATGGGTGATTCCAGATAAACCATTATAGCATATAAAAATGGAAATAATAAAGGGGTATAAGGACGAAGCCATCTAAATCCAAGAAATATAGCCAACAATGCGACCAAGGCGAATGTAGTGATCAACTCGCCCAAAAATACTTCATTTAAGGAGTAGCCAGCGCCAGGTAGTGTAGCACCATAGGCAACACTTTTTCCCATTTGACCCCAAAGCAACAGTGGTAGCGAACCAACAATAGCACCTGATAATTGTGCCATGACATAAGTACCAGCTGTTCTCAAATTAATTTTCCGGAATAACCAAAAAGCCAAAGTAACTACCGGGTTGATATGCGCACCACTCACTTTTCCAATTTTAGAAATTGCTATTGATGCCCCGGTTGAACCAAACAAAAGTCCGGTAAGTAATCTCCCTAGGCCTGCATCATGCAAAAAGTCAGGCATTGGACTGCCCTTACCAGTCATGAAAATAACAATTGACAAGCCTATTAATACCAATAAAGCCGTTCCAATAAATTCGGCAAGGAATAGTTGCTTCAAAGAAGGTTGGTTGTCATTCATATGAATAGGTTCACTTTCTTTAGAAATTTCTAGCGGTATTTTATCCTTTTATTAAATTCAGCTAATCCGTTATTTCTTGTTTAGAGTTATGCCTTTTACGTCTTCACCGATGTTCACTACCGCACTTCCTCTAAACTTCCGAAAACTGAATTATAACCTTGATATCATCAGGGGTTCTTTTCAATGCGTTCAAGAAATTCTCAGGTTTTTCACGACGGGTTATCAATTTCGTCAACCATTTTCTGTCTGCTTTTGCCAATATTTCCCCGCCTTTATACCAATGCCTTTTATTCGCATTTACACTTCCAACAATCACATTGTTTTTTAACACAGCTGCAGAAGCCATATCAGCAACAGGAGCACTATTCATTATACCACCATGGCCCACTCCGGTCAGACATACAATTCCATTGGCTCTAATCTTCTCGAAACATGGAGCTATTACCGGTCCAACACCTGTACATTCAACGATGGCATCTGGCTCGATATCGAGTTCAGAAACCAAACATGAATGGTAGGTAGCACCCAGTTCACTTACCAGCTCAGGTTTGGGCCCTGTTTTATTCTGGTCGAGAACATGCACATCAAAACCAAATTGTTTGGCTGCCATAGCCGCTAATAATCCAATTGGCCCTGCACCCGTAACTAAAACTGTTTTGGGCTCCCAGAACGATCGTCGGCCAATCATACCAATTTGTTCCAAAGCTTTAGTGATTACTGTTGTGGGCTCCAACAAAACGCCCAAAATACCCAGGGTAGGATCTACTTTAATTGCATACTCGGGTTCTATTCTCCATCGTTCCGACATAAATCCGTGTATCTGTTTAATCCCTCTTTCGGTGTATTGACCATTCTGGCACATATCCCATTCTCCTACTGCGCAGTTTGGGCAAGGTACAGGATCTGGGCGGCGGACAATGCCCACTACCAGGTCTCCTTTTTTAAGGCCACTTGATGGACCCGGGTCAATAACCCTACCTAAAGACTCATGCCCTAAAATTAGATGTTCTTTCCCTTCAGGTGCCCACCCATAACTACCTTCTACAATTTCCACATCGGTACCACAAACTCCAACTGCTATGGCTTCTACCAGGATTGAACCTTCGTGCAGTTCTGGTTCTGAAACTTCCATCAGTTGCGCTGTTCCTGCTTTCTTAGGCATTACTGTTATCGCTTTCATATTTTTTATTTAACTGTTGATATTTCTGTTTTATGTTTTCACAACCATATTTATTTTAACTTCTGACTTCAGATTTCCTCCTTCTGCCTTTAGATTTCTTAATTATGCCTTTAGATTTCTTACTTCTGACTTCAAACACATTGTATCGCCATGCCGGAAGATCTATAAAAAGTCCCTTTGATAGTAAATCTGTTCCCTCCCTCACATAAACTTCTTTTCCCATCAAATCAGTAAGATGAACTGATTGACCATCCATTTCCGGGAAAGGCAAACGGACATAGCATTGCCCCTGGTAAGAAGCATAATTTACAACCACGATCCCTCGTTTTTTTTGTTTGCCCTCCCATGAACAGGCCAGAAAAGAATCCCAGGTATTGTTGTTTTGCCATAAAGCCTGGCACTCAAGTAAATTCCATTTTCCTTCACGGAAAACGGAATTATTCATTACTAAAAGTATCTGAGAATAAAATTGTTCTATCTCTTCGTTGAAAGGTTCTTTAGGGGCACGAACAAGGTGTGGTGAAATCCGTATTTTTCTTCCTTCTAATTGTCCCTGGTAAAAAAATCGTAAACCCGGTGATAAAAATGTGATTATTGCAGCTGCTTTTTCCTGATCAGGACTAAAGGTGGTAGCAGCACGTGGTTCATCATGGTTTTCGAGAAACCTTGCCAATTTATTCTGATAGTCAAGCCCTGCATAAAGATGCTCCCTGACTGGTTTTGCCTGGCCCGCTACTAAATGGTCATAAAGCCGTTTATCGTAGGTGTAGTTAAATCCCAGCTGCTGCAGATCCCATTCCATGTTCCAGTAGACTTCTGCCATAAAAACAAAGCCTGGTTTTTTTTCGTGAACCTTATTGATTGCTTCGGGCCAAAATGATTGTGCACGGCGTCCCCATGTTTTTTCAAAGATATCCGGCAGAACAAGCATGGCCATATCGCATCTTACACCATCGCACTGATCTGCAATCCGTAGCAGTTCTTTGGTCATGGCTTCAATGGTTTTATCATTACTGTAATCGAGCTGCACGGTATCAGGCCATCCGGCAAAGTAGGGATCACGTCCATAAGCTAAGATTGCATCTTTCTTTTTATTTTTTATCCGTGTATAATTTTGGGGCGAATTGGCCAAATCTTCTTTGGTACCTGATACAAAATATTCAGGATGCCTTGTTACCCAGGGATGGTCCGGACCCATATGATTAGGAACGAAATCGAGCATCAGTTTCAATCCGCGTTGTTGTAGCCTGTCCCGGAGCCGCTTCAATGCTTCATTCCCTCCAAGATCAGGATGCACTACATAGTCTGCAATAGCAAATCCTGATCCTTGTATGTCCTCCTCTTTCAAATCGGGTAATGTGGCTTCAAAATCTCGTCTCCAATCTGGTTCTTCCCTTGAAATTTTTCGTGCGATCGGACCTGTAGTCCAAACACTCAAAAACCATATCCAGTCAAAGCCTGTGGCGACCAGTCGGTCTAAGGCATTGTCAGGTATATCGTCGAGTGTAGCTTTTTTTCCAAGTTCTTCTGACAGTTCAGTCAGCCAGACACGCGTATTGACCTCAAAAAGCGATGGATATAGTGGATTCTTCATCTTTTATTTTACTTGCTGTGCGGTTTCTAAATTTTTATTTTTAAGGACTTCGGCCTTACCAAGATTAATCGTATCCTCTTTCGACATATCTGCAAACATCTGCATAGTTCGTGCAATGATACCGCTCCAACCGGTTTGGTGATTTGCTCCCACACCTCTTCCGGAATCTCCATGAAAATATTCATAGAATAAGATGCAATCTTTCCAATGAGGATCCTCCTGGAATTTTGGGTAGAGTGCATTAACAGGTCGTTTACCTGAACTATCCTTCAGGAAAATAGACGAAAGACGTTTTGAAATTTCTTCCGCAACCTGATAAAGGTTCATTTGGTTTCCGGAACCTGTCGGGCATTCAATTTGAAAATCATCACCATAGTACCAGTAATAATTGATAAGGGCCCTGATAATAATCATATTGACAGGCATCCAGACAGGCCCGCGCCAGTTTGAATTTCCTCCGAACATATTACTATCAGATTCACCAGGCAGGTAAGAAACGGTATATTCTTTATCCCCAAAATTGAAAATATAGGGCTGGTCTTTATGGATACGTGAAAGCGCGCGAATACCATAAGGACTCAAAAATTCATTTTCGTCTAGCATGATATTCAATACCCTACGGAAATTGGTCTCATTTAATGCAGATGCTAATTTTCTTCCCTTTTTACCAACTTTAGCCGGATCATGAATAACATTGATTAACTCTGGATGGTAGGAAAGATACTTGGAAACAATATTGGGCATTTCAGGATATTTTTGTGCCAGTTCCTGTTCAAAAACCGTTACAGCGCATAAAGGCAAAAGACCAACCATAGACCTTACTTTTAATCTTTGGCTTTTACCATCAGGTGTTCGAAGTACATCGTAAAAGAATCCATCTTCTTCATCCCACATGCTTCTATCTTGACCTGGCCGGATCATTGCCGAGGTAATTAATAAAAAATGTTCATACAGTTTCATGGTAATATTCAGGTATGCCGGGTTTTTAAGTGCCAACTGCACACTGATTTCAATCATATTCTGACAAAAGAGTGACATCCATGCGGTACCATCAGCCTGTTCCATGTACCCGCCTGTGGGAAGTGGCGCACTCCTGTCGAATACACCAATGTTATCCAAACCTAAAAAGCCACCTTCAAAAGCACTATTCCCGGCAACATCCTTTCTGTTAACCCACCAGGAGAAGTTCAGGAGTAATTTATGGAAAGAGCGTTCCAGGAACTGCAAATCTCCTGTACCTTCATTAGCTTGTTCAAGGAAGAAGCTGAAAATCGTTGACCAGGCATGTACCGGCGGATTCACGTCCCCAAAATTCCATTCATAAGCAGGTATCTGACCATTGGGATGCTGGTACCTTGTACTCAGCATAAGTTCCAATTGTTGCTTACCAAAGTCCTGGTCAACCATCATCAGGGGTGTGACATGAAAGGCAAGGTCCCAAGCTGCATACCAAGGGTACTCCCATTTATCAGGCATAGAAATGATGTCAGCATTTCGCATATGCGACCAACGATCATTACGTCTGGGTTTTTGGTTTGGCATTAATGGGTTTATGCCATTTTCCTTTAGCCATTTACCAACATTATAGTTATAGAATTGCTTCGACCACAACATTCCTGCAAGCGCCTGCCTGGCAATGTTGGTGCTGTCTTCATCCAATGAAGCAGGTATTACTGAAGCGTAAAAAGCATTGGCTTCGTTTTGGCGCTTGTTGAAAACCTTATCAAAATCTTTTCCAAAAACCTGTATCTTACCAGCTGTTTTTTTATTGGATGGTTTTGTTTTGCTAAGGCGCAAATGCAATGTTTTTGACTCCCCACTATCAATATTCAATTTATAAAGGGCAGCTGCTTTTGTTCCTGTTTTATTTGGATTTATGGCATTTTCCTGACCATTCACAATATAGTTTTGAATACCATCTTTAACATAGGGCGTTTCATTGGGTGTGCCCCAGATCCGTTCGTTGTTTGTTACGTTGTTTGTAAAAAGGAGGTCGTTTGTTTTGCTTGCGTGAAAAAGCCATTCACCCATTTCATTGTGAGAAGCTTTTAGTACTCCTGAGGTTTTATCCAGGCTGACTTGCTTCAGTTCAGGAACTTGTTCGTTTTCATTATCAAACCATATATTTCGAAACCAAAGCGTTGGAGCTACTTGCAGGGACGCAGCCACTGGTCCCCGATTATGAATAGTGAGGCGGATCAGAATGTCTACGGGAGAAGATTTTGCATATTCTACAAATACATCAAAATAGCGATTTTCATCAAAAATACCGGTATCTAATAACTCATACTCCAATTCATTGTAACCACGTTCGTTGTTGGTTTGGACAATGTCATTGTAGGGATAAGCATTGTGTGGGTACTTATATAAATACTTCATATAGGAGTGAGTAGGCGTCGAATCAAGGTAGAAATAGTATTCCTTTACATCTTCACCGTGGTTGCCTTCCGCGTTTGTTAACCCAAAGAGCCGCTCCTTTATAATAGGGTCTTTCCCATTCCAAAGTGAAAGGGCAAAACAGAGAAGTTGTTTATCGTCTGATAAACCTGCCAGACCATCTTCACCCCAGCGATAAGCACGCGAACGGGCATGGTCATGTGGAAAATAATCCCATGCATCGCCTCCTGCACTGTAGTCCTCGCGAACTGTTCCCCACTGACGTTCACTTAAATACGGCCCCCATTGCTTCCAGGGAATGTTTTTTTCACGGGATTCATCTAATCTTTTTTTTTCCATCGTCCCAAACTTAATCCCAAAGGTGAATCCTTCTGATTATTTTTTTATTAATAAGTCTTTTGCAACAGCAACTACATGTTTAGGGGTGAATCCAAACTCTTTCTGTAGTTCCTTGAGTGGTGCAGAAGCGCCAAATGTGTGCATACCAATAACTCTTCCTTTATCACCAACGTAACGTTCCCAACCAAAAGTTGAGGCCTGCTCCACTGCAAGGCGTGCCTTCACATTTGAAGGGAGGACACTTTCGCGATATTCTGGTGATTGATGTTCAAAGATCTCCCACGACGGCATAGAAACCACACGTGAACGAATTCCCTCTTGCTTCATTATTTCATGTGCATCCACTGCAAGGCTGACCTCACTTCCGGTAGCTATAATGATTAGTTCAGGATTCCCATCAGGTGCATCAGCAAGTACATAAGCTCCTTTAGACACTCCCTTTGCTGAAGCATACTTGCTCCGATCCAGCGTAGGTAATGTCTGCCGCGACAATACTAAGATGGTAGGTTCATGCTTTAATTGCATGACATACCGGTAGGCTTCTGTTACCTCGTTGGCATCGCCAGGCCGTATCGTAATGATGCCAGGGATTGCACGTAATGATGCCAGTTGTTCCACTGGCTGATGTGTAGGTCCATCTTCGCCATCACCCATTGCATCGTGCGTAAACACAAAGAATGTTGGTAGCTCCATCAGAGCCGATAGCCTGATGGCTGGACGGGCATAATCACTAAAAATGAAAAATGTTGCCCCAAAAGAGCGTATCTTGGAAAGAGAGAGCCCATTGACAATGGCGGCCATGGCATGTTCACGAATACCGAAATGGATATTCTTTCCTCTTGGAGAAACTGTCTGAAAATCTCCTGCGCCCTCATACTTCAGGGTGGTTTTGTTTGATGGCCCCAAATCTCCAGATCCTCCAAATAACCATGGAATGTTTTGTGCCAGCACATTCAATACTTGTCCTGAAGCTTCACGACCGGGGATTCCTGTGGCATCTGCCGGAAAGTCGGGTAGCTTGCTGTCCCATCCTACAGGAAGCTCGCGTTTTTGCATTAATTCTATCTGATTGGCGAGTTCCGGATATTTTGCACCGTAATTTGCAAAAAGCTGATTCCATTCTTCTCTTGATTTCGCACCACGATTTCCTATCCCTTCTAAAAAATGGTCGTAAACGCCATCGGGAATAAGGAATTTTGCATCTTCAGGCCATCCGTAAGCGCGCTTGGTGAGCCTTACCTCTTCTACACCAAGGGGCGAACCATGTGCTGCCGAAGTATCCTGCTTGTGTGGTGAGCCGTATCCAATATGACTGTCGAGGATGATGAAGGTTGGCCGGCCTTTGGTTTGATGAAAGATTGAAAATGCCTGATCCATTCGCTCTATATCATTGGCATCACCAACTCGAAGAACATTCCAGCCATAAGCTTGAAACCGGGCAGAAACATCTTCAGTAAAAGTAATATTGGTATGACCTTCGATGGTGATGTGATTGTTATCGTAAACCCAGCAGAGGTTATCGAGGCCAAGGTGGCCTGCCAGGGATGCTGCCTCTGAAGATATTCCTTCCATCATACACCCATCGCCACAAATAGCATAAATATTGTAATCGAATATCTCAAAACCGGGCTTATTATAATGGTCTGCAAGCCATTTTTGTGCCATTGCCATACCCACGCTGGTTGCCACACCCTGTCCTAAAGGCCCGGTGGTAGTTTCAACCCCTGAGACCCAATGGTATTCAGGATGGCCGGGTGCATGGCTATGGAGTTGTCTGAACCGCTTAATATCCTCAAGCGTTACTGAAGGCTGACCGATGGTTTCGTACTCGGCATTCACCGCCTGGGTTTTAGTAAGGTGAAGAACCGACCACAACAACATGGAAGCATGGCCATTTGATAACACAAAGCGATCTCTGTTGGGCCAGATTGGATGCTGCGGGTCAAAATTCATTGTACGGTTCCACAAGGTATATACAAGTGGGGCAAGCGCCATGGGCGTACCCGGATGTCCTGAATTTGCTTGTTGAACTGCATCAATAGAAAGTGTGCGAATGGTGTTTATCGCCAGTTGAATTAATTTTTCGTTTTCCATGACTAAATTATTTTTATTGCTGGTTCAGATTTATCAGATTATTCAGATTCAAGTGCTTCAACTTTGCCAAGTCTTCTTAAGTGACGCGGTGCATGGCTGAATTCAGCTTCTAAAAAAGACTTAACAAGATCCCATGCTACTTCCGGCCCCACTGTGCGTCCGCCCATGCAAAGTATGTTCATATGGTCATCTTCAACACCTTGAACGGCTGAAAAATGATCGTGAATAAGACACGCACGCACGCCTTTTATTTTATTGGCACAAACCGAAGCACCAACACCGCTGCCACAAATGGCAATTCCACGAGCTACTTTGCCTGCAACCACAGCACGAGCCAGAGGTACTACAAAATCAGGGTAATCATCATCCTTATTTAATGCATGGGCACCAAAGTCTTCAATACTATGGCCGGCCTCGTTGAGTTTTGCCACCAATTCTTCCTTCAAACTATATCCACCATGATCTGTTGCTATTCCGATATGCATTCTTCTCCTTGATTTAAATTTATATCCTGTTTATATCTAAAATATTTTATACTACCCCGGCTGCTGCTTTATCAGCAAAAACCATTGCATGTTCTTTGTTTATCCTTCCGGAGGGAATGGATTGATCACCATCCCGAAAATGTCGAAAACTTTCTACTTTTGTGCTTCCGGTTATCACCCATATTACTTTGCGGGCACGATTGATCGTTGGATAGGTAAGCGTCATCCTGTGCCTTCCCTGATATACGCCGGTTAATGCTACCGCAGTATCTGTTACCTCCAAAACAGGGTCACCCGGTATAAGGGATGCTGTATGCCCATCGGGGCCCATGCCCAGGTGAACCAGATCCAAAACAATTGGTGTTCCTGAAATTTGTCGGAGCGTCTGAATATATTTCTCAGCCGCAGCTTCATGATTTTCATCTTCAACAGGCATTGCATGGATGTTTTTAGGATCGATGGGTGTATGGTTTAGAAGGCTTTCGGTGAGATGCGTAAGATTTCTGTCAGGATCACCAGCCGGGGCGATCCGTTCATCAACCTGAACGATATGTACGTTTTCCCATGGAACATCTTCAGTTCCCAGTATGCGCAACATTTCCCAGGGAGTTTTTCCCCCGCTCACCGCCATTACAAACCTTCCATTTTCAGCGATGGTTTGACGCGCAACACGTGCTATTTCTTTTGCTGCTTCCTGAGCAACAGCTTCTTCATCTGATAAAATACGAATGTCCATCATCTTTCAATTATCTATTTGGTGATTACCGGGTAGTGCCAACCTCCGGCCGGGTGCAAATGTTTTTCTTCTTCGACAGGGCCCCATGTTTGCGGCTCGTAAGTATAAACCGGTGTATCCTGATGCATATAAGGATCAACAATGCGCCAGGCTTCTTCAACATAATCCTGACGGGCAAATACAGTTCTATCGCCTTCCATTGCAGAGGTAAGTACTGTTTCATAGGCATCTTTTTCACCGGC
>Ga0209567_10001764_pt1 | contig 10799 bp, 10 predicted proteins | sample COG_12_FD_184756 | JGI IMG/M metagenome (GOLD analysis project Ga0209567, IMG submission 184756) | Pelagic marine sediment microbial communities from the LTER site Helgoland, North Sea, for post-phytoplankton bloom and carbon turnover... | ecosystem: Environmental > Aquatic > Marine > Neritic...
ACCATCCTATCCGCGGCGGTTGAGGATGGTCTGATCGCCTCGAATCCCTGCTCGGTGTCATCCGTCAAAGCGCCACGGGTTGACCGGCGCCGGGTGGTCCCGTGGACTGTGGAGACGGTCCATGGTGTCGTCGAAGGCCACCCTGACGAGCTCCGCGCCATGCCGGTGCTGGGAGCCGGCTGTGGGCTGCGTCAGGGCGAGATCTTCGGCCTCGCCCTGGAGGCGATCGACTTCCTACGACAAGTCGTCCACGTTCGTCAGCAGCTGCGCCTGGTCCAGAACCAGGTGGTCCTTGCCCCACCGAAGGGGGGCAGAGAGCGGGAGGTGCCGCTGCCCGATGTCGTCGCGATGGCCGTGGCGGGACACGTCCAAAGGTTCGGCACTGCTGCGGTGGAACTCCCCTGGCGGGAACCGGGTGGAGAGATGCGGAGTGTCGAGCTGATGTTCACGAACCGGGACCGTGGACCCCTCACCCGTGCCTACTTCACCCACAACGCCTGGAAGCCGGCCCTACAGCGGCCGGGCTGGGGCGAAACCGGGCGAACGGAATGCACGCCCTCAGACACCACTACGCCTCGGTGCTCCTCGAGAACGGGGTCAGCATCCGAGCAGTGTCCGAATACCTGGGCCATCACGATCCAGGCTTCACCTTACGCACCTACGCCCACCTGATGCCCGAGTCGGAGGACCGGGCCCGGGCAGCGATCGACGCCGCGCTCGGTGCTCCAGCGGAATCCTCGCGGAACGCAGAGCGAGGCTGAACGCAAACTGCCTGGTCAGAGGACTACAAGGGGCTCTACCCCCCGATGTAGCTCATCTCCACCTTGGGCAGGCCGAGCGTCGCCTCGCTGCGGATCTCGGAGTAGCGGTCGGCGCGACGCTGCCAGACGTCGCTGATGAGCGCGCCCAGTTCCTCGTCCGTGACTCCTTGGCGCAGCGGACCGCGCAGGTCGGTCCCCTTGGAGGCAAACAGGCAGGTGTAGAGCGATCCCTCCGCAGACAGCCGGGCCCGAGTGCACGTGCCGCAGAACGGTTGGCTCACCGAGGTGATGACGCCGATTTCGCCTGCGCCATCGCGGTAACGCCAGCGCCGAGCCACCTCACCGGGGTAGTTCGCTGCGACGGGTTGGAGGGGGAACTCGGCGCTGATTTTGGTGATGATCTCGGCGGTCGGCACGACATCGTCGAGCCGCCACCCGTTGGTGCGGCCGACATCCATGTACTCGATGAAGCGCACAATGTGCCCGGTCCCGCGGAAGTGACGAGCCATTTCCACAACCGAGCCGTCGTTGACCCCGCGTTTGACCACCATGTTGATCTTCACCGGAACGAGCCCTGCCGCAGCGGCGGCATCGATCCCATCGAGCACCTTCGATGCCGGGAAGCCGACATCGTTCATCGCCATGAACACTTCGTCGTCGAGCGAGTCGAGGCTGACGGTGACCCGGTTCAGCCCGGCGGCCGCCAACACCTCAGCTTTTCGCTCCAACAGCGACCCATTGGTCGTCAGCGTCACATCGGCAATGCCATCGATGGTAACCAACGCGCGGATCAGGTCCTCGATCTCGCGGCGCAACAACGGCTCTCCGCCGCTCAGCCTGATCTTCTCGACACCGAGGCCGGCAAAGGTCCGCGCAATCCTTTCGATCTCTTCGAATGACAGCAACAAGTCCCTGCCGAGGAACTCGTACTCACGATTGAAGACCTCTTTGGGCATGCAATAGGTGCAGCGGAAGTTGCAGCGATCCGTGACCGAAATGCGGAGATCTCGGACCGGACGTCCCAGGGTGTCGACCAGCGGCATGCCTGAAGGCTACCCCGCGGCCGTGCCCAATCGATCAGGCGACGGGTTCCGCTACGCCTTGACCAGGTCGAGGAACTCGGCCCGGGTGCGGGCGTCGCTCTTGAAGGTGCCCTTCATCGCGCTCGTCACCATCGAGCTGTCCTGCTTCTGGACCCCCCGCATCATCATGCAGAGGTGCTTGCCCTCGACAACCACCGCAACGCCGTGGGGGTCGAGGATCTCCTCGATGGCGTCGGCCACCTGGTTGGTGAGCCGCTCCTGGACCTGAAGCCGCCGGGCAAACAGGTCCGTGATCCGGGCGATCTTGGACAGGCCGATGATCTTCTTGTTGGGGAGATACGCCACCGAGGCTTGCCCGTAGAAAGGCAGCATGTGGTGTTCGCACATGGAGTAGAACTCGACGCCGCGCACCAGCACCATCTCTTCGGCGCCCTCGGCGTCGAAGATGGCGTTGTTGACGACCTCGTCGAGCGAGGTCGTATAGCCGCTGGTCAGGTAGTCGAGCGCCTTGGCGACCCGCAGCGGTGTGCGCATCAGGCCTTCCCGCTCGGGGTCCTCGCCCAACTCCTCGAGTTGCTGACGGACCAGCGCTTCAAGGTGCGGGGCGTATACGTCGTCGACGTCGTCGAAGTCGACGGGACCTTGGGGCATGTAGGGGGTGCTGAGCTGAATCGCCATGACGGGTCGTACCTCATCTCTCGCCGCGTCGAGGTTCTCTGCAAGTGCATACGCAGACGACCCCGTCACCGGATCAATCCAATCTGGCGCAACATCGGCAATCGGCACCGCCACATGCGCCGCGGTCCGCACATCCAACGCAGGCACCTGGAATCCTCCGTAGTCGTGCACCACGTCGCAGTAGTAGGAAATGTCGAGGTCGATGGTGCGCGGGGCGTTCTTGTCGTCGCTGCGCTGCCTGCCGAGAACGGCTTCGATTCTGCGCAGCTCGGTCCGCAACTCCTCGGGGCCCAGATCGGTCCAGGCCAGCACCGCCGCGTTGAAGAAGGAAGGGGCATCGTCCGGTCCCCCGACGGAGGCGCTCTCAAAGAACCGGCTGACGGACTTGACGTCGATCCTGCGGTGACGGCGGATCAACCTGATGGCTTCGGCGAGGTTTCGTTCCTTCTCGACGTTCGAACCCGCCGAGATCACAACATCGATGAACTGGGAATGATCGTGCATGGTTCACTCTCCTTGTGCGCCTTGTATCAAACGCGCGAACGGTGGATGGTGATTCCCACTGATCTCGCGAAGCGCAGCGCTCCGGGCTTCTCGACGGTGATCTCGACCTCGTGCACCCGCGGTTCGGTCGCAAACGCCACGTCGGCGAGTTCTTGGACAAGCCGCTCGACCAGCATGGGCTTACCGTCTTCGATGTGGGCGATCATTGCCTTCGTGATGGTTCGGTAGTTGGCGGCATCGGCGATGTCGTCGCTCTCGGCCGCCGGCCGGGTGTCGACCCACAATGTCGCGTTGACCAGGATCTCTTGCGGGTTGACTCGCTCGTCGGGGTTGATCCCGATGATCCCGGTGACGGCGAGGTCCTTGATGTGGATGAGGTCCATGGGTGGAGGGTACCCAGCCCGGACCGCATAGTGCGGGGACTGACTACACCAGGTGCTGACCGCCGTCGACTCTGACGATCTCGCCCGTCACGAAGTCGTTACTGATGAGCATGAGGGCCGCCTCCGCCACCGGATCTGTCCCGCCCGGCCGCCGCATCGGAAGGTCGTCGGCCAGCCGCTGGGCGAAGGCGGCATCCTCGCCCGGTGGAGGGAGAATGACCCCGAGGGCAACAGCATTCACCCTGATCTGAGGAGCGAGCGCCACGGCGGCTGCCTTGGTGAAGGTGTCCAGCCCGCCCTTGGCGACGATGTAGTTGAGGTGGGTTCGATAGGGCGTCGCCGTGCGGACATCGGTGATGTTGAGCACCGCCCCGGTTTCCGCAGCAGGAAGGGCGGCGGCAAAGGCCTGGGTGAGCAGCATCGGCGTAGCCAACGTGAGGTCGTGGGTGGCGCGCAGCGAGCCCAGGGTCACGTCAGACAGGGCGTCGGTGGGGAACCCAGACGCGCTGTTGACCAGAATCGAGATCGGACCGAGCGCCGCGGTCGCAGCGTTGAGCAGCGGTGCCGCGTTCATGGGGTCGCCCAGATTGGCCGCCCCTGTCGCCGCCCGGCGGCCTAGTTCGTGCACCGCCGCGGCGGTTTCATCGGCCGGCCCACTCGAGCTGTTGTAGTGGATGAACACATCTGCCCCGGCGGCGGCGAGCGCCAACGTGAGGGCCTTGCCCACCCGATGGGCGCCCCCGGTGATCAACGCATTGCGACCGGCGATCTTCACAGCAGCCAGCGTAGTGATGCCCGCGATCAAGGGCCGGACCAGCCTGATCCGCCCGCTTTACCCCGACCCCGGCTATCTTCCTCGCGAAATGAGCAAAGCAGATCCAAAACACGGTCGGTGGATTCTGCCCCTGGTTGTGGTCGGGATCGTCGCCTTCACATTTGTGTTTGTGAGGGCTCTGGAACCGGCGACGCCTGCGGCAAGCGATACCACCACGACCCTGGCACCATCCACGACGTTGACGCCGACCTCAACCACGCTTCCGCCTGCGATCGCCGCGTTCGTCGAAGCAGCCGAGGCCATCCAGGCCACCGCGGCCGGACTCTCCGAGGAGGCCGTCACCGCCAACCAGGAATGGGAGGACGGTGGCTCGTTTACCGCCGCGCTCAACGCTCTGCGCGACATCGCGGCACGCACGGAGGACCTGTCGCTCGACGTCGAGGACACCACGGTGCCCGAGAGCGCTGAAGCCTCGTGGGCCGTGGTGCAAGCGGCAGCCGACGCCATGGTGGTTGCCGGCAACGGAATGGTCGAAGGCATCCAGGCGCCAGACACCGGGCAGATCCGGCGCGCCGCACTCGAGGAATATGTCAAGGCCGCCGAGGATCTCGACGCCGGCGTCATCGTCAGCATCGCCGCCGCCACGGAGTAGCGAAGAGCGGGGCCCCAGCAGGGGCCCCGCTCCTTCTTCGGTCGTCGCCGCGCTGATGCGCTGCGGGTTGTCAGCTTCCGGATTCGAGGTACGAGCAGACCGTATCTGTGATCAACCGCGTCACGACATACGGATCCATGTTGGCGTTGGGCCGCCGATCCTCGATGTACCCCTTGCCCTCTTTTGCAACCTGCCAGGGGATCCGCACTGAGGCACCGCGGTCCGAGACGCCGTAGCTGTACTCGGTCCATGGAGCCGTCTCGTGCAGACCGGTGAGCCGGTCCTCGATGCCGGCGCCATATTGCGAGATGTGCTCGTCGGCAGCTTTCCCGAGGGCCTCGCATGCAGCGATGATGGCGTCGTAGTTCTCACGCATCTCAGCCGTGGAGAAGTTGGTGTGCGCCCCGGCGCCGTTCCAGTCGCCCTTGACCGGTTTCGGCATGAGGTGGGCCGAGATGTCGTAGTCCTCGGCGATGCGATAGAGCAGCCAACGCGCCAGCCACAGTTCGTCGGAGACCTCGACCGGACCGAGCGGTCCAACCTGGAACTCCCACTGCCCGATCATCACCTCTGCGTTGGTACCCGACACCGCGATGCCGGCGTCCAGCAGCGCCTTGGTGTGGTCTTCAACGACGTCACGGCCCCAAATCTCGTCTGCTCCAACGCCGCAGTAGTAGCCGCCCTGGGGAGCCGGGAATCCGCCGACCGGCCAGCCGTGGGGTCGGCCGTCCTTGAAGAAGGTGTATTCCTGCTCGATGCCGAACCACGGCTCATGGCCGGCGTAGCGCTCGGCCACCTCAGCGCAGGCGGCGCGAGTGTTCGACTCGTGGGGGGTCATGTCGGTGTTGAGCACCTCGCACATGACGAGGACATCGTTGCCGCCGCGGATCGGATCGGGCACGATGCGCACCGGGCGCAGAACGCAGTCCGAGTTCGCACCGGGAGCTTGCTCGGTGCTCGAACCGTCGAAGCCCCAGGTGGGCGGCTCTGCGCCGGTGGGTACGACCTTTGTCTTGGAGCGCAGCAGAGCCGTCGGCTTCTGCCCGTCGATCCAGATGTACTCAGCCCTATAGGCCATTGTTCGCTCTCCGTTCCTGGGCGTATCAGCTGTCCATATCGGATGATGCCGAGTGAGTGCACCAACGCGCTCCGTCACTCGGTGTCGCCACTCTGCCAGGAGAGAGTTTCACCCCAGTAACCGAAATGTGAACGGTGTGTTTCGAGATCTCGAAACACGGCCCCGGTCCACCAAATGAGTCCTACGATGACCATCAACCCCGCCGATACCTCACCAACGTCACCGCGAGGCAACCGATGCAGAAACAGGAAGAGTACGTTCTTCGCACCGTCGAGGAGCGCGGCATTCGATTCATTCGACTGTGGTTCACGGACATCCTCGGATTCCTCAAGTCGTTCGCCATCACGCCGGCCGAGCTCGAGACCGCCTTTGAAGAGGGTGTCCGGTTCGACGGATCTGCCATCGACGGGTTCTCGCGCAATCGCGAGGCCGACATGCTGGCGCGGCCCGACCCGACCACCTTTCAGATCCTCCCCTGGCACCACGGCGGAGCCGATGTCGCCCGCATGTTCTGCGACATCGTCACCCCCGAAGGCGATTCGTTCTCCGGTGACCCCCGTGCCGTGCTCAAACGCAACCTGCGACGAGCCCACGATTTGGGCTTCACGTTCTACGTCGGCCCCGAGGTCGAGTACTTCTACTTCAAGGACGCCGGCGCAGAACCGCAAACTCTTGATCGGGGCGGCTACTTCGACCTGACCCCGCTCGATGTCGCCCAGGAATACCGCCGCCGCACCATCACCGTGTTGGAGCATCTTGGGATCCCGGTCGGCTCATCCCATCACGAGGTTTCCCCCAGTCAGCACGAACTCGATCTGCGTCACACCGATGCCTTGTCGATGGCGGACAACCTGATGACGACCCGGCTCGCCGTCAAGGAGGTCGCCATGGAGCACGACATCTACGCCACCTTCATGCCCAAGCCCCTCGAAGGTCACGACGGCTCCGGTCTGCATTTGCACCTGTCGTTGTTCCAGAACGACGAGAACGCCTTCTACGAGGAGGGCGCCGATTACTCCATGTCCAAGGCAGCACGCGGGTTCCTCTCCGGGCTGCTTCACCACGGGCGCGAGATCACGGCGGTGACGAACCAGTGGGTCAACTCGTACAAGCGGCTCGTCACCGGGTTCGATGCTCCGGTCTACGAGAAGTGGGGTCGCAACGACCAGTCCGCCGTCGTTCGTGTCCCGCCGACGAAGACCGACAAATCGCGGTCCGTGCGGATCGAGTATCGAGCCCCCGACCCTGCCTGCAACCCCTACCTGGCGTTTTCCGTGATCCTCGCCGCAGGGCTCGCCGGAATCGAGAACAACTACGAGCTGCCCGATGAGGGTTCCAACGGCGACGGGACCGCGTCACCCAGCGGCGTTCACCGGCTCCCGTCGACGCTGAGCGAAGCGCTCGACGTCATGGAGCGCTCCGACCTCGTCGCCGCGGCTCTGGGTCCCCACGTGTTCGAGTGGTTCCTGCGCAACAAGCGAATCGAATGGGAGCGCTACGAACACCACGTATCGCGTTACGAGCTGGAGAACTACCTACCGGTGCTCTGATGTTTGTTCCTGTGTACCCCGCCGATCCGACACCAACGCTGACGGCAGCGTTGATCGCCGCAGGTTTCCAGCCGGTTCCGATCGACGACGTCGCAACGATCGGAACCCGCACTCCGCCGGGCGGATGGGTCGCCGCCGTTGTCGAGGTCGTCGAGGATCTTGGGCGATGTCTGGCGGCGGCGCACAAGATCACCGAGGCCCACGATCTCGAGGTACTCCTGGTCGTCGACCGCACCATGACGACGGAGATCGAGGACGATCCCGGGTTTGCGGACTTCATCTTGTCCCCCATCGACCGCACCGAGCTGCGAGTGCGGCTCGGACGCCTCGGAGCTACCCCGGCCCGCTCGGACCAAGAAGAAGTGCTCCGCTACCGCGATCTCGAACTCAACACGGCGACCTACCAGGCCACGGTCGCCGGTGAACCACGCGACCTGACCTACATGGAGTACGAACTGCTGCGCTTCTTCGTCGAGAACCCGGCCAGGGTGTGGAGCAGGGAGCAGATCCTCGCCAAGGTGTGGGGCTACGACTACTTCGGGGGTTCCCGCACCGTCGACGTCCACGTCCGCCGCCTGCGCTCAAAGGTCGGCGAGGAGCGCAGCTCCTGGATCACCACCGTCCGCTCCGTCGGCTACCGCTTCGGCTAAACGTATTGGCTTTTGGCGGACGTGAGCGAAATATGTTGCGCCATTGTCCGCCAAAACCCTATTGGCCGCCCTGCATGGCTTCGAGTAGGGGGAGGGGTTGGCCGCTGAGGTAGCGGATCAGGGCGCCGCCGCCGGTTGACACAAAGTCGATCTCGGTGGGGTCGATGAAGCGGCCGGCACTGCTGACGGTGTCGCCACCGCCGATCACCGACACTCCCGAAGTGGCGGCGACCGCTGCCCACAGGCGGCGGGTTCCCTCGGCGCTGTTCTCCCGCTCGTAGACCCCGGCCGGGCCGTTGACGAAGATCGTCGCCGCCGCGGCGATCCGCTCCTCGTAGACGGCCATGGTGACGCTGCCGATGTCGACGATCGGCTCAGCCACCGGGAGATCCTCGACGTCGATCTCGACCCGTTGCCCATCACGCTCGACGGCGACATCCACGGGCATCTGGATCTTCCCCGGGAACGCCTTGAGGTATTCCCTCGCCTCGGGGATGAACACGTCGAGCGAACGATCGGCGATGAACTGCTCCGAACCGGCGCCGAGCGAGTGGCCGGCGGCGAGCAGCATCACCTGCCCGGTGATCCCTGTCGTGAGCACCTCGTCGGCCGTTCCTTCGGTGAGTACCTGCTGCAACATGGAGAACGCATCGGAGATCTTGAGCCCGCCGAGTACAAAGAGACAGGGACGGGCCGGGTTACCCGCCACCGCCTCGAGCGCCTCGAGTTCGGCGCTCAGCAACCGGCCGCCGGCGTAGGGCATGAGTTGCTGAAACGCCACCATCGATGGAGCGCCTCGGTGGGCCGCGGCGAAGGCGTCGTTGACGTACACATCGAACAACGGCGCCAGGTTCCGCACCAGGTAGGTCTTGGTCATCTCGGCCGGGGAGAGTTTCGCCGCGGCCTCGAACGTCGACACCTCCTCGGTCAGGAACCGCAGGTTGTCGAGCAGCAGGACTTCACCGGGTTCGAGCGCCGCAATGCGGGCCCGGGCCGCCGGCCCGGCCACGTCATCGACAAAACCGACCGGACGGCCGAGCTTCTCCGTCAGCTTCTCCGCGTGCTCCTCGAGCCCAACGAGGTTGTGGTAGTCGAGCGTGTCACCCTGGTGAGCGATGATCGTCAGCCGCGCCCCGCCGCCGGCGAGGTCGCGAATGGTGGGGAGGCTCTTGTCGATTCTCGTCTCGTCTGCGATTTGGCCCGTGTCTGGGTCGATCGGGGAGTTGATGTCGACCCGCAACAGCACCCTCGTCCCGTCGAGATCGAGGTCGTCGATCGTCGCAATGCGCGCCATTACCGCCTCCTCACCGTGGTCAGACGTTCCTCTGGCTCAGGCCATCCCGAGATAATCGTTGGTCAACATGACTGCCTGAGCCCCATCGGTCTCCATTTGCATCGCAGCCCGAATTGCGTCCATGGTCTCGGGGACCACCACCGACTCCTGTGGGATGTTGATGGCGAACATGATGTCGTCGCCGGAGAACCCGATAGTCTCCTCGAACACACCGATCTCGTAGAGGTCGCCACGCGGCTTGCCCAACATGCGTCCGTAGTTGAACATCGCCGTGTTGGAGTCGAAGCCCTCAGCGATTTTGACCACCCGGATCCGGGGGTGAGCGCGGAAGGCGTCAACGACCTCTTCCTTCGTCACCTTGCGCTTCGGCGTTGCCACCAGCGTGATGATGTGGCCGTGGGTGACGGGCGTGTGCACCAGCAACCCCGTGGCGTCGACGTGCGGCATGATGTTCATGAGGTCGACAGCCTGGTGGTTGGGAATCGGCTCGAGCAGCAGCAAATCGACCAGACCTCGGAAGGTGTCACCGGGATCGGCAACCCGGCGGATGATGGTGATCGCCACCTTCTTGATGCCGGCCATCTTGTCGAGGCAGTCGACCGCCCTGATGAGGCCGGTCGTGTTGCACGACGTCAGCTTCAAGTAGTCGGCTCCGACCCCCTTGTCATAGTTGGCGTACCCGTGGAAGAACACGTCGGCGACTTCGCCGGCCTCGCCGCCCTGGAAGACCGCCTTGAGTTCGTGCTGCTGATAGAGCTGCTTGTTCTTGGCGCCGATGCCCGCCGACGTCGCGTCGAGCATGATGTCGACCTTGTCGAGCAGTTCGGCAAACGTCCCGGTGACTGGAACCCCGGCGTCGGTGAGCACCTCGACGGCGCCGGGCACGGCCGCATAGAGGTCGTATGGCATACCTCGCTCGACGAGTGCCTTGACCGCAAGGGTGGGAGCGACGTCGGCGACGCCGACCAGTTCCATGTCCTTCTGTAGCGCAACGCCGTCCGCCAGCCGCTGACCGATCACGCCGAATCCGGCAACGCCGACCTTTACCTTGTCCATGGTGTCTCCTCGCTTGTTCTTGTTCTGCTGATGACTTGGTCTCGTGATGTGGCCGTGATCCGTCAGGATCCCAACAGGTGCTCGCGAATCGCGGCACCGACCTCAGCCGTGCTGTTGGTACCGCCGATGTCCTTGGTCCTCACATCGCCGGCGGCGAGCACTGCGGCCACCGCAGCGTCGACTCCGGCGGCGGCCTCCTTCTCGCCGAGGTGGTCAAGCATCATTCTGACTGCCTCGATCGACGCGATCGGGTTGACCCGGCCCTGTCCGGTGTATTTGGGAGCGGAGCCGTGGATCGGCTCGAACATAGATGGATAGTCACGCTCCGGGTTGATGTTGCCCCCGGCGGCAAACCCCATCCCGCCCTGCAACATG
>Ga0209567_10001765_pt1 | contig 10798 bp, 8 predicted proteins | sample COG_12_FD_184756 | JGI IMG/M metagenome (GOLD analysis project Ga0209567, IMG submission 184756) | Pelagic marine sediment microbial communities from the LTER site Helgoland, North Sea, for post-phytoplankton bloom and carbon turnover... | ecosystem: Environmental > Aquatic > Marine > Neritic...
ACTGGTACGTTGGCCGGCTGGTCGACATCGTCAGAGGTCCGGGGCGGCCGGTTTCTACTCGGGAAATTGAAGAGGCGTTGTGCCACGTCTCATCCGTCTGCCTGGCCGCGGTGTGGCAAGAACCCGACGAGGGAGATTGCATCGTGGGAGCGCTCTGCCTCAAACGGGGCGCAAATCTGAGTTTGGACGAGCTAGGGCGGTCACTCGAAGGCTTCGAACCATTCGCCCGACCGGTTCGTCTGGCGGTCTTGGATTCGCTTCCGGTGACCGGAGGCTTTCGCCCATTGAAGGCCTTGGCTCGCGCGCAGGCCGCTCAGTCTTCTGTGCAGGTGGTGTACGACAGTGAAGCCGCGGGCTACCGTACTAGCGCACCGGAAGGACCCCATTCCGTCTGAACTCGCGGAATGTGTCTTTGAACGCCTGCGCCCGGCCTTTCTGAATCAAGTGAGCACCCCGAAAGACGACGTGCCGGCAGCCCAGGTGCTCGCTCAGGTTGGCTCCGTGCTCCACCGTTGCCAGCCGGTCCAGCTCACCGGAAATCACCGTGATTCGCTCCGGCGCAATGGTAGGAGGTCGGTGCAGCGGCGATATGGCATTCATGTGTGCACGATAGGCTTCGGCAAGCTCGGCGTGTAGGTTGGCTGAAGCCGGCACGAGATCATTCTCTTCCATGAAGTCGGGGATCGACCCAATCGGCACGTACGGAACGACGAAGTCTACATCGGAGGTGACCGTCGAGAGCAGTGAGGACGTGTAGCCGCCGAGGCTCATGCCGATGACGCCCACGCGCCTGGCCCCCTGCGCTCGCAACTCGCGAATCGCGACGCGGAGGTCCCAAATAGCCTGACGAAAGCCCTCAATCAGCATCCTCAGATCTTCGCCTGGCCATTCCGGGGGAAAGGCCTGCGAGCGCGGCCCGTGGAATGGGAGCGCGTACAGCGCTACTCCAATTCCCTGGCGCCGAAACAGCTGGATCGGCCATGCAAGGCGCTCGATGAGGTGATGACCGGAGGAGAAGCCGTTGATGATGATGGCCATCGTCGAGCCTTTCGGCCTGAGTTTCAGCATTCGGAGCCTGGCCGTTTGGTTTGCGCGGCGTGAGCGGTAGTCCGCTTCGATCTCCGGAAAGATCAGGGGATGCTGGCTGCGCCATCGCCACTCGTAGAACCCGACCTTGTGCGGCGGAAGGAGACGCCTGGTGACGGTCACCGGTCCCGGCTCGGGAAACATGAGGGCGTCATCTTCGAGCGCCCCATTGTTCACCAGCTCCCCCTGAATCGCGCGCAAATCGCGCAGGCGCTCAGCGGAAATGCTGGGACTGTCTGCGGGCGCAAGCTTCTTCATCTGCGAGACGATGAAACCGTCGAGCCCATAGGCGATCTGATCTCCGAGGCTTCCCTGAGGTCGAACTGCGATTTTCGTATCCATGGATCCTATCCCGTGAAGAAGGGCAGTTTCTTGAGGACGCTCCCGTACACGAGCTTCACCATCCCATCGAGATCCTTGGTCGTCTTCTCGGTGTGCGGGTACCAGTGAGGCTCGGTCTTGGGTGCTCTTCGGTCGATTCCGATCGGTTGCGCAAAGGTGTAGTTCCGGAGGCTTCTCATTCCGTTGATCTGGCCGAGTCCGCTGTCCTTCATGCCGCCGAAAGGGACCTCGAGGATGCCATAACTCATCGACGCATCGTTGATGAGAACCGAGCCTGTCTCCATTCGCTTTGCGAGGGCAAAGCCCTTCTCGGTGTCCTTCGTCCAGACGCTCCCGCTCAGTCCGTAGTCGGAATCATTGGCGAGCCGTAGCGCCTCGTCCTCGTCTTTGACGCGCATGATCGAAACGATTGGGCCAAAGGTTTCGTCTTTCATCAGGTCCATGCTGTGATCGACCTTGCGGACGAGAGTAGGCGGGTAGAAGATCCCGCCGTTGGTTACGGCCTTTCCGCCAAGGACCACCTCGGCGCCCTTGGCTTTGGCGTCCTCGACGTGGCGTTCGATGATCGAAAGCTGCCGGTCCCAGAACAGGGCCCCGACGTCGCAGTCGTCTCCGGAACCATACCGGACCTCGCGGAGCTTCTCTTCGACGAGACGCTCGAACTCATCCGCCACGCTCTCGACGACGTAGATGCGCTCGACACCCATGCATACGTGCCCGCTGTTGAATACCGAGGCGAAGACCGCGCCGCCGGCCGCGCGTTCCAAGTCTGCGTCGGCGCAAACGATCATCGCGTCTTTGCCACCGAGCTCGAGCGTGCATGGAATGAGTTGCTCGGCGCACGCCATTGCAATCTTCTTGCCGGTGCCGACGCTTCCGGTGAACGAGATCTTGTCGACGCCTGCTCGGACCAGGGCGGCGCCCGTCTCCCCGTCCCCGTGCAGCACCTGCATCACATCCGGGGGCACGCCGGCCTCGTGCAGTAGCCGGGCGGCCCAGTCCGCCGAGTGCGGGGCGACCTCGGACGGCTTCAGCAGCACTGCATTGCCCGCAAGCAGCGCCTGGACGGTCGGGTTGATCGCCAGGGCAAACGGACCGTTCCAGGGCGTGATCACCCCAACTACGCCGAGCGGGCGGTAGTGGATGACGACCTTCTTCAAGAGTCGCTGGAACCCGTGCGGCTTGATCGGCTCGTCCGAGAGGTCCTTCACGGCCCGCGCGCACCAATGCGTGAGAAAGTCGAGAGCAGCGATGACCTCGATCATGAGCGCGTCGATGTGCGTCTTTCCCGTGTCGTTACGAATCGTTTCGATCACCTCGTTGCGGTACTTCACGAGAAGGTCGACGGCCCCGCGGATGATCTTGGCTCGTTCCGCGATCGGCATCTGCGCCCAATCCTTTTGCGCCGCCTTGGCGCGAGCGAGGGCAGCGGACACGTCGTCGGCGGTACTGACGATGACCTCGCCAACGGGCTCGTTGGTAATGGTGCTGCGAAGCGCCAGGCGTCGGCGTCCTTGGTCGGTCGGGGATAGCGGTTCTATGATGGCCATCGCGTTCAATCTACCTTGGCTTGCGGGATCCTACGACCCAAACGGAGAAGTATTGCGCGGCACCGCCGAAGGCGTGCCCCAGGGCGATGCGGGCGCCGTCGACCTGGTGCTCGCCTGCCTGCCCGCGGACCTGCATCACGGCTTCCATGAGGCGAATCATCCCGGTGGCGCCCGTGGCGTTTCCGGACATCAATCCCCCCGACATGTTGATCGGCATCTCGCCGTCGATCTCGTTCTTGCCTTCGAGCGCGTTGCACCAGCCCTGGTGCTGGTCGCAAAGCCCCATGTTCTCGACCCACATCGCCTCGTACCAGGAGAAGGGAACGTACAGTTCGGCGCAGTCGATCTCTTTCTGAGGATCTTTGATTCCGGCCTGTTCATAGGCGACCTTCGCCGCTTCGCGCCCGCCCAGCGGATTGACCAGGTCTCGCCGCGGCGCTGTCGAGGCCTCGGAACGACACGACGAGCCCAGAATCCAAGCCGGTGGAGCCGAGCCCGCATCGGCGTACTTCTCGGAGGTGATGACCATGGCCGCGGCGCCGTCCGAGGAAGGACAGGTCTCGAGGTAGCGGAGCGGATCCCACAGAATGGGTGACTTCTCGATCATCTCGAGGCTGATGTCGGGAATCGGGCTGTGCGCGTACGGGTTCTTGAGGGCGTTTCGTCGGTCTTTGTATGCGATGTGAATGCCGGTGTGGTCCGGTGCATCGGCGCGCCGCATGTAGGCACGGATGTGCGGCGCAAAGTAGCCTCCGGGCCCAGCGACCAGCGGTGAGTAGAACGGAATGCCCCCGCCGCTCACGGCCCAGTTCAGATCTCCCTCCGACTCCTTCGCGTAGGTGACGGTGAGCACTTTCTCGAAGATGCCGGCCTGGACGAGGTGGGCCGCCTGGATCCCAGTGTGTCCACCGACGCTCCCCGCCGTGTGGATACGAAAGATCGGTTTGCCCACGGCCCCGAGCGCCCCGGCGAGGAATAGCTCCGGGAACAAATGGCCGTCGAAAATGTCAGGCGTCTTGCCGAGAACAACCGCGTCGATGTCGTTCCAATCCATGCTGGCGTCGGCCAGTGCTCGTTCGGCAGCCTGCCGCGTCATCTCGGCGATGCTCATGTAGAGGCGATGCGCGAGCTGGGTTTGACCGACTCCGATCACCGCTGCGAGTTGACCGCCCATCTCAGCTTACCCCTTCGAGAAGCGCGACCATGTTGCTTTGCAGGCACGGCCCATGTGACGCGTGGGCGATCGCGCGGCTCGCTTCGCCGCGCATGATCCGCCGCGCCGCTTCCCCGAGCCGAATCAGGCCCGTTGCCATCACGGAGTTGGCGAGCAGCGGGCCGCCGGACGGGTTGACCTCGACGTGGTCGCCAAGCCCGAGAGCGTTTCGCAAGATGACCTCCTCGTGCGCATATGCGGAGTGAAGTTCTGCGATGTCGGCATCTGCGCCGAAGGCGCCCGCTCGTTCGGCCGCCAGGCGTGCAGAGGGGCAGTCAGTCAGGTCGCGCACCCCCAGCGGGTGAGCGTCGATCCGGTGGTCGATTCCCCGAATCCAAGCTGGCCGCTCACGGAGCTTTCTGGCTTCCTCGCCGGCCGCTAGGATCACGACAGCAGCGCCGTCGGTGACGCGCGCCGCTGTGGACCGACGTAGCGGCGAGGCAAGGTATGGCTCTTCCATGATCTGGTCGGCGCTCTTCGCCGAATCGAGCTCGATGCGCTCGTTCTTCACAGCGGCTTCTTGGCGAGCGGCTGCGATCTCCGCCAGTTCGCGTTCCGTGCTTTTACCCGCGTCGATCAGCGCGCGCGCCTGGATCGCCGCGATCGAATCCGGATCCGGACCGAGTGGCGCCATGTAGTAGGGGTCCAGCGAGAGCGTCGAGAGCTCGTCCATCTTGCCGAGCGAGGTCTTGCCGAGGCCCCAGATCAACGCGTTGTCGGCGTGACCGAGCTGCAGGTTCACCCAGGCCTCGTAGAGCGCCCAGGCGCCGTCCATCTCGACGTGCGAGTCATCTCGTACCGGGTGCACCCCCACGGCATCGAGCGCCCGCACGAAGGAGAACGCCTGGCCGGCGAGGAAGTCGTTGCTGCCCCCGGTCGTGAACTGCACGTCCTGTCGCGACATGCCAACCGCATCGAGGGCCTCGTTGATCGGGTCGATCAGAAGCTCGATGTCATTGCCCTCTCGCCACTCCGGCTGATTGCCGCGCTGCGCAAAGGAAACGATCGCAATGTCTCGCATCAAAGGTACCCCTCTATTTCACTCAAGGGCTGGTCGGGCTCGCCATTCGGCACGAACCATTTGATGTTGGATTCGCTGAGCCCGAGCTCCTCATCGTCCACCCAGACGCACTTCACGCGGAGCCCGATCCGGACCTCTTCGTGGGGGATGCCCTGCACCAATGCCATCAAGGTGTTGTCGGCGCCGTCCACCAGAATATTGGCAGCTGCGAACGGAATTTCGATCTGCTGACCGCGAATCGGAATGTTCACGATGCAGTAGCGAACGACGGTGCCGTCCTGACCGAGCTCGACCGGCTCTTCCAGCGCGAGCCCTGTCGTCGCGTCGGCGCCGTGCGGTGGGATGTACACGTTGCCGCTTGGCCCACGCATACCGATCAGCTTCTTTTCTTTGAGCCCACGGAGGTACGTGCTCATCGATTTGCCAGCCAGGATCTCATAGTGCGTCTCGAACGGTGCGTCGTAACGCCAGCGCTCCGGCGGCATCGGTTTTTCGGGCTCGACCCGGACCGACTCGTACCCGGGCTCGGGGGCTTCGGATGGCACGAAGCAGGCGATGTCGGAGATGTGTCCCTTGAGCTCCGGGGCCCAGCGAACCTTGACGCGCATGCCGGTCGACATCCGGCTCTCCTCGCCGGCGTCGATTGCGTGGAAGAAGCCGGTCTCAGCTCCATCGAGCTTGATCAGTGCGAATGCAAAGGCTCGATCCAAGGGGTGCTTAGCCAGCGGCTCGGCGATCCAGGTCCAGCTCGTCACCACGCCCTCGGTCCCGACCTCCACCATCTCCGAAAGGGTCTCGGAGGTGACCGGGTCGAACGGGTGGGGCGGCACCATGACCGTCCCGTCAGTCCGGCGGATGCCAAGAATCTTCTGCTCCTGGAGGCCGCAGAGGAACCGGCCGACCGTCGGTCCGGTGGTTCGGGTGTAGGGAAAAAAGAACCGCCAGGGTTCCGACAACATCGACTCGGACACGTGGAATTCTCCGTTGCTCCGGGGGGGCGGCGGGACTATAACGATCGTTACATACAACGTCAACAAGCCCTTTTTAGGAGAGCAACTGATGCGCACCGAGCTCTGCGAGCGCCTCGGGATCGAGGTTCCGATCTTTGCCTTCACCCATTGCCGGGATGTAGTCGTCGAGGTGAGCCGCGCGGGTGGCCTAGGGGTTTTGGGAGCCGCTGGCTTTCGGCCGGAACAGCTCGAAAAGGAACTTCAGTGGATCGACGATCAGGTCGACGGAAAGCCCTACGGCGTCGACGTGATCATGCCCGTCGAGTACGTCGACGCAGACCCCAAGGCGCTGGCCGACATGATCCCCGAGCCCAAGCACGCCATCCGCCAGAAGGAAGCCGGTCTCGATTTCGTGATCGCGCAGGGCCATGAGGCCGGCGGTCACACGGGCGAAATTGCCACCATGGTCCTGACTCCCGAGGTGGTTCGCACTGTGGCGCCGATGCCGGTCCTTTCTGCAGGTGGCATCGCCACCGGTCAACAGGTGGCCGCAGCGCTCGCGCTCGGCGCCCAGGGCGCCTGGTGCGGTTCGGTCTGGCTCACCACCAAGGAAAGCGACGTCGATCCCCTGCCGAAGCGTAAGCTGATCGAGGCGAAGTCGTCCGACACCGTACGCACTCGAATGCTGAGCGGAAAGCCGGCCCGCATGCTGCGTAGCGAGCTCACGGACGCCTGGAACGACCCCGATTGCCCTGGGTTCTTGCCGATGCCCCTGCAGGGCATGCTCATTCACGATGCTCGCGTTCGGGTCATGAAGTTCGAAGTCGAACCCCTGGAGTTCTATCCGACCGGCCAGGTCGTCGGAATGATGAACGAGGAACGCTCCGTTCGAGACGTGATGTTCGAGATGATTTCCGATTGCGTCGACACACTGGAGCATCTGCACTCACTCCTTGACCAATCGAAATGAAACTGCTTGATCCGCCGCTCATGCTCTCGATGCCACCGCAGTTCATCGCGAACCGACAGTCCGACTGGAGGTTCATCAAGTTCTTCGCGAAGGCCGCGTACGGCATTGGGTACCAGCTGCGTCCGACGGTCGCGATTTCCCCGGGCCTCGTGCTCGAAGGCCACGCCGCCAATCAGCCAAACCATCCAGGGCTTCGGTTCGAAGACCGCGAGTACAGTTACCGCGGGCTCAACGAGGCGGTGAACAAGGCCGCCCATGCGTTCGCGAAGCTTGGAGTTCAACGGGGCGACGTCATCGCACTGATGATGGACAATCGACCCGAGTTCCTTTTCACGGTTCTCGGGGCCAACAAGATCGGGGCCGTCGTCTCGCTCATCAACACGTATGTGACTGGCGAGCAGCTCGAGCACGTGCTTTCGATTTGCGGGGCCAAGTGGGTGCTTGCCGGTGGCGAGCACGTATCGACGGTCCAGTCGCTCGGCGACGCGCTTCCCGTCGGCGAGGAGGAGCTGATCGTCTGGACGGAGCTCCCCAGGCACGAAGTTCCGTCGAGGGCTACTCACTTCAATTCCGCGTTCGACGAGGCCCCGAGCCACAACCCGCCTTCCACGGCAAGCAACGCGGGCGAAGCGCCGAGCGTCTACATTTACACGTCAGGAACTACGGGTTTCCCGAAAGCGGCCGTCTACACGAACCGGCGGGGCCTGCAGTCCGCCTGGGTGTTCAGTCGCGCTGCGATCGGGGTCACGCCCAGCGACGTCGTCTACACCTCCGGCCTTCCCCTCTACCACAGCTCGGGGCTCATGCTTGCGACGTATACGGCATTGGCCGGCGGGGCCACGATCGCACTGCGAAGAAAATTCTCGGTGCAGGAACACTGGGCCGATGTCGCGAAGTTCGACGTCACCATCTTCTCCTACGTGGGCGAGCTTCTACGCTATCTCAACAACGCACCGGCGCATCCGGACGAGCGACGGCATCGTATTCGCGGAATCTTCGGTGCGGGCCTCCGCCCAGAGTTCTGGGACGAGTTCGTCGACCGGTTCAACATCCCGCATGTGTTCGAGATCTACGGCGCCACCGAGTCGCCGATCGGCATCATTAATCTCGACAGCAAGCCGGGGATGGTCGGCCGCATGATGCCGGGCCAGGCGCTCGTCCGCACCCTGCCCGACAGCGTAGAGCCCGAGCGCGACGCCAAGGGAAACGTCATTCCCTGTGAGCCGGGCGAAACAGGCCTGCTCATCGGGCGGATCACCAAGGTCAACACCTTCGATGGCTACCTCGACAAGAGCAAGAACAAATCCAAGATCATCGAGAACGCGTTTGGGAAGGGCAAGCACGCCTATAACAGCGGCGACCTCTTGAAGCTCAACCCACGAGGTTACCTATCGTTCGAAGATCGCCTCGGTGATACCTTCCGTTGGAAAGGCGAGAACGTCGCCACGAACGAGGTTGGGGACCTCCTCGCGAAGCACCCTGGTGTGGTCGAGGCCACCGTGTACGGGGTTCGGGTTCCGCACAACGATGGGCGCGCGGGCATGGCCGCCCTCGTCGTCGATGAAAGCTTCGACCTCGAAGCCTTTGGCGCACACGTAACGGACCATTTTCCACCCTACTCGAGGCCGCTGTTCCTGCGCTTCGAGGAGCGGTTGGAAACTACGGCGACCTACAAGCACGTGAAGACCAAGCTCAAAGAGCAGGGCTTTGATCCTGCGCAGTGCGGAGGCGCCGTGCTCTTCCTGAGGGATGATCGGTACACTGAGCTCGAGCCCGAGGTGCTTGGGCAGATTCAAAGAGGCGACCTTCGCCTGTGAGCGTTGGCTGGATATAGAGGAGCGCATGGCTGAGTACGACTACATCGTGATTGGGTCCGGATCCGCCGGGGCGATTGTTGCCGCGCGACTCGCGGAGGACCTCGACATCAGCGTCCTCTTACTCGAAGCCGGTGGGAGCGACCGCACCACCTTGGTTCGCAAGCCCGGCATGATCAGCCTCGTTCAACAGGTCAAGCAGCTCAAAGAGAAGCTCGACTGGGGCTTCAGCACGGCGCCGCAGGCGAACTTGAACAACCGGCGCATCACGTACACGCGCGGCAAGGTCGTAGGCGGCTCGAGCTCCGTCAACGGCATGATCTACCTCCGGGGGAATAAGGAGAACTACAACGACTGGGCCGCCCGAGGCTGTGAGGGCTGGAGCTTCGAGGACGTTCTTCCGTTCTACAAGAAGCTCGAAGACCATCAGGACGGGGAGACCGAATACCACGGCGCGGGCGGTCCGATTCGAGTCACCCGGCACCCGGAGGATCAACTCAGCCCGGTCTCCCTGGCGTTCATGAACGCCGTGTCCGCGGTCTGTGACGTTCCGATTCTCGACGACTTCAACGCGGAGAATCAGAACTGCGCGAGCATCATGCAGATGTCGTGCAGAAACGGGGTGCGCAGTGGAACAGGTGAGGCGTACGTCCAACCCAGCCTCTCGCGGCCGAACTTCAAGTTGGAGATGCGTGCGCTCGTTCAACGGGTCGTCATCGAGAACGGCCGCGCCGTGGGCGTGGAGTACGAGCAATCCGGCAAGCGGGTCGTAGCACATGCGAATCGTGAGGTGATTCTGTCCGGCGGCGCGATTGGCTCACCGCACCTGCTCATGCTCTCCGGGGTGGGCCCGGCGGATCACCTTCGCGAGCATGGCATCGAGGTGAAGCTCGACGCCCGAGGAGTGGGCAAGAACCTCCACGATCACATTCTGGTGCCCCTGGTGTTCAGGGCCAGGACCAGTCTTCACCGCGGAACCGCGGCGCACTTCCTTGGCGGCATGGTCAAGGAGTACATGGTTGGCAATGGTTGGTTCGGACGAACGGTCTTTGAGGCTTGCGCGTTCATCAAGAGTGATCCGAGTCAGCCGATTCCCGATCTGCAGTTGCATACTCTCCCCTGGGGCTATCCAGATCCGAATCAGGACGGTCCTGAGCGCGCGCATGTCGACACTGGACACTGCCTATCGGTGCTGCCGACACTCCTGTATCCCAAGAGCCGAGGCGAGGTGCTGCTGAGGTCCGCCGATGCAGCAGATGCGCCGCACATCGATCCCGCTTATCTAAGAGAACCCGAAGACCTGCAGTTCCTCCTCAACGCGATTCGCAAGTGTCGCGAGATCTGCAGTCATCCGGAGTTGACGGAGCATCTTGCAGAGGAGCTCACTCCCGGTGCGGATCGCGCTAGCGACGAGGAGCTCACCGAAGAGATCCGGTTGCGCGCCGGGACGGTGTACCACCCGGTTGGCACCTGCAAGATGGGCATCGACGAGATGGCGGTCGTGGACCCGCGTCTGCGGGTTCGCGGAATCGAAGGACTGCGGGTCGTCGACGCATCGATCATGCCCGAGGTCACGGGCAGCAACACCAACGCGCCCAGCATGATGATTGGCGAACGAGCCGCAGCCCTGATTCAAGAAGGCTAAGGCGCTACTGCGCCACGAAGCTCACGGCGGGTTCATTCTCGTCTGCGTACGCTGCGGTCAAGAACGGCGCGTAGCCCATTTGACCGAGGAGGAATCGTTTGAAGTGGGCCACCATGTAGAGGTTTTGGAGCCTGTGCGCTTCGGCGATCGGGAACACGTCTTCGGTGCAGGTGTCGTTGTACGGCTGAAGCAGTGCCTCCGCGCCAA
>Ga0209567_10001766_pt1 | contig 10793 bp, 7 predicted proteins | sample COG_12_FD_184756 | JGI IMG/M metagenome (GOLD analysis project Ga0209567, IMG submission 184756) | Pelagic marine sediment microbial communities from the LTER site Helgoland, North Sea, for post-phytoplankton bloom and carbon turnover... | ecosystem: Environmental > Aquatic > Marine > Neritic...
GGCGGCCGGGTGGTAGCCAGCGGATCACCGAAGGAGCTTTTAAAGTACAGTGCTAAATCCCATACGGCGAGGTGCTTCAAAAAATATCTAAAAGGTTCATAGGTTCCCGGCTTCGCTCTGTCGAGCTACGCCGCGGCAAGCAGGGTTCTAAGGTTCAGGGTTAATCAATTGCGGATTGGATGTTTTGACTTAAGGAGTTGATAAGTTATAAGCGGTTTTTGGTAATTATTTTTATGTATGCTTTTTCCAAAGCAGCAATAACGTTTTTTTTATGCCTAAGATAAAATATGTCTTTATTCGTCATTAATTTTAGACAGGATTAACAGGATTATTCAGGATTATTTTTTTATCTTTCTCACTTCCCGCCTGCCCACCATCGCGAGCCGCTCAGGCGAGGCGGGCGGGGATGGAAGTGAAAAAACTCAATCCGTTTTCAGCGGAATATTTATTTCTTTGGTAAGCACCATATACTCTGGAATATTTTAGACGTGCCAAATAACCACTCACGCACTTATGAGTGTGTTGTCATTCGCCGAAGGCGATTGTGTATTTTCAGTTTCTTCTGGAAACTGAAAATGAAAAATTAAAATCTTGTAAATCCTGTAGATCCTGTCTGAAAAAATGTCGATTGTAGATTGCGAGTCGATCGCAACAGGAATTCAGTAGACAGTAGACAGATGATAGATTGATATAATCGAAAGGTGAAAACGATGAAGACACTGAAGCTGGCGGTTGTTCAGTTCGCCCCTGAATTCGGGGAAAAACAGAAAAACTTTGCCCGCATGCAACAGCTGGTGGAAAACGTCACGGCCGATATCATTGTCTTTCCTGAGCTGTGCACCACCGGTTATTTTTTTGTTTCGCGCTCAGAAATCGACCGGGTGGCCGAAACCGCTGATGGTCAAAGCGCCGATTTTTTCCAGAATATGGCGCAGAAAAAAAATGCCGTGGTGGTGGCCGGGTTTGCCGAACGGTATCAGAAGAACTTTTACAATTCGTGTTTTGTTGTCGTTCCGGAAGCCAAAAACCCGCCTGTCTACCGCAAAACCCATCTTTTTTATAAAGAAAACGATTGTTTTGATCACGGCGACACCGGCTTTTTCGTGGTAACCGATAAAAAGCGAGATGTCCGCATCGGGCCGATGGTGTGCTATGATTGGCGCTTTCCCGAATCGGCCCGGGTGCTGACCCTGCTGGGCGCTGATGTGATCGTCTGCCCCGCTAATTTAATCACCGAGGCCTGGCAACAGGTGATGCCTGCCCGGGCCATAGAAAACAATGTTTATCTGGCTGTGGCCAATCGAACCGGTGTTGAACGAAGAAATGACGAAGAATTGAAATTCAAAGGCCGATCCGCCATCTATGATTTTAACGGCCGTATATTGGAACAGACCGGAAGCCATGACGATGAGGTTCTGGTGGCAGACATCACGCCGGCACTAACACGCGACAAGTCCTTCAATCCCATCAATAATGTTTTCACCGACAGACAACCGCAGCACTATAAACCGCTGACAAGATTGTAAAATTACATCTTCCCTGCTATACTATAAAATTGACTTTAAAACCTCATCTGATATCCGATGGCTGCGTTATAATCCGCTTCAAAATACTCGCGTACTATCGTGTACGCTCCGCTTTTGAAGCGAATTAAGCCTTGCCCTCGAATATAATCTAACCTTTTAAAGCCAATTTTAAGCATTAAAAATACCTCATATGAAATGCTTTATGGCATTAATATAAACATAAGTGCCTCTGCGGAACAGGAATAATTATGACGAAGAAATTTGAGGTGAAGGTGTCCGATTTAAGGCTGACTTGTGATCCGAAGATCTTCAAGTTTAAAAATACATCCGAGGTCAGACCCCTGGATACGGTGATCGGTCAGGAGCGTGCGGTGCAGGCCATTGATTTCGGCCTGAACATGGAGGATCCCGGTTACCATATTTTTGTGACCGGATTGGCCAGCACCGGCAAATCGACGATTGTCAGAGATCTGGTCAATAAGCATGCTAAACGTTTGCCCACTCCCAATGACCTGTGTCTGGTCAACAATTTCAAAGATGAATTTCGCCCCAAAGCCATCGTGGTGCCCCCCGGAATCGCAATTCAATTCAACAAGAAGTTGAAGCGCGCCATCGAGCGCTTAAAAAAGGAACTGCCCGAAATATTTGAAGACGATGCCTATTTTAAAAATTTATCCAAGCTAAAAAATACATTTGGGCAACAGCACCATTCGCTGTTTGAGCAACTGGAAGCTTATGCCGCCGAAAAAGACCTGTATATCGAGCAAACCGAGACCGATTTTCAAACCATCCCCATGGTCGACGGTCAACCGATTACCCCCGAAGAGTTTAGTGCCCTGCCGGCTAAAGCCAGAGCTAAAATCGAAGAAAATCTATTGCTCGTCCAGGCTGAAATCGAGGCCACCGCAATGGAAATGGACAAAAAAAATCTGACCCTGCATGCCGATATTGAAAAGCTTATGGATACCTACGCGCTATCGGTGGTTAAAAAGCGTCTCCGTCCAATGCGTAGGGAATTTAAAGCCTGCGAGGCCATTGTGGCCCACCTGAAATCCGTTCAGGAGCATATCGTTGAAAATTTCAATTTGTTTATTCCGCCGAATAAAGGCGAGATCCCTCCGTTAGAGCATCAGCCGCGCAATTCGGACGCTGCTTTTCAACAATATGAAGTCAACGTTCTGGTGGATCAGGAGTCCACCCGGGGTGCACCGGTTATCTTCGAAACCAATCCGACATTTTATAATGTATTCGGCCGCATCGAAAAACGCGCGTTCATGGGCACCATCAACACGGATTTCACCATGGTGCAGGCCGGGTCTATGCTAAGTGCCAACGGCGGCTATTTGATCATGGAAATTGATTCTGTGATGATGAACCCCTATGTCTGGGAAACGCTGAAAAGAACACTACGCACCAAGTGCCTGCAAATCGAAGACATCCCGGAAGAAACCGGTTTCGGCACCACTTCCCTTAAGCCGGAACCCATCCCGCTGGATGTGAAAATTATCCTGCTGGGCAGCTATGACATCTTTGAAATCATTCAGAGCGAAGATCCCCGCTTTAATAAAATTTTTAAAGTGCGCGCCGATTTTGACTCGGAAGTCGATCGCACCCCGCGCACCATCCAGCAGTATGCCCGTTTCATCGCCCGGGTTTGCCGGGAGGAAAACCTGCTGCCGTTTACCCCCAGAGGCGTCGCTCTCATGGTGGAGTATGGCGAAAAATATGTTTCCAACAAGTATAAGCTGTCCATTCGATTCGGTCCGATCCTGGGGATTCTCAAAGAGGCCGACTACTGGGCCCGCAAGAGCAACGCCCGCCAGGTGACGGATAAACACGTCATTAAAGCCTTCAACGATCATCGCTTCCGCCACAATCTGTATGAACACAAAATGCATGAATCCTACCTGGACAACACCATCATGATCGATGTGAAGGGAGCCGTTATCGGGCAGGTCAATGCCCTGGCGGTTTACCAAATCGGCGAATTCGCATTCGGCCGACCAGCACGCATCACAACCGAAACCTTTATGGGTAAACAGGGCGTTGTGAATATCGAGCGCGAAGCCGAGCTGAGCGGCAGCACCCATGACAAGGGTGTGTTGATCCTCTCCGGATATCTGGGAAGGACCTTTGCCCAGCCGCACCCGTTGAGTCTGTCGATTAGCATCACCTTCGAGCAAAACTATTACGGCATCGACGGCGACAGCGCCTCATCCACCGAGCTGTACGCCATTATTTCCAGTCTTGCAGATATGCCCATTAAGCAGGGTATTGCGGTGACCGGATCGGTCAACCAGAAAGGAAAAATACAGGCCATCGGCGATGTCAATCAGAAGGTCGAAGGCTTTTTTGAAGTGTGCAAGGAAAAAGGCATCACCGGCCAGCAGGGCGTTATCATTCCGGCGTCCAACGTCCAGAACCTAATGCTCAAAAAAGAAGTGGTCGATGCCGTCAAGAAAAAGAAGTTCCATATCTACAGGGTTTCCACGGTTGAAGAAGGCATCGAGATTCTGACCGGCATTCCGGCCGGCAAACCCAACAAAAAAGGAATCTATCCCAAAGGCACCGTATACGGCGCGGTTCAACGTAAGCTCAGGGAATACATCGAGCGGTCTGAAAAACTCAAAAAAGAAATTGAAGACGAAGAATAACCAAGATCCAAATTTGATATAAACGCCAAATCCCTATCCCAATCAAACGACAATTGATAGTTGTCCCTATAAATCACCCCCAACAAAAATCTGCAATTATGATTGACGGTAACCCATCGATTTGGGTATAGATGCATAAGCACTATTTCTGATTTTCCTGCTGCGGTGAATCTGAAGCACTGCTTCTCGCACTGAATCGACTTCTGTTTCTCATCTGATTTTGTGGTTCTTCAAACAGCCTGCATTCTGAAAGCCTCTGCCTGAAACCTTAAAGGGGGTGAAAGTTTATGGCACCAGAAGACTTAAATGGGGAACTCGCCGCCATCCTTAACGATGAAGCCACAGGCGAAAGTCGTCTCATGGCAGAAGACGCGTGGGATGAAATACAACACCTGACGCCATTAAGAACAAAGCTCAACGTTCCGCCGCCAGGCTCAAACTGGATTTCGAGAACGCGCCTGGACAAGCGAATGGATGAGGGGTTTTCCCGTAAACTGACCCTCATATCGGCCCCGGCAGGCTTCGGCAAAACCACCCTTTCAGTCGACTGGGCGCATACTCACAAAATACCGGTCGCCTGGTTTTCGGTGGACAACGGTGACAATGACCCCCTGCATTTCCTAACCTATGTCATTTTAGGGCTACAGACCCTGGAGGCGGATATCGGCAAAGCCGCTTTGACGATGCTACAATCACCACAACCGCCACCCATTGAATCCATTTTGATTAACCTGCTCAATGATACAATCCGCATCCCCAGAGACATGGCCCTTGTTCTTGATGATTATCATCTGGTCGATGCCAAACCAATCCATGAACTAATCGCATTTTTGCTCGAAAACCTGCCGGAGCAGATGCACATCATCATTGTCACTCGATCTGATCCCCCTTTGCCGCTGTTGGCCCGCTTACGCAGCCAGAATCAACTGACCGAGCTGCGTGCCGCTGATCTCAGTTTCAGCGCTGAAGAAACCGCCAGTCTCTTCAATCAAAGTTTGAATTTGCAGCTTTCTACCCGGGACATTCAATTGATAGAAACGCGCACCGAAGGATGGGCGGCCGGTTTGCAGCTGGCCGCGTTGTCGCTGCAAGGGCGCGAGGATCCATCTGAATTCATCAAAGGATTTAAAGGCGATAATCGCTATATTGCGGATTACCTTACCGAAGAGGTGCTGAGCCGTCAGCCCGAGCATTTGCGTAATTTCCTGCTACAGACGTCTATCTTAGGGCGTCTGTGCGGACCGCTCTGCGATGCCGTTACCGCTCAGCAAAACAGCAATCAGGTATTGAACGCCCTGGAAAAAGCCAATCTGTTTGTTATTCCGCTCGACGACGAACGCCGCTGGTATCGCTACCACCATCTATTTGCGGATCTGCTCGAACAGCGATTGCGCATGAAACAGGATGATGGGGTACCTGAACTCCATCGACGCGCGAGCCAGTGGTTCGCCCAGAATGGCTTCAAAAACGAAGCGGTGGATCACGCGTTTTTGGCTCAGGACTATGAACACGCAGCGCAGCTGATAGAAGAAATTGCCGAATTGGTATGGGATCGTGCCCGGGAAAGTCGATTATTACAATGGCTTAAAAAATTGCCGCAAGAACAAATAGAGACCAATGCGAAGCTCTGTATCTTTTATGCCCGCGAATTGTTTAAAAGCGGGTACCTCGATGATGCCGAAGAGAAGCTGCAAGCTGCCGAACACACGCTCGAATCCATTTCTATCAGTGCTGCGAATAAGGAGGGCTTGCTGGGAAGAATAGCCGTCATTCGCGCCTACATATCCTTTCGGGCCGGTGATCTCTCCGGTACCATCACCTTCTCAGGTCAGGCATTGAAACTGCTCCCCCAGGAAGATTTAAACTGGCGAAGCGTGGCGGCCACAACATTGGGACTGGGTTATGGTTCGGAAGATATGGTTAAATCACAGGCGGCTTTCTCAGAGGCAATGAAGATTAGCAAAGCGGCCGGCAATGCATACTATCACATCTTCGCCGGTAGCTTACTGGCGTCCGGTATGTATCGGTGTGGCAGGTTAAAGGCAGCCAAAGACATGAGCGCGCAACTGCTGGATCTTGCGATCGAGAAAGGCATTGAACAGACCGGAATCGGCGGCTCCCTGTATTCAAATTTGGGCAGTATTTTATGTGAATGGAATGAACTCGACGAAGGGATTCGTCTGCTCAATAAAGCTATTGAGATGAGTGAACTGGGTCGGGATCCGGTGATGATAGCCAGCTGTCAGCTGGGTTTACTCAGAGGCTTGATGTATCGCATGGATCTTGCCGGCGCAGTAAAAATACTGGAGAATATCAATGAGCGCGCAGGTAATTTTGAGCTGCCCCCCTGGATTACACAGACCATTTCTGCGCTGAATGTGTTTTTCTCGGTGGGCAGCGGCAACCTGGATGCCGCCTTACAATGGGCCCGGGAACGCGGATTGCAGGCCGATGACAAGCTGGATAGCATGAGGGAGGTGGAGTATATGGCCCTGGCCCATGTTCTCATGGCTCAAAATAAGCTGGATGAAGCCGATCGTTTGTTTGAGCGTTTAATTGAGAATGCAACCGCCGGTGGCCGCGTTTATATGATAATCGAGATGCAATTATGGCGAGCATTGATCTTTAAGTTAATGGCAGACAAAGCCGCTGCGCTGGCCGAGCTAGAATCCGTTTTGGCGAAGGCCGAGCCTGGCGGTTTTTTGATGATCTTTGTTAGCAAGGGAAAGCCAGTGGCTGATTTGTTAGAAGAAATTGTGACAGTCAATAAACGGGATCATGACGCTGCCAAAGCCGGCTTTTCCCTATCCTACGCCAAAAAAATATTATCGGCCTTCAAAACAGCCAAACCGCCCAAAATCGAAGGTCTGATGGATCCGATCAGCGAGCGCGAATTGGAAGTTTTACAGCTTATCGCAGCCGGATTGTCAAACAGAGAAATCGCAGACAAGCTTTTCATTTCCTTAAACACCGTAAAAACCCACACCAAAAACATCAACAGCAAATTAGCTGTCAACAGCCGCATCAAAGCCGTCGCGCGCGCCAAAGAGCTAAAACTCATTTAGCTTTCCGAGTGTATTAAACATTTGCTACCCCGCACCAAGCCCTTTAATTTACGCTTCTGACTAAATTGAGGGGTCGGGGAGTTTTTCCTCCCAACCCCTGATAATAGAGGAATGAATTATCAGCAGCGAAATCGTGCACTGTTTAAATGTATTAGGGAGCGTTGCGAAAGAACAGCAATAACCGCAAAACGGCGCATTGGCGCAAATTTGATTTCACATCTAACCCATTATTTTATATTTGAATTCTGTTCTTTCGCTACGCCCCCTTATGCATGAGTTTGCACGCTGAAGTCGCTGATGATTCATGCAGCGGCCGGATAAAGAAAAACTCCCCGACTCCTCGACTAAATTAGAATCCGTATTTAAAATAGTGTATCCGTGTTCTGGGCAAGGCTTCCCGCGAATTGAAAACAGAGCGTACACGAAGTACGTGAGTATTTCAATTCGCGGGTTAACACAGCCCAGAGCACTTAGACGCATTTTAAAGACAGATTCAAAATCACCCCCCAAAATCACCCCTTAGTGTGATGACTGCTTGCCTCTGGTTTCCTATATTTACCCCCAACAACGTCAGAAATATCGGAATATTTTATCAACGGCCGCCGGGCCCCCATTGAAGTGCAGGCAACAGAAAAAAATTTTATGACAAACCCGCACAAATATCATAGCGCCACAAATTACCGCATCAAATTGAAAGGACGCCTCGACCCAAAATGGTCAGACTGGTTTGAGCAAATGGCGTTTTCCACAGAATGCGGCAACACAATTCTGACCGGTTCGGTGACAGATCAAGCCGCCCTGCATGGCTTGCTGATCCGCATACGCGACTTGAATCTGACGCTGCTGTCGGTCGAACGCATAGAACCGGCTCATCCGGAAAAGCATAATGTCACTTAGACTCACATCTCAAAGGAGGCAAGATGAAATCATTGCAAATAAAATCAGAGGAGGTAAAAATGGTCACAATCAAAAATTTTATCCATTTAATCTCGGTCAAATCAGCATTTATTTTAATTATTTGTGTGTGGATTGCCTTTTCATTGGGCTGTTCGGCAGATGGAAATGGTAGTCCAACCTTTAATACAACCGCCAACGCAAATTGGTTGCCTGAGTCGGATACGCTGAAATGGATTTCACCGGAAAAGGCGGGCTGGTCTTCTGCAGAATTACTGGACGCCCATGAGTTTGCGCAACAGAGTGGATGCACAGCCGTCATGGCGCTTTATGATGGCAAATTCTTTTTCGCCCGGGGCAATATTCACAAAAATTATGCAGTCGATTCGATCAGAGAAACCTTTTTAAATGCACTCAACGGCATTCACGAGGAGCAGGGGAATATCAACCTTAATGCGACCCTTGAAGATTTACATATTGATGACATCCCGCCGGGTCTGACCCATGCAGAAAAACAAGCCAGAGTAGAGCATCTATTGATGTCGCGTTCCGGTGTTTACCATGAAGCCGCAGCTGAAGACCAGACAATGATCGATGAAAGACCTGCCAGGGGAAGCCATGCCCCGGATACGTTCTTTTATCATAATAACTGGGACGTCAATGCATTGGGAGCCATTTTTGAGCAGGAAACCGGTGAAGAAATATGTAAGGCTTTTAAGAAGGAAATCGCCGACGTTGTGGAAATGGTGGATTATAGCATCACCAACTGTTCTTACCAATATCAATGGAATAAATCCTTGCATCCGGCATATCATTTCAAGATGAGTCCCCGGGACCTGGCCAAATTCGGTGCTCTATACCAGAAAAATGGTCTCTGGAAGGGATCGCGGATCGTTCAACAAGATTGGATAGATGACAGCACCATGGCTTATTCAACGATGCCGGATACAGGTGGACTGGGCTATGGATATTTGTGGAAGATTATTCCCGAGGATTCAGATCTCGGGCAGATGATCGGCTATGAGGGTTACTATCATATCGGAGCGGATGACTATGTACTGGTTGTTATACCGGATTTGAAACTTGTCATCGTGCAGCGATACAATCAGAATTACAGCTGGGAAGATCCAGAGGATGATTCATTTGAGCTGACGATGCTTATCCTGGATGCCCGCCTGGGCGGATAAGGATAGCGGACCCGGTTGGAAATTTATGTTTCCACATTTGCTCAAATCAAGATTCAGATATGAACGCTTTTTAGAAGGAGTCGTTATGAAATCGAATAAAACCATTCGAATCTTTGGCAGGGCCACTGCAATTGTCACCGGAGCAGCCTCCGGCATCGGGCGCGGGTTGGCCGAGGAATTGGCAAAGCGGGGCTGTGAGGTGATCATAGCCGATCGACAGATCGAACTGGCCCGGGAAGTCGCCTCCAAAATTTGCGCGTCGGGCGGCAAATCCAGGGCGCTGAGGGCAGATGTGACCGATTTTGTGGCCGTCGAACAAGTGGTTCAAAAAACCGTTGAGCGCACGGGCCGCCTGGACTATATGTTCAATAATGCAGGTATCGGGATCGGTGGAAACGTCAACCATTACGGTATCGATGATTGGGATCAAATGCTGGATGTCAATCTGCGTGGCGTCATCAATGGTGTTCATGCAGCCCACAGGCTGATGATGACCCAGGGATTCGGGCATATTGTCAATACGGCTTCATTGGCCGGACTGATGCCCTCTCCGGGAAATGTGGCCTACGCCACAACCAAATATGCCGTCGTCGGTCTTTCTAAATCATTAAGGGCTGAAAGCGCACACTTTGGTATCCGCGTCAGCGTTTTATGCCCGGGTTTTGTTCGTACGGCTATTTTAGACGGCGGAGGGAAATATGGCAAAATGCTGATCGATATTTCACCTGAACAACATCGTCAAATGTTGGACATGATCGAAAGATTCAAACCGATATCCCCACATATCTTTGCGAAAAAGGCACTGAATTCAGTTGCCAAAAATAAAGCCATCGTTGTTGTACCCGCCTGGTGGAAGCCGTTTTGGTTGTTGAACCGCCTTTTCCCCTCCATGGGGATAAACCTTGTCGGGAAAAGCTTTCAAAAGATGCAAAAACGGTTTGGATTAGCGGAACAAAATTAAATTGGAAGATATAAAAATGACAACATATCACCCTTTTCGATCAGCGACAGCAAAAGAACAATATCTTACGTTATATGACATAAAGGCGGAGAAGTGGCCGGTCGATTCGCAGACCCGATTCGTGGATACTGCTTACGGTCAAACATTTGTGCGCACGAGCGGACCAGCCGGCGCCCCGCCGCTGGTGCTGTTGCACGGCGCCGGTGACGATTCGTTACAATGGACGCCGAACATTGAAGCCCTGTCCAAGTGGTATAGAGTCTATGCGGCAGATAATATTTATGACTACAGTCGCAGTATATACACGCAAATCATAAAGAATCCGGATGACTATGTGAAATGGCTTGATGAGGTGTTCAGTGCGCTCGAACTGCGAAACCGTATCAAGCTTATGGGCCTGTCATATGGCGGCTGGTTGACAGCTCAGTACGCACTCCGCTTTCCCGAGCGACTCGCTAAAACTGTGTTAGTGGCGCCGGCGGCTACGGTTTTACCTTTGCGGCTTG
>Ga0209567_10001767_pt1 | contig 10790 bp, 8 predicted proteins | sample COG_12_FD_184756 | JGI IMG/M metagenome (GOLD analysis project Ga0209567, IMG submission 184756) | Pelagic marine sediment microbial communities from the LTER site Helgoland, North Sea, for post-phytoplankton bloom and carbon turnover... | ecosystem: Environmental > Aquatic > Marine > Neritic...
CTTTCCGGATGGTATCCGCATTCACTTCCATATGAACGGTGTCTTCAACGGTTGTGAGAAAGTCGAAAATGTCGAGATCACCGAGGAAGAAGCCATCGACTGCGTCCACGAGATGGATACCATCAACCATTACGTTGGTATGTACCCGATTGCTGCTGGTGGTGTCATCGAGCGGTCATTCTCGCCATTCCTGGTGTCGATGCTGGGTGTGATGCTGCTCGGCTTCATGTTTACCAGTCCGGCACTGAGAACGGGTGTGCTTTCGGCAGGCTTTGCGGTGATCGTCGCGTGGATGTATTTAACGTATTACAGCGATGACGGGCTTAAATACCAGAACAGCGGTTATATCGAAGCACTGATCACTGCGCTGGACCAGGATACTGAAGCCGAACAGAAGGAAATGACTCCGGGCGAGGCATTGATTGCGCGCCTGAAGGCTTCACTTGACGAAGGTGAAAGCAAACCACAGGCCAGTGTTGAAGAGAGTAAAGAAAAAACCAATAACATTGAAAGCCTGCGTGTCACCTTCGAGAAAGACCAGGAACGCGCCCCGGTCAACGAGCGTGAACAGTGGAACGGCAGTGGCGCACAGATGCTTGCATGGCATTATAAAAAGAACCTGGCGCGCTATTTCAATGTGCCTGAGCAAATCAATCCCATGGTCGCTACCATGTCGGTAGCTGCAGATGCGGTGTTCTGGATGATGATCGCTGCCATGGTCTTTCTCGTTGTTGCCACCCGCAAGACCAACAGCAAGCTTTACTGGCTGCTGGTGATTCCTTCCATCCTGTTGCCCGTGTTCTTTATTATCGATTATTCTGCGTGGCTATGGTGGTATGGCCATACGCTGAATGACATGGGTGCATTTACGGTGAAGCCGTTTATGCCAACCGTGTTCGGTGATGGCAAGGTGGCACAGTTCACAACCCATTCCTATCCGTACACCGGTTTCGGTTTAATGGTGCTGTTCTCCGTGCTGCTGATCATTGCTGCAAACCAGCGGTACAAACAATTCAATATCGACAAGTGAAGGAGATGGGCACCTCTATTAATTCATGAATAGCCATCTTGAGCCAAAAATTTACCATCTCTGCGTTAAGAATCTTCGCAATAGGTAGCTATTACGTGCGATTCTTGTCTTGATATGACAAATTTTGAATCTCAATCTGATATATCCAGAATCAATAGAGGTGCCCATATGAACGGGTGGCTTAGAAAGCTCGTTCTCCTGTTTTTCCTGTTGCCTTCTTTCGCAATGGCGGACACGTATCGGCCATTGCAATCACTGATCGACAATGCAGAGGAAGGTGCAACACTGCTGCTTGAACCCGGCACCTACACCGGTCCTGTATTAATTAATAAACCACTTACACTGGATGGACAGGGTAAGGCAACAATAGATGCCGGTAGCAAGGGCAGTGTGATCGTGGTTAAAACGGATGGTGCTGTTGTGCGTAACCTGCATCTTACAAACTCCGGCGAATCACACAACGATATCGATTCAGGTGTTCAGGTACGCGGTCGCTTCAATGTGATCAGCGACAACACCATCGATAACTGCCTGTTCGGCATCGATCTACAGCAGTCCGAGAATAACATTGTGCGACGTAATCGCATCAGTTCGAAGCCATTTGAACTTGGTACCCGCGGTGACGCAATCCGACTGTGGTACAGCTTTGAAAACAAGGTCACCGATAACATTATCAGCGACTCACGCGACACCGTGGTGTGGTATTCGGCCAATAACACCATTGCGCGCAATACCTCGTACGACAGCCGCTACTCGCTACACTTCATGTATTCGCGTTACAACCTGGTCGAGGACAACCGCTACTACAACAACACGGTCGGCGTATTCCTTATGTACAGTGATGGCGTGGTGCTGCGTAACAATTACATCGCCCATGCATCTGGCGCAACCGGAGTAGGTATCGGTTTCAAGGAAACTTCAGATGTCACCGTCGAAGGCAACAAGATACTCTATTGCGCCAGCGGTCTGTATATCGACATATCGCCGTTCCAGCCAGACACGGTCAACACATTCAGCAATAACCTGATTGCCTATAACGGTATCGGTATCCGTTTTTTGAACGACTGGAAAGGCAACGAATTCAGAAGTAACCGCTTCATCGACAACCTGACACAGGTGGTTGTATCGAGTGGAAAAACAGCAAACCGTAATATTTGGGAAGGTAATCACTGGAGTGATTACGAGGGCTTTGATGAAGACCAGGACGGTGTTGGCGATACGCCCTATGAGCTTTATGTATATGCAGATCGACTGTGGCAAGATGTACCCTATGCGCAGTTTTTCAAGGGCTCTCCCGTACTCGAGGTGATGGATTTCCTCGAACGCCTGGCGCCTTTTACAGAGCCCCATGTGCTGGTTCGTGACGAGCGCCCGTCGAAGCAAAGGTCACTTGCACTGCTCGAGGAAAAAACTGAGGTCAAGGATTCGCTGGACATCCTGCGCGATAGCCTGGGACGGCAGTGAATAGTGAATAGTGAATAGTGAATAGTGAATAATGAATAGTGCGTAGCCTGGATGTAACGAAGTGAAATCCGGGAATTCAAGCATGATTGTACGAACAAGCACCCGGATTCCGCTGCGCTGCATCCGGGTTACCGCGTTTGGGTGGGTAATGAATAGTGAGTAATGAATAATTCAATGCTTCATTTTTCAGGGATCAAAGCAGCTGGAGATAAAACCTTCGCGTTATTTGCGTTATTCGCGGACTATAAAGACTCTGTGTTCTCTGTGCCCTCTGTGGCAAATTATTTTAACGATCCTGATATAACATCTCGGGCTATGTATGTAGGAGCGGCTTTAGCCGCGAATGGCAGCTGATGGCCAAACTTAAAAAAACATCCCGGGGTAAACAAAAGGCACGCAGGCAGTTCCTGCGCACGGTTGTTCTGGGTGTGGGTGTTGTCGGCGTATCGTTGCTTGGCTACATTCCTGTGCTCGGACGTTGGCGTGAGCGCGTCAGGCCACCCGGCGCCCTGCAAGAGCATGAGTTTCTCTCAGCCTGCATCAAGTGCGGACAGTGCGTGCAGGTATGCCCGGTAAATGCTATTAAACTGGCCGACCTGGACGAAGGTTTTGGCATAGGTGCGCCCTACATTGACACACGCAAGCAGGCATGTGACTTTTCCTGTGACGGCCTGCAATGTGTACTTGCCTGTCCTACCGGTGCATTAACGCACCATATCAACTATTCGCATGAGACTGAAATGGCCATTGCCCGCGTGGTCAATGAAAAACAGTGCCTGGCCGTGATCGGCGAGGGTTTCAAAGGACAGGCACGGGGTGAATCATTCAAGGGCAAGTTGCGTTATGAGGATGTCGATCGCTGGAATCCGATCAAGGTCAGCGAGTATCCTTATGATCTTGAACTCTGTGATCTGTGCGTCAGACAGTGCCCGATCGAGATCCGTATCGCCCAGTGCGAAGCTGGCAAACCGCCATCGGGTGATGAAAACCAGTGCCCGCCACAACATGCGATAAAACTCGAGACAATTGCCAGCGAGGACGGTACTGTTCGCAAGCGCCCGGTGATACTGGATGGATGCGTCGGCTGTGGTGTCTGTGAAATGATCTGTCCGCCCGAGCCGGCTGTCATTGTCATGGACAGTACTGAAAGCAGGGGGATGGCGGCATGAAACACCTGGTCAAGTCAGTGGCCGTGCTGCTCGGCGCAGACCCCAAGAAGCCGCAAGCGGATGATTACACACCGGAAGCCAGTGCCATGCATGCTGAGCAAAGGGCTGACAAGAGCCGAATCGAGGCCATCCATCTCGAAATTGCACACAAGGCCCAGAACAAGATACCGGAAAAATGGCGGCGACGGCGATGGACGGTACTGATTGTAGCGAACCTTTTATTCGTGGTTTCCTTTCAGCTCGATATCCAGATGCTGGAAGGCGCGCTCACGGGATCGCGTTTCGTCGGTTTTCACATGGCGGACCTGAACTCGGCCCTGCAGGTCATGCTCGCGTACAAGGAGGTAGGAATCAACCTGATGATCGGCACGACCACGGTATTGATCATGTGGTGGCTGTTGGGCGGGCGCACCTTCTGCTCCTGGGTGTGTCCCTATCATCTGCTCGCCGAGTGGGCGGAGATGGCGCACGATTACCTGGCCAGGAAGAAAATTGTCAAAGACCATCCATTCGATCGCAGGGTCCGCACGTTTTTCTGGATAGTGTTCGCGCTGCTTGCAATCGTTACCGGCTACACGGTATTCGAAACTATTTCACCAACGGGTATCCTCAGCCGGGCATTGATATACGGTCCCGGTATCGCACTGGTCTGGGTCGCAACGCTGTTGCTGTTCGAGATCTTCTATTCAAAGCGTGCCTGGTGCCGATATGCCTGCCCGATTGGCCTGACCTATGGCCTGGTTGGTGCGGTATCACCATTAAAGGTCACCTACAACCTGTCCAAATGCTTCCACGAAGCCGAGTGCAAGAAAGTTTGCGAAGTGCCGCATGTACTGGATGTGGTGGTGAAGGGTCGTGCGACGGAGGTGGACCTGTTCATCGGTGCTGATTGTACGCATTGCGGCCGCTGCGTTGATGCCTGCCCGACACACTCGCTCAATCTTGAATTCAAGGGGCTGGGACAGCTGCTTAAATGACTAATCCCCATTTCTTAGCACCTGTCTACTGCGGTCGCCGATCCGCTCGTTGTGACGGAGCGTACTCGCTACAGCCGGATCGACATAGTGTCGACTATGCTTGCACCGTCGTCCACTGCGTGCGCCCCGCACAACGGCACCTCGACAATCTCGCGACCAAAGGCGCTAAGAAATGGGGATAAGCTTCAGCCAGGTTTCCAAGCAGTTTCGCCGGGTCAGGGTGTTAAACAGCATTGATCTCGATATCAATCATGGCGATCGCATTGCACTGGTGGGTTCCAACGGTGCCGGCAAAACAACGCTGATACGCTGTCTGCTGGGTGAGTATAACTTCCAGGGAAAAATCACCGTTGATGGTCTTGAACCACGTACTCATCGCACAGACGTACTCAGGCGTATCGGTTTCGTGCCGCAGCTATCACCACCGTTGAAAATGCCGGTGGGTCAGTTAATAAACTTTGCAGCAGGTGTGTGTCAATCCAGACCGGAGAAAATGGTCGAGATTTGCAGCCTGCTTGGTCTGGATGTTGCACAAATACGGCGGCGGCCATTCAATAAACTTTCCGGCGGTCAGAAACAGAAGCTGTTAATCAGTATCGCACTGGGTCGCGATACCGATCTGCTGGTGCTGGATGAGCCAGCTGCCAACCTCGATCCTGAAGCCAGGCATACATTTTTTCAGTTGCTCGCACAAAAGCAGCAGCACGCAGCGATGCTCATATCCAGCCACCGGCTGGATGAGGTGGCTGCGCTGGTCAACCGTGTGGTTGAGCTGGACCAGGGCGATATCGTACTCAATGACCATGTGGCCGAGCAGATCGATCTGGCCAGTGTGCTGGTGTGTTGCCTGACACTGAGCCGGTCCGATTCGGCCTTTGCAGAAACCATTCGTGAATGGGGTTTCGTTGATAGCGAGGACGGGCGTGTCTGGCGGGGTCAGATTGCCGGTCCGGACAGGCTCAGGTTTCTTGGTGTGCTGTCGCGTTATGCAGCCCTGTTAAAAGGTATACAACTGGATGAGAACAACAAAGATGGCGGTGCAGATGTACAAGCGCGCATTGCATAGTTTTTTCTTTCTTGTCCTGACAGCCTGTTCACCGCAAGAGGTTACCGGCCCGGGCGAGGTTCGCTGGGACCGTGAAACATGTGCGCGCTGCAATATGGCAGTGGGCGATCGTTCTTTTGCCGCGCAGGTGCGTGGGGCACCAGCGGGTGAAAAAAACAAACTGTACAAGTTTGATGATATCGGCTGTGCCGTAATCTGGCTGGAAAAGCAGGAATGGAAAGATGATGCGCGTACTGAAATCTGGGTGGCGGATCATCACAACGGTGAATGGCTCGATGCCCGCAATGCGCATTATGTAACAGGAAAAATCAGTCCAATGAATTATGGCCTGGGTGCCCAGGCAGAAAACACTGAAGGCGCGCTTGATTATTCACAGGCGACAGTGCATATCATGATGGCTGAAAAAGAGCACCATCAACATGGCGGCCACAACCCTGTAAACAACGAATGAGACACTTGATACTTGCAGCCAAAACAGACATCTCCGAATCACTGCGTTCGCGCTGGTTCATGGTGTATACACTGGTGTTCGGCGGTATCATCGTTGCATTGTTCATGTCCGGCCTGACAGAGTCACGTGTGATGGGATTCAGTGGGCTGTCGCGCGTGCTGGTCACCTACCTGCAAATCACCATGGCCATTCTGCCCGTATTCGTACTCATCACTACAGTGCGCTCGGTTGCAGGCGACCGTGAAGCGGGCGTGTTTGAATACATGTTGTCATTACCCGTCAGCCTGTTCGCCTGGTTCTGGGGAAAAATGATTGGTCGTTTCGTGGTGGTCTTCCTGCCGGTGTTTCTGGCCATGTTCGCGGCCGTCGCCTGGGGGCTGGGCAAGGATATCGAGATACCCTGGCTGCAGGTTATGTATTACACCGGCTTCCTGCTGTCGCTGGCCTGGTGTTTCCTCGGTATCGGCATGCTGGTGTCGACACTGGCACGGACATCCGATGTGGCAACCGGAATCGCCTTCATTATCTGGCTGGGTCTGTTATTGTTTATGGACCTGATACTGCTAGGCATGCTGATCCGTCAGGGTATGCCATCGGAGACTGTCATCGCGATCGCCCTGTTCAATCCGATGCAGGTGTTCCGCACTGCGGCGATGATGCTGTTTGACCCGCAACTGGTTTTGCTGGGGCAGTCTGCCTATGTCATTCTCGATAATTTCGGCAAACAGGGTTATATATTGTGGGCGCTGCTCTATCCCGTCGGCCTGGGAACCGTCTGCGCCTGGTCTGGTTATGTCATCTTCAAACGCAGTGACCTTCCCTGATTAGATCGATTTGTGATTAGTTAATGATTGACTGATTTGATGTACGCAGCCGCAGGAAGATGTCTACTCACAAACTGCTGGAAAAGCTGCGCAATGAACTCTACGAATAAGCCGTTAATTTCCTGCTAAAAAACCCGATTTAGTGCATCTCCAGAATAGTTGATGCACGTCAACTTTTATCGGGTATCAATTGCTTAGACTCCATTCTTTTCAGGAAATATATTTTCATTCTTTAACAGAATGTTAATGCTGTTTGATGCTGGTTAGTGGATAATAATGCCTTTTGTTTCAAGTACACAATATAAGTCCATGATTCCAAGGGAAGTAGCGTTCAAAAAACTCCAACAGCATTTCAGTGAAGCTAAGCATCTGAATATGCGCAAGCTTTTCGAACAGGACAAGGAGCGTTTCAAGCGCTTCTCTCTGCAGTTTGAGGACATCCTGCTCGATTATTCCAAGAACCTGGTTACATCAGAGACCATGTCCCTGCTGCTGGAAATGGCAAAAGCGTCAAACGTTGAATCCTGGCGTGATCGTATGTTCCATGGCGAAAAAATCAATGACACTGAGCACCGTGCGGTATTACATGTCGCGCTGCGTAATCGCTCAAATAATCCCATAAACATCGACGGCGAGGATGTCATGCCGGCCGTGCGCGGCGTAATTGACCACATGAGTGACTTCGCAGCTCGAGTCAGAAGCGGTGAATGGAAAGGATATACCGGTAAGCGCATCACGGACGTGGTCAATGTGGGTATAGGTGGTTCCGACCTGGGGCCGAAAATGGTGTACCAGGCACTCAAGCCCTACCGCCATCCGGAGATGAGAGCCCATTTCATATCCAATATCGATGGCGCGCATACCGAGGAAATTCTGGGGCAGCTTGATCCCGAGACAACGCTGTTTATTGTGTCTTCCAAGACGTTCACGACGCAGGAGACTATCACCAACGCGAACACAGCCAGAAGCTGGTTTCTGGCTACTGCAAATAATGAGCAGCATATTCCGAAGCATTTTGTTGCGGTATCGACTAACCGCGAAGCTGTGATCGATTTCGGCATTAATCCTGACAACATGTTCGAATTCTGGGACTGGGTAGGCGGCCGTTATTCGCTGTGGTCCGCTATTGGTCTGTCTATCATTTTGCTGGTGGGTGAAGACAACTTCATTGAGCTGCTGCAAGGCGCTCATGCCATGGATAACCATTTTGCGTCAGCACCAATGGCGGAAAATATGCCGGTGATACTCGCCATGCTGGGTGTCTGGTATAACAATTTTTTCGGTGCCGAGACCACTGCGATCCTGCCTTACGATCACTATCTGCGCAGCTTGCCGATGTACCTGGAACAGGCAGATATGGAAAGCAACGGCAAATCTGTTGATCGTGATGGCCATCATGTTAACTACAACACGGGACCTATTGTATGGGGTGCAACCGGTATCAATGGCCAGCATGCCTTTTACCAGTTGATCCACCAGGGTACAAAACTGATTCCGGCTGACTTCATTGCCTCGGTGCAAACACATTCAAGGTTAAAGCAGCAGCATGACATCATGATGTCGAATTTTTTCGCACAGACTGAGGCACTGATGCGTGGCCGCACATTTGAAGAAACCGTCGAGGCTATCCAGCAATCCGGCATCAATATTGATGATGTGCGTGACCGTTTGCCGCACATGGTGTTCGAGGGCAACCACCCCAGCAACACCGTCCTGCTGAAAAAGCTGACACCTTATAACCTGGGATCACTGATCGCTCTGTATGAGCACAAGATCTTTGTGCAGGGCATCGTCTGGAATCTCAATTCCTACGACCAGTGGGGTGTAGAGCTGGGTAAACAGCTGGCGAAAAAGATACTCAACGAGATTGAGTCAGGTGACACCACGGCAGAGCATGACTCCTCGACCAGCAACCTGGTCAGGTATTACCTGCAGCTTAGCCGAGAAGCGGCTGGTGGTCAGGATGATTGAGCCTGTGTGCCATGGCATGCATGTTGCTTTATTTACAGCGATGCGAATAAGGCTGTAGATGAATATCATCGCGGCAGATGTTGGCGGTACCAAAACACGGTTTGTAGTGACAGACACTGACAAACCAGACCATGTGCTCTACGAAGCAAGATATAACAGTCGCGATTTCGACAGTTTTGAGCCGCTGCTGCAAATGTTCATAGCCGAAAGTGGTAGTGATAACAGGCAGTTAGGCGCATTATCGCTGGCATTGCCAGGCGTGGTGAATGCTAACGAGGCAAGCTTGACGAATTTGCCCTGGACCATCAGTAAAAAAGTATTGCAGGATGAGTTTGGTGTTGAGCAGATTCATTTTATGAATGATTTCCAGGCATCGGCGCTGGGTATCCCGCATTTGAAGGAACAGGACCTGGTTTGCCTGAATCGTGCTGTGCACAAAAAAGATGCGACACGAGTCGCGGTTGGTGCGGGTACCGGCCTGGGTGTCTCATGGGTGCTTGGCAATGGTGCGGATATCGCGGCCTGGTCAACGGAAGGAGGGCACATCGATTTCGCCCCTGTTGATGCGCAACAGATAGAGTTGCTGGAGTTCCTGATCAGGCGACATGGCCATGTCTCTTATGAGCGCCTGCTTTCCGGCGATGGACTGGTTGCGCTGTATGAGTTTTGTACGGGAAATGAGTGTGAAGATATCGATGCTGCCTGGGTGCATGCCGAAGCTGAAAGTGAAAATGAAGCTGCATACAGGGCAATGTCGTTGTTTGTGAGTATTTATGGTGCCTTCGTTGGCAATTTGGCGTTATTATTCAAACCAGAAGGTGGGATTTACATCACCGGCGGTATCGCAGCAAAAATCATATCGTGGATGAAGTCAGATGGCTTTATCTCTGCATATTTAAATAAGGGGAGAATGCGGACATTGGCTGAGCAAACGTCCGTTTATCTGGTTACCAATGAACGTGTTGGTGTAATAGGCGCCATATCAGAAGCAGCTAAGTTAGCAGGTAATAAATAAATGAGCATAAGTCACCAGAAACAGGCGAAAAACTATCGCTATTACATTGATTCAAATATCGGTTCCGAGCTTACAAGAAAAACACTGGTGCTGGTCCTGGCAGGCGGGGCAGGCTCCAGGCTCAAGGGCCTGACCAAGTGGCGCGCAAAACCTGCAGTTCCATTTGGCGGCAAATACCGCATTATTGATTTTGCCCTGTCGAACTGCGTCAATTCTGGATTGCGCCGCATAGGTGTGCTGACACAGTACAAGTCACATTCGCTGATTCGTCATATGCAGCGTGCCTGGGGTTTCATGCGTGCAGAAATCGGCGAGTTCGTTGAGGTCATTCCTGCGCAACAGCGTGTTGCCATGGACTGGTATCGCGGTACTGCTGATGCTTTATACCAGAATATCGATATTATTCGCCGCCATGGGCCGGACAATGTCATCGTACTTGGCGGTGACCATATCTATACCATGGATTATTCCAAGATGTTATACGAGCATGTCACTTCGGGTGCTGACCTGACTGTCGGCTGCATCGAAGTGCCGCGCGAAGATGCCAAAGAATATGGTGTTATGTCAATTGACGAGAATTATAGAATCACCAAGTTCACTGAAAAGCCGGATGATCCGGAGCCTGTACCGGGAAAACCTGATACAGCGCTGGCATCCATGGGCATCTACATATTCTCCACTGCCTACCTGTATGCAAGCCTGATTGCGGATGCGGAAGACGCGGATTCTGCGCATGACTTCGGCAAGGATATCGTGCCGGCGAGTATTACCAAGTGCATTGCCAATGCCTTTCCATTCCTGGATAAAGATGGTGAGCCTGCAT
>Ga0209567_10001768_pt1 | contig 10790 bp, 11 predicted proteins | sample COG_12_FD_184756 | JGI IMG/M metagenome (GOLD analysis project Ga0209567, IMG submission 184756) | Pelagic marine sediment microbial communities from the LTER site Helgoland, North Sea, for post-phytoplankton bloom and carbon turnover... | ecosystem: Environmental > Aquatic > Marine > Neritic...
GAAGCCCGGCGCGAAGCGCCGCCAAGCCCAAGCGCAGCGCCGGGCGCGGCAGGGAGGATTACGGGTGGGGGTGGGCGGGCGGTGTAATTAAACCAAACCCGCCAACCAGCCCTCCCTCCACCTTCCAAACATCCGCGGTAGCACGGCCGGTGTAACTAGGCTGACTCAGTCCTTGCGCTCCCGCGTCCTCGCCAAGCTAGTCGTCGCCGCTTCGGTGATCGCCTTTCTCAACTCATCATCGTGAACTCGGCTCAACGCCCGGCCGAGCTCCTCCGGCAGTGAAGCCAATCGAACTGGCTCGGGGGGTGGCGAGGCGTCTCGAGCGCGCTTCGGGATGTCGGGCAGTGGGCCCACTTGGAAACGGATCTTTTCGATCCCACTCGTGGGCGCTGCCTCGCGAAGGCGCGCGAGCAGGTCGTCGGTTAGGTAGTGCAGCTCGTTGGCCCAGACCGACGAGCTGACGTGTACCGTGAGAACGCCGCGTGAAAGCCTAACCGGGCGCGCGTGCTCGAGGATTCGGGGGGGCACCGAACGGCTCCACCAGGCGAATGCCTTTGCGGCCTCGAGCTGATCGGGCGCTGGGTAGACGCTCTTCAACAGCTTTGCGAGCGACTCCAGCTTCCCCTTTTTGCGCTTAGGCATCGTCGAGGCTCGCCTTGTATAGGGCGAGGAGGTCGTCTTCGGTGCATCGGCGAGGGTTCAGCTGGTGGCACGAGTCGGCGAAGGCCAGTGCCGCCAGACGCGGCAAGTCGTCTTCTTTGATCCCCTGCGAGCGGAGGTCCGACGGCAATCCGATCGACTTCCGAAGCGCTCTGACCGCGCCCGCGCATTCGAACGACAGGGTGCTCTCGTCGTTGCCGCGGACGCCGAGCTGACGCGCGACCTCGGCGATGCGGTCGGGGATCGCTACGCGGTTGAAGTCGAGGACGGCCGGCAGGCAAATCGCGTTGGCGAGCCCGTGATGCATCCCAAGCTCGGTCGAAAGCGGATGCGCGAGCGAGTGGCAAGCACCGAGGCCCTTCTGAAACGCGACCGCGCCCATCATGGCCGCCTTGAGCATGTCTCCGCGTGCGTTCAAGTCGTTACCATCGTCGGTCGCGGCCTTGAGGGAGCGATGACAGAGGCGAACACCGCCAAGCGCGATCGCGTCGGCCATGGGGTGATCGCCGAGCGACGCATACGCCTCGACGCAATGGGTGAGGGCGTCCATGCCCGTCGCCGCCGTCATGCTCGGCGGCATGGTTTGCGTCATGGCGGGGTCCAGAATCGCGACCTCTGGCAACAGTAGGGGCGAGAAGATCACCGTCTTGCGGTTCGTAGCCTGAATCGTGACCACGCCGCTGCGCCCGACTTCGCTGCCTGTCCCCGCAGTGGTCGGGATCGCGATCATGTGTGGGAGAGGCCCAGCGATTTTGGTGCTGCCCCCGATGGCGTCATCGTATTGCGCCAGGGGCCCAGGGTGCGTGACCGCCAGCCGAACGAGCTTCGCGACATCGAGCACGCTGCCACCGCCAACAGCCAGCACCAGGTCGGCTTTGAAGTCGTCGAACGCACGAGCCGCACCGAGCACTTCGGACTCGAGCGGATTGGACGAGACATCGAGTGCCGACTCGTGGGGGAGCCCGGAAGCGTCGAGGGCGTTGCGGATCGAATCGAGCAGCCCGGCTTCCTCGATGCCGCGGTCGGAGACCAACAGCACGCGCGTGGCTCCAAGTTGATGTGCCTCGTTCGCGCACTGCGCGGCTGCGCCTTCACCCAGCACCACGCGGGTCGGGAAGCTCCAGAGAACCAAGTCCTGAGTGTTGGTCATTCTTTGCCTACGCGCCTCTCCATCAGCGCCTGAATAGCATCATCTGGGCCGATGCGACCCTCGGATACCGCCACAAATGTCGACGAAATCGGTGTTTCCAACCCGAGGCGCTGCGCGTGCTCCATCAAATGGCGGGCGACCTCGATGCCTTCGACATAGGCGCCCGCTTCGCCTACGGCGCTGGTGAGCTTGGCACCCTTTCCAAGCGCGCGGCCGAGCCGTAGCTCTGGGCGCTGATCACCGGCCACGGCGGCGATCAGGTCGCCGAGGCCCGCAAGGCCCATGAACGTCGACTCCTTGGCCCCAAGTGCCTGCCCCATGCGGGATACCTCGACCATACCCCGCGTCGCGAGCACCGCGAGCGTGCTCGGATCGACGCCGACCTCTTGTGCATATGCGAGCACGACCGTCAGAAACCCGACCGTGGCACTCGCGAGCTCCACACCGATCACGTCGCGAGTCTCGTAGATTCGAAGCCCAGCTCCGCCCAGGGCCTCGCGCACCATCTCGGTCAGCTCGGGGAAGCCGGTTCCGAGGATCGCGCCGCTCGGACGTCCATCGGCCAACGCGTCTGCAACCAGCGGGCCCGCAAGCGCACCGAGCCGGCGGCAGACCGTCTTGTCGCGAATGACTTGGGTGATGGTCTTGAGCTCCGTCCCGATCAGGCCACGGCTGATGTGGACCATCAAGTGCCGTCCGTCGACGACTTCGCCGAGTTGCTCAGCCGCAGACACGGCGTGGCGCGCCGGCACCGCCAGGAAGATCAACTCGCAATCCCGAATGTCGCTGATGTCGTTCGACATCAGGATCGGATCGGGAAGCTCACGATCCCGCCGGCTCCACACCACGACCTCGTGCCCATTGCGGGCCGATGCCTGCGCGATGGCTCGGCCAAACCCGCCAGCGCCGACCACTCCGACTCGCAGGCTCATCGATGAACCCCGAGGTTTTCGATTTCGCATGCTGCCTGCAGCTGGTCCGGGCTTGCGATCTCCTCGGCAAACGACACCAAGCGGTTCTGGTAGTAGAGCAAGAGCGACGGGTCACGAATGACGATGCGGTCTCCCTCGAGTGTCGCGGCCGTCGAGTCGTGGTAGCCGTTCCAGAAGTTCAGCGCCCGTTCGAGAAGCTCCCCGGGGGTGTCCTCCTTCACGACGTCGCTCGTTCGCACGCGACCCTTCGCTTCGAGGTCGCACAGACGGTCGCGGGCCTCGCCGAGTTGCTGGCAGAGCACCTCGCGGTCGATCCCGATCTCGCCGCGTAGTCGTAGCCGCGCAAAGAGGTCCATCCCAGGAGTCGACTGCACGAGCTCTCGGAACAAGACGTGCGCGACGACCTGCGTGCTCATCAGCACCGTATCCTCCTCGTAGCGTTGCCCGAGCACCTCCCCGAGCTCCCGCGTGTATGCTGTATCTCGCTCGGCGTCGGCGACGGGCTTCCCTCGTCGCTCGACGTAGCCACCTGCGTCGATCGCCCGTCCGGTCGGTGTCAGCGACCCCCCACGACCGTCGACGCGATTGCCGAATGGATCGATCGGCTCGCCAAAGCGGATGATGCAGGCACCGCGCATTCCGACCATCTTTCGGAAGAAAGCGAACCAGCGATCGATCTGCGAGAACTCGTCGTCCTCGATGATGTACCGGGCCTGTCCCTCTTCCATGAGCCAGTCTTTGATGAGGGTCTCCGCTTCGAGGACGAGCGCGTAGTTGATGGTGGTCGGCACGAACCACACCGGCCGGTCGACTCGCCGCGCGCGATTGGTCGTGAATGCTTCGACCGCGGAGCCGAGCAGGCCGAGCTTGAGGCGGCGCTCGATCATTCCGGAGCGGCTTCGCGTGCCTCCCGGGAAGAAAAGGGAGTGATAACCGCGCTCGATCATGACCTGTGAGTACAGCTTCAATACGTCCTTATATAAGCTGACCCGAATTCGTCGATCCACACGGTAAGCCCCGAGGTTGTGCATGAAGAAGCTGATGATCGGATTGGTGAAGAGGTTCTTGCCGGCGCCATACACCACCGGCGGCAGCCCGGAGATCTCGAGCGCCTGGGAGAGCACGATCGAATCGAGATTGGAGGAGTGAGTCGGAACGAAGACGAGGCTCCCCTCGTTCTGCAGATAACGGAGATGATCCAGGTCCCCTTGGACCTTCAGGACGCGTTCGAGCGAGGTGGGCTCGGATGCCATGAGATCTTTCGTGACGCGCCGCGGTTCCATTACACCACCGATCAGTCGAGGCACCGCGCGGCGCGCGAACCGGTAGACCCGCGGATCGAAGTTGCCGGCGACGTCGCGGGTCATGTTCGTCACGATGGTGTGCAGGACGCGCCGCTGCTCGCTGTCGTCCATCTTGCCGATGCGGCGAATCATCGAGCGCCAGTAGCCGAGGCGGTCGCGGGCCTCGTCGTCGCGCTGTTTTTCGAGTCGTCGAATTTCGTGAAAGGCGGCGTCGTTGAGCGCCATCTCGAGCTGCGCACGGTCGGACTCGTGGGTTTCGCAGATCCGTCTCACGACGTCCGAAACGATGTCGTCGCGCTCGCTGTTGAACCAGAAGATCGAAGGATCGCTAGGTCGAGGGACGTAGGGCTTGATGTGCGGCAGACGAAGAGGGCGTTCCGATAAGAAGCGCTTCAGCATTGGGAGCTCCCTACACCGCCTCGAAGTACCGGCGGAGCTCCCAGTCGCTCACTGCCTTGCGGTATTCGCGGCACTCCCATTCCCGAGTACGAATGAAGTGATCGACGAATTCGTCGCCGAGCACTTTCCTGGCCGCTCCGCTGTCCCGAAGGCGCTCGACCGCGGCCTCGAGGGTGAGGGGAAGGGCGAGGGCTGGGTCGCTCTCGCTGGTTGCATCGCCTGAGGTCATGGGGGGCGGCTCGATCTTCTCGGCGACCCCGTGGAGGCCCGACCCCAGACACGCGGCTATCGCGATGTAGGGGTTGATGTCGGAGCCGGTTTGTCGAAACTCGATGCGCGTGGCGTGATCGCTTAGCCCGAGGATCACGCGCGAGCCGCAGGTGCGGTTCTCGATCCCCCAGGTTGCGTTCAACGGGGCCCACACGCCGGGGACATACCGCTTGTAGCTGTTGACGAAAGGAGAATAGAGCGCGGTGAGCTCGGGAGCGAGAGTGACCAAGCCTCCGAGGTAATGAAGACCGGTCTCACTGAGTTTGTCGCTGCCGGCGGCCGCAAAGAGGTTGATCTTGCCCCCCGCGTCCCAGAGGCTTTGGTGAAGGTGCCCGCTCGAGCCGGGGAGGTCGGCGTTCCACTTCGCCATGAACGTGACCGACAAGTCGTGGCGCGCGCAGATTTGCTTGAGCGTCGTCTTGAATAGCGCCGCCTTGTCCGCCGCGGCCAGCACGTCGTCGTAGCGGAGCGCCGCTTCCCACACGCCGGGGCCCGTCTCGGTGTGGATCCCTTCGACGTCGATGTCGTAGTCCGTGCAGGTGTCCAAGATGTCGTCGACCAACACCTGATGCTGGCCTTCGCGCACCCAGGAGTAGCCGAACATGCCTGGGCTCAACGGGTCGAGGTCGCGGAAACCCTTCTCGTGGAGCGACTGAGGCGTCTCTTGGAAAACCCAGAACTCGAACTCGGCGGCGAACTTGGCCATGAAGCCGGAGTCGCTTGCTTGCTTGATCACCTTCTTGAGGAGATTGCGCGGGCATGCAGGGTGGGGCTCGCCGTCTTGGGTGTAGAAGTCGACGAGAAAGTTCGCGGTGTCGGGGGCGTCCGGAAGAACGCGAAACGTGGTTGCGTCGATCCGGGCCAAGGCGTCCGGATAGCCGGTCTCCCAGCCGGTCACCTTTGCGTTGTCGTAGAGCTGGTCGGAGACGTCCCATCCGAAGATGACGTCGCAGAAGCCAAAGCCCTTCTCCAGCGCAGACCAGAACTTTTCGAGGCTGATGTACTTGCCCCGTAGCACCCCGTCGACGTCGAAACCTCCGACCTTGACCTTCTTGATGCCCTTTTCGTTGAAGTCGCGACGCAGCTCTTCGCTCACAGATCCTCCTTCGGGGGCCGGAAGCATACCCCGTTTTTCATTCTTGTGGGTGTCGTTCCTAGTTGGGCTTTTGGGGCGCGTTTCGTATTGCTAACAGACGGATTTCGGTCAGCTCCTCCATGGTGAAACGGATCCCTTCGCGGCCGATGCCGCTGTCTTTGACTCCGCCGTAGGGCATGTGGTCGACGCGCCATGAAGGTACGTCTCCGATGATGACACCTCCGACCTCGAGCTCGTCCCATGCTTTTTGAATCTTGGTGATGTCGCGCACGAAAAGACCGGCCTGAAGTCCATAGCGGCTGTCGTTCACGATGCGGATCGCTTCGTCGAAATCGGTAAAGCGCTCTAGCGTCGCCACGGGACCAAACACCTCGGCTTCATAGATCAACGCGTCTCTAGGCACTGATTCGAGCAGCGTGGGCTCTACCATTTTCCCGTCTCGCCCACCGCCACACAGAAGGGTGGCGCCAGCAGAGACCGCGCTTTGAATCCACTCCTCGATGCGCTCGGCTTCTTTGTGGGAGATGATCGGTCCAACGAAAGTGCTCTCCTCCCGTGGGTTGCCCATCTGCAAACCGCGTGCGTCCTCGACGAGCCTGGCTTTGAGCGCGTCGTAGATCGATTCGTGGATCACGATGCGCTGCACGCTGATGCAGCTTTGGCCGGACTGGTAGAATGCTCCGATTCGAACTCGTTCGACGACATCGTCAAGATCGGCATCATGATCGACGACCACAGCAGCATTGCCGCCGAGCTCGAGCAGCACCCGCTTCTTGCCAGCGTCCCTCTTGAGCTGCCAACCCACCTTGGGTGAGCCGGTGAAGCTGAGAAGCTTGAGCCGCTCATCGGTGGAAAACGGGCCGGCGTCGGCCAGCCGGCACGGTAGGATCGAAAAGGCACCTTCGGGAAGGTCGGTCTCGGCGAGGACCTCGCCGACGATCAGCGCCCCAATTGGGGTGAGGCTCGATGGCTTGAGCACGAATGGACAGCCGGCCGCGATGGCGGGTGCGACTTTGTGCGCGACCAAGTTCAGCGGGAAATTGAACGGCGTGATGAACGAGCACGGGCCCACGGGCACGCGTTTCCACATCCCGGCATAGGCGACGGCCCGCGGGCTGAGGTCCATCGGGAGGACCTCGCCATACGTTCGGCCGGCTTCCTCGGAGGCGACTCGAAACGTGTCGATCAGGCGCGCGACTTCGCCTCGAGAATCGCGGATCGGCTTTCCGGCTTCGATGCATAGGGCTTCTGCAAGCTCGTCGGAACGCTCGTCGAAGCGCACCGCGCAGTGGGCCAGAACCTCGCGGCGGGCGTGGGCGGGAAATCGCGCCATGGCGCGCGCCGCGCTTCGGGCAGCGTCAATCGCACGCTCGATCGCGTCTCGGTTCGCCAGCGAGACATGAGTCACGATTGCGTCGGTGTATTTGTCGGTGACGGCGAGAACGTCGCTCGAGTGTTCGGGGGAGCCGGCGAGGTAGTAGGGATACCGCTCAGCGAGCATCACCGCCTATTTAGACGGAATCCAGCGGTGAACCAACCCCAAACCCAACACGAAGACGAGTGCGACCGAAGCGTGCCCCAATAGCTCGTGTGAGGTGCCGGGTACCGAGCAGTGCGCTTTGAGAACGAAGTTCCCAGCTAGACCGGCGGCCGCGGCGGCAACGAGGGCGCCGAGTGCGTTCCCGCGATCTACCAGGCGTAGCAAAGCATAGACCGGGACACCGAGCAGGAGCCCGACCCCCATGCACGCGCCAGCCATCACACCGCCGGTATGATCATGCGTGGCGGCCTGCGCCGCGGGGTGGGGCCAGAAGGCAGCCAAGACGGTTGCGCCGACCGCGATGCAAGCCAGACACAGCGATTGCCAACGCGGCAGAGCGGGCAGGTGTACGGGGCGCGTGACCATGAACATCGCTACCACCAGCAGCACGCAAAAAGTCACGAGGCTGCCAGTCCACTGCACGGTGCGGGCTTGATCGCTCACCAGCGGGAACGCGAACCAGCCGGCGATCGCGAGCACGGAAAATACGGAAAGGACGATGAGGCGCCGCGCAATGGTCGACCGACTTCTGAGAAAGCCAGTGATGGTCCGGTCGCTCTTGTCGCACTCGGCCTTCATGCCGGCGAACATGCGATCTATGCACTCGTCCTCTTCCGGCGATTCGGCTGCATCGAGCTCGCGCAGCCGCTCGTCGAGACCAGCATCGGGTCTGTTGCTACCGGTAGTCATTCATCACCACGTATTTCCAAGACCAATAATTGTTTCAGAGTTGCGTACGCACGATGTGCGCGAACACGCACGGCACCCTCTGAAGTCCCTACAATTTCAGCTACCTCCGCGTATGGGCGCTCCTGAAACCAATGGAGCTCCACTACCTCGCGCTGGCTGGTTGGAAGCTTCTCCAGCGCCACATGGAGGAGCTCGGAACGCTGGCGGAGCTCGATGGGCATGAAGTCCGCCTCCGGTGCCGCTCGGGTGTCGACCTCGAGGCTGGTCATTTTGCGCCGCTTCTTTCGTCGCCAATGCTCGCGTACGAGGTTCATTGCGATGGTCATCACCCATGGGCGGAGCTTCGAGCCGCGTCGAAAGTCGTTCCGCGCGCCGTGAAGCCGGAAGAACGTCTGTTGGACGATCTCTTCGGCGAGTCCGTCGTCACGAAGGTGCCGCCGAGTGAGCCGGAGGAGAATTGGCCCGTACCGCTCGAACAACAACCGAAAGGCCGCGTCGTCGCCATCGATGTAGGCCTCCATCAGTTCTTCGTCGGTGGCCGCGGAGCTTGGTGAACTACTCGCCATGTTGTGCGTTGGAATCGAGGCCCCTGGGAACCGCCGCTTCGTCCGGTCTGGTTTGCGCCTTCCACCAGTAGCCCGAAAAGACCAAGGTGCCCAGGAGGATCAACAAGAGCGCGATCTGCAACCACCGACGGTTTGTCTCCAAGTCGAGCTGTTCGATCACCACCGGCTCGATGGGGATTGGGCGAGCACCCGATGTGCTGAGGACCTTTCCGGCCGGATGACTGCTGCTGACGTGCGTGGGAGGGAGAATCGACGCGAGCGAAGATACGGGGATGGAGCCGATGTGTGAGGTCTCCATCCAGGGGGCGATGTCTTGCGTCTGAGGGTTCTGCTTGGCTGACTCGACCTCGACCCATTCGAGGGCGGTGCGCATGGACGCTGCATTGGGGTATCGTTCTTGTCGACGTCTCGCCATGGCGCGTCTGATCACATCGGGCAGAGCGGGGACATCGTCAAACCCCTCGTCGGTTTCCCACCCAACTGGCGGCGAGCCGATCACCATGTGGTGGAGTAACGCGCCCGCCGAATACAGATCCGCGGAGGCGTCGAACGTGCCTCCGCCGAAAAGCTCGGGCGCCATGTAGGCCACCGCGTGCTTGCCCGAGCCGGTGTGTGCCGCGTGGGCGCTCGCTTCGGGATTGGCTCGGATCAACGGGATGGCGCCGATGCCGATCACCCGCGCCCCCAGCCGCCCGTTTCGGTCACGGGTGACGATGATATTTTGCGGGGTGAGGTCTCCGTGCATCAGGCCCTGAGCGTGCCCGGCATCGAGGGCATCGAGGACGTCTGTCGCGAGCCGAAGCACGGTGAGCGAGCTGAGAGGGCGATCGCGCAGGATGTCACTGAGGAGGGTCCCGCGCGTATCTTGGAAGGCGAGGTAAGGGACGCCATCGATGACGCCGGCGTCGAGGACCCGGGGAACCGTACGTGAGCGGATGGCCCCGAGGCCGTGGGCAAGGTGGGAAAAGGCCGCCTCGGCACGGGCCGACCGGCTCACGTCCATCGGCATGACAGACAAGATGACCGGCGTGCCTTCCGAGGATGCCCGATAGTAAGAGAGCAACCCGCCCCACGGCAATGCGCCGTCGACCGTATAGCGCCCAGCGAAGAGCGCTTCTGGCGGAGGATGGGCGCCACCAGGCGAAGGAAACATCGAGCGGAGAATAACTCCTTTAGCCCGGCGATTGAAGAACTTGGCCTCGAGCGAGGACCTCGCCGGCAGGTCGCCGGGTGAGCTCGTAGGCGCGGGTGTGGTCGCCGGTGACCCAAGTTTCCATCTGGACTAGCTCTCCAGCGTGGGTTTCGCCGACGTACTCCACGGACAAACCGTCCAGCCGGCCCCGCACTCCGGCCGGTTTCCCCGCCTCCGCCGCGAACCATCGGGTGTCGTCGATATAGTCGACGTAGCGGGCCTGATTGACGTGACGAAAGCTATCCTGGTCGGACGGTCGGACGATCCACTGCCGCTTCCAAGACCCCATGCGTTCGCCCTCTGGCCATGGGCGAGCCGGAGGCACGGGCTCATCGACCACGAAAGTGGCGATGATCGGATCAAGGGGCGCGGGGCCCTCGGGCCCCAAATTGACCACGGTCATCCGAGCGCTCGCGGCGATCGCCCCATCCCGGAGCCGGACCACGCGATGGGCGAAATCAAAGCTAGTGCGGCCCACTCGGGCAACCCACGTCGCGATCTCGAGCTCGTCTTGATAGGTGAGGGGCTCTCCGTACTCGAAGTGTCCCGCGCGGGCGACGCCCCCTTCCATGAGGTTCCGGAGGGAGAAGTTGTCCATCGTGAAGACCTTCCATCGGGTGTGCTCGAGGATCCGGGAGAACCATCCGGGAGACACGCCGCCGGTCGCGTCGAGCTCGATGCCGCGGATCGTGTAGCGGATGGTCGTGATCTTCGGAGGCGAGGAGGTCATAGGCGGGGCGGACCGTAGCAGGCGGTGGGGGCAGTGTCAGCGTCAGTGTCAGCGTCAGTGTCAGCGTCAGCGTCAGTGTCAGTGTCAGTGTCAGTGTCAGTGTCAGCGCCAGTGTCAGTGTCAGCGGCAGTGCCAGCGGCAGTGGCCTTGTGATGGAACTTCGTCATCGTGATCTCCTTTTTCGCGAGTGAGTGGGGTCGGGCTTCGCCCTTCTGGGGAACCCCACTCACTCGCGAAAAAGGAGATCACTCATGGGACTCA
>Ga0209567_10001770_pt1 | contig 10783 bp, 13 predicted proteins | sample COG_12_FD_184756 | JGI IMG/M metagenome (GOLD analysis project Ga0209567, IMG submission 184756) | Pelagic marine sediment microbial communities from the LTER site Helgoland, North Sea, for post-phytoplankton bloom and carbon turnover... | ecosystem: Environmental > Aquatic > Marine > Neritic...
CGCTAAGTATTACCATCACAACAGATGGGACTGTTTCTGTATTACAGGATGGAAGTAGTTCTCCGGTTGAAGTTGGTCAGATAGAACTGGCACAGTTTACCAATCCGGGAGGTCTTACCTCTATTGGCAAAAACCTCTTTCTTACTAATGAATCATCAGGGGAAGCAACGACGGGAACCGCAAATTCAGAGGGTTTTGGTTCTGTGAACCAGGGTTTTCTTGAACTCAGCAACGTAAATGTTGTTGAAGAGATGGTCAATATGATCGTAAGTCAGAGAGCGTATGAGCTTAGTTCAAAAGTGGTACAGACATCAGATGAAATGTTGGCATTAGCTAACAATATTAAGAGATAATCATGAAAGGGATTATGACTGAAAAACCGGAGCTCAAACAAAACGCTATTGTAAAGGACAGAGTTATAATCAGGTCAGGGATGCAATACTTCGGAAAGATCGGAGTTGTATGTTTTTCGAGCATCATAGTTGTGCTATTTGGTTTCATGTCACTCTCTCACTCGGCATTGAACGTAGCTGAGATAATAAAAGCCCACCTGTCTGACAACTATCCCTGGGAAAATATTGAGATCGAAAATATAAAGGTTATGGGGGAGTTGGGTGAAGGGCAGCCGGAAAAGATCATTGTTGAAAAAGGGCCGATAGGTAAGGCGGTTTTTTCATTTTATACATCGGGTAACCGGGTGCTTGTCAAGGCAAACATAAAAGTATATGACTGGATTGTAAAGAGCAGGAGACCCTTTAGTAAAGGACATGTTTTTGGAGAGGATGATATTTATGTTGAAGAAATGGAGATCGATAAAATGCCCAGGAGTGCAGTTAATAAACCTGATAACATAATCGGTACGTATTTAAAAAGATCTATTGCTGGCAATATTCCAGTTGTAGAGAACATGGTAGAGAAGTATAAGGCGGTAAAGAGGGGGAAGATGGTCGAACTAGTAATTGGTAATGAAGGTTTCAGTATTTCTGTATCAGGAAAAACAAAGGAAAAGGGGTATGTCGGTAAATCGGTGAGGGCAGTTAACCTGTCATCAAAAAAAGTTGTGACAGGAATATTAATTGATGAAAGCACGGTAAAGGTGAAACTATAAATGAAATATTTAATTAAAATATTCCAAACCTGAGCACTGTATTAAGTCTTGGTGTTCTATTAATGTATGTGTCGCTTACAGGCTGTGCTTCGACACCTTCTTCAAAGCTTCCGCCACCACCACCCAAATATGTATACCAAATGGAAGAACAGGTGACCGTGCCTGTGGCAAATTCTCTCTGGAATGATTCAATCAATCTCTTTGAGGACAGAAAAGCCAGAAGACTGAATGATCTGGTGACAATTAATATTATTGAAAGCCTATCAGGATCGGGAACAGCAGATACTTCAACAAGCCGTGACTCATCAGGTGATTATCGGGTGACGAATTTTTTTGGCATGGAAACTGACTTTGGAATTCAAAACCTTCCTGTAGTGAATAATGCATTCGGTGATTCCGATTCGTTTGAACCCATGGTCCTGGGCAGTGCCAAATCTGATTTTAAAGGTGAAGGTGACACTAATAGAGAAGGAGAACTCATTGCCACTATCACTGCAAAGGTTGTTGAGGTCATGCCCAATGGAAACCTTGTGCTAGAAGCAAGAAAGGAACTGACTATTAATGAAGAAAGACAGATACTTGTGCTGAGGGGAATGGTAAGGCCTGATGATATTGCCATGAACAATATGGTGATGAGCAACAAGATAGCTGATGCGCAGGTATTTTATGTCGGTGATGGTGTGATACAGGAGAAACAGAAACCCGGATGGCTCGTAAGAGGACTTGACAAGGTATGGCCGTTTTAAAGACAGTGACACGTGACAAGTGATGAGTAACGAGTAACAGATTATGGTAAGGAGCGAATATGAAGAACTTAATAGTAATTAAAAATCAATATAGGAAAAATGGAATCTGCTTGATTCTGAATTTTGTTTTACTCGTCACTTGTTACGCGTCACTCGTTACGGCCGTTCATGCTGAGCGTATCAAGGACATTGCCAGTTTTGAAGGTGTCAGAGAGAACAAACTTATCGGCTATGGCCTTGTCGTGGGGCTTGATGGAACAGGAGATAAAAGTCAGGCAGCTACACAGGGAATCATAAATATGCTGACCAGGATGGGTGTAACACTTTCATCCAAGGATTTGACTACAAAAAGTATTGCTTCCGTAGTTGTCACAGGTACGTTACCACCCTTTGCAAAGCCGGGAATGAAACTTGATGCACTTGTTTCAACAATAGGTGATGCCAAGAGTATTCAGGGAGGAACACTGCTTCTTACCCCCTTAAATGGTCCTGATGGCAAAATCTATGGCCTTGCCCAGGGACCTGTTTCTATCGGTGGTTTTGCTGTAGAAGGAGAAGGGTCTTCAGCTCAGAAGAACCATCCGACTGCGGGAAAAATACCTGACGGGATAATGATTGAAAAAGAGCCGCTGTTTACACTCGGGAATGGTGAAAATATCAGATTATTTTTGAGAAAGCCTGATTTTGCCACAGCAAATAACATATCAAAAAAGATTAACACCACGCTTAATGGCACGTATGCTTCACCTGCAGATCCTTCATCGGTAGTGATGAAAATTCCGGATGAATATGAAAACAATATTGTAAGTTTTATTACAGAGATAGAGAAACTGAATGTTGAGATGGACATGGTAGCTAGGGTAATTATTAATGAGAGGACAGGCACGGTGATTATTGGGAGCAAGGTCAGGATATCACCGGTAGCAATTGCGCATGGGTCTCTGGCCATAGAGATCAGGGAGCGTCCTGAAGTTTATCAGCCTTTACCTTTTTCACCGAAAGGATCACAAACTGCTGTCGTTCCAAACACTAATATTTCTGTGACTGAGCAGAAAGCGTCTCTCGTAGAAGTATCAGGTGTTACTCTGGGAGAGGTCATCAGGGCATTAAATACACTGGGTGTTTCACCTCGTGATCTTATATCAATCCTGCAGGCACTAAAAGCGTCCGGCTCGCTAAAGGCAGAACTGGAGATTATATAATGGATATGATGTCTCTGATGAACACTCAGCTCTCATCCATTAAAAGTAATGAACAGAAGAGTGGTAATGGGAAAATAGAAAATTTAAAAAATATAGAAAGCTCCAAACAGTATAAGAAAGTAGCAGAAGAGATGGAATCTCTTTTTGCCTATCAGTTGATCAAGACAATGAGAGAAACTGCAAACACACTTACTGCTGATAAAAAGAGCAATGGACATGATACCTATATGAGCATGTTTGATATTGAAATATCGAAACTTTTTGCAAAAAGGGGGATGGGATTACAGGATTCGATAATTAAATGGCTGGAAAGAATGCCTGCCTCAACCAATGCAAATGACAAGATTATAAAAAATGATTAAAGATATAGAATGTTTTGCCGATAATATAAGTGATGTGTAAAAATAAATTACATGGATGAAATGATTATTCAATCCAAATATATATATATTATTCTATTCAGTAATATGTATATTTCATATAAAAGTATGGATGTAAGAAAGGGGTAAGAAAATGAAAATTCAGGGCAACAATCAAATAGAAGGAAAAGACCTGTATGGAAAGGTCAATGATCTTAATAAAAAAGAACAGGTTGGAAAGAGTTCTGTGACAGAAAGTACCAGCGGGGAAAGAGATAAAATCAGCCTTTCAGGAAAGGCTCAGGAAATAAACGAACTCAAGCAACTCATCCATGATCTTCCGGACATCAGGACCGATAAAGTTGATCAGCTTCAGAAGGTCATTGATACAGGATCGTATCATATTGATTCTTATAAAGTGGCGGAGAAAATGCTGGAAGAAATATGAAATCTGATCAGGCCATTATAAGTATTCTTAGGGAACAGATTAATTCATACAGGATACTTCTTGAACTCCTTAAGGATGAGAGAATAAGTCTTGTAAATATTGACGCTGACAGGATTGAGCATATCTCCAAAAAGAAAGACACAGTTATTATGAGATTAAGGTTATTGGAGGAAGAACGTCAGAGACTGCTGAATGAATTTGCTCATGATAATGACGTGGACAGTGATATGAGTTTGCTTGAGCTTGGTAAGCTTACAGAAAACAGTGCGATACCGGAAATGCGTTCCCAGTTGATTTCCCTTCTTCAGAGCATTGAGGAAATGAACAGGTTTAACTCTGTCCTTATAGACAGGTCATTACATCAGGTCAGAACATCGTCAGGTTTTTTTCATTCTTTTTTCAATGAAAGCGCACCACCTGATACCGGGGTGCTTCTTTCAAAGGAGACATAGATGTCGCTATTTGGAATATTTGATTCGGCAAAATCTGCGATTTTTGCAAGCCAGACAGCGCTGAATGTTATAAGTAACAATGTAGCAAATATTAATACTCCAGGATACAGCCGTCATGAAGTCATTCTTGAACTTGCCAATCCTGTTCAGGTGAGGGGTGATTTCATTGGAAGGGGTGTTCAGTCTTCTGGTATAAGGAGACACTATGACAAGTTTCTTCATCTGCAGATTATTGGACAGAGCCAAAGTTTCGGCAGGTCTTATGCTTTAGACCAGGGACTGCAAAATGTTGAGCAGGTCTTTAATGAAGCCCGCGATCTTGGACTGTCTAATTTTATGCAAGACTATTTCAATGCCTGGTATGATGTGTCAAATAACCCGGAAGGACAGCCTGAAAGGACAGCATTAATTCAAAAAACCGGAACCCTTATCCAGACTGCCAAACAAATGGAGAATGATATTCTGGATACAATGAAATACATTAACAGTGATATTGATAATGTTATTCAGGATGTAAACTCCATCACATCAAAGATTTCTGTTTTAAATGAAAAGATAAGCGCTGTGGAGGCTGGTCTGAAAGAGGAAAAAGCAAGTTATTTCAGAGATCAGAGGGACATGCTATTAAACGATCTTGCAGAATTGACGGAATATACATGGTTTGAGCAATCTGATGGGCAGATTTCCATATTTGTAGATGGGAGAGGACTTGTGAATTCTGATGGATCAATTGACTTATCTACTCAACTTGATCTGGAAGGAAAAAAGAGGATCTACTCCAGGGGTTTGGATATGACATCTTCCTTTACGAACGGTAAACTGGGAGGATATCTATCAGTACAGGATGATATTGAAACAACACCTCTCGTTAACTTAAGGAAACTCATGGCCTCGATTGTAAAAGAAACCAATATTCTGCATAATTCCGGATATGGCCTTGACGGGTCAACCGGTAATGACTATTTCAGTCCATTAACACTTAATAATCTGGAAAAATCACTGGGAGGGTATATCAGTGCATCCGGCATTACAAGCATTTCGTCTCTCACTCTTGACGAATATGATATTAATTTTACATCAGCATCAGATTATGAGGTATATAATCGCCGCACAGGTGCACTTGTTACATCGGGTAGTGGATTTGCAGCAGGAGATACCATAAGCTTTGATGGTATTGATGTCACGATTGACGGAACACTTGCTGCTAATGATAGTTTCCTGATAAGCCCCCTGAGAGGACTGATAGAAAACCTGGATGTGGTATTAACAGATACCCTGCAGGTTGCTGCAGCTGCGTCAGATCCTGTCACTGTATCCGGACCGGGTGATAATACAAATGCCTTTAATATAGCCGGGCTTTCATCCACTGCAATAACCGATTTGAGGAGTGCAACTTTTGAGGATTATTATGAGGGTATTGTTACCACTGTCGGGACAATGAGCAAGGCTGCTGCTGATGGTCTTACGTACGATGATAATCTGAGATTTGAACTTGAGAAAAAGAGAGATGCTGTATCAGGTGTATCACTTGATGAGGAGGCTGCCAACCTGATCAGGTTTCAGAGAGCCTATGAGGCAGGAGCAAGAATGATGCGTGTGGCTGATGAACTTTTGGAGACAATAATTAACTTATGAGAATTACACCGTTTACTATTTTTAACCAGCTTACAAGATCACTTCATGACAATCTGAGAACACTTTCACATCTTTCCAACAGATTGTCTACAGGAAAAAACATTAGTCGACCATCTGAGGGTGTATCTATTATGGGACGAAGCATGGACTATAAGGTGACCCTTAATGAACTGCATCAGTATAAGAAAAATATTGATGAGGCTGATGCTCATCTCAGTTTTGCTGATTCTGTCATGTCTGCTGTGACAACCACATTGACCAGGGCCAAAGAACTGGCAGTCCAGGGATCATCAGATACACTGACCACAGAAGACATGTCTGCAATGGCCGAGGAAATTTCAATTATGATAGACGGAGTTGTCAGCCTTACAAATAGTAAATACAGAAACAGGTATATATTTGCAGGATTCCAGACAAATAGCGCTGCATTTGATGCCAGCTTCAATTACCAGGGCGATTCAGGCGAGATAAATGTCCTTATTGACCGCAATTCTTCAATGTCTCTTAATATGCCGGGGGATACTGTCTTTGGCGACGGGGCAACCAGTATCATGGGTATGCTTGATCAATTATATAATGATTTAGCAAGCGGCAACACTGCGGGGGTGCGGGGAGCTATTGATTCGATAGATAACAGTTTTGAAAGCATTGCCAATGTAAGAGCTGAATTGGGGGTCAAATTAAGGTATCTTGATGATCAGAGACTGAACCTGGATAACAGGGACTATAATATTCAAACTCTTCTCTCAAGTACTGAGGATTCGGACATAGCAGAAACGATAAGCGAGATATCAAAGACAGAGCTCGCACTGGAATCTCTGAGGGCGGCCGGTGCAGAGGTGTTTTCAAAATCACTTCTGGATTTTATAAGATAGAAATGTAATGTCATCATTTTACAATAAAACTCATGATTAACAGAATAGTCACTATTTAATAACTCAGGCTATCTAAGGAGCGGCAGGATGCTGGTATTGACAAGGAAGTCAGATGAATCAATTAACCTTGGTGATGATATTACAATTACGGTAGTTGAGATCAAGGGTAACTCAGTCAGGCTGGGTATTACGGCGCCGGGAAACATAAAAATATACCGAAAAGAATTATATGACAGGATCAAGAAAGAGAATTTGCTGTCATCGAATCTGTTAATGGAGCAATTCACTAAAATTAGAAGTAAATTGAGGTCAAAATGATAAAACTTAAGACATCCAGGTTTGGTGAGCTGGAAGTTGAAGAGGACAAGGTTGTTGACTTTCCGGATGGTCTTATCGGATTGCCTGAAACAAAAACATTTATATTGATTGATCATAAGGACACTCCCTTAAAATGGCTCCAGGCAGTTGATGACCCTGACATTGCATTTATTGTTGTATCTCCTGGGGAAATATCAGAAGGATATAATGTAGATATAGATAAAAAAGTACAAAATTATCTTCAGCTTGACAATGATGATGATCTTGCAATTCTCGTAACAATGCGGGTTGAGGGTGATGACGTAATAGCCAATTTTCAGGGGCCGCTGCTGATTAATGCGTCTTCCAGAAAAGGCGTACAGGTAGTACTGGAAAATGCCGAGAAGACAATTGAGAAAATAGGATAGAGTAACGTCCCTACTTATTTAACTATTTCCCAAACATTCATTTTCTTGAGTATTTGTTTCGTTCTTAATCTCTTCAAACCTCCTCATTTCATAGTATATTTGAATTCGTATGAGTACATTAGCTCGCCTCAATATTAGTACACGTTTTTCGTGCATCCCAAAGAATATACTTTATTGAACAGCCTTTCAGATAGGATTAATTATTATTAAAGATTTTCAGTGAAAAGCCGATAAGTAAGCTAAAGAATAAAAGGTGATGGTCAGGAAAGGAGGCTAGAATATCCAGTAAATGACCTAATCCTGAGTCGTATTAATTGCAGGCATGAGCTTGCAGACAATGGCACGGAAGCCAAAAAGAGTTACATCTCAAATATTTGAGAGTAACTAAAATCAAGGAGGAATACAATGGGTTTAGTTGTTAACACCAATCTACTTTCTCTGAATGCTCAGAGAAGCCTTAATCGAACACAGAGTAAACTTGGAACTTCAGTTGAGAGACTGTCTTCCGGTCTGAGGATCAACTCCGCAAAAGATGATGCTGCAGGAATGGCCATTTCAATGAAGCTGACTGCTCATGTCAGGGGCCTCAACCAGGCAGTCAGAAATGCACAGGATGGTATATCTGTTGTGCAGGTTGCAGAAGGCGGCATGAATGAAATTCACAACATCCTTACCAGGATGAGAGAGCTTTCAATGCAGTCTGCAACAGGAACTCTTTCAACTGCTGACAGGACAGCTCTGCAGACAGAGTTTTCAGACCTCAAGAGTGAAATAGACAGAATATCTGATACCGTAGATTTCAACGGTTTTAAACTTATGAATGGAGATCTGAGCGTTTCCGGAGTATCACTGCAGGTTGGTATCAATAATACAACAAATGACAGAATCAAGTCTGCCGCAGCAACATTTGGAAATATTGATGCATCAGCCCTTGGTCTGACAACAACTGTGTCAAGTATTGATTCAGTTGGTTCTGCCCAGTCAATGCTGACTGTACTGGATAGCGCGATTGCAACTGTTTCCACCAGGCGAGGCAACCTCGGTGCTGTTCAGAACAGGCTTGGCAGTACAATTGCTAACCTTGAGATCGCTGCTGAAAACCTGTCAGCTGCTAATTCAAGAATCGCAGATGCTGACTTTGCAATTGAGACAGCAAACCTTACAAAAAGCCAGATCATTCTGCAGGCTGGAGTTGCCGTTCTTTCACAGGCAAACACAATCCCGCAGTATGCTCTCCAGCTGCTTGCGTAAGGTCAAGTAATATGTACAATTCAGGGGCAGAGCATTTATTCTCTGCCCCTGATAAAAAAGTGCGGAAGGAGAGTGATAAAAAATGATTAACGGCATTTTCGATAAAAAGGCAGGGGGAGAGATAGTGCCATTAGCTGGGGCAAGCAATCGAAGTAATGTACGTGCTGAGAAGACTGTTAAAGAGGAAGAGAAAGTTGTAAACAATGAAGACCTGAAAAAACAGGATAACATTGATATCAGTGAAGCAATGGAAAGAGTGGCTGGAACTGCCCGGTTATTTAACCGGAAAATTAAACTTGAAGTAGAAAATGATACTCAAATGGTGATTGTGAAAATAGTTGATAGTGAAACAGAAGAGGTGATCCGGCAGCTTCCACCGGAAGAGCTGGTAAAGCTGTCTAAAAATGCGAAAGATTTAAAGGGTCTTCTGATCGATAAGGAGGGATGATATGTCCAGCTTCAGCATAGGCGGACTGAATACAGGTATTGACTATAATGAGCTGATTTCTAAACTTATTGAAGTAAAGCGTCGGCCAATTGAGATACTTGAAACTAAAAAAACTGACTATAAAAGCAAGATAAGCACATATAAAGAGCTTTCAACCAAGCTTTCAGAGCTCAAAAGCGCAGCTGATAAATTAAAAACATCTTCAAGCTTTTATAAAAAGACAAGTTCTGAGAGTGATTCAACAGTTCTTGATTCTTCAGCAACCGGGACGGCAGCTGTCGGGAATTACTCAGTTTCCATTACAACCCTGGCTTCTGCAGAAAAGGAAGTGCATAATGGAACAGGATTGACCGCATCTACAGATATTATAAATAACAGCGGGAGTGATAAGGTCTTACAGTATACATATGGAGCTACACAAAGGACTCTGACCGTTGCTGATGGTACGACATTAGATGGACTGAAAGCTCTGATAAATGACGATGCGAGTAATCCCGGTGTTACAGCAACAGTGGTCAATGATGGAACGAATTATCGTCTGGTCGTTTCAGGAAATGAAACAGGGGCTGCTAATACTCTTACCATGGATGCCGGTACCACTCTTGACGGGACCGGAAGCACTGTTGACTTTACCGCTTCTGCATTTGCAGAGAACAAGACAGCGGCTGATGCAGACTTTACTATCGATGGATTGCAAATATCAAGAAGCACAAATTCAATCAGTGATGTAATAAATGGAGTTACGCTCACCCTGATGAAGGAAAACTCTTCTGCTTCCGTGACTGTAGCAGCAGATAATGAAGCCATAAAAGAGCAGATAGAGGCGTTTGTTACTGCCTATAATGATGTAACATCATTAATTTCTTCTAATTCTACCTATGACACTGAATCGGAAGAGGGCGGAATCCTTGTCGGGGAAGGGACATCCCGGAACATCCAGAATAATTTGAGAGATCAGGTCTCTAGCGGTGTGTCCGGTCTTTCAGGCAGTTTGAGCATTCTTGCGCAGATTGGCATTACTACCAATTATAAGACTGGAAATCTTGATATTAATTCAACCACACTGGACACCAAACTTGGGACTAATCTGGATGATATAGCAGACCTGTTCAATGACAGTACTAACGGAATCGCAGTAAAGATATCAGATTATATATCAGATATTTCAAGCACGGTATCCGGGTCCATTGAATTAAGAAAAGATGGATTGCGGGATATTATTGATAATATTTCTGATACTATCAGCAATATGGAGTACAGACTTGAAAAAACCGAAGATGATATGGTGAGAAAGTTTTCGGCCCTGGAGCAGATCGTAGGAAGCTATAACACAATAAGTAGTTACCTGACAGGATTTTCAACACAGGCTTAGGAGGATGATTGATGGATATTGCAGCTTATAAAAAAACAGTTATAGAGACTACGGACAGAGTTCAAATTGTGTTAATGCTGTATGACGGAGCGCTAAACCATTTAAAAAGAGCCAGGCTCAAAATATCCAGTGGCGATATCATGTCAAAGGGACAACACTTTT
>Ga0209567_10001771_pt1 | contig 10782 bp, 4 predicted proteins | sample COG_12_FD_184756 | JGI IMG/M metagenome (GOLD analysis project Ga0209567, IMG submission 184756) | Pelagic marine sediment microbial communities from the LTER site Helgoland, North Sea, for post-phytoplankton bloom and carbon turnover... | ecosystem: Environmental > Aquatic > Marine > Neritic...
AACAAAGTACTCGAGATCAACCCGCCTATCGTAGCCAGTGCCAGTGAGTTCCATATGTTCTCATCCTGCGATTGAGCAAAGAGAACCAGTGGAAGCAACCCGAAGACCGTGGTGAACGTGGTCATCAGGATGGGGCGCACGCGTTCCAGCGTTCCCTGCAGGATGGCCTCACGAGTCGGCATGTTCTGCCGCAGTTCGCCAATGTGATACACGATGAGTATCGCGTTGTTGACCACGATGCCGGCCATCATGATCGTGCCGATGTAGGCGGTGCGCGTGAACGTCGCGTCCGCGTAGAAGAAGATCAGGAATACACCGATGAGGGCCAGCGGTAGCGTCAAGAGGATGATGAACGGCGCGGCCAGCGACTCGAACAATGCAGCCGTCACCATGTATATCAGGAGGACGGCGAAGATCACAGCGAGGTACACCTGGGTCTTCTCCTCCTCGTCCCACCCCCAGCGGTCGTCCTCCTCGATCTTGTATCCCGGAGGCAGGGTCGTCGCGTCGATCACCGCGTCCCGGATCAGGTCACCCAGTTTCCGCGGACCGCGGAACTCCCACGCGACCGTCCGCTGGTACTGCTGATCCTCTCGCAGGATGCGGGACAGGACGTTTCTTCTTTCTACCTGGGCCACATCAGCCAGCCGCACTTCCCTGCCGCTCTGGGAAGGAACCCGGAGTTGGCGCATGTCGATCAGGTCGAACTCCCTGTACCCGTCGAGCTTGACGGCAAAGGGCAACTCCTCCGCACCGACCCTCAGAACCTGTGTGCGCGGACGATCACTGGGCAGGTTGGCCGAAACGAATCGCAGCAATTCCTCCACCGTCAGGTCGTGCGCACCGAGGGCTTCACGGTCCACAGCCAGGTAGTATTCGAACTCCTTGTCCCGCTCGTACCACCGGCCGCTCGCGTTCGGATCCACGTCCTGGATTCGGCTGAATCGCTCGAGCCGGGCGGCCAGGTCGTCCGCCAGATCCTGCACCTGCAGGTAGTTGTAGCCCAGAATCTTGAGCGAATAGTTGGGGGGACTGCTCCCTCCGCCATAGAACGACGGCCCGTATCCGTATACCCTTACGTCGGCGCCGGAGAACTGATAGCTGTACGCCACCATTTGCTCCTTGATCGCCACGGGCACCTGCGTCGTCTCAAGCTCCTCGGGAAAAGTGATCCGCATGAAGGCATACTGAGGCTGGACCCATGCCTCGTAGCGCTTCACCTCGGGAAGCGTGGAGATCTTCTCTTCGAACGCCCGGGCCAGTTCGTCGGTCCGTTCCAGTCCCGCCCCGCGCGGAAATGTGATCTGGACGCTGATGTACGTGTCCTGACCCCAGAACGCGGACCACCTGATGCCCCTCGTGACATGCTTGTCAAACAGGGACCAACTTCCGCCGAGGGCCGCCAGGCACACCGCTGTCACCAGGATCGGGTGGTCGAGGGCGAAACCCAGGACGCTGCGGTAGCCGCGGATGTAACCGGGGGCGCGAGACCCGGCGGTCGGGGGCGGCCCCGAACCGCCGGCCGAAGGCCCGCCCTCTCCCGCTCCGGCCGCAGGCGGCGTCGTTCCGCTGGGCACACCGTATACCTGGGCCCTCCAGTGTTGAATGCGACCCGCCATCGTAGGCACGAACGTGAACGCCACGAACAGGCTGGCCACGATCGAGAAGGCGACGGCGAAGGCGAGCGGCAGGTAGTAAATCCGCAGCTCACCCTGGAGGAACAGGAACGGCACGAGCACGATGGCGGTCGTTGCGGTCGCCGCGATCACGGGCAGCATGACCTGCCGCGCGCCGTCGGACGCCGCCTGGCGCGGAGGTTTCCCGAGATGGGAGTGTCGCTCCACGTTCTCGAGCACCACGATCCCGTTGTCCACGATCAGGCCGAAGCCCCAGGCGAGCCCGGCCAGCGTGAGGACGTTCAGGGAGAACCCCCCGAGATACAGCATGTTGACGGCAATGAGAACGCTGAATCCGATGGTGGCGAACACGACGAGAACCGCACCCATCGATCGCAGGAAGAGCGTGAGCACCACGAAGATGACGATCGCCGCAGCCACGGCCCGAAGTCGCAGGTCGGTGAGCTGCTGGCGGATCTCCTTGCTCTGATCATCGTCCAGCTCCAGGGTCGCACCGGGCGGCATGCGGCTCTCGAGGGGCCCGATCACGGCCTTGACCGCGTCCGCGACCCGAACGGCGTTAGTGCCTGACTCCCGGGTCACGAAGATCGAAATCGTCGGCTGTCCGTTGATCCGGAAGTACGACGTCGCATCCGCCGTCTGTTCCCGTATGGTTCCGATGTCGCGCAGACGCACGGCCCCCTCGGGACGCTGCAGGATCACCAGGTCCTCGAGTTCGGAGACCCGCCGCACCCTCGTGCGCACCGCCAGCGTGACCTGGCGCCCCTCCAGGACCAGGGAGCCGGGAGCCCGAAGCGTCGAGAGGTCCCGGATGCGCTGTTCGACCTGCTCGGGCCTGAGATCCAGCGACTCGAGCATCTGTCGGTCCAACTCGATCGCTACCTCGCGGTCCTGATCGCCCCAGATCATCACTCCGGCAACCCCGTCGACCGATGACAGGACCGGCTCGATTTCCTCCTCGGCCACCTCGGCAAGCCGGCTGAACGTGTACGGTCCGTGAAGCTGGTAGCTCAGGAAGCGCTGCTCTTCGTCCGAGAACTCGCGCGGCACGTACGGTTCGATCTGCGGATACACGGCAGGCGGCAGTTCATCCCGCAACGCGGCAAAGCGCTCACTGAGGTCCAGCTGCGCGAAATCCATGCGGACATCGCGATCGAATTCGATTTCGATCTCCGCGCTGGAGCCCGTCCCCCTCGGATCCGCCCTGGACGTAGATGTGATCTTTCGAACGCCCTTGACCTGCTGAGCGGAGGCCTCCAGTGAAGAGGTTACGAACGCCTCCATGGCCTCCGGAGACGCGCCCCCCCACGTCGCCCTGACCGTCAGCCTGGGGTAATCGACGTCGGGCAGCAGCTCCACCGGAATCAGGCGGAAGCTGTAAGCCCCGAGGGCCACCAGCGCGACATAGATCGCCGCCGTCGCCACCGGTCGCTTGATGGACAGATCAATCACTCTCCGCCTCCCTCGTCACCGCCCGCGAACCGGCGGGCGTTCACAACCTCCCGATATGCCATCAACTGTCCGTCAACGGCGACCCGAGGGTCGCCTCCGAGAGCGATACCCTCGATTCGCGTCCCCCGGATCCGCCCGAGGTCACAGGCCGAACCGACTCGGCCGGTGAGACCAACAAGGAATACACCACGGGAACCACGATGAGGGTCAGGAATGTCGCCGAGATCAGACCTCCGATCACCGCTACTGCCAGCGGGGCCCTTAGGTCCGCACCGGCGCCCCAGCCGAGCGCCATCGGGAGGAGTCCGAACACGGTCGTGATCGTGGTCATGACGATGGGCCGCAGGCGGAGGCGCCCCGCCTCGAGGATAGCGTGCCTCTTCGCGGCTCCTTCGGCCCGCTTCTGGTTGATGAAGTCCACCTTGATGATGGCGTCGTTCACCACGATCCCGATGAGGATCACGAGGCCAATTCCGCTCATGGCGTTCAGGCCGTCCCGAGCCAGTGCCAGTGCGGCCACGGCTCCGATCGCCGCCAGCGGCACCGAGACCAGGACTACGATAGGCTGCACGAGAGATTCGAACTTCGCCGCCATGATCAGGAACACGAGGAACAGGGCAAGCCCGAATGCGAACAAGAGCGAGCGGAAGCTCTCCCGCATCTCCTCGTTTTCGCCTCCCACCCTCAGCGCCGTGAGTGCGGGAAGCTGGACGTCCGCTACTGCAGCCTCGATGGACTCCACGGCCGACGCGATGCCTCCACCGCGAACGTCGGCAAGGACCTGCACGGTGCGGTTCTGTTCGCTGCGCCGGATCTCGACCGGTCCGTAGCCCTCGCGAGCCGTAACGAGTTCGCGAATCGGAACGCCGTCGAGGGTCAGCATCATCACGTTAGCCAGCGCCTGTCGCTCGGCCGCCGGGAGACGGACCCGGATGTCGATTTTGTCCGAAAACTCGGTGTACGGCCGATCCGTCTCGGAACCCCTGAGGTATGCTTCGATGGCATCGGCCACCTGGGTGACAGAAAGCCCGTAGCGAGCCGCAGCGGCCCGGTTCACCTCGATTTCGAGCTCGGGCTGGGTGAGTTGAAGATCGATCCTGGCATCCGTGATCTGCGGCAGGTCCCGGATACGTAGCAGGACCTCGTCCGCCACCTTCACCAGGCTGTCGAGTTCCTGGCCCCTGACCTTGACGGCCACATCCGCGTCGCCGAGCCCAATCGCACGACCGAGGGAGGTCGCGCGACCCGTCTCGATCGATACGGCACGGGGGTCGATTCCGCTCGCGTCGACTACGGTGCGAAACTCGTCCACCACCTCCGTGGTCCGCCGTCGCCCCTCCGTCAGTCGGACGTCGAGGGCGGCATTGTTGAGACCGGTCAGTTCGCGCGTGGCGAGCTCCGCCTCCCGTGCCCGCCCTACACGGCTGAACACCGCCTCGACCCCATCCGCCTCCAGGAGCGCCGACTCCAACCGTCCGGCGGCCTCCGCCGTGACCTCGAGGGGGGTTCCAACGGGGAGATTCAGTTCGACACGGAACGCGCCCTCGTCGACCTCCGGCATCAGGCTGCGCGGCAGATACTGTCCGGCAGCGACAGCCAGGGCGAGGGCGCCGAAGGCGATGACAAGGACCTGTCCGCGGTGCACGAGAGCCCATTCGAGCGACCGTTCGTACTGGACCGTGAACGTGGCGAATGCTCGATCGAAGGCATCTAGCAGCGGTGTGCACATCACGGCCAACAGGCGACCGATGCCCTGGAAGAAGTCAGCGAACGTGATCCGCACGGAATCCACGATGAATCGGCCGAAGCGGGCGATCGCACGCCCGATCTTCCGCGCGATCCGCACCGGCAACCATCCCTCAATGTCGCCGGCCTCCTCCGTTGCTCTTTCACCTTTGCCATCTCCCTTCCGACCCACCCGCGCGGCCATGACCGGAAGCAACGTCAGTGCCACGAGAAGCGAAGCGAGGAGAGAGAAAGCGACGGCCAGGCTGAGATCCGTGAACAGCGCCCCGGCCACGCCCTTCACGTACAGGACCGGCCCGAACACGGCGATGGTGGTGAGGGTCGAAGCCGTGATGGCACCCGCCACTTCGTTTGCGCCCACCGAGGCGGATGTGGCGGCGTCGAGCCCCTCTTTCTCACGGTGTCGGAAGACGTTTTCCAGTACCACGATGGAATTGTCGACCAGCATTCCGACCCCCAGGGCCAGTCCGCCCAGCGACATTACGTTGAGGCTCACGTCAGCCAGGTAGCAAAGCGCGAACGCGGCCATGACGGAGATCGGGATCGCGAGTCCGATGGCCACCGGGTACCGAGGATCCCTGAGGAACAGGAACAGGACCAGGAAAGCCAAGACACCACCGAACAACAGCGCCTGGACCACGTTCGAGATGGCATCGGCGATGAACGTGGCCTGGCTGGAAGCGACTTCGATCCCGACCTCGGGGAACTCCTCCTGCAGCTGAGCGAGCACCTCGCCCACCTGGTCGGCGACCCGCACCGTGTTGGAGCCGGCCTCCTTGTAGACGAGGAGCCCGATGGCCGGCTCGCCGTTGTAGCGAGCCACCGTCTCGCGATCCGCCTCACCCTCGAAGATCCGCGCTACGTCCCGCAGGCGGACCACACCGCCCCCCGCTGGCCGGGCCACCACCACGTCGCCAAGCTCGTCGACACTCTGGAACTCGCCCAGTGTCCTCAGACTGTACCTGAACCGGCCTCGCTGGATGCTGCCTCCGGGAGCGCTGTAGTTGGCCCGGTCGAGCGCGCTCGTCACCTGCCCGATGGTGACGTCGTTCAGGGCCAGGCGCTGTGCGTCTACCTCGACCTGGATTTCTCGGATCGGGCCACCGGTGATCGCCGCCATGGCGACCCCGTCCAGCTGCTCGAGGCGACGCTTGAAGACGGCGTCCGACAGGTCCCTCAACTCCGCAAGGTCAGCACCCGTGATCGCCAGCGAGATGATCGGATCGTTGGTCGGATCCGACGTGAGAATCACAGGGCGTTCGGCGCTTTCCGGAAGGGCACCGACGAGGTTGTCCAGGCGCTCCCGGACGTGGAGCATCGCGAACTCCATGTCCGTTCCCCAGTGGAACTGCAGACGCACCAGCGACTGCCCCTCCCGGGATCTCGAGTCGACCGTGCGGACCGCCGGAACCCTGCTCACTACCGCTTCCACGGGCTCCGTGACGAATCGTTCCACTTCCGCGGGCCCGGCATCCGGGTACGTCGTCCACACGGACAGCGTGGGAAAGGACACGTCGGGCAGGAGGTCGATGGGCAAGCGAGCGAAAGAGACGACTCCGAGCACGCCCACCGCGAGGTAAAGCATGGTCGTGGCGACGGGACGCCGGATCGACAGATCGGACAGCGCCATCAGCTGACTCCCGCGCCCAGGTCCCCGCCCACCTTCTCCTCGAGACTCGCCCACCCGATCAGGTAGTCGTAACGCTCTTGGAACAGCGTCTGCTCGGTCAGCGTCAAACGGTCGATCGCCTGCTGCAGATTGAAGTACGGGATGCTGCCGAGACGGTACTGCTCACGGGCCAGGTCGAGACGTTCGCTGGCGAGTCGCACGTTGCGCTCGATGATCTCGAGTCGCTGGCTGCGCCGCTTCAGTTCCTTGACCAGGTCCCGGACGTCCTTCTCGAGTTGAAGCTGGTCCGCCGTGAGCTGAGCCGCCGCCTGCCGTCTCTGACGGTCCGCCTGCGCCGTCTGGCGCTTGCGCGAAAACCCGGAAAACACGCTCCACGACCCCTGGACCACGAAACCGTCGGAGGTGTTGGCCGGATCGAAATCCAGCAGGCTCTCGTCGCGCCCCAGTTCCTTGCTTCGGCCAAAGGTGTACCCGAGATCGATGCGTGGAAGATAGCTCGATTTGGCCGACCACAGATCGGCCGACGCCGCCCTCTGGTCCTGCTGAAGGGCCAGAAGGTTAGGGTTCCGCACGAGCGCCGCGGTCACCAGCGCGTCCGCGTCCAGGGGCTCCGCGTCCGGGACCCGATCCACGTCCACCAGCTCCATCGATCCAGCGTCCGTGTTTGTGACGGGAACGCCGAGAGTCACCTGCAACTGCCTCAGGGCCCGCGACAGGGCGTCCTCCGAGTCCAGCACCCTGAGTTCGGCGTCGCTGAGGTCGATCTCGGCGCCCAGGAGGTCGCTCCGCGAGGCGGCGGCGATCCTGTAGCGTTGCTCGGTGACCTGGAAGTCCTGCCTCCGGGCTTCGAGTTGCCGCTCTGACACGTCGAGGAGCTGTCTCTGTTTCAGGGCCTCGAAATAGGACCACTTCACATCGCGGATCACGATCCGCTCGGCTGCCGTCAGCCGGAAGTCGGCGGCGTTTTCCCGGGCGTCACCAGCCTGCACGTTGGCGATACGCTCCGGGCTGAGCAGCGAGAGCCCGAACGACAGAGACCCTGAACTGCTCTTTCGCGTCGCCGTGATCGGGTCCTCGAGCTCCTGGGACACGCCAGTCGGATCGACGAAAGTGACGGTGGTGAAATCGGTCTGCGAGAGTGAGCCCCTCAGATCAACCGTCGGCAGAAACGCGCCCCAATCCGCCCACCTCGACGATGTCGCCGCTGCGGCCGCGGCGGAGGACGATTCGATGTTGGGGTTCAGTGTGAGACCCGTTCGCAGGGCCTCCTCGAGCGTGGTCACCTGCTGAGCCCGGACTGGCTGCACGGCCAACACGCCGAAGGCAATCGCGGCGCACAGGGCCGCGAGAGCCCCGCGCCGGCTCACGGCGCGCCTCCCGCACCGCCTTCCGGCTCGGCCAATCTCACCATGGCATCGTGGGTCAACGTCGTGTGCCCGCCAACCAGTACGATCTCCCCTTCGGCCAGCTCGTCCGTATCCTCCGACGGCACGACTTCGATCGCCTCCTCGTTCTCGAGGCCCGTCGTCACGTAGCGCCATTTTGCGCGCCCCGTCGTCGCCCCCTCGGACTCGGGCTCGAACACGAACACCACCTCCCGACGGCTCCGTTCGACGATGGCTTCCTTGGGCACCGAGACGCGGTCCTCATACAGGCGGCCAGCGATGCGCACGTTGGCGTGCATCCCCGGAAGGATCCGGGCCCCGGGATTCCGGAGCCGCACGGTGGCACGTCCCACGTGACTGGCCGGATCCACGACGGGATTCACGGTCACCACGCCGGCCTGGAAGCTCTCACCCGGAAAAGCCGTGAAGGCCACTGTGGCGTCACGGCCCACCTCAAGAGCCGCGATCTCGCTCTCCAGCACCTGGACGTCCACGTCGACGCTCGACAGATCCACCACCATCGCGACTGAGTCATTCACGCCAAGCCGTGTGCCTACGTCCACCACCAGGTTGGCGACTCGGCCGGCGTATGGAGCCCGGATCACCGTCTTCTCCAGGTTGTACTGAGCCTGCTCCAAACGGGCCTCCGCTCCGGCCAGGCCGCTCCGAATCCGGGCCTGGGCCTGGCGCACATCCAGAACCTCGGGGTCCTCGATGGTCTCATCGCCGAGCGTCAGATCCTGGTACGAGGCCTCCGCCTGCTCGAGAGCGCCCTGGGCCTCCTTGCGACTGATCTCGTATTCGACCGGGTCGATGCGCGCGATCACGTCGCCCGCTGACACCCACGCCCCCTCGCGGACCGGGACTTCGACCACCGGACCACCCACCTGCGCGTGTAGGGGAGCCCTGCGTATGGCCTTGGCCTGCCCCTCGGCGTTGACCCACAGGACAAACGTCCCGCGCTCGACCGCAGCGCCTTCCACCGGTACGGCGACGCCGGTGGCGAATGCCGTGGCCGCCGCCGTGCTTTGCGCGGCGGCGCGAGCCGAGTCCACGGTCGCACTCTCGGAGTCCTCGGGAGCCTCTTCGCTGTTCTGCTTGAGGCGCAGATAGATACCGCCCAGGGCGGCGGCTGCGACTGCGAACACAAGGATCGTGACGAGGTAGCGCGACTTCATGGAAACGCGTCCCGGTTCAGAGTTCTGTGTTGTCTTACGGTATACACACTGGGGCGCCGATTCTTCTCGAACGGGTGTGCTTGCCTGACATCACTATGACAACACCCGATCCCCATTCGGCGCTGGATGGGGGCGCCCGCCGCTCGCTCCCTTAGACTCGATACGGATCGAAGAGGTTGCCCAATCACGACCTCCGAGTCGGCCCGGGCTCCTCACACGGGCAGGAAGAAGAAGGCCAACCCGAGCATGACGTACACCGCCAGGAGTTGGATCCCCTCCATCCAGTGCGATTCCCCATCGAGAGACACGAGGGCCATGACTCCGGTCGAGAGCACGACCGCCACCACTTCGAGCGACGTGAAATGGAGATCCATGGGCGCCGGCCCGATCGCATAGCTCAGGAACACGAGGAGCGGCGCGACGAACATCGCGATCTGAATGGATGAACCAACCGCGATGTTGACGGACAGGTCCATCTTGTTCTTGGCGGCCATGAGAACGGCCGTAGAGTGCTCGGCCGCATTACCAACCAGCGCCACCAGGATCACCCCGACAAACACCTGGTTCATGCCCAGGTCGTGCGCGGCTTCCTCCAGCGCGCCCACCATCATCTCGGACATCAGGCCGATGGCCCCTGCCGACAGAAGGAGCAGGCCGAGGGCTCGCCCTGCCCCGCCCCGTTGGTCGTGGTCGCCGTCCGCTGTGTCATGATCCATGCCGGCACCGGTACCCAGATACAGGTGCGAGTGGGTGCGGAAGCTGAAGATCAGCCCGAGTACGTACGTGGCCATGAGTACGATCGAAATGTCTAGACTCAGGCCACGTTCGAGTCCAACCTCACCGTCTCCCACCACCTGGTGGAAGATCGCGGGAAGCACGAGGCCGATTGCCGCCAGCAGGAGCATCGTGGCCCCCATGCTCGCGGCCGTCCGGTTGAACCGCTGGATAGGCGGAAACTTCAGACCTCCGACCAGGATGCTGAGCCCGAGGACGAGGAGGAGGTTACCGATGATCGACCCCGTGAGAGAGGCCTTCACGACGTCCATCAGCCCCGCGCGGAGAGCCATGATCGCGATGATCAGTTCCGCCGCGTTACCGAAGGTGGCGTTGAGAAATCCTCCCCACCCGGCGCCGAGGTGCTCGGCCAGCCGCTCGGTGGCCCGCCCCATGTAACCGGCCAGCGGCAGGATGGACACGGCGGCCGCGATAAACACGGGTGTACCGTGCAGGCCGAAGCCCCACACCATGACCAGGGTCGTCGGCACAGACAGCAGAAGCACCAGGAGAATGCGGTCCACGGACACTGCGCGGTGAGCGTCTGGGGTTGACTCGGTCACGCCACCTCCCTGCTACGGACCGATGACACAGCGCACAGCGCGCCGACACCTCGTCCATTGGAATCTGTCGTGAGGGCGCCTCCCAGAATATCCGGGAGGAAAGGCGTCGTCCGGATTCGAACCGGAGTAGGGGGCTTTGCAGGCCCCTGCCTAGCCACTCGGCCACGACGCCATGCCGGGACCTTCCTCTGGTTCCGGGGCGCAGAAACTAGCCGGTTCCACGACCCGTGGCCAGAGTCCAACTTCGCTTGTGCGGCCCCGTGGCGGGCGCCTATACTCCGATCTTCGCTCGCCGCCCCGGCGGCTCTGTTCACCGTACCGGAGATCGTCATGCCCCGGAGCGCGGCGCCGCTCGCACACCTCCGCCCGACCCCGCTGGCGTGCGCAGTGACCGTTCTGCTTGTCGTGCTGCCTTCG
>Ga0209567_10001772_pt1 | contig 10776 bp, 8 predicted proteins | sample COG_12_FD_184756 | JGI IMG/M metagenome (GOLD analysis project Ga0209567, IMG submission 184756) | Pelagic marine sediment microbial communities from the LTER site Helgoland, North Sea, for post-phytoplankton bloom and carbon turnover... | ecosystem: Environmental > Aquatic > Marine > Neritic...
CGTCGAGCGGTAGTGCAGGCCGTTCGATGCGTCGCAGCAACGCCGGGCTCGAGTGGGCGTGGAGGAAGGCGAAGGCGAGCACGCCCGTCGCCACGTAGCCGATTCGAAAATCGAGCAGGACGGCGTCTGGACTCGCCCGCTCGCCGGTGGCCCGGTCCTTGGCCAGGGTCCACAGCGAGCTCCAGACGGAGATGTCGATCGCCGAGGGCATCCATCCCATCAGGGCCAGCACGAACGCCAGCGGAACGGTTCCGGCGAGGGCGCTTCGCGGCCAGATGGCGAAGGACGAGAAATCCGCATGGGGCAGGGTGATGGCGGCGGCGGCGAGCGTCGAGATGGCGAGCAATGCCATCACCACTTTGATCGCCCGGTCCAGAAACGGGAATCGACCGGCGGCGAGCAGCGCCGCGCATCCGACGCAAAGAAACGCGGCAACCAGGGGGATCGACCAGCCCAGACCGAATACGAGCTTGACCAGGAAGGCCGTGAACAGCACTACCGCAAGCTGGACGATGAGCGCCGTGCTGAGCGTGATCGCGAGATAGAGCCACAGCGCCCAGCGGCCGATCTTCCGGTATCCCTCCACCAGGCTGAGCCCTGTGGCCGCAGCGTAGCGGGGCCCGTACTCGAAGAACGGATACTTGAGGACGAGGGCGAGGAGCACCACGCCGGCCAGGCCGAATCCGGCCATCGCTCCGGCGCGCGTCGATTGGACGAGGTGCGAGATGCCGATCGCGGCGGCCGCCCACATGAGACCCGGGCCGAACGCCTTGCGGAAGCTGGTCTTCGGGGATCCGGTCGCCATGCGGGAAGCTAACGCTACCCGGTAGAGGCCTCCAGGCCAGCCACCAGGCGATCCAGCGCCTCGAAGGCCTCGAGGATGTCGCCCGGACGCACCAGCACCGGCGGCGGGGTGCGGAACAGCCGGTTCCGATAAGCCGCCAGTGTGAGCAGCTGCTCCTGTTCCGCGGCGTTGAGGGTAACGCCGATCGCTTCCTGCGCCGTCACTCGGGATCGGCGGCAGGAAAAGCGGCGATCCTCCCAGCCGCGGTGCATTCCCGGGCTCACGCACGCGAGCTCGGGATCGCTCAGCAGGTCGATCACTTCGTTGAACTGAATCGCCTTCGGTACCTGGATTCCATCCCGATGCGGATCGACTTCCGGCCCCGGCATTTCGAGCTGGATCCCGATGGTGGCCGGAAACTGATCGCGGATCGGGTTCAGCCGATGGACGGTCAGGACCTCCGCCGCCCGCAGCCCGAGGTCGAGAGACTCGCACAGAGCGATCAGGTCGTCGGCCGCACGGCTCCGGGCCTCCCTGGCTCCGTCCCACAGGCGGCGCGCTTCCTCTTCCGGCCCGAGTTCGATGACGTCAGCGAGCGAGCTCATACCGTCTTACCTCTCTTCGTCCGTCAGGCCCGCACCGAGCGAGCTCTCGAATACCTGGTTCTCCGTCACCGGCACATGGCACTGGCGGCACCGGGTGCGCTCTGGATGGGTGGTGCGAGCTTCCTCCCGGACCCCCGGCCCATCGTGGCACGCCACGCAGTTCTCCCGCATCAGGATGCGGTGCGGGATGCGGGGAGGCGCCCCTGCCGTAGCCCGGTCCCCGGCCACGAGGTCCTGCGGCAGGCCCTCGTATTCCGAGCCCACGAACAGGCCGTCCGTGGTCACGAACACGTGGCACTGCCGACAACGCACGGTACCGCCGGCCTTCGACGTGTCGTCATGCGGTGACGCGGGCGCGAAACCGACGCCTGATACGGACTGGCCACGCTCGTCGTGGCAGCCCGAGCAGGCGGCGCCGAAGTTCTCGTGCGGAATCGTAGGTGGGGCGCCGTCGTATGCCCGACGCTCGGCGCGGACCACGGCCGTCGACTTCACGGCTCCTTCACGGTCCGGGACCGGGACCTTGCCGGTGTCCGAGCACCCGGTCGCCACCAGGGCGGCCAGCGCCGTGAGCGACGGGGCGACTCGTACGGTCAGCCAGGACGTGCGCATCGCTCCCCCTCTCAGGCTCGCTCGACGCGGACCGCGCATTTCTTGTAGTCCGGTTCCTTGGAGATGTTGTCCATCGCGTCGAGGGTGAGGACGTTCGGAAGCCTCGATTCGTCGAAGAACGGGATGAACACCGAGCCCCGCGGCGGCTTGCCACGGCCGTCCACCTGGGCCGGCAGTTCCAGCTCGCCGCGCCGACTGACCACGCGGACCATCTGCCCGGTGCCCACTCCGAGCCGCTGGGCATCGGCCCGGTTCATCTCGACGTAGCCTTCCGTCACCGCCTGGTGAAGCTGCTTGACGCGTCGGGTCATGGAGCCGGTGTGCCAGTGCTCGAGCACGCGTCCGGTGCACAGCCAGAACGGGTACTCCTCGTCCGGCATCTCCGCCGGCCGGTGCCAGGGGCGAATCCAGAACGCCGCCTTCTCTCCGTATCCCTTGGCCTTGTAGAAGTGGACGCCACGGTCCTTTTGTACGTACGGGTCGTGTCCAGCCGCGTATCGATATCGGGTCTCGACCCCGTCCACCACGGGCCACAGCATTCCGCGCGTCTGCTCCAGCTGCTCGTACGACGCGACGTCCTTCCCAAGCCCCAGGGTGAAGCTCCGGTACTCCTCGTACATCGGCTTGTGCCAGTCGTCCTCGGGCCACGGGAACAGGTGCTCCATCCCCATGCGCCTGGCGACTTCGATGATCTGCCACGCGTCCTCGGTGGCCTCGCCCGGCGGGTCCACGGCCTTGTGCCAGTGCTGCGTGCGGCGCTCGGTGTTCCCGAACACGCCCTCGCGCTCGACCCAGGCGGCGCAGGGCAGCACCAGGTCGGCCACCTCGGTGGTGGGCGTCGGGTAGATGTCGCTCACGATCAGGAAGCGCCCGTCGTCCGGCTCGCGCTGGATGCGGTTCAGGTTGGGGATGCTGACCCACGGATTCGTGGTCTGCGTCCACATCACCTTGATCTCGCCGCGCATGAAGGCGCGGAACATGTCCATCGTGTGAAGGCCGGGCTTCGGGTTGATCGTGCCTGACGGAACGCCCCAGATCTCCTCGGCCTTCGCCCGGTGCTCGGGGTTCATCACCACCATGTCCGCCGGTAGGCGATGCGCCAGGGTCCCGACCTCGCGCACGGTCCCGCACGCCGACGGTTGGCCGGTGAGGCTGAACGGGTTCGATCCGGGGCGGCTGATCTTGCCGGTGATCAGGTGAAGGTCGGTGATGAGGTTGTTCATCCAGGTGCCGCGGGTGTGCTGGTTCACGCCCATGCACCATGTGCTCACCGTGCCCCGCCCCGCGTCGCCGTACATCTCGGCCAGCGCTCGGATCTGCCCGACGGGTACACCCGTCACCTCACTGACGTGTTCCGGCGTGTAGTGCGCGAGAAACTCCTCGAGCTCGGCCAGCGAGGCGTCGCGCCCCTGGTCCTTGAACCGGTAATGCTCGGCCGGTCCAGCGGACGGATCGAGCCCCAGACCGTCCTCGCCCCAGGAGCCGAAGCCGATCTGATCGATGTCCTCGATGCCCCGCTTGAAGACCACGTTCTCGTCCAGGAAGGCCTGGCTGATCTTCCCGTCGCGCACCAGGAGGTGGAGGATGCCGTTGGCCAGGGCGAGATCGCTGCCCGGGATGAACTCCACGTACATGTCCGCGTAGTCCGTCGTCGGCGTGCGTCGGGTGCCGATATCGACGATCCGGACGCCCGGGTTCTCTCTCTTGTTCGCAAGAATGCGGGAGAACAGGACCGGGTGCATCTCGGCCATGTTGTTGCCCCAGAGGATGAAGTCGTCGCCGACCTCGAAGTCCTCGTAGCAACCCATGGGCTCGTCGCTCTGGAACTGCGTCATGAACCCGGTCACCGCGGAGGCCATGCACAGACGGGCGTTCGGCTCGACGTTGTTCGACTTCAGGCCGGCCCGGAACCACTTCGAGGCCGCGTATCCGTCGAACACCGTCCACTGGCCGGATCCGTAGATGGCCACGGACTCGGGGCCCGACTCGTCCAGAGCCTCCTGGTACTTCTCCGCGATGAGGTCGAGCGCCTCGTCCCACGAGATGCGCTTCCACCCGTCGCCGTCCCTGAGCATCGGGTACTTGAGCCGATCCTCGCCGTACAGCATGCCGGGCAGGTGATAGCCCTTCACGCACAGCAGGCCCCGGTTCACGGGGCTCTTCTCGTCGCCCCGAACGGTGACGACCTTGCCCTCCTGGACCCCCACCTCCACGCCGCACCCCGTCCCGCAGTACCGGCAGGGCGCCTTGCTCCAGGTGAGATCGGTCTCGTCGATTCCCTCGCCATTAGCGGCGAGACGGCTCGCCGCTTCCTGGTCCGCGCACGAGAAGGCGGCCAGGCCTGCGGTCGAGGCACCCACGGTCTTGAGGAAGTTTCTGCGTCTCATGACGATCGTCCTCTTCAGTTTCTCTCTGCAGATCCGTACCGGCGTTCCATCTCCTCACGAATACGGGCCGCCGCCTCTTCGGCGCCTTGCTCGAACCACACGTGCTCCGGTCGGGCGAGGACTTCATCCACTACCTGCTCCACGGCCGCGGCCTGCGTGCGCATTCCCGTTTCACGTGCGTGTTCGACGATCTCACGCGCCTGCGGGATCAGTTCCATGTAGAAGCGCTCGGCGACTTCGTACATGCCGTGCCAGTGGGTGTAGTCCGGAGCCATCATCGAGGCCCCGTGCCGGGCACGCCGGCCTTCGTGGTGCCACAGGTAGAACCACGTCCACTCGATCTCCTCGTCAAAGTTCGTCGGCGTGCGGAGGTCGTTCTGGACCAGGGCCGTCATGATCGCCAGGCCGGGCTTGGCGAACTTCTCGTTGTAGAGGATCACGAGATCGTCGTACTGCTCGTAGAACGAATTGACGTACCCGTCCGAATGGCAGTGCGAGCACACTTCCTTCATCCGGTCCCGCTTCTGGTTCGCCGAGTCGTGAATCAGGGAACGGCGTGTCTCGGGATCGGTCTCGGTCACGATCTCGTGGTTGATGTCCGTGTCCATCACCCGGCTGACCGGCGGACGGTTGGTCCACGAGATGCGCTCACCCGGATCGTGCGTGATGCGGCCACCGTTGCGGATGTTCCCGGACATGTGGCAGGTCGCGCAGGTCGGCGCCGAGGCGTAGTCCACGCCGAGGATCCACTCCTCGGAGTCCAGGTTCATGTCCTCCTTGAGGTCGCGGAAGGCGATCCCGTGTTTCGACTCCTCGTAGATCTCCTTCTGCGGATGGTCCGGACCCAGGTGGCACTTTCCGCAGTTCTCGGGCTGACGCGCCCGGCGGGGAGAGAAGTCGTGCCGGCTGTGGCAGGCCGCGCACGATCCACGCGACCCATCCAGGTTGAGGCGTCCGATGCCCGTGTTGGGCCAGGTGCCCGCATACATCAGGGGCTTCCCGTCTTCGTCCCGCGCGATGCGACCGACGGCATCCAGGTCTGTGGGACGCCCGTCGGCGTCGGGCGCCAGGTCGTCCACCGTGATCAGTCCGCCGTCCGCCGCCTCGATCGCCACCTTCGCCCCGTGGCACTGCTGGCAGCCCGAGTAGGCGCTCGCCAGGCCGTTCACCATGTCGACGGCCTTGCCCGGGGTCGGGGAGTGCGGACTGAAGTCGAGGCGCGAGCCCTCCACCGTCTCGGCGAGGAAATTATCGAGCGATGCCAGGATGTTTCCGGCCGCCGCGTGGTGGCTCTGGGCGAATTCGCCCTGCTCGTGGTCATGACAGCGCGCGCAATCGAGCGGCGTCACCACGGTCGCGATCTGCTCGCCATGGTGCAGGTAGCTGTCCGCTTCCTCGCGCTCGGCCGTGTGACACTCCACGCACCCCACGCCACTCTCGGCGTGCGTAGAGCCTTCCCAGTGAGCGACGATGCCCGGGTTCTCCTCGGCGTGGCACTCGACGCACTCGCGCGAAGAGGCGGGTACCGACACGTGTGGCGCCCGGATGCCCGCTTCCTCGGCCTTCCGCGCGGTCTCCATCCACTGGACGAGGACGAGCGAGAGCAGGAACAGGCCGCCGAGGGCGGCGATCACGATGCGTTTCGTCTCGAGAGTCATGTAGGATCCCCTGTACGTGCGATGCTGCTGGTTGCCGTTGGTCTCACAGTCTCTATCACTCTGCGACTCAGTGTTTCGCGATGGCTTCCCACAGGGTGAGGCCGACGATGACCAGGACCCCGAAGATCCCGATCCATACGCTGGCTTCCTTGAACTGCGTGTTCTTTCGAATCCAACTGTCGATGAAGGGCCACCCGAACATCACGAACACGACGAAGCCCATGCTCAGGATGGCGGCCGTGCCGCTGAACAGCTTCAGCCAGCGGAAGGCCACGTAGAAGAACCACTCCGGCTTGATCACCTCGGGCGTCTGAAGCGGGTTCGCCTCGGGTCCGAGCGAGGCCGGGAGAATGGTGGCGAGCGCGCTCAACACGACCATGAGCACGAGGCCGATCAGGATCTCGGTATAGAGATGGTCCGGGAAGAAGTTGAATGTCTTCTTTCCGCCCTCTTCTTCGTCCTTGAACTTGAACTCGGTCACGCCCTGCAGACGGATAATCGAGATGTGCACGACGAGCAGCATGATGATCGTGACCGGCAGGACCGCGGCGTGAAGCACGAAGAAGCGTGACAGGGTGGCCTGGTTGTAGGCGTCACCCGCCAGCATCATCCGCTTCATGAAGGTGCCGACGACCGGCAGCGAATCGGCGATGTTCGCGCCCACCGTGGCGCCCCAGAAGCTGAGCTGCTCGTACACCAGGCTGTACCCGGTGAACCCGGTCATCAGGGTAGCGAACAGCAGGCACATCCCGACGATCCAGTTGATCTCCCGTGGCTTGCGATAGGCGCCGGTGAAGAACACCCGGATCTGGTGCAGGATGACGGCCACGATCATCAGGGTGGCCGCCCACTTGTGCACGCTCCGGATGTACCAGCCGAACGACACTTCCCGCGTGATGTACTCGACGGACTCGTATGCCGTCGTGGGGGAGGCCTCGTAGTAGAACGCCAACAGGATGCCGGTGAAGATCTGGACGATGAACAGGTAGGCCGGGGTGCCGCCGAGCGCGAACCACCACCGCTTCAGGTGATACGGTACGGGCTCGTTCGTCAGCTCTCGGAACTGCTGGCCGGAGACCGGGAGGCGGTCACCCAGCCAGCTGCCGAGGCCCATCAGGCCTTCCTCTCGCCGTCACCGCACCCGAGACACGGGTCGTGGCCCGGTCCGGAGATCGGCTCCTCGTCTTCGATGATCCCCGCCTGGTGTGACGGCTCGCCGTCCGTTTCGGCGAACTGGGGTGGGGGCACCGCGATCTTGAGCAGGTCGCCCTCGACCTTCAGTTCGTATCGAGGCAGCGATTGTCCCGCCTCACCCGGGGGACCCGCCGTGGCGACGCCACTCGGGTCGAACACCCCGTTGTGACACGGACAGAAGAACCGGTCGTTCTGTGCCTCCCAGCGGACCTGACAACCCAGGTGGGGGCAGGTGCTGGAGAGCGCGATGAAGTCGTCCGAATCGCCCTCGCGTGCCATGCGCGTGATGTTGATCGTCTCGCCCGAAGGCCCTCTATAGCGGATTGTTTCACCGACGTCGATGCCGGCCACTTCGGAGACGAACTGCCACATCACCTCGCCAGTGCGCGACGGGTACAGATAGCGACCGGCGATGGCCGCGAACCCGCCGTATCCGCCGACAATGCCGGCGGTCATGGCGACGCGGCTGGCGTTCTTGATGAATCCCCGGCGGCCGGGGTCTTCGGCTGGGGATTGGGCGTCAGGCTTCGCTTCGTCCGGCATATTGGAGTTCCCTCGATGGAGGATTTTTCGAGTATGCAGTGCCGGCCCTAATCGTCACTTCGAGGTGAGTTTATGGTGCGAAAGTCCCACAGTCAACCGGCAGAAGAGGGGGGGGCAGAACGGTCCGTGCGGGCCCTCAGTCGAGCGGGGGATTTGCGGCATTCCAGCTGGCTACGAACGCGTTTGCGAGGTGCTCCACGTCAGAGCGCAGCGCTTCCTCTGCGCGTGACATCCCGGTTACCGTCAAGCGCTCGAGCGACCAGGTTCGAGCGGGGCCCAGCCACCGGTTCAGAGTCGACGCGGCGGGCTGGAAGAACGAGAGGGATGTATGCAGCACGATGTCGGGGCCGGCCTCGAGCGGAATCGCGGTGACGTCGAGCGTCAGGAAGGCGACCGCGAAGTCAGCGACCGGCACTCCATCCTGGCGTAGCCGGGTGTCGACGATCGATCCCAAGACGCCGGAGGCCACCCCGATCTCGGCCGCCGCCCCCTCGAGTTCGTTGACCACGATCTCCAGCTTGCCGATGCGCTTGAGGCTCGCGATCTCGACCTCGGACTGGGCCCGCGCCTCCCCCGCCGAGGAAACGAGTGTCGTCATGGCCAGCACGACGTGAAAGGCCAGCGCCCGCTGCATCATCGCCCCTCCGCTCCCGGTCCCGGAATGGGTCCGGGACGATCAACCGACATGCCTCATACCTGGAGATGATAACCCCCGGGGCCCGGGCCGGATCCCACCCCGACTGCTCCTGGCCGGCACCGGGGATGGAACAGAAGGCCGTCGTTCCGGGTTAGCGAGTTGTCACGTGGGCCAATGAGCCACGAATTCGATACTGGCCCGGGACCGCCCGGACACCCCTGGTTGGAGGTAGCAGATGAGGAAGCTGGTCATGGCAGCCGTCGCGATGCTGGTGATGTCGTTCGTCGCCGCACCGTCGGCCGTCGCGCAGGAGACGAAGGAAGTGAAGGACAAGAAGGAAACGAAGCAGATGAAGGAGAAGTCGCACTGGATGAAGGGCACGATGACGGCTCCCGGCGAGGAGGCCGTCGAGGTAGCCTACGCGGTCGAGATGGGAGACTACGGTCCGAAGGGGTGGATCGTGGCGGACGGTGAAGACGGCGAGAAGGTGAAGATCGAGATGAAGGACCTCTCGATGGACGGTGATTACGTCAACTACAAGTGGTCCCCACCCGACGAGGCCAGCCTCGTGATCACCTGCTCCCTGAAGAAGCAGGCGGACGGCGGCTTCGCCGGCGACTGCAATGACAACCAGGAGGAAGGTAGTACCGGCCAGATGACGATCGCGCCGATGGGTGACATGAACCCATGCGCCGCCGAGGGGATGGAAAAGAAGAAGATGAAGGAAATGAACCCGTGCTCGGGGTGACCTTCCGGTCCTGAAGTGGAGATTTGAAGCGCGAAGCGAGGGCGGCAGTCGAGCGAATTCGGCGGCCGCCCTCGGCGCATCCTGGACGGGCGCTCCGGCCCACCATTGGGACACATCGTCACCGCGTAACCGTCCGGGATCAGAAGACTTGTGATCCCAGATCCTCCGCAAATCCGCATAAGTACCTAGGTACTTGCGTACAACTACCGATAGGCCCCCGGAAGTCCGCTTCTGGCACTGATTGTGCTAAATCGCACAAGAGAGAATTGCGGCCCGATGGCGCACCCCCCAATTGCGTCGGGCTTCTTGTTCTGGGGAGAGCAACCTTAAGAGGGGGCATTTCAATGAAACTCAGACACGGGTTGGGGATCTTCGCCATCCTGTCGCTCGCGCTGGCCGGCTGCACGGGCGACACGGGCCCACAGGGACCCGAAGGGCCCGAAGGCCCCGAGGGACCCGAGGGACCTCCGGGCGAAAGCTTCAGCGAGTTCGCCTATCAGGGCGGATTCGGCGAGGCCTGTCTGCATTGCCATGGCACCAACGTGGACGAGGTCATGGTGACCAAGCACACGAACGCCTACCTGGATCTTGGCGATAGTCAGACGGACCTGTACTGCCTGCAGTGCCACACGACCGGGTTCAACTGCGACGTCAACTTCGGCGACGAAGAGCTCGATCCCGCCAACTGCTGGGAGCCGGATGACGGCTACAGCGGCTACATCGGCGACACGACCGAAGAGGGCATGGCACGGGCCATGAGCCTCGAAGGCGTGCAGTGCGAGTCCTGTCACGGCGCTATGGGCCCGAACTTCAACGCCCACCAGCCGGAGATGTCGTTCTCCACACAGACCGTTCTGCCCGATGGCCCCTCGGAGTCGCTGTGCTGGGATTGCCACGAAGGACAGATCGAAGAGTGGACGGAGTCGGGGCACGCCATGGCCGAAGGTGGCGATCCTGAGGCGTTGGGCGATCACTTCGGCCGCTCCTCGTGCGATTACTGCCACACGTCGGAGGGCTACATCCGTACGCAGGACCCGGCATTCGCCACCTATGATTTCGGCGGAGAGTACCACCAGATCGGGTGCCCGACGTGCCACGATCCGCACGTGGGTGAGATGGGGATGGGCAATGAAGCGCAGCTGCGGAATGTGGATCCCGTAGTAGTGTCCTATACCTACCCGGCGGATCCGGAAGAGGACGACGACCTTACGGCTTGGACGATCGAGGGTTATGGCGCCGGCCAGACGTGTGTACAGTGCCACAAGGCGCGCCGCGACAACGACAACGTCGCCGGCCAGATCGCCGACGGGTACGGCCACTTCGGGCCGCACGGGAGCCCGCAGGGCGACATGTTCATAGGGATCGGCTCGTACGAGATTCTGGGTTACACGTACAATAGGACGTCGGCACACCAGTCGGCCGTGACAAACGCCTGCGTCGAGTGCCATATGGTGCGCGAGGTCGAGCTGCACGGAGAGCTGCAGGACCACGCGTTCCACACGTTCGAGGTGAACACGGAGAACTGCCTCCCGTGCCACACGCTGCCGGAAGGCGACTTCGACTACAACGGTGTGCAGACCACGATCCAGGGCAAGCTCGACGCGATCG
>Ga0209567_10001773_pt1 | contig 10769 bp, 7 predicted proteins | sample COG_12_FD_184756 | JGI IMG/M metagenome (GOLD analysis project Ga0209567, IMG submission 184756) | Pelagic marine sediment microbial communities from the LTER site Helgoland, North Sea, for post-phytoplankton bloom and carbon turnover... | ecosystem: Environmental > Aquatic > Marine > Neritic...
TGACATGGCCGCGAACAGGGTAATTACCACCACCGCACAAAAAAAGACAGCGCCGTACTGGGCCTGGATGGATGCCAGGCCCCCCAATTTGACCAGGGCAACCAGGATGGTGACGACAAAAATATCGACCATCGACCAGCGACCGACGACCTCGGTAATTCGATAAAGCCGTGTGCGGTCTTTCTGGCGCCAGCTGGATTTTCTTTGTACGGATATTAACAGGAAGATCAGTATGATCAGTTTTAGAATCGGTACGAAGATACTGGCCACAAAGATGACCAGAGCGATTGGCCACATGCCCGTCTTAATGAAGTAAATGACCCCGCTCATGATGGTGTCCGATTGAGCCTGGCCTAATGAGACAACGACGGTGATGGGCAGCACGTTGGCTGGAATATAAAAGATGAAGGCCGCCACCACAAGAGCCCATGTGCGTCTGATGCTGTTGGGCTTGCGCCGGTGTAAACGGGTGCCGCAGCGGGGACAAGTCATGATCGTATCCGGACCGGCACTGCGGCAGAGCAGATGACAGCTATGACAGCTTATGAGTCCCTGATTGAGAGCTGTTTTTAAATCGTGATTCATCGACGGTTTTCCCATTTTTCCCAGATTAGATGCGAATCCAGGGAGGCACTCATGGCTGCCAGAACAAAGATAAGGGCTAAAAAGGAGAACAGGGCGACACCGGGTACGATTTTGGCCATTTTGGCAAGTTTGACAACAGACACCAGGATTCCCACCATAAAGACCTCCATCATGCTCCAGGGCTGCAATTTGTGCACGAATCGAAAAACCGCAGGCAAACCGATCGGAATTTTTTTTAATTTGAGGGGCAGCAGGATGTATAACATGGAGATCATCTGGGCCAACGGCACCAGCACAGTGGTAAGCAGTACGATGAGCGACAGCTCCGGCATTCCCTGGGCATAAAGCTCCTGAATTCCGGTCAGCAGGGTGGTCTGGCGCACCTGGGCCTCCAGTTTGAAGGCCAGAAAGGGAAAGGAATTCGCCAGTCCGAACAAAACCAGCCCGGCCAGGGTCAAAGACAAGGTCCGTTCAATGCTGTTGCGTTTCTTTTGATGCAGCACCGCGCCGCAGCGTGTGCACTGAACCGTACCTGGTTCTGACATACGTGGCAAGCGTTGGATCAAATCACAATCATGGCAGGCAATAAGGGTTTGCATGTTTCGCTTTGGTTTAGAGTAACTGATTAACGGCAGATATTTGTCTTTTTTTAAGGATTCTCAAGATTCGGTGCAACACAGATCCTGCAGGACGGATGGTGATCTGCTCGAAATCTTAAAAAAATAATATAAGATATGCTCAAGCAAGTCAAATAGATAGAATTTTCAGGTGATGAATAAAACAATTGTTGACATCTGTTCATTGTATACCGTATACAATCAACGATCCATTTGATTTATTGCCATAAGATCAGTATTCGTGCCGACTCCTCCTAAACCTAAAAGATTCCAATCTTAATGTTGAACGGAGATATTTTATGGAATTATTCAAAGACCTTACCATTTTATCCCTCGAGCAGGCCACTGTATTACCCTATCTGACTTTCCGGCTGGCCCAGGATGGCATGAATGTGATCCGGCTGGAGCATCCTGTTTACGGGGACCCTAACCGATTCATCGGCGACAATGTTTTATCCGAAGAACGGATGAATGCCTATTTCTTGTGTATTAATGCCGGAAAGAAAGACCTGACCTTGAATCTGGCCGAAGAAGAAGGCCAGAAAATATTTCACGCCCTGATTAAAGATTTAAATATAGATGTTTTTGCCACCAATCAGTTGCCAAAAAACTATAAAAAGCTGGGCATCGACTATGAAAGTCTTAAATCATTAAGGCCGGACATCATCTGGCTCGGTGTTACCGGCTTCGGCCCGGATAGCAATGAAGGGGCCTATGATCCCATATTGCAGGCCCGGTCGGGTTTAATGGAACTGACCGGAGAAGGCAGCGGAGACCCCCAGGTTTTGGGAATACCCCTGCCGGACATGGGCACCAGCGAGCACGCTTACGGCCTGTTGATGAAAGCGCTGTACAAACGCGAACGCACCGGTGAAGGCTCATGCATTAATTTGGCCATGTTCGAATCGTCGGTATCCTGGCTGACCGTTGCCATTACCCTGACGGACAGCTTTGGTAAAACCATCACGCGTCGGGGCAACACCCATGAGTTTTTCTGTCCGGTCTCGGTATATCAAACCAGTAATGGTTATGTTTATCTGGCAGTCGGAAACGACCGACAGTGGAAAGCTATGGTGTCCCAGGAGATGTTCAGCTTTCTGGACAAACCCGAATATGAAAAAAATGCCGGTCGCATAGGGGATGTGACTAACCTTAATGCCGCCATTAATGACATCACCAAAATCTATTCCTCGGAAGAATTGATCGATCTATTTACTTCGATTACGGTTCCTGTCAGCAAGATTCAAACCGTAACGGAGGTGATCGCTGATCCCCTGGTTGAAAAAAGGCTTCTATACGCCCAGGACCCCGTATCGGGGATGCGAATTACACTGGCGCCGCCGCCGAATATGACACCGTTTCTGGAAGCATCAAATCGACAGCTTTCGTTTCCCCCCCGTTTTGGTGAGAACAACGGGCAGATATACGGACAACAGCTTGGTTATTCCGAGGAAGAACTTGCCCGCTTCAAAGAAAAAGGAATCATCTAGAATGCGGAATTCGGAATGGGGAATGTGGAATTTAGGTTTCGGACTTGATACACTAAATTTTGAGTTGTCTTTCTGAGGAAAAGCAGATGAGAAAGAGAGCTGAATTAAAGGGTTTTGATCCCGGACCCCTGCAGGCACTTCAAGAGCGCAAGTCCCTTGGGCAGCATGTGTTCGACAACTTGAAACAGGCAATTATCAGGGGCAACATTGCACCGGGTGAATGGCTGGTGGAAAGTCATATCGCTCAAATGCTGGGAATCAGCCGTACGCCGGTCAGAGAAGCCATTCACAAACTGGAGCGTGAAAGACTCATTCAGCGCCAGCCGCGGGGGGGCTTTACGGTGCTGGGTTTTAATCGCGATGACATCGAAGAAACCTTCGGTATTCGAGGTATTCTTGAAGGTTATGCCGCCCGACTGGCCACGATCAAACACCACCCTCGTGAACTCAAGGTATTGGAAAAAAAAGCTGAAGAATTTCAAGAATGCTTGAGCAATAAACAAATGGATTCCCTGCCGGTGATCAATACGGAGTTTCACGAGTTGCTGTACGCCCTCAGCAAAAGTCCGCAATTGGTCCACATCATCAATGGCCTCAGAGACCAGATCTATCGATTTAGGGAGATCATCCTGAAGGATCAAAAACATGCCGGGACCAGCCATGAAGACCATATGCTGATGTTGAGATTTATGCGCAAACGGGATGCTGAGGGGGTGGAGAAACTGGTCCGGAAGCATATTCTGCGAGGACAGGAGGTCGTCCTGACCGGCTTTGGCAAAAAAAATAACAAATAATGATTAATTCCTGATTGAGCGCTTTGCGGTCAATCAGACTGGAAGTGAAGAGGCCCTATGACTGAAAAGAAAATCAAAATTCTGGTCGGCAAACCGGGATTAGATGGACATGACCGCGGTGCAAAGGTCATTGCGCTGGCCCTCAGAGATGCCGGTATGGAGGTTATTTATACCGGTCTTCATCAGACCATTGAGCAAATCGTCAGGACGGCGGTTCAGGAAGCGGTAGACGTGATCGGTCTTAGTATCATGTCCGGTGCCCATCTTCCAATCTGCAATAATTTACAGGAAATGATGGAGGCTGAAGGCATTCATGATATCCCCGTGGCCGTGGGCGGTGTTATTCCCAAACAAGATATTCCTAAATTAAATGAGATGGGGATTAAGGGAGTTTTTCCCGGCGGTACCACCTTTGTCGACATCATCGCCGGAATTCAAGATCTGGCCAGATAGCACATGGCTCACTGCTCATAGTAAAAGGTCAGATCCCTCAGGCTATCAGCTATCAACTGTGAACTATGAGCTGAATTTAGGGTTAGGATACTGACTTAATAAGTTATATTTATCTGATTTTAGAAAATATCTTATGGCAAGAGGTAAAATATGGGTGTTGCAAAATACATAAAAAATGAAAAAGACGCCATCGAAGAAGTGATTTATCAATCCGGCATTCGCGTAAAACCGGTATACACGCCCCAGGACCTCGATGAGGTTGGCTTTGAATATGAGAAAGATCTCGGTGACCCGGGACAGTATCCGTTCACCCGTAGTCTTCATCCCCAGGGTTATCGCAGCAGAGCCTGGACCACGCGCCAGTATACCGGTTTTGGTACGCCGCAGGAAACCAACAAACGCTTTAAAATGATGATTTCCCAAGGACAAACGGGCCTCAATGTTGCTTTCGATCTTCCGACCCAGATGGGATATGATTCGGATGATCCCAAAGTTGTGGGAGAAGTTGGTCGGGTTGGCATGGCAGTGGACTCCCTGCGTGATTTTGAAATTGCATTTGCCGACATTCCGCTGGACCGCATTGGTTCCGGGCTGACGATCAATGCTGTTGCCTCCATCATGTTGGCTATGTATCAGGCGCTAGCTGAAAAATTCGGTTACCCCAAAGAGAAAATCAGCGCTACCCCACAAAATGATATTCTCAAGGAAATGATCGGTCGCGGGGCATGGATTTATCCGGTGGAAGAAGCGGTTCGCCTGGTGGGGGACAGCATTGAATACGCGGTCAAAGAGCTTCCGCGTTGTAATCCTGTCAGCATTTGCGGTTACCACATACGTGAATCAGGTGCCACTCCGGCCCAGGAAATAGCCTGTGCCTTTGAAATCGCCAAGGCCTACATGGACAATGTGATCAAACGGGGTTTGCAGGCCGAGGATTTTGTCGGACGGTTTTCATTTAATTTTAATGTATTCGGCAATCTCTGGGAGCAAATTGCCAAATTCAGAGCCGCCCGTAAGCTCTGGGCTAAAATGCTTCGTGAGGAATATGGTGTCGGGGATAAGAAAAAATTATTTCTTAGAGGTCTTTTCGGCGGCGGCGGCAGCGGACTTACCAAAGATCAGCCTGAGAATAATATCATGCGGGGCGCCTTCTATGCTCTGGGAGCTGCACTGAGCGGGGCGCAGACGACCGCACTGTGCTCATTTGACGAAGCCTATACCATCCCCACCCCGCGAGCCGCTTTGCTGTCGTTGCGTACCCTTGAGATCCTCATGGATGAGGTTGGGTTGCGAGACACGGTGGATCCCCTGGCGGGATCTTACTTCATCGAGACGCTGACAAAAAAAATGGAGGAGAAAATTCTGGAGGAGATGACGCAGATTCAGGAAATCGGCGGAATGGTTCACGCCGTGGCCGCGGGCTTTATCCAGCGTAAAGTCGCCCGGCAGGCTTACGAATATGAAAAAGGGGTCCAGGACGGAGAATATATCAAGGTCGGTGTCAATAAATATGCCGATGAAGTTGAAGACCCAACCGATGTGGAACTTCATGAGTATAATGAAAAATGGGTTGACCAGCAGCTTTCCAACCTGAAAGAACTGCGTCGGACCCGTGATAATCGTGAAGTTAACCGAACATTAAGAGAATTGGAGAAAGGAACACGCGCCGGCAAAAATGTGATGCCGCTGCTGGTGGACTGCTGTCGGGCTTACGCCACTGTGGGAGAGATGGCCGGCATTTTCCGGGACCTTTTCGGTGAATGGGATGAACCGAGCTTATTTTGAAGTGGGAATGCGGAATGGGGAAGTCGGAATGGTTGAGCAGGAATCTGATGAATCGCTTTATTGGTTAGAATTATTAAGGGAATCAGGAATAGCAAAGGGAAAACTATTGGAAGAATTACTCGTGGAAGCTGATGAATTGGTTGCCATTTTTACAACAATCGGTAAAAAAACCAAATAAAAATTCCGACTTCCGCATTCTTTATGGGAGGGTCTTAGTGACAAACGGATCTTATAGATTGGGATGTGACATCGGCGGGACCTTTACTGATTTTGTTCTCGTCAATGACGACACCGGTGAATTCCAGGTAAACAAATGTTTGACCACCCCGGGGGACCCCTCGGATGCGGTTGAACAGGGCATCCGCGAGTTGCTGGCACGCGAGCCCGGATTTATGCCGAAAATTGATGAAATTATCCACGGGACTACGCTGGTGATCAACGCCATCATTGAACGCAAAGGAGCCAGGACCGGTCTGATTACCACTAAAGGCTTTCGGGATGTGCTTGAGCTGGGACGTGAGATACGCTACGATGCCTACGACATTTTTTCCGAATATCCACTGCCGCTGGTTCCACGATCGCTGCGGCTCGAAGTTTCAGAACGTATCACCAGCGATGGGCGTGTAATTAAAGCACTGGAAGCAGAAAACGTGCAAACGGTGCTTTCCGAGTTGCTTGAGTCGGGGATTGAGTCTCTGGCCGTGTGCCTGCTTAATTCCTATGAAAATCCGGTGCACGAGATTAAAATAAAAGAAATGGTCAACCGGCTGGCTCCGAACCTGTCCTTATCCACTTCCTTTGAAGTGTTGCCGCAGATTCGCGAATATGAACGAACCTGCACCACCGCGACCAACGCCTATGTCAAACCGATTACAGCCAGGTATTTGACCAAGCTCTCCTCCCGCCTGGAAACTCTTGGGTTTAAGGGAAAGCTGTTTATCATGTTGTCCAGCGGCGGGATTACGTCGGTTGAGACCGCCCGGCAATTTCCGGTCAGAATCATCGAATCCGGACCTACCGCGGCTGTTATCGCTTCCCAGCATTACGGCCGAATGTTTAAGATAAAAGACATATTCTGTTTTGATATGGGCGGAACGACAGCAAAATCCTGTTTGATCCAGAAAGGCCACGCCGGTCTGGTCTCCACCTTCGAGGTGGGACGGGTCCAGCGGTTTAAAAAAGGAAGCGGTTTGCCCATCCAGGTGCCGGTGGTGGATTTAATGGAAATCGGGGCCGGTGGCGGCAGCATTGCCAAAATGAACAAAATGGGTCTTTTGCAGGTGGGGCCCGAAAGTGCGGGGGCCGATCCGGGTCCCGCATGTTACGGACGTGGTGGGGAAAATCCCACAGTGACCGATGCCGATCTGCTGTTAGGCTATCTGGATCCCGACTATTTTTTGGGTGGGACCATGGCCCTCGACAAGGGGGCTGCGGAGCAAGCCATGGAAGCCAAAGTTGCCCGACCCCTTGGGACATCCGTTGTGGAAGCCGCTTTTGGAATCCATGATCTGATCAACGAAACCATGGCGGCCGCAGCCAAAACCCATATTGCCGAAAAAGGCGGCAATCCGAATATTGTCACTATATCCGCCTTTGGCGGTGCTGGACCGGTGCATGCTTATGGTCTCGCTAAAAAGATCGGTGCGCCGCGTATTCTCGTGCCTCCGCTGGCCGGTGTGGGATCTGCGCTCGGGTTTTTTACCGCACCGGTGGCCTTTGATCTTACCAGGAGTCACCGGGTCTCCCTGGATGATGCTGACTTGAAAGAAATTGAGGACTTGTTTAAGGAGCTTGAAAAAGACGGCGCTGCCATCCTCCAGCAGGCCGGCAAGGACGAGAAAATCATATTCGAACGGACGCTGATGATGCGCTTTGTGGGCCAGGGCGCGGAAACCGACCTTGCTGTTAAACAGAAACCTTTTGATCAATGGAAGAAAAGTGAGATTCGCGAGTTATTCGACGATACCTATAAAAAACTTTACGGGCGGACGTATCCGGAAACACCGGTTGAATTGGTAACTTTCAAGCTGCGGGCGAGCCTGCCATCAAAGGAATTTCGCATTCCCCCTGTTCGGCAGACTGAAGGACAACTGGTGGATTGCATAAAAGGGGAACGCAATGCCTTCTCACTGGTCCGGAAGGAATACATTCCGTTCACAGTCTACGATCGGTTTAAACTTTTTTCAGGTGCGGTGATGCAGGGTCCTGCCATTGTGGAGGAGCGCGAATCGACCATTATTGTTGGTGAGGATGCCACCGCCAGTGTTGATGAGTATGGGTTCATCTGGATTGGCATGAATGGGGAAGGCGGAATGGGGAAGGCGGAATTGGGAAAGTAGGGATTCAAGAGAGTAAGAATCTATCGGGAAACACTCTATCTGCAAATTTGACTCGCTTCTATAGTGACATTTGCTGGAGGAATATAATTTATGCCAAAATACGGAAGAACCAAAAACATTCCGCATTCCGCATTCCGCATTCCGAATTCAAAAAAGTTCGACCCAATCACCCTTGAAATCCTTTGGCGCAGGCTGATTTCGATCGTTGACGAGGCGGATGCATCCGTTGCCCGGACGGCGTTTTCAAGTCTGTTGCGCGATGCCCATGACTATACGTGTATGTTCACCGACAGCCGGGGGCAGGAACTTGTGCAGGGAACGTTTTGCACACCGGGTCAGGCAGGTGCCATGGCCCTGGGTGTTAAAAAACTGATCAACTCCATACCTATTGATGAATACCGATCGGGAGATGTTTTTATCGTTAACGATCCGTGGCTTCTGGCAGGGCATCTAAACGACGTCTGTGTGATGAGTCCAATATTCTATAAGGAACGACCGGTGGCCTTCACGGCCTGCGTTTTTCATCACTCCGATATCGGCGGTCGGGTTGCTTCTGATAATCGTGAAGTTTATGAAGAGGGCATTTTTATACCCCCGTTAAAGCTTTATGAGGCAGGCGTTCTTAACGAGAGCGTGTTAAATTTAATTCGCTGGAACGTAAGAACACCCGAGGAGGTGACCGGGGATATCCGTTCCCAGGTGGCAGCTAATCACGTATGTGCCCAGAAGGTTGTCGAGATGCTGGAAGACGAAGGGCTGGATACCCTGGATGATCTGGCGAATGAAATCATCGATCGTACTGAAAAAAGCATGCGGGAGGCTATCGATAGGATTCCGAACGGGGTCTATCCCTATGAAGGCATTATCGAGGGAGCCGGCAAAAGAGATGATATCAGGATCAAGCTGAAAGTGGAAGTAAAGGACAGCGATATTCGAATTGATTTTGACGGTACGTCATCCCAGGTAGATTGGGGCGGCAACGTGGTTTACAATTTTACCTATGCCTATGTTTTTATGGCCGTTAAAAGCGCCTTTGATCCCGATATCCCCATCAATGAAGGGGCTATTCGTCCGGTGAAAATGACGGCCCCCGAAGGGACGGTAGTCAATTGCAGATTCCCGGCAGCAGTGGCAGCCAGAATGCAAATCGGTCATTTCATGACCGAAATGGTATTCAAAGCATTGGCCGAAGCTACCCCTGATAATATCATCGCTGAAAGCGGCGGAACTCCGGCCCAAACTAATATCTTTTACGGTAAACGCTCAAGCGGTAAGCCCTGGCTTACCATGATCATTCGTGGGGGCGGCTTGGGCGCCGGCAGTCGCATGGACGGTCATCACTGTGCTATTTTCCCCGCCAATGGTGCCAATACCCCGGTGGAAATTTTTGAAAGCGATACCCCGCTGATCGTGGAAGAGCGTAGCCTGGTGTGCGACTCCGGCGGTGCGGGAAAAATGAGGGGCGGTCTGGGACGCAAAATGATCATCCGGGTGCCGGATGACGACAGCGCACCCCAGGGTCCCACTTCGATAGCGCTGCAGGCCGGGCGTTTTAAATATGCCCCCCAGGGACTTTTTGGCGCAGGGCCCGGCGTTATGGCCAAATTTCTGATTAATGAAAAAGACGGGGATCCCAGCGGATTAACCCTTTGTCAAACCGGCGACGTCATTCAATTTCTCAGTGCCGGCGGGGGAGGCTATGGAGACGCCCTCGAACGTGATCCCGAGGCGGTTCAACAGGATCTTATCAACGGTTATATAAGCATCGAAAAGGCCCGGGAAGATTATGGTGTGGCGGTTGATCCGGCAAGTTTAAAAGTAGATCTGGTGGAGACCGAAAGTTTGCGAGCATCTATGAAAAAGGCTAAAAAATAAAGCCATAGGATATAAGGTTTCAGGTGTCGGGTGTCAGGATCAGAGGTTCAAGCTGGGTTCAGTGTTCAAAGGTTAAAAAGTACCCGCAATTAGCTGTTTACAAACGGTAACCCGACTCGGCTGAGCTCGTCGCAGGCTGAACGGTGAACCCTGAACCTTTGAACCCTATTTTCTGAAAACTGAAACCCAAGTTTATGAACTCTAGTTGGAGTTAATTCATGGCGAAAACGTTTATGCCGTCTTTTAAAAACGCTGAAGAATTGCGGCAGCATCAGCTTAAAGGACTTCAATGGACAATAGCCCATGCCCATGAAGGGTCTTCTTTTTACCGCGACCGATTGGCCCAGACCGGTGTCCTTCCCGGGGATGTTCAGTCGCTGGATGACATCCGTGAACTTCCATTTACCACCGCAGATGATCTGCGGGAAGGGTATCCTTTCTCCCTGCTGGCAGTTCCTGAATCCGAGGTCGTCAGAATTCATGCTTCTTCCGGTACCACGGGCAAGCGGAAAATTTTGGCCTATACTCAAAAAGATATTGATGATTGGGCTCATTTCTTTGCCCGCTGCTATGAAATGGCCGAATTGACACCTGAAGACAGGGTGCAAATAGCAGTGGGATACGGAGTCTGGACGGCCGGGGTGGGTTTTCAAATGGGTTGTGAAAAGTTCGGCGCCATGGCCCTTCCGGTCGGTCCGGGGAACGTCGACATGCAGTGCCAGTTTCTGGTAGACTTGCAGACCACCGTGATGGCCTGTACGGCATCCATGGGCTTGTTGATGGCCGAGGAGGTCAACCGGCGAAACCTGAAAGATCAGATTGCTCTTAAGA
>Ga0209567_10001774_pt1 | contig 10767 bp, 10 predicted proteins | sample COG_12_FD_184756 | JGI IMG/M metagenome (GOLD analysis project Ga0209567, IMG submission 184756) | Pelagic marine sediment microbial communities from the LTER site Helgoland, North Sea, for post-phytoplankton bloom and carbon turnover... | ecosystem: Environmental > Aquatic > Marine > Neritic...
TCCGTTCCGTTGAGGATCCCGGCCTGGTTGACCACCTGGTCGCGCATCAGATCCCGCTCGAGGTCTGTCCTACCTCAAACTTGCGCACCGGCGTGGTTGCCGATTGGGAAACCCATCCGGCTCGGGCGCTGATCCGATCCGGCGCTTTGGTCACGATCAACACGGACGACCCCGCCATGTTCCACTGCTCGTTGGCGGGAGAATACGACCTGCTCGTATCGCGGTTCGGGCTTGATCTGGATGTGGTTCGCAGGATCGCGTCCGACGCAATTGATGCCTCATGGGCAAGCGAGGAAACTCGGCAACGGCTCCACCACGACCAGGACGGGTGGTGGTTGTCCGCCGCTGCCGGGGCCCCATGAGCGATCGACTTCAGCGAGACCGTTGCTAGCCTGCCGCGTGGGTAACCCCGAGGAGGAACATACCTATGCGTTTCAAGATCATTCTCGTCCTTGTGGCGCTCGCCCTCGTTGCCGCCGGCTGCGGGGACGACGACGACGCCACAACCACCACCGCGGCGGCGGCTGGTGATACCACAACCACGGCAGCTGCCGAAACTACAACCACGGCAGCCGCCGAGACCACGACCACGGCCGCGGCGGCGGCCTGCGCCGTCGAGAGCTTGGAGCTCATCACACCGGGGACGCTCACCGTGGCGACGGGCGAGCCGGCATTCCCGCCGTGGGTCGGCACCGGAGACGACGCGACCTTCGATGTTCCGGAATCAGGAACTGGGTTCGAGTCGGCCGTTGTCTACGAGATAGCCACGCGACTCGGCTTCGCTGAGGAGCAGGTGGTGTGGGTCCGGACCGGGTTCGACGAGGCCGTTGCTCCGGGGCCCAAGTCGTTCGATTTCAATATCCAGCAGTACTCGATCAACGACGAGCGTGACGAGGTCGTCGACTTCAGCGTTCCCTACTACGTCACCACGCAGGCACTCGTTACGTTCGAGGACTCGCCGTTTGCGAGCGCCCAGAGTTTGGCCGACCTGGCGGACGCCAAGCTTGGTGCCCAAATCGGGACGACCAGCCTCGACTTCATCGACAACGTGATCCAGCCGAACGAGAAGGCCGCGGTCTACGACACCAACGTCGACGCCAAGTCGGCAATGGATGCCGGCCAGTTGGACGGCATCGTCGTTGACCTGCCGACGGGCTTCTACATCACGGCAGTGGAGATCGAAGGCTCGATCATCGCCGCGGCGTTTGCTGCCGAGTCGCAGGATCCCGACCAGTACGGACTCCTCTTTGCCGAGGGCAACGCGCTCAAGGGCTGCATCGATTCGGTGCTCGAAGAGATGAAAGCCGACGGAACGCTTGCCGCTCTCGAAGAGCAGTGGCTGACGTCGGGCACCGGCATCTTCGTCATCACCGGCTGATCGGTAGCGAGCCGCTCTGACCGAACCACAACCGCCTTCGGCCGTAGGGCTGAGCCGGACCCCGGGGCCTGGACCCCCGGGGTCCCGGCGGACTTCGCTCCTCCAAGAGGAGGGTGCGCGCGGGGCTCTGATCGCGTTCGTCTCGACGATCGTGTTCTTTGGCCTTGCGCTGTACTTCATCCTGACTTCGGAGGCGTGGCCGGCGGTTCAGCAGCAGTTCTTCAACTGGGGCCACTTCAAGGCATCCTTCCCGGACGTCCTTTCCGGCTTCTGGCTGAACGTCCAGATGTTCATGGTCGCCGAAGTCCTCATCCTGGTCTTCGCCCTGATCATTGCGATGATCCGCTCACTGCGCGGCCCGGCCTTCTTCCCGCTGCGGGTGCTCGCCATCGCCTTCATCGACCTGATCCGCGGCATCCCGATCATCCTGCTGATCCTGCTGCTGGGGTTCGGCGTGCCGGCGCTGCAGCTGCCCGGGGTACCCACCAGTGCCCTGTTTTGGGGACTCACGGCGCTGGTGATCAGCTATAGCGCGTACACCGCGGAAGTATACCGCGCCGGGATCGAATCCGTTCATGAGAGCCAGCGCATGTCGGCTCGGTCGCTTGGGCTCACCCAGGTTCAGTCGCTGCGGTATGTGCTCGTTCCCCAAGCCATTCGCAACGTCATCCCGGCGTTGCTGAATGGCTTCGTCAGCCTGCAGAAGGATGTCGCCCTGGTGTTCGTGCTTGGGGTGCGCGAGGCCGTCCGCGAGGCGCAGATCTACAACGCTCGGACGTTCAACTACACCGCCTACATCGTGGCCGCCCTCTTGTTCCTCCTGGTGAGCGTCCCAGTGGCGAGGTTCACCGACTGGTACACCGAGCGTGATCGCAAACGCAAGCAAGCGATGAGTGCCTGATGACGATGAAGCTCGAACTTCGCGACGTCCACAAGGCTTTCGACGACAAGCAGGTGTTGCGCGGCATCGATCTCGAGGTCGAGACCCACGATGTGGTCTGCCTCATCGGATCATCCGGGTCCGGCAAGTCGACCTTGCTCAAGTGTGTGAACCTGCTCGTCCCCATCGACCAGGGCGCGATCGTCTTGGACGGGACGACCATCACCGCCGGCGGCGTCAACCCGAACACCGTGCGCGAGAAGATGGGAATCGTGTTCCAAGCTTTCAACCTGTTTCCTCATATGAAGGTCGTCGACAACATCACCCTTTCCCCCCGCAAGGTGCATGGAATCGGCAGGGCTGCAGCCGAAGCGAAGGCGCAAGAACTGCTCGAGCAGTTCGGCCTTGCGGACAAGATGCAGGACTATCCCGACCGGCTCTCGGGTGGCCAGCAGCAGCGGGTAGCGGTCATCCGTGCGCTGGCAACCGAACCGGACTTGATGCTCTTCGACGAGGTCACTTCGGCACTCGATCCCGAGCTCGTCGCCGAGGTGCTCAACGTCATCCGAGGTCTCAAGGACACCGGCATGACCATGCTGATCGCGACCCATGAGATGGGCTTCGCTCGGGATGTTGCCGACAGCGTGTGTTTTCTCGATGAGGGCGTGATCCTCGAGCAGGGGTCCCCGAAGGACATCTTCACCAATCCGCAGCAGCCGCGGACCCGGCAATTCCTCCAGCGGATTGTCGAAGCCGGTCGTCTCTGAACACACTCACCTGGCGCACTCACCTGGCGTTTTCTGGTCCTTGACGTCGGGTCATCGTACCGCCACGATCACGTCTTCCGCTTAGTGAGGGTTGTGTGGTGGCACGTAGTGAGACGCCGATCGGCGAGATGTGGGTAGATGAGCACGGGGTGCGATGGCATCGCATCACCAAACAAGAGCGGATCACGGCCGAAGATGCCGCTGAGGTTGAACGAATCGCTGCGGAACTCACCCACGGCGAGCCGGCTCCCGCGGTGGTGGACATTCGTAACGTGTCGTACGCCGGCCCCGAGGCCCGTGACACCTTTGGCGATCCCTTCGGGAGTCGTCTCGAACCCGCCACAGCGTTGATCGTGAGTTCGAGTGCCAGTGTGGCCATGGCGACGGCGTTCATCCGGATCACCAAGCCAAATCGACCCGTCCAAGTGTTCACCTCGGAGGCGAAGGCTCTCGCCTGGGCGATGACCTTTCTTCCGGCTCCTCCCGCCCCAGGGGCCATCTGACCCGGCGCAAGTCCACCGGTCCCTTCCCCTTCTTGTCGACCCGGCGGCCACCATTGGCCGCGATGTGCCACGAACCGGAATATCGCCTTGATATTTGGGCTTCGTGTGCCGATGTATTCCCTGAGGTGCGCTCCGAAGGGGATCGCGCCGTTCCGAGCTCTGATCAGAAAGGCCGTGCATGAGAAGCATCGCCGAAGGGAATCGAAGGGTCCGTTGGCTCCTGATGGTGTGGGTTGTCGTACTCATCGCCGCCAGCCTCGTTGGCATCAGTTCGATTCAAGGTGACCTCACCGCCGAGGCGCAGGCCGCTCTCGACGAGGCCGGGATCACGATCGCTGCCGTGGAGTTTGAGGGACGAAACGCGGTCCTCAGCGGCTCCACTAGTCAACAAGCCGGGGCCGAGGAAGTGGTAGCGGGCATCGCCGGTGTTCGCACGGTGCGATGGGTCGCCGTCGACCAGGCATCGACGGTTGCAGCAGGCTCGGAGTCGACGACTGGGCCAACGCCAACCAGTACGACGACGATAACGACCACCCTGGCGCCCACCACCACCCTTCCGCCGACAACCGCTCCAGACGGTGTGAGCTGGTTCAATGCCAATCTGAGCGCGGGCACGCTGACGATGGCCGGCGCCATCCCTGACCCGGAGGCTGCCGGGCGACTCGCCTTCGTCACCGACCTTGTCTACGCGCCGTACCTCGACAACCAAGTTGAGGTCGACGACACCGTTGCGGCCGCCTCCTGGGTACCCAACATTGCCACTGTCTCGGCAATGCTTGCCATCGTCGGTGAGTCGAGTCTCGAGGTCGCCGGCGAGAAGGCGATCGTTCGCGGCTACCCACCGACCAAAGAACGTGCGGCGCAGCTGGCCGGAGCGTTGCAGCAGGCACTCGGACCCGACGTCGAGTTGACCACGGACTTCACCATCACCGGCCTCGAGCCACCCGTAGTCGCAGCGGATGCCCCCGGTGACGGCAAGCTCTACCTGACGGGCACGATGCCCAGCCAGGAAGTGGCCGACATGATTGCGGGAATCGGCGTTCAAGTCTTCGGGGTCGAGAATGTCGTGAACGATCTCGAGGTAGCCGAGGGGATCGACACGACGTTCTCCCTCTTCCGTCTGCCCCTCACCTTTCCGCTCTTCCAGCCGGTGCCGCAGTGGAATATCACGATCGTTGATGACCTGATCACCGGCAACCTGAGGGGCGGGGCCACTTTCGCTTCGGGAAGCGCCAAGCTCAGCCCCGAGCTCGAGCAGATCCTTCCCATCGCGGCCGGGATCCTATCCCGGAATCCGACGCTGGTGATCACCGTCGAAGGCCACACCGACAGCCTCGGGAGCGACGCAACCAACATGGCATTGAGCGTCGCTCGTGCCGAAGCCGCAGCCAATTGGCTGATCGCAGCGGGCATTCAACCGGAACGCATTTTCGCCGTCGGCCGTGGGGAAGGTAGCCCCATCGCAGACAACAAGACTGCCGCAGGCAGAGCGAAGAACCGGAGGGTGGAATTCATCCTCGGGCCCCCACAGGAACAAGGAGGGAACTGATGAGCGGGATTCTGTTCGTACTCGCGGAGATTCTGATCTTCATGGTGGCCGCGACCGCCATCGGGTTCTTTCTCGGTAAGTGGTTGAGCACCCCGGGCCCCACCGATGTGGAGTTGGTCGAAGAGGTCGAACGGCTCGAGCGGGAGCTGGTCGAAGAGGTTGATCGGCTCGAGGAGAAGCTGGCCGAGTCCCAAGGGACGGCAGACGGTCTGCAGAGCCGGTTGAACCTCGCCACCGAAGCGATTCGTGAGCTCGAGGGAGAAAAGGCCACCTTGGTTGCCTCCCACGACAACCTCGAGGTGGCGTTGTTGGAGGCGGAGCAGCCCGCGGTGGTACTCGACGCCGGAGACCACAACATCGCGTCCGACGAGACCGTTGCCGCTCGAGAAGCCGAGCTTGTCGACCTCCGTGCCGAGATCGAGCGCTATCGCGCCGAACTGGACGCGCAGCCCGATCGGGCTCACGCGGTCGCCCAGCTGGAAGCGGCGTTGGTGTCGCGCGATCAGCGGATCGAGCGGCTCGAGGCCCAGATCACGGCCGGTGGTTCGGAACTGCCGGCGCCGGCGATCTCGGTGTCCGAGCCGTCGGCCGACTACGGGTTCAGCACGGGAGTGGGCGATATCGCCGACTCGCAGATCGACTTCGAAATCACGGGCCAGTAAGCCGAACGCGGGCCCGGGCGGGTCTCCCTCCTCCGCTCGGGCACCGCGCGCCCCACCATCCGCCTTCCGATCCGCGCCGCGTAGGATCTATTCCGATCGGCGGTTGCCCGCAGCCGCCATGCGGTCAATGGCACATCCGACCGTGACCAAAGGCCTCTGCGCTGCGCTCCCACGCTGAATGATCATGGGAGTTGAGTTCGGCGGCCACGATCGTGGCGACAAGGAGGTTCTATGGCTGAGCCCGCCATCCGGGTTGACGGAGTTCGGTACGCCTACGGCGACATTGTTGCAGTCGACGACGTGTCCTTTGATGTCGCCGTGGGTGAGATTCTTGGCTTTCTCGGACCCAATGGTGCGGGGAAGTCCACAACCCTCAAGATGATGACGGGTTTGCTCGATCCGCAAGCCGGATCGATGACGGTCCTGGGTCGCGACATGCCCGGGGACAAGGAGGAGATTCAGCAGCAAATGGGGGTGTGCTTCGAGGAGAAGAATCTCTATCTCGACATGTCCGGTCGAGAGAACCTGATCTTCTTCGGGCAACTGTTCGGTTTGAAGAACTTCGAGCCCGATGATCTGCTGCGCCGGGTCAACCTCTTCGATCGCCGCGATGATCGCGCCGCCGACTACTCGAAGGGCATGCGTCAGCGTCTGATGGTGGCCCGCAGCCTCATCAATGCTCCCACCGTGTTGTTCCTCGACGAACCGACCGACGGCCTCGACCCGGTGTCGTCACAGGCCATACGCCGCATCATCAGCGAAGAAGCCGACCGGGGCGCCGCAGTCGTCCTCACCACCCACGACATGCTCGAGGCGGACAAGCTGTCCGATCGGGTTGCCTTCATCAACGAGGGCAGGATCCTGGCTCTCGACAGCCCCGAGAGTCTCAAGCTCGCCCACGGCCAGCGCGGAGTGCGCGTACGGGCTCGCAAAGGTGACGCGGTAGAGGAAACCGTGATATCTCTCGACGCCGCCGATGCCGGCGATCAGATCCGGGCAGCCGTTGCCGATGAGGGGCTGATGACCATCCACACCGAGGAGGCCACGCTCGAGGACATCTTCATCGAGTACGCGGGGAGGGGCCTCGAATAATGGCTGCGGTCAACCGCATTGGGGCCATCGTCCGCAAAGACTTCAAGGCGTTCACTCGGGATCGTTTCTACTTCTTCATGACGATCTTGGGGCTTGTGTTCTACGTCGCCATCTACTGGTTTCTCCCCGACAGCGTGGATGAGACGATCGAGGTCGGGGTCCATGGATCGGTCTTCGCTGAAGCCCTCGGCGGCGTTACCGAAGCCGAGAGCCAGGGCATGCGGGTCGTCGTCTTTGACTCGCCTGAGGCCGTCGAGGCGGCCGTCGCCGGCGAGGGAGAAACGACCGTTGCAATGGGGTTCTCCTTCCCCGACAACTTTCTGGAGGCGGCTGCTGCGGGCGAGGTGACCACCGTCTCGGTGTACGTGACCGGCGATCTACCCCCACAGCTGCGTTCCACCATGACCGGCATGGTCCGTGAGATTGCATTTGCCGCGGCCGGGTCCGAGCTGCCGGTGACCTTGCTTGCCGAGGAAGAGATCATTCTGGGTGAGGATCGCGCCGGAAACCAGGTGTCGTTGCAGCAGAACATGGGGCCCTTGCTCATCTTCTTCATCCTCATGGTGGAGACCTTTGCCCTGGCCGGCTTGGTGGCCTCCGAAATCCAGAGTCGAACGGTTACTGCGGTACTGATCACCCCGGTGCGTATGTCCGAGTTTCTCACCGCCAAGTCGATCTTTGGAACCCTGCTCGCCTTTAGCCAGGCCGTGCTCCTTGCGATCCTGATCGGCATGCTGGGGACGAGCACCGTTGCCCTGCTGATCACACTTCTGCTCGGCTCTCTCCTTGTGACCGGACTCGGTTTGGTGGCCGGTTCCAGCGGCAAGGACTTCATGGGGATCCTGTTCTGGAGCATGCTGTTCATGGTCCCGTTGATGGTCCCGGCCATTGCCGCCTTGTTCCCTGGTACGGCGGCGGGTTGGGTGGCGATCCTTCCCAGCTTCGGGCTGATCGAGGCGATCGTCAGGACGACGGCCTACAACGAATCTTTGGTCGACATCCTGCCGTACTTGGCGATGCTGGGGGCGTGGTGCGTCGTGGCGTTTGGGGCCGGGTTGTTCGCCCTGCGTAGAAAGGTGGCAACGCTGTGAGGGCATCAAACGTGTGGAAGGTATTGCGCAAGGACCTCGCCCTCGGCCCGCGCTCACCGATCGTGCTGTGGGCGTTTGTCTTGCCGGTCGTGCTCACGCTGCTTATCCGCGGCGTGTTTGGTGGCTTGTTCGAAACTGAGCCTCGGCTCGGCATTGTCGACCAGGGCGAGTCACAAATCACGGCAGCAGCGCTCGAGATGGAGGGGTTGAAGGTCACGATCTACGACGAGGTCGACGCCCTGCTGGCGGACGTCGAGGACAACAACCTCGATGCTGGTCTCGTGCTACAAGACGGCTTCGACGCTGCGGTGCGCAGCGGTGATGCTCCCGAGCTCCAGCTCTACATTGGGGGCGAAAGCCTGGCGTCGGACCGAATCGTGATCCAAGTCACTGCTCTCGATCTGATTCGAGGGGTGTCCGACACGGACCCACCCGTTGCCGTCGAAGTCGTCACCATCGGTGAGGCCGGGCTCGATCTCAGTCTGCGCATGCTGCCGCTGGTGGTGATGTACGCCGTTGCGATAGCCGGAGCGTTTGTGCCGGCGATGAGTCTGGTCGGGGAGAAGGAGTCTGGCACGGTCAGCGCCGTCTTGGTGACCCCAACCACGGTGCACCAGTTCATGGCGGCCAAGGTGTTGCTGGGGGTGGTGCTCGCCACGATGACGGGAGTGATGGCGCTGCTGTTGAACAGCGCCCTCGGCAATGAGCCTGTCGCGGTGCTCTGCGGCATCGTGGTCGGCGCGGTGATGATGGCCGAGATCGGCGTCATGCTTGGCGCTTGGGCGCGCGACGCCAACACCATGTTCACCATTTTCAAGGGTGGAGCGATCCTGTTGTTCTATCCGGTGATCTTCTACATCTGGCCGAGCCTGCCGAGCTGGATCGCCCAGTTCAGCCCGACCTACTACTTCCTCCAACCGATATTCGATCTATCGGTGAGCGGGGCGACCTTCTCCGCGGTGTGGGTCGAACTCGCCATCGGCGTTGCGATTTGTGTGGCTCTGGTTCCCTTTGTCTATCGCATGGGAACGTGGCTGCAGCGCCGGCTCGGCACCGGCATGGTTAAGCCGACCGAATCCGCTGAACCTGAGCCCGAACTCGTCGGCGTGTGACGCTTCGGCTCTAGAACGGAACCCCGACGGCTTCGCACAGGAACCGCATGAAGAGGGTGGCCCGTTTGCAGTTGCTGGTGAAGTCGGCCATGAAGTGGTCGGAAGTGATGTCCTTCTGGGAGACCCGGGTCGAGGCGATGAAGTCTTTGCGTTTGAGGTCCTCGATGTAGGGGTGCTCCGGGTCGTAGCCCTTGGGAGGTCGCTTCAGTGAGTCGCCGCCGATGGTGAATACGTCGGTGAAGCGCTTGCCTCGTGTCGCCTTCTTCCAGGCGGCCGGGTCCTCGTCGATCTTCTCGCGGATGGCGTAGGCGACCTTGGTCTCGGGTCGCCAGATGCCAACGCCCATGAAGCACTCTCCCGGCTGGATATGGAGGTAGTAGCCGGGGGAGTGCACGTCCTTGGCCATGATGTGGCGGAACTGCATCCCGGTGTTGGTCTTGTAGGGCGTCTTGTCCTTGCTGAAACGGGTGTCTCGCTGGATGCGGAACAAAGAACCGCCGACGGTTCGAGAATCCGTGACGAAGTACTCCGAGATGCCCTTGAGCGGTCCAGTGAAGTCGTTGATGAACTCCAAGGCAGGCTCACGGACGTAGTTCTCGTACGCGTCCTGGTTCGCCTTGAACCACTCACGATCGTTGTTCTCGGCCAGATCCTTGAGGAAGCCGAATAACTTGGGGGTGAAATATCTTGTGCCCATGTCGACAACCTACCTCGCCGGTGTGACGAATGGGAGGGGCCTGTGGGGGACAGCGCCGAAGCTCGTGGTCAAGGCCGCACCGGGGCCCGCCGATACTCTCTGATGATCCCCGAAAGCTCGGCCGCTCCGAGCCAGCGCCCGGCGCTTGGGCTCCCCGGCGTGATGTGGCGCGTACGCGCTGTGGTGTACGGCGTCGTCTACCTGCTTGCCCTCGGCGCTGCGGGCTTGATCGGTGGAGGCCGCCTCGGCCTGACCCTCTTCATGCTCGGGGCCGGCCTGGCTCCGTTCCTCGTCGGCTTGGCTCGCCACGAATGGACGCTCGAGACTTCGGCCGGTGTCGACCTCATCGTCGGGTTTGTGTTGTGGTGGCAGCTCCCGGCCATGCCGGGCGCCGGCCTGGCAATGACCATGTGGGCGGTCGTCCTGATCGCCGTTGCCACCCGCCACTATGTCGAGGACCTGTTGTTGCGAGTTGCCATCGCGCTCGAGGTTGTGAAGCTGTTGATCGTGGTCTTCGGCCCCGACCGTCCGGTTGGGGCCGGGCTGAGCGAGATGTTTCGGGCTCCATTCGACGAGATCGTCTTCGCCCTCGCCCAGACCGGTCTCGTGCTCGGGGTCTACTTCGCCGCCCGCGCCCTGGTCCGATCTGAACGGCGGCGGCGCAGCGCCGCAGCCCACGATGAGCGACGCCTTATTGAGCTGGTTTCCGCCACGCCGGTGGCGATGGTGGTCGTGGTTTCCGGGTCGGTGGCCTTCGCTAATTCCGCCGCCGAGCGCATGCTGGGAGCGCCACAATCCGAACTCGTCGGCAGTGACTTCTTCACCTTGGTGCCCGACGCCGCGGTCCCGGGGGCCCGGGCTGCGATCCAGCAGGCCGTGGCCGCGGACCATCCGGTTGCCATTGTCGGCGAAAGGCTTGTGGCCGCGGATGGCTCCAGCCTGCGGATCGGGCTTCAAATCGCACCGATGACCTACGCCGGCCAGCCCGCCGTCCAGGTCGCACTTGTCGATCACTCCGTGGAACAATCCGATGCCA
>Ga0209567_10001775_pt1 | contig 10760 bp, 9 predicted proteins | sample COG_12_FD_184756 | JGI IMG/M metagenome (GOLD analysis project Ga0209567, IMG submission 184756) | Pelagic marine sediment microbial communities from the LTER site Helgoland, North Sea, for post-phytoplankton bloom and carbon turnover... | ecosystem: Environmental > Aquatic > Marine > Neritic...
TAGTGCCGGATCTTCTCCTGCCGGCTGGTGAACAGCATGAGAAAGCCGATGGCGATCATCCACAGGGCGGCTTCCTCCACCTTGAAGGCGACGATCTGTGCGGTGACGGTGGTGCCGACGTTGGCGCCCATAATGATGCCAATGGACTGTCCCATGCTCATCATGCCGGCGGACACGAAACCCACCACCAGCACGGTCGTGACCGAGGAGGACTGGACCACTGCAGTGACGAAGGCGCCGGTCAACGCACCGGTGAAGCGGTTGCGGGTCAGCTTCGCCAGCAACACCTTCATCTGGTCGCCGAGCGCCGACTTGAGCGAATCCGACATCTGCTCCATGCCGAACAGGAACAGGGCCAGGCCACCGAACAGCCCCATGGCCATGTGGGCCCAGTCGATGCCGTCGCTGGTGCCCTCGGCGGCCAGCACGGCGGTGCAGGCGAGGAACACGCCGGCAAACAGGGCCGGGACCAGGAGCGGGCGCAGCCGGTTGCCGCGGTTGATAGCGAGTCCACTGGTGATCATGGGATGGTCCTCCTGGGTATTCTTGTGATGACCGCTGTGCTTACCGATCGGGCGGTCATCATGATTTTTTAAAACGGGCAGGTTTGCCCGGGCAGATCAACCGGACTTTTCGTTTTCCAGGGCCTTCGCGGTGATCTCGTTATACAGCTGCAGCATCTTCTCCACGATGGTCTGCCAATCCGGATTGCGATCCACCAGGGAGCGGACTTTCTGCATGTCGTCGCTGACCTCTTCCAGGAAGGCGATATCAAAGTCGTTCAGCTTCTCGCCCCGATCCACCTTGTCCTTGAGTTCCAGTGCGATTGGCAGGCGCTGGCTCTCCAGCCGTTTGGCCAGCACTACGATGAGCCCCGTGTCTTGCGAGGTGTCTGTCATATATAACTCCCGTTACATCTACGAGTGGGTGGTTGAGACTGCCGCATAGATCATTTGCCGCCCAGGAAATTATTTCTCTATGCGAATTATTGGCTAAGAGTAGCTGAAAAAGCGATAGTTTGCTTATCAAGCTTTTACATATTATTTAGAACCATATAACCCTGGTCCCTGGTCACCCTTGTGCTTCCATATAACTAAGAACACAATCTGGACATCCTGCTATAAAATCACCTTGCGCTCGCACGTGTCTGGCATGCTGGCAATATTAAGCAACTAATCTAATTATAAACATGGTCAGCTAGGTGTTGCGAAAATAAATGATAGAAATGTTGAGCATACCTAACATACATAATAAACGCGGCAGTGCTCATCGCGCATCTGGAACTTACCCACGGTCAAACAACCGACGCCGCGCTATCCACTTCGCGACAGTTTTCGCTGCCGTGCTGCTGGTTTCCGGTTGCGCCATGGGGGGTCCGGATTTCCGGAAACCCGACGTGGCAGTCAACGAGGCATGGTCTGATACCGAAGATCAGGCAATCTCGACCGAACCGGCCGAGCACCGTGAGTGGTGGAAGAATTTCAACGATCCGGTGCTCGATTCTCTCATCCAGACGGCCTGTGAACAGAGCCTGACCCTGCAGGTTGCCGGGCTGCGGGTTTACGAGGCACGCGCCATCCTCGGGGTCGCCGCCGGTACCCTGTACCCGCAGGGGCAAAGCGTTGGTGCCTCGGCAAGCAGGATCGAGCTCAGTGAAAACGCCGAGCCGATTTCCAATTTACCCCCGGCTGTCGGCAGCCTGGTGGACACCAGTTTCAGCAACTACCGGCTGGGTCTCGACGCGGCCTGGGAACTGGATTTCTGGGGCCGTTTCCGGCGTGGTGTAGAGTCGGCCGACGCCAACCTCGCGGCCACCATTGCCACCTATGAGGATGTCCTTGTCACCACGGGACCGATGGCGCCAGGCGCGGCGTGCCAGCCGGCGCAGTCCGGATGGACTTCCTGAATAAACTAATGATAATCATCTCAATTCCTCCTCACGATATCACGCTGAGCCTGTCGGCCTGGTTCGGTGTGTTGTCGTTTAATAGAGACCTTCCGGGGTCGTATGAAAAAGCTAATGTATTCAGACGATGCTGTTTGAAGACGTAAAGACATACAACTTTGGCTTCCTGCTGGCAGGGTTGTTACTGTCTATGGTGCTGTTGCCGCTGATATCCGGCCTGGATCTTGAAACCACTGCCTTGCTGACGGAAACCGCTTTCCTGTTGACCTTGCTGGTCGGTGTGTGGAGCCTGATCGGCAGCGTTTTATGGTTCCGTATCGGTGTCGCACTGACGGTGCTGACCGGATTGATGACCATCGGCCACGCGTTCTGGCCCATTGAATGGCTAAGCCATGCCATAGCGCTGTTAACGCTGCTGTTTCTGTTAGTGTCATCGGCAATCGCCTTCAGGAGTGTATTTTCTACCGGCGTCGTGGATATCAATCGACTGTTCGGCGCTGCCTGTATTTACCTGATGCTTGCCCTGATCTGGGCACTGTTGTATATGCTGCTGGATTCGTATCAGAGTCAGTCACTGACTGTAGCGATCAGCGATCCGTTCTGGGAATACCTGTATTTCAGTATTGTGACCCTGACGACACTCGGATATGGTGATATCGCGCCAGTGACCCACGCTGCAAGGGTGCTGGCGGGCTTTGAAGCGATTGTTGGCCAGTTTTACCTCACGATCCTGGTGGCGGCGCTGGTAGGCATGCTTTCGCCCAGCGTAGTTCCGGTCAGGATTAGTGGTTCCGCCTGATCTTCTGCCCTGATTCAAACTTTATCAAGAGTGATATTCAATGGAAGAAATCAACGCCTTCACACGATTTCTGGAAACCCTCCGCGCCCAACCGGTGCTTACGCTGTTTCTGATTCTGGGGATTGGCTATCTGATCGGCAATATCCGCATCGGAAGCTTTTCCCTCGGGCCGGTGGCGGGGGTCCTGTTTGCGGGTCTGTTTCTGGGCCATTTTGACTTCCGAATGTCCGCCGGTGCACAGGCGGTCGGTTTCGCGCTATTTATTTTTTCTGTCGGGTATCAGGCGGGGCCGCGGTTCTTCGATGTGCTGAGAACCGATGGTCTGAAATATTTTTCGCTCGCCGTGGTGATTGCCGCAACGGGGTTTACCATTGCTGTCATCGCCGCAAAACTCCTGGAGTTGTCACCGGGAACATCCGCGGGCCTGTTATCGGGTGGCTTGACCAGTTCACCCACGCTTGCTGCTGCACAGGAAGCACTGCGTACCGGACAGGTGCAGCCACCCGAAGGGATAACCGCCGATGCCATGATCGGCAATGTCGCGACCGGCTACGCCATTACCTACATCTTTGGCCTGGCGGGGCTGATTGCGATCATCAAGTTATTGCCGCAGGTGCTGGGGATCGACCTGGAAAAGGAAGCGAAAGCGCTCGAAGTCAAGGCGGAATCCGCCGCGGCTCTGCCACCGACCAATGTTTCAGCGCGAATGTACCGGGTGAGCAACGAGGAAATAACAAAGATTCCCGGCGAACAATTGCGCGAGCAATACTGGGACAAAACCTCGGTGGTCAGGTTGAGACGGGGAGGTGAGTTTATCAAACCGGACCCGGAAGACTTTCTTCATCTGGGCGATGAACTGCATATTCTCGCGCCGGTCGAATTCTTCACGGAAATCGTAGCCCGATTCGGCGAGGAAATAACGCCCGATATCAGTACGGCACAGTTCACTGAAACGGCGCAGATTGTCGTTATCAACAAGAGCGCCGTCGGTAAAACGTTGCGGGAGCTCGATATTGCGAGGAAATTTGGCGTGCTGTTGACCGGCGTTTCGCGTATGCGCATGCAGATACCCCGTACGGCTGACGTCGAGCTGCGCAAGGGTGACATCCTCACCGTGGTAGGCCCGCACGACAACGTGGACCTGCTGGGTACTGAAGTCGGACACGTGGAACGGGAAATAGCCGAGACGGATATGGTCACTTTTGCCTTTGGCATCGCCTTCGGTGTTGTCATAGGCATGCTGGCCATCAGTGTCGGTCAGTTATCAATAGGGCTCGGCTCGGCAGGCGGCTTGCTCGCCTCCGGGCTTGCCATTGGTTACTTGCGCAGTATCCATCCCACCTTCGGGCGCATGCCGGATGCGGCACTCTGGATACTGATGGAGTTCGGGCTGTTGCTGTTTATGGCGGGCGTTGGTTTGCGTGCCGGTGGTGACATCATCGAAACCTTCCTTGCCGCGGGGCCGGTGCTGGTACTGGCCGGTATCGTTGTTACGATGACACCCATTTTCGTGGGCTACTTCTTTGGCAGAAAGGTGCTGAAAATCCATCCGGTATTGCTGTTTGGCGGGATCACGGGATCGATGACCAGCGGCGCATCGCTTAGCGTGGTCACCAAGGCTGCAAACAGTCCCATACCGTCACTGGGTTATACCGGTGCGTATGCTTTTGCCAATGTCCTGTTAACCGTTGCCGGCAGTATCATTCTGTTTTTCTAGGTCGCTTGGCGGGAAATGCGTAAATACAGCAAGACAGACTGCGCCAGGACCGGGAACGCAGCTCCCTACGGCGCCTACCGTCGAACTAGAACCTCCTGGGCACGATAGTGCGGCTCGCGAGCGTGACAGTGTCATCATAGGCGTTCTTCGTATCGCGTTTTGGCAGTTTGATTTTGTCATGTCGGATTTCTTTGTAGGGAATATTGTTAAGCAGGTGCGAGATGCAGTTCAGCCTTGCCTTTTTCTTGCTATCGGCCTCAACGATATGCCAGGGCGCATGCATTGAATCGGTAGCCGCCAGCATGTCGTCCCGGGCACGCGAATAATCGAACCAGCGACGCCTCGACTTCAGATCCATGGGGCTCAGTTTCCATATTTTTCTCTGGTCGGTGATCCGGGCCTGCATGCGCTCTTCCTGAACCTCTTCACTCACGTCAAACCAGTATTTGAAGAGACGAATGCCATCATCGAGAATCGCCTTTTCGAAAGTCGGACAGCCATTCAGGAAACGACGATACTGTTCCTCCGTACAAAAGTTCATTACCCGTTCGACACCGGCCCGGTTGTACCAGCTGCGATCGAACAACACGACTTCGCCTGCACCCGGAAAGTGTGTGACGTAGCGCTGCATGTACATCTGGGTCTTTTCGCGTTCGGTCGGGGTGGGCAGGGCGACAACCCGGAAGATGCGGGGGCTGACCCGTTCGGTGATGCGCTTGATAACTCCACCCTTACCAGCCGCATCGCGTCCCTCGAACACGACGATCACCCGCTCACCTTCGGCAACCACCCATTCCTGCAGCTTGACAAGCTCGACATGAAGCCGGTAAAGCTCCTTTTCATACGTTTTATTATCGAGCTTCTTCGGCTGCTCTACAGTCGATTTCTCTTTTTTAGCCTTACTCTTGTCTTTTTTACTCATGATCAATACCCGAGTGTCATATCACGTTAACGAAACCCATCTTCACCGTATTTCGATGGCGTGTTCTGTCTATGTTTATGGTTCTTTCCCGAATCTCCTCAATCCAGATCACCCAGTCGAATCAAGCGTAGATTCAAATCGAAACTACCGCCTTCCGAGGGATACGCCTTACCTACGATCTCGCCAGCGCTGTTGGCCGTGCCCTCCAGGCGAACATCGACGACCTCCCTGGGAGCGCCGAAGATGGTTCTCGATCTTCCGTGCTGCGTAAGCCTGCTGGACACCTTGATCGTGTCACCGTCCTCTTCGTAACGTCCGATGGAGTAGTGATCGGCACTCGCGCCAAGCATACGGCCGTTCTCCAGGAAGGCAGTCGATACGGTTTCCCAGCCATATGGGCCGAGCATCTCTACTTTCCAAGCACCATCAAAACTCATTTCTTTCTCCTCTTTATCTGGTCTCAGGTGTGCATGTAAAGGGCGGATTGGACTCTGCCAAGTATAGATCACGGTTAGCCAATTTTGTCAGGGCGCCGGCTATATAAGTCTGCCACTTAAGATGATCGCTTAGCTATGCCAGGCCAGGCTATCCGTTTTGCGACAGGGCGCGCAGGCACTGAATAAATGCGGTAGTCTTGACCAATTGCGGTAATTCGTCGGCATCACTGAGAGTTCGCAGCAGGTCGAGGTCCGTGCCCGCGGTCGGCGCCTTCGATACCCTCGAGGTGGGCGACTCCATCCACGCCCGCTTGACACGCGCCCTCGCAATCGCGGTCGAGGCTCGCTGAAATGACTGCCGCGTGTTATTTCAAAGCCCCGATTTGCCCGCCGACGGAGGTGATCGACCATGACCAATGAAATCTGTGACTCCGAATTTCCCTGGTGCCCGGCGGACGCGAGACAGGGCGACTTCTACAAGCTTCGAGTTGACGATCTGTCGCCGACGCAGTTCGCCACCGGCAAGGCAGAAGTCAAAGTGCGCGCCGCGCGCATGGCCAGGAAGCTCAAGAAGGATCCCCACAAGCTGCACGACTACCTGCGCGTGCGGCCGGTACCGATCGTGGTCAGAAACAAGCGCTTCTACCTGACCGACCATCACCACCTGGTGCGCGCCTTGTACGACATCGGGCACAAGCTGCATGGCAAGGATCTCGCCGTCTACGTGAAGGTGATGGCCAATGCCAGCACCCTGGAGGAGACCTACTTCTGGAAGTCGATGCACAAGCTCAACCTGGTGTACCTGTTCGACATGGCCGGTGGAGGCCCGCAGCAGCCGAAAACACTGCCGGTGCACGTCAAGGATCTCGGCTTCGATCCCTACCGGAGCCTTGCGTGGATCGTGCGCGAGCATCACGGCTACATGAAGAACGACGCGCCGTTCTCGGAGTTCAAGTGGGCGAACTTCTTCAGGACACGCATCCTGCTTGACCAGGACATACTGGCGGACAAGCACACCTTCGACGATTTTGCCTTCGAGGTCGACGAGCAGGGCAGGCTCGAGCTCAGCGACGACGGCAGGGAAGTGATCGAGGAAGCGCTGTTCCTGGCAACCACAGGGGAGGCCCGGGGACTGCCGGGTTTCACGGGTTCGACTTATTAGGAGAATACAATGTCATCTTCCAATAACAAATCCGAAGGTTTCCGCCTGCCGGTCATGCAGGGTTTGCTGCCGATAAAGGGTTCTCAGGTCCCGTTGGAGATCGTTGCCGGACTGACGCTGGCGGCGTTGGCGATTCCGGAAGTCATGGGCTACACCAAGATTGCCGGTACCCCGGTCATCACCGGGCTCTACACCATGCTCATCCCGATGCTGCTGTTTGCTTTTCTCGGCTCATCGCGACACCTGGTGGTCAGCGCCGACTCGGCCACGGCGGCCATTCTCGCCGCCGGTCTGGTGGGGCTTGCGAACACCGGTACCGACGAGTACCTGGCGCTCGCCGGCGTCCTCGCCGTCATGGCTGGCGTTTTCCTTATCCTGGCACGGATCATCGGCCTTGCATTCCTGGCCGACTTCCTGTCGCGCTCTGTGCTGGTCGGCTTTCTGACCGGCGTTGGCATACAGGTGGCGCTGGGACAGATCTCGGGCATGCTGGGGCTCAAGGGCGGCGGGCATGGCACCTTGCAGAAGATCTGGCTCGACATCCAGCAGATCGACCAGATCAACTACAAGGCCCTGGGGGTTGCGCTTGCAGTGCTCGTGGTCATCGTCGGCGCAAGGAAGATCTCGGGGCGTATCCCGGGGGCGTTGCTTGCCGTGGTCGGCGCCATTGCCGCGAGCTGGGCGCTCGACTTCGGCAGCTCCATGCATGTGCTCGGTTCCGTGCCCAGTGGCCTGCCGCATTTCGCCCTGCCCGAGGTCGACTGGAGCCTGGACCTCATCCGCCGGCTCGCGCCCATCGCATTCGCCATGTTCGTGGTCATCCTTGCCCAAGGCGCCGCAACCTCGCGTGCGTTCGCAGCAAAGTACAACGAGAGCTTCGATCAGAACGTTGACCTCAACGCGATGGGGCTGGCAAATATCGGCGCCGGTTTGACCGGGGCCTTCGTCGTTGCCGGCAGTCCGACCAAGACCCAGATGGTTGACAGCGCCGGTGGCCGCACTCAGCTGACGCACCTCACTGCGGTTGGCGTTGTCGTGCTGGTGTTGCTCTTTTTCACCGCGCCGCTGGCCTACATGCCCGAGTCGGTGCTGGCGGCGGTCGTGTTTCTGATCGGCCTCGACCTGATCAAGATCGAGGAGATGAAGAGCATCTTCCGGCAACGCCAATCAGAGTTCTGGGTGGCCGTGATGACGGCACTGATGGTTATATTCGTCGGGGTCGAGCAGGGTATTCTGTTCGCCATTGTTTTGTCTCTAATCGATCACACCAAGCGTGGTTATCGGCCGAAGAATGCCGTGCTGGAGCGTATTGACTCCGGGCAGTGGGTTTCACATCCGGTGTCCACCAAGACGCAGGCCATCCCCGGTTTGATGGTATATCGTTTTACGCACAGCATGTACTACGCAAACGCGCGACAGCTCTCGGAGGAGATGATGGCTCTTATGAACACCTCGCAACCGCCGTTGCGCTGGTTCTGTATAGATGCTGCGGCTGTGCCTGACGTTGACTATTCCGCAGCTGAGACGTTGAAGTCACTATTCACGCAGTTTGAAAAACGCGGGATTCGGCTGGTCGTTGCCCAGGTCCTGGAAGACCTCGATCCTGACGACCGTTACGATATGCAGAAACTTTTTGGCAAAGACGCTTTCTATAATACGCTCGAGGATGTTGTGGAGGCATACGAGCAGAACAGACAGTCTGAGACCAGCTGACAATGGCGGCCTCCGCATGATTCTAGAAATAACCGCGCATCACACGATTCTTTGAGGAGTTAGTGCATTGAGAACTGGCGCTAACCAGGCCTTGCAGCCGACGCTGCGAAAATGGTGACAGATTTATATCCTGGAGCATCTTGGGTTATGGGAGGACAAGACTCCCGCAGAAAACGCCCGGCCTGATCTGATCCGCGAAAAGAGCTGTGAACCGTTTGATGGCGGTCGGAGTCCCCTGCTGGTCGCTTATCTGGTCGAAGTACGAGGAACCCTCTGTCACGGTGCATTGAACCTGTAATTAAGATTGTAATTTCAGGGCGATGTATTGACACGCAGTTTTTCAGTGATATTTAAGTATTATAGTGCCGGGAATCTTGTTGAAAGGCCCTATTTTTGTTGACATGGTGTCCGATTCTCCATTAGTTTTTTAAAAATTGCGAAGAGCGGGGGGCGGTTTAAAAAAAACGCCCAGAATTTTGGCGCAAACGAAAAGCAAGTACTTATCACCCTGTTTTTGGTTTTTTGTGACAGCCCTTGAAAAGCAAAGCCCTATAAGTTGTCCAGGAGGTAGTATATGTCAATTGTAAGCAGTAAGAGGTCTCTACTTGCGGCGGTACTGGTTCTCGTGCTGCTCCCGTCCCTGGCGCTGAGCGAAGTCGGCCCGGCACTGACCGGCCTCAGCGGCAATGCCAACGATGCGATGGCGGCATTTTATTCCCCGGCGGGTATTACGCGCCTGGACAAACCCGAATTCGTTGTGCAGACGTCATTCGTCTATAAGGAGGGAAAGTTTGACGTTGACGAATCCACGGTGTCCGGGGGGGACAGCAAGAATGACTCCGAGATCCTGGTTATCCCGGGACTTTTCTATGTTCGTCCTTTGAACGACCGCTGGAGTCTCGGTCTCTCCATCAATGTGCCGTCCGGCATCGGCAACGACTACGGCAAAAGCTGGTCGGGACGTTACCACGTTTCTGAAACCACTCTTGCCTTTGTTGCGGGCACGGCCGTTGCCGCCTACCAGTTGACCGACAAGCTGTCGCTGGCTGCCGGACCCTATCTGATGTACGTGGACTCAAAGACAAAGGCACGTGTCAATAACCTGCTTCCGGGGGCCGGTGACGGCAGCGTCAAACTGGATGAGTCTGGTGCCGACCTCGGCTTCTCGCTCTCGATGATGTACCAGTTGACCGACTCGACCCGTTTCGGTGCGACCTACCGTTCTGAGCTCAAGCCCGAACTGGAAGGAACGCCTACATTTGACAATCTCGATCCCTTGCTTCGCGAGGCCCTGGCCGCGGCCGATCTGCTGGGCACCGAGGTTGATGTTGATTTCACCGTGCCGATGATAGGCCAGGCCGGCTTTTATACGGAGCTTTCCGATCGCTGGTCACTGACCGGCGATGTCATCTGGATCGACATGTCCGAATTCGGTGTCACCCATGTCAAAGTCGAGCAAGACAGTATTTCGGTGGATGGAACCTTTCAGGACATGTGGATTGTGACCTCCGGGTTTAAGTATCAGTATGAAAAAAACCGTGCGGTCTCTCTGGGAGGGATGTACGCATCGTCTCCTGTGAAAGACGGTAAGCGCATCTCTGCTCTGCCCTTCGACCGAATCATCGGCGGGGGTGTCGGTATGGACTTGCCTATTTTTAACTATCCCTGCCACATCAACCTAAACTATTTTGACCTGGGGGATGCTGACGTCTCCCAGAAGGGCGACCTGTTCACCGGGGACTACTCAGGGTCTTTCAACAAAAACTTTGCCGTGATGCTCGATTTTCAGATCAGGATATAATTGAGGTGTCGTTGCCCGCAGTGGCGCAGTGCGAATCACCTGGTCGCTGCGCTCGGGGCGAGGGTCAAGCGTTCTGCGGGGAAAACCACGGCAGGTAATTAAGGTCAAGGAGGTGAAACAATGCCACTTTGGTTACAGGCGGGATTGTGGGGTGGATTGGCAGGCGGCGCGCTGTTACTGGGAGCGGTGATCGGCTACTGGATACAGCTTCCCCGGAGGATCATCGCCGGCGTCATGGCGTTTGGCAGCGGTGTTTTGATTTCAGCTTTGAGCTTTGAGTTGACGCTAGAGGCTTACCATCAG
>Ga0209567_10001776_pt1 | contig 10759 bp, 10 predicted proteins | sample COG_12_FD_184756 | JGI IMG/M metagenome (GOLD analysis project Ga0209567, IMG submission 184756) | Pelagic marine sediment microbial communities from the LTER site Helgoland, North Sea, for post-phytoplankton bloom and carbon turnover... | ecosystem: Environmental > Aquatic > Marine > Neritic...
GCCGAGCTCAGCGCCGACCCGGAGCGGCTCGCCAGGACGCGCGCCGAGGTCAGTGCGCGCATCTCCGAGATGCCGGTCGAGGCGAAGGGGGTCCGTAGCGGAAACGCTACAATCAAGCGACTGGTCAGGCTGGCGGAGCGCATCCCGCCCGTGTCGGGCGTGGTCCAGCGAATGCGCGTGTTTCGGAGCGAGGACGACGAGTACGCCGATCTCGGGGGGTCGCCGGCTCGACCGCATAGACGCGCATAGTCCCGCTGCGGGCGTATGCCCTGGTTCAGCTCGGCACGCTCAGACTAGAACCGCGAGGCGGTGATTTCCACGTCGGCGTGTTCCCATGCGATTTCGAAGCGGCGCTGCACCTCATCGGCTTCCTTCCTCTTGCCTTGCGCGCGTAGACTTTCGGCCAGCCCAAACAACGACCAACCATTGTCGGGAAAGCGAGTGAGGTCTGCACGGTAGACTTTCTCTGCGGCGCGAGGGCGGCCTGCTTCGAGCAAAATCGCGCCGAGATTGTGTCGAACCGGGTAGAACCAATCCGGCGGCTCGCCGTAGATCAGCCCATCTTCGATCGCGATCGCTTTCCGCAATCGGGTGACAGCTTTCTTGATGTCTTTGCGCGCGGCCGCAATCTCTGCCTGAAGCACCAATGTCGCGATCTTTGCCAATGAGGAGGTCGGATTGAGCCCCCAAATTCGAATTTGTTCCAAGCGTGAATCGGCTGCAATCGTGCGCACTTGCCGTAGCTCCCGGGTCGCCTCCTCGAGCTTCCGTTCACGTGCGTAGGCGATTCCGCGGGCATAGTGCCAGACCGCGGTCGGATACAGCAGGTCGGCGTCCGGGGCCGGCTCGAGCAGGATCTCCTCCCACTTTCCGAAGCGCACGAGCGCGTAGTAGGGAATAGCCGAGAAATGTTGGAGCATTCCCATGTCGGGCTCACGGATCAACGAACGGTCGACGTGCTCGGCCGTATGCCGCGCGGCGGCGAGCGCATCCGCGCTACGTCCCTCCATGGTCGTAGTCGCCCAGAGAAAGTGATGGTTGTGCGGCACATAGGCAACGGGGTAGATGCCCTGGGCACGGCACTGGGTGACGTAGTCATTGTCTGCTTCGATCGCGAGCTCGTTGGCCAACGAACCGTCGTGATAGCGCCCCACGCGGATGTAGATGTGCGAGGGCATGTGCACCAAGTGACCGGCGCCCGGGACGACGCGCCTTAGATTGTCTGCCGGTTTAACGCCGCGCTCCGGCTGCTCCTGCTCCACCGCGTGAATGTAGAAATGATTCGCGCCCGGATGATCGGGGTCGCGCTCCAATACGAAGTCGAGTGTATCGAACACTTCCTGCGTGAGTGGTTTGGGTTTCGCGTCCTCCGTCCAGTAGGCCCAGGGCATGGTGTCCATCATGGCCTCGGCAAAGAGCGTCTGGACTTGGAGGTCGTCTGGGAAGCGGCTGGCTACCGAGCGCATCGCTTCGGCATAGGCTTGGTCGAGCGAAGACCGATCGGGCGGTGGCGTTGCCGCGTAGCGGTTCTGCAGCGCCTCGATCAGGGCGCGTTCCTTGTCATCCGCGTACTCCAGCCTTGCCACCGCCTCGCTCAGCGTCTCGAACGCTTGCACTTCTCGCTCCGGCGTCGGCACGGGGTCGTTGATGTTCGGGCCAAGCACGAGCGCGGCGCCCCAGAAGCAGATCGCGCAGTCATCATCGAGCCGCGCAGCCTCTCTGAACGAACGTTCAGCTTCCAAATGATTGAACCCGTACGCAAGCGTCAGGGCCTGATCAAAATAGCGCTGCGCAAGCTCTGAATCTGTCGAGATCGGCCAATGCAAATCCCCGAGGCCTTCGAGGAGCGGGGCCGTTCGAGGGGCGCCCGTCGCCCCGGTGGACGCGGTGGCGGCGTGCTCCGTCTTGGGCTGCGAGGCACAAGCGAATACGTGCGCTAGAGCACAACAGAGGATGGCGTGTCGGGGCTGTGCATGCATGGTGCCTCTCCTTTTTTTCGCTTATACACCTCCCGGAGGCACCCGAGGCAATCCCCCAACGGGGGAAACTGCTCCGCGGTTGAAGGTTTGTTCAGCGAGCAACGGAAGTCCGTTCAGTGCAATGAGGAGCCGCCTAACCTGGGCACGCGAAACGGGTAAACAATTACTTATGGACAGGGGTCCCAAATGGGTGTTCCCTCAACGGTCCGATGCGTGTTCCATCCCACGTGCTGCAGCAGCTGGTCCCGGACAAGCGGAGACGCCGAAACGAGAGCAAGACCACCGATCTTTGTGCCGAGCTGAACAGGGCGCTCAAGGCAGAACGATTCGACCATGCGATCGATATCTACGAGCTGATCGAGAAGCGCAAGCCGGATGAGCCCCGCTGGGCGCACCGAAAGGGCGACCTCTTGCGTCGAATGGGACGTCGCGCCGACGCCGTGATTGCCTACGAGCGCGCGGTGCACTTGTATTCCGAAAAGGGCTTCGACGCGCGCGCCTTCGCAACGGCACGATTGCTCTTGGCAATCGACCCGAGTAGACGAGAAGTGCTCGACTGGGCTGAATCGGAAGCCGCGCGCAGGTGCGAGCTGCAACGCCGCAACGCATTCCAGCTGAACTACTGACGGCGGCGCTCGTCGATTCGAGCTAGGTGGGATGAATGCGGCCCGCGGCAGGGTCTTCTCAAATCAATTGTCCGTGAAAAGGAGATGATCCATGTCCGATGTACCTTGCTTCATGATCGCCAATTTCGTCGTCCACGACGCCGAGACCTACAGGAAGTACGAAAAGGGATTCTTTCCGATTCTGAAGCGCCATGGCGGCGAGTTCTTCACGTTCGATGACCATAGCGACACGCTCGAAGGCTCGTCACCGCCTCCCGGCCGGATCGTGATCTTCAAGTTTCCGTCTGAGGAAAACGCGCGCGCATGGTGGGCCGACCCCGACTATCAGGCTCTGTCGGAGCACCGCCGCGCAGGCACCAATATGGAGTTTCTGACACTGGTGCATGGCTTGCCACTACGGGAGTAGCGAGTGGATGCGTTTGGCTAGTGCACGTTCGGGTCGTCGGGGGCCGCGTCGACGCCGTCTTCTTCCGAATACCCACATCGCTAGCGCTTGGACCTGGTACGCTTGCGCCGAGGACGGATCGGCAAGCATGCAGCCACACATCATCGAAGTCGCGGACGGTTTCTGGAACATCCGCGGATCATTCAAGATCGGTGGAATCATCGAGATCGGCACCCAGGCGTCCCTCATCCGGCGAAGCAACGGAAGGTTCGTGTTCCTCGATTCCTATGCGCTGAGCGGGGACGTTGAGCGTCAGGTTCTGGAGCTGACCAACGGCGGCAAGGACATCGAGGCGATCTTGAACGTACATCCATTTCACACGGTCTATGCGCGCAAGATGCAAGAGCGATTTCCGGATGCCCGGTTTTACGGCACTGCGCGCCATCTGTCTCGATTCCCCGAGCTGCGCTGGGAAGCGCAGCGAACAGAAGACCCCGAGCTGCACACGATGTTTGCCGACGACTTCGACTTCTCGGTGCCGCGTGGCGTCGACTTCATTTCGTCAAACGAGAACGTCCATTTCTCGTCGGTGCTCGTCCTGCACCGCGCGTCGAAGTCAATTCACGTCGACGACACCCTCATGTACATCCGGTTTCCGAAGGCAGCCCGGTTGCTTGGACGGACCGATTCGATGAGCTTTCATCCGACCCTTGGAAAGGCGCTGCAAAAGCGAGCCGGTGCCGCACTGGAGTTCCGGCAATGGGCCGAAGGGATCGCTGAACGCTGGCGCGACGCCAAGAACCTCTGTGCCGCACACACCGCGGCGCTGACGGCCGCAAAGAACCGTGGCGCCTCGATTCACGACCGCATTCTCGCGGCCCTGGACAAGGCGAACCGCACGCTAGAAGTACACGAGGGGAAGCACGGTTAACCCTCGCGACGCGCCCATGATATCTCTGATCGCGGAGCAGGGTGAGCTTAGGGCCGGGCTGTGATACACAGGGACCTTCGAGCTAGAGGGAAGGTCGGATGCGGGCAGCCATTCTCGACAAGTACGGGGCAATCGAAACCTTACGGATTGGTGAAATCGAGCCGCCCAACGTCACGGACCGTACGATCCTAGTTCGCGTGTGTGCGGCGTCGATCAATCCCGCAGACCTCAAGGTCATTCGTGGCAAAGGCGGAGGCGGGTTTCTTCACGCCAAGAATTTTCCAACGGCAATCGGATTCGACTTCAGTGGGGTCGTCGAGCAAGTCGGCGTGAACGCCCAGGGGCGCGCAGTTGGCGATGAGGTGTTTGGCCATCTCGCGTATTCGCCATCGACCAAGCAGGGGAGCTTTGCGGAGCTCGTCGCGGTAAAACCCGACACGGTGGGGATCAAGCCGCCTGCTGTTCGCCATGAAGACGCGGCGGCAGCCGCCACGGTTGGATGCACGGCGCTTCAGGGGCTTCGGGACAGGGGGCGTCTGAAGTCGGGCCAGCGCGTCTTCGTGAACGGCGCGTCCGGAGGCGTCGGAAGCTACGCGGTTCAGATCGCCGCGGCGCTCGGTGCAGAGGTTTCTGGTTCTGCAAGTGCCGCCAAGGCGAGCTTCGTGCACAGCCTCGGCGTCGAACGAGTCATCGACTACCGGGAGACTTCGCCGTCGTCTTTGAACGAAACCTTCGACGTCTTTCTCGACGCCGCTGCGACCTCATCGTTTGGCGAGGCAAAGGGGCTGCTCAACCGCGGCGGGGCCTACGTCACCCTCCTGCCGTCTGCCTCTGTCTTCGGAGCCATGGTTTTGAGCCTGTTCTCGAGCAAGCGCTGCGGTTTCGTCACCGTGCAATCACGCGAAGCCGACCTGGAGCAACTCGCCGCCTGGATCGTCTCCGGCGAGCTGAAAACTTCGGTGGAGGAGACCTTCCCCCTGTCGGACATCCACACCGCGCTCTCGGCGCTCGATTCGGGCCGCGTGCGTGGCAAGCTGGCGGTGCGCATCGACGAGTAGGACATGACCGAACCGTACGAGCTTTACTATTGGCCGATCCTTCCGGGTCGAGGAGAGTTCGTTCGACTGGTGCTCGAAGAGGCTGGGGCGCCCTACGTCGATGTGGCCCGCCTGCCCGAAGAAGAGGGTGGGGGGTTCAAGCCGCTCTTGGAGTTCGTGCAAGGTCTGCGACCTGGTCAACCTGCTTACGCGCCGCCGATTCTCGTGCACGGCGACTTGGTCCTCGCACAGTCTGCAGCCATCTGCGCGTATCTCGGCGAAAGGCATGGCTTGACGCCGGCCGATCCTGGCAAGCGAATGCAGGCCCTCCAGCTGCAGTTGACGATCGCCGACGTCAGCGACGAAGCGCACAACACCCATCATCCCATCAACGCGGGGCTTTACTACGAAGATCAGAAAGATGCGGCACGTGAAGCGTCAAAGAGCTTCCTGGAGCAGCGCCTGCCGCGTTTTCTTCCCTACTTCGAGCGGGTGCTCGAACGAAGCGGCGGGGAGTGGCTGATGGGCGATGCATTGACCTACCCGGACTTGTCGCTCTTTCAGCTCGTGGAGGGGCTTGCTTACGCGTTTCCCAAAGGCTTTGCCCAGGTCGCGGAGTCGACGCCTTTGTTGCTTGCCCATCGAAACCGCGTTGCGCAACGCCCGCGAATCGCTGCGTACCTCACATCCGACCGACGTCTTGCCTTCAACGAGCACGGCGTCTTTCGGCACTACCCGGAGCTCGACCTCAGCAACTGAACGGATATCGACGCTCGCATTTGGGAACGAATTGTTGCGGTCGACCTCATGGGGGTGGCGCACGGCTGCCGCTTGGCCTTCCCGCGTGCGGCATCCTGAATTTGGTTGCTTGATGAGCGTGCGGAGGGGCCACTACGCTTCCTGCATGGCGGCCTTGACCCGTTTGGGGGTCATGGGCATGCGCTTCAGGCGAGCTCCGGTCGCGTCGTGGATCGCGTTCGCGATGACCGCGCCCATGACGACGATGGCCGGTTCTCCGCCTCCCTGTGGCGCAATGTCATTGGCCTCGACGAGGAGCGTCTCGATCTTCGGTAGCCCGGAGAAACGCGGAATCTCGTAGCGGTGAAAATTCGTGTCGAGGATCTGCCCCCCACGGAAATGAATCTCCTCGGAGAGCGCGTAACCGAGCCCCATCGTGACGCAGCCTTCCATTTGGATCGTGGCGCCTTGAGGGTTGACCACGATCCCCATCTCCTGTGCGCTCAGCACACGCTTGACTTCGACCTCTCCGCTGCGTGCATTGACGGCGACCTCGGCGATGGCAGCCACGTAGGTTCCGGCATCGATGCCGCAGGCCACGCCAAGACCACGTTTGCTCGGCGTTACGGCAGGCGTCCAACCGAAGCGTTTGGCGGCAGCCTTCAATACGCGGATCATCCGCGGATCCTTGAGGTGCTTCAGGCGGAACTCGATTGGATCCGCGTTGGCAGCGGCGGCCATGGCGTTGATCTGTGATTCGCGGGCGAAGGTGTTTGTGTTGTTGGCGGGTGCGCGCCAGGCGCCGGTGGCAAAGGGATGCATTCCCGGACCGCCTCTCCAGCCTCGCGGTCGGACGGTCGTGCGATGATGCGGGATCTCGTAGAATTGCGCCGCACCCCGCTCTCCGGCGAAAAACACTTCGTAGTCCCAGAAAGTCATCCGGCCTGCGTTGTCGATGCCTGAGTGGACGTTGACGACCGCAGCGGGCCGGAAGGTGTCGTAGAAGAATTCTTCCTCGCGGGTGCGCATCACCTGCACCGGCCGGCCGACAGCCTTAGCAAGGCGTGCAGCCTCGACCGCCTGCATGTTGCTCGTCTTGCCGCCAAAACCGCCACCGACAAACGGGGTGATGACGCGCACTCTATCGAGCGGAAAATCGATCGCCCGCGCAACCTTGTCGCGTGCCCCGAACGGGTTCTGCGTGGACGCCCACACCGTGCACTTGCCGTCTTCGATTTGGGCAAGAGCCGCGTGCGTCTCCATCGGTGCGTGGGCGACGTAGCCGTCGAAGAATCTGGTTTCGATCGTGCGCGTAGCGCGCTTGCGTCCTTGCTCGAGATTGCCCGTCTTGGCTACGAGGTCGCCTTTGGGGGCGACACTCATGAGATGCTGGTGAATGTTTTCGTCGGTCGAGGTTGCCGGGGGCACGTCGAACTTCGCGTCGATCCGACCGAGGGCCTCTTCCGCCACGTCCGGGAGCTCATGGAGCACCGCGATGAAGTCTCCGTTCTCGACTAGCAGCGTACCGTCCACTTTGCGGGCGCCCGAGCTGTCGACCTTCTTCAACGTCGCTCCGTGTGCAGGGGGTCGAAGAATCTTCGCGTAGAGCATGCCCGGTAAGCGGATGTCAGCAGCGTACTTGGCCTTGCCGGTCACCTTCTCGAGCGAGTCGCGGCGCAGCTTCGGCTGCCCCATTACGCGAAACTCCGAAACGTCTTTGAGCTCAGGCTTCACGGTCAGGTGTCGCGCTATCGGTTTTCCCTTGGCGAGCTCGCCGTATGCGATGCGTTTACTCTCGTTCTGGCGGTCGAATATCACGCCATCTTTGGCCTGCAGGCGCGGGACTGGCACGCTAAGCGCTGCAGATGCGAGCTCCAGGAGTACGCCACGCGCCTCCGCAGCCGCCGCCCGTAGCAGCGGGCCAAACGCGCGCGTGGTCAACGAACCCCAAGTCCCCATGTCCCACGGGCAAAGATCGGTGTCGCCCATGACCATGTCCACCATCTCATACGGTACATCGATCTCGTCGGCCATCATCTGGGCGAGCGAGGTGATCGGCCCCTGTCCCATCTCGATCTTGCCGGTCAAACAGGTGACGCGCCCATCTTCTGAGATTCTCACGAACGCGTTGAAGTCGCTCGGCACACCGCGCGATTGTGCTTCGGCCCGCTCGAGCAACTCAAGCGATCCGCCAAACGTGACAAAGATTGCGATACCGCCGCCGAAGCGTTTCAGAAACTCGCGTCGTGACTGCTGAAAGTCCGAGGTTTGCACGTCGTTCGAGCTCATGTCGTCGATTTCCCGTTCCGCAGCTCAGCCGCGGCAGACTCGATCGCGTCGATGATGCGGGTATGTGCCCCACAGCGGCAGAGATTCCGATCCATGTCTTTGACGATGTCCTCGCGCGAGGGCTCGCGTTTCGAACGCAGCAAGCCGTAAGCGGTCAGAATCATGCCTGGCGTGCAGAACCCGCACTGAAGCGCGTCGTGTTCCACGAACGCCCTTTGAAGCGGGTGAAGCTTACCGCCTTTGGCCAGGCCCTCAATCGTGACCACCTCCTTGCCTCGAACACTGCGAACTTGCGCCATGCACGAGCGGACCGGGCGGTCGTCGACCAACACAACACAGGCCCCACAGGAGCCGCGTCCGCAACCGTACTTCGCGCCCGTCTGCCCGAGCTCCGTCCGAAGCACCCACAGCAGCTTACGGGTCTCGTCTGCCTTGAGGCGGACGCGCTCGCCGTTTAGCTTGAAGGAAATCGTGGCGGCCATGGTATCCTCCCGCCTCGTTGGCTTAGCCGAGGAGCCGGATGAGTGTAGCTCAGAAAGGGGACGGAGCGATGCGAATCATCGTCATTACGATTGGGGTGCTTGGGCTCATTGCGATGGGCTGCAGCAAGAAAGAGAAGATGGATGGCGCTGGCACCGATGAAGGCGTTGCGGCAAGCGACAGCTGGCTCGCCGTCGTCGACGCCAAGCGATATGACGAGAGTTGGGAGCAGGCGTGCACCTTCTTCAAGGGGGTGGTGCCCAAGGATCAGTGGGTTGGTCAAATCGCAGGCGTTCGAGGTCCGCTGGGTTCGGTGTTGAGCCGCGAAGTTGCCTCGGCCGAGTACACCACGAAACTTCCCGGCGCACCGGACGGCGAGTATGTGGTCATCCAGTATCAGACCAGCTTTCAGAACAAGGCGAATGCGGTCGAAACCGTGACCCCGATGCGTGACCCGGATGGTGTTTACCGCGTCTCCGGATACTACATTCGCTGACGACTGGGAAATGAGAGACAGGTCGAAATGCATGCCGTCACGTTTGAAATTACCATCCCAAGCTTCCTGATTGGCAAAGGCCTCGGGGGCGTCACCGAGTCCGCCATCTTCGGCGGCCTCAGCCGCGTTCGCTATAGGGATGTCGAGGAGCCACCGCTTCCAGGCGACGACTGGGTACGGCTCGAAGTGCTCGAGGCCGGCATCTGCGGCACGGACATCGGCACCCTGACGTTCAAATCGAGCCCAATCTTGGAGCCCTTTGGCTCGTTTCCGGCCGTCTTGGGTCACGAGGTGCTCGCGCGCGTCTCGGAGGTGGGCCCAGCCGTTCGCCGGGTCGAGCCTGGCCAGCGCGTTGCCGTCGACCCGGTGATCTCGTGTACGATGCGCGGCTTTCCAGGCGAAGCCCAATGCAAGTCCTGCGCGAGCGGTCAGCACTGCACCTGCGCACGCATGGGCGATGAGGGCCAGCTTCGCGTCTCGGGCAAGGCTCTTCAGCCGGGCACGATGGTCGGCTACCACAACAGCCTTCCCGGCGGCTGGAGCGAACGCATGATTGCGCACGAGAGCCAGCTCTTCGTCGTGGACGACGCGCTTTCGAATCGCACCGCAGCGCTCATCGAGCCGCTCTCGGTAGGCATGCACGCGGCCCTGAACGTTCGCCCATTCGGAGACGGACCAGCGCTCGTGATCGGAAGCGGGCCGATCGCACTGGGGGTCATCTGGTCGCTTCGCGCCGCTGGTTTTCGAGGCGAGCTCGTCGCGCAGGTCAAACGCCATCACGAGGCCGACATCGCAACGAGCCTAGGCGCAAGCTTAGTCGTCTCCCCGGGCGACGAAGCCAGGCAGGCACTGATCGAAACCGGCGCGCGCGGCTACAAGCCCATCGTCGGCGACGAGGTCTACGCCGGTGGCGGCTTCCCTCTCATCTTCGACTGCGTCGGCAGCGGCCAGTCCCTCGCCCAATGTCTGCGGTACGCGGCACCACGCGCGAAAATCGTCATGCTCGGCTGCGCCGCCGAAATCCCCAAGCTCGACCTGAGCTTCCTCTGGGCCCGCGAGCTCGAAGTCAAGGGATTCCTAACCTACGGCCTCGAGGACTGGCGTGGCGCACGGTCGCACACGTTTCAAATCACGCACGACATGCTCGTCGAGTCGGGCGCGCCCGTAGAGGCCATGGTGACGCATGTGTTTCCGCTCGGGGAGTATCATGACGCACTTTCCGCGGCCGCGAATCGTCGGCAGTCGGGATCGATCAAGGTGCTGTTGGAGCCAGCGGGGTAAGGGAGCGGGTACGTCCCGCTAGAGCTTCACTCGTCGAATCGCTCGGTGCCCGGCAACTCCAGAATCAAGTCTTTGCCGTATGCGGTCGATGGAGTTTGGAACCCCGGCTTGTGCTCGCCATTGCAAATCTTCTGCGCAATCGCCAACGACATCCGTCCTGTCAGTGTGTAGCCCTCTGGCGTGCGTAATCGAGACACCGCGGTTCGTCCGTCGGCTGTCCTCGCCTCGCCCCAGAGCTCGTTCACAGCCTTCTCACGCGCCTCGTCATCCGGCCCAGCCGGCCCGGCTTCAATCCGTTTCTTCATCATGTTTTGCACGGGGCGAGTGCCGAGCAGCGGAAGCAAGGGCCGCGTGAGCTTCAGAAACCGCGCCGGCCCTTGCGGAAACCGCATGTAGACCATGATGTTTGGAATCCCGGTGCTCTTGTAGGCCGTCACCACGTCGCCCCAGGGGATCGACATGCAGTGCGCCGGCTTCCCGTCGCCGAAGTCGATCATGCGTGTCTTCCATGCCGCCG
>Ga0209567_10001778_pt1 | contig 10732 bp, 9 predicted proteins | sample COG_12_FD_184756 | JGI IMG/M metagenome (GOLD analysis project Ga0209567, IMG submission 184756) | Pelagic marine sediment microbial communities from the LTER site Helgoland, North Sea, for post-phytoplankton bloom and carbon turnover... | ecosystem: Environmental > Aquatic > Marine > Neritic...
CCGTTGGTGTGGGCCACAGCGCCGCGATAGCTGACCATACAGGCGGGTTTGGTTTTGGCAAATTCCAGCGCCAGGGACTTGATCTTGGTCGCCGGCACCCCACTGATCTTTTCCGCCCACTCGGGTGTGTATTGCGCCAGGTGGGCTTTCAGGGTCGCTACCTTTTTTTCGGTGCTGTCATTGCGATTTGCGGTGGCCTTGATGAATTTAAAGAACTCTTTGTCATAGAGCCCGGCATTCATAATCTCGCGACACATGGCCAGTACAACCGCCCCGTCAGTACCCGGCTTTATCGGCACCCATTCGGTGGACGTGGCGGCCGTGTTGGACAGCCGCACATCAAAGGTCACGCATCTGACACCGCGATCCACCATGGCATCCACCAATCTTTGGGAGGTGGGGATGTGGTTGGTGTGGGCGTCTATGACACCGCTGCCGAAATTGAGCACAAACTTGGTGTTGTCAAAATCCCAGTTGTCGTAGTGCTTGCCCCAGGTCAGCTCCTGAGCGGTCCATTTGCCGCCCTCACAGATGGAGGTGTGGTTGCCGACGGTTTTGGTGCCGTAAGTTCCCAGAAAAGCGCTTTTAACGATTTTGCTGGACGAGGCTTTCATACGACCATAGTGAAACATGAATTTTTCGGGATGGCCCTCATCGCGCAGCTTCTTCAACCGGCCGGCGACTTCGGTCAGGGCTTCATCCCAGCTGATGCGTTTCCATTTGCCGCTACCGCGCTCGCCGGCTCGCTTCATCGGATAAAGGACCCGGTCCGGGTCGTAGAGCTGGTTGATACCGGCGGCACCCTTGGCACAGATTTTACCCCGGCCCCTGATGGAATCGGGATGGCCTTCGAGTTTAACCAGTCTGCCATCTTCAACATAACCCACCATGGCATCCCGCGTTACACAGCTCCAACAGGATGAGGGGATCATCTGCCGTTCCGCACCGGTTACAGGCGAAAAATCCTTGCCGCCTTTGGCAAAGTCCACCGTCCCGGCCAGGGCGCGTGAAGTTACGGTAGCTCCCGAAGCCAGGACCGCGGTGCTCGCGGCGGCAATTTTAAAAAGGTCCCTTCGAGTTATATCTCGTTTCATTTCAATTCCTCCTTTTTAAATAATCACATCTTGCCAGGCTTCGTTCTTTTCGAACTTCTTCTTGGCAATGGCCATTTTTGAAAGTGCTCCCTTGGGATCAATGTAGTACAGCATGGGAGCGGTGTTTTCGGCTGGTAGCAGGGTTGTTTTCTGGCGGTTTTGCTCCAGATTGAACTCCTTGACCAGTTTGGAAACCTGACTGTCGGGATCATTCAAGTCGCCGAAGATTCTGGCATTATTGGGACAGATGTTGACGCATGACGGCAGCACCCCGTTTTCGACCCGATGGGTACAGAAGTCGCATTTGACGATGCTGTTTTTGGTCTTGTCCTTGCCGGATAAAAGTGACTTGTCCCAGTTGCGTGCACCGTAAGGGCAGGCATCGATGCACTTGCCGCAACCGACGCACAGTTCGTTGTCAAAAAGGATCATGCCATCCGGGCGTTTGTAGGTTGCGCCGTAACGGTATCTGATTGTTTTACCGTCAGAGGGCGTAAACTTTTTACGGCCCTTGGGATACTCCGGGCAGATTTTGACACACGGCGGAACCTCATCTTCCTTGTTGCCCTCGCAATGGTTGCACAGCCGGGGCATAAAGAGTTTCTCGGCCTTAGGGTACGTGCCGACAACTTCATCGTAGACGGCTGCCCGGAAGGCTCCCAAAGGAACATTGAATTCAGCCTTGCAGGCCACCGTACACGAACGACAGCCCGTGCAGCGCCGCAAGTCGACGATAAAGCCCCAGCGCGGTGCTTTGCCGCTGGCGGCCAGGGCCGTCCTGGCAGGCACAACGCTGGCTGCACCGGTGAGCGCAATCGCGCCGGCTCCTTTGAGCACCTGGCGTCTGGTTAAAGATTTTTTGTCACTCATGTTTGCCTCCTTTGCTCAAATATTTTTTGTTTATGGTTATTTGTTCTCTTCGATTAAATCGAGAACATCCTCAAAACGGATCATGGCCGCATCCAGTAAATACAGAGCGTATTTTTTATTGTGGACCCCGTTACCGAACTGGACCATTTTAAGATTCTGCTGTCCTTCCTTGAGCAGGTTCCGCACTTCAGTCAGCTTGGGCTTGGCAAGCTTGGCTTCGGCGGCTTTCAATGCATCCAGGGCTTCTTTTTGTACCTCTAATGTTTCCTTGATCATATTTTCAAGATCGGTCTTCCAGTCCTTAAGCAGTGTTTGACGTCCCGGGTGGCAGCCGGCACAGGTTTTAGCCGAAGCCATCAAAACCCGCGTTCCTTTTTTGGTGACTTGCCGTTCCAGGTGACAGGCCAGACAGGTGGCCCGCGCTTTGAAATGAAAACCCGGTGTTCCGGGAACATCTTTGCGCTTCATGCCTTCGGCCAGTTGACGCTGAAGCTGGTGAGGCTGCGGGTGGCAGGCCAGGCAGCTGTCTGTTATGAAGCGCTCGCTCATGGGTTTCTGAACCTCGGTTTTTTTAGTGTCTGCTTTGGCCGCCACAGCCTGATCCGCAACAGACTTTTTATGCCTGATGACCTGATGACAGTCGAAGCAACGCGCATTTTTTACGGTGACATGCTTTGCGTGCATGAGCTTCTTGTTGCCCGCTTCTTTAAGGGCTTTGGTCTGGTCGTGACAGGCGAAGCAATTTCCTGTTTTGATGTCGCCGGCACCCACCACAAGAGCGGTTTTGAGCACACCTTTTTCGAAGTAAGCCTCATACTTGGACCGGCCGGAAGCCTGAATGACATCATAATGACAGGAGCCGCAGGAAACTTTGGCGTCCTTTAGGATCTGATGGGTGATGGGCTTTTCGCCCGAGGTTTGAATCGGTTTTTTGGGCAGCTCGTGGCACAGCTCGCAGCGGCCGCGCTCCTGGTTGAACTTGACGTTTTTGAAATGACAGAGGTGGCAGGACTGTTGACTGACCTCGAATTTTTTTGTTTCCGTTTCGTGCTGATGACAGGAGGCGCAGGTGACCATCTGGCCCTCTATCTGCTTCTTTTTATCCAGATGGGGCTCATGGACGAAAGTGACCTTTTCGGTGAATTTGATCTTTTTGGTTTTGAATTTATCGTCCGGTTTGCCGTGACAGGCAGCGGTCATGCAGCTGGCTTCGGTTACTCGCGGCCGTGTCATGATGGTTTCACCGCCCAGTTGAAGGTAGGAAAATCGCGCAGGTGGTTTTTTAGGAATGTGGCTGGGTTTTATCTCAACAGTTGTCATGGATCCAGACGGTTTCCCGGCCCCTTCCTTCGGAGGATAATGGCATTCCACGCAGCCAAATTTGTTGTGTTTGCCTTTTTTCCACAGATCATAGCCTTTCTGGACGATCCCCGGATAAGTCAAAACGTGGCAATACCCACAAAACAACTGCGGCTGCGGGACCTCAGGTGACGGGAGTTCGAACTTAGCCTGTAAATTTGATTCGGCTCCCAGGGCCGCGCTGAAAAATAGCAGGGTGATCAGGGCGGCAAAAATATGGATTCTGAAGTAGATTTTGAAATTAGGCTTCCGGTTGGATATTTGAGTCTGCTTCATTTTCCTCAATGCTCCTTAACCAGTAAAAAAGTTCATCCGGATCGATGGGCCGGTTGAGACAGGCATAAATGTGGTAGCAGATCGCGTCTTTTAGCTCCGGGTGAAACGGGTGATTGGATAAGCAAAAAAAATAAACCTCCGGGAATTTCAGGGTGAGATCCCTGACGGTTCGATTGTCTGCCGTAACGGTATCAATGTCCCAAAAAATGGCCTGGCATCCGGTGTCTTTGATGCTTTTTTCCAGGTCATCAGTCGAAAATAGCGGAAATGCTCTAAATTGACCCTTTTCCAACAGGCCACAGAGCTCTCGACATTGTTCTTTGTTTGCATCAAGTACCATGATTGATTTTTTCATTCGCTCGCGGGCTCCTTGAACGAATTCGGTAGGAAATAGTAAGAAAAATAAAAGCTCTCCGTACCACAACGTAGCAATGATTATGCCAGAACTGGCCCTGAACGTGTCAGGTGCTCAATAATGAGTCACCTATTCGGCAGGATTGAATTTAAGATATTGAAATTGATGCTATAAATAAGTTTTTAAAAAAGGTGAGAGTTGGAAATTTATTTTTAAACAGATGTCATTTGGGGGCGTGATTATCTTGAGTTTGTACGAATTGTAGACAGCAAAACCGAGCCTATGGCGAATTCTTATTTATATTAGAATGTTAGCTATGTACGGATTCCGGACATATTTTTCCGTCGCATGCACACATTCGGGGCTTCGATGGTGAATGGTTAACCGCCGCCGGCATTTCTTTTACCTTTAAACAGAGACGCAATCTAATTTTTATTTCCTTTGATAGTTAACCGGCTTCCGTTGCCTGAATAGATAAGCTCAGGTTTTTTTAAATACACTTTTGTATCCGGCGGAACGCTATCCGTTATCCAGGCATTTCCGCCGATTGTCGAGCGGGCGCCAATAACCGTCTTTCCGCCCAGGATGGTCGTATTTGCATAGACAATCACATCATCTTCGATGGTAGGATGCCGTTTTTTATCGCGAAAATGTTCGACGGTCGCTTTGGGCATTGAGAGCGCACCCAGTGTAACCCCCTGATAGAGTCGGACTCGATTTCCAATTTCAGTCGTTTCCCCGATCACCACGCCGGTGCCGTGATCAATAAAAAAACTGCTGCCGATTCTAGCACCGGGATGGATATCAATACCGGTGAAACTATGGGCGTACTCCGTCATGGCTCGCGGCAGGCGGGGTACCGGGAATTTGTATAACTCGTGTGCGATTCGCTGGACGGCAATGGCAAAAAGACCCGGGTAACTGGTGATTATCTCATCATAGCTTTTGGCCGCCGGGTCGCCCTCCATAGCGGCCCGTACATCGGTGGCCAAAATTTCTCTGAGTCCCGGCAATGCCTGTATAAACGCAAGCGCCTTTGAGCGGCCCGATTCTTCACATGCGGGACAGGGTTGATCGTAACGCAGGCAATCGTGCTGGGTAGCTAAAATAATCTGATCTGAAAGTTTATTACAGAGTGATTTTATATCTTCTTTCAGGCAATATTCCAGGTTGGAAGGTGCCAGTACATTTTGGGTAAAATAACCCGGAAACAGGATGCGTCGGGCCTTATGAATAATTTGGGAGACGGCTTTTCTGTTAGGAATTGGACTTGAATCCAGGTGTTGGAAACATTTTTCGGTGTTACATGACGATAAAAGCCGTTTCATCACCAATGGAAATATCTCAGACAAATTCAGATGTTTATCTGAAAGTTTATTGTTGTTCATGGCTTCTAACCTTTAGAATTAACTTTGCGACTTTGCCTGCCCTGTCGGTCCGGAAGATCCGACCGGGGTGACTTTGCTTGAGGCAGATCAATTATGTCAAAAAAAAGCCCCTTCCTCTCGGAAAAGGCCCTGGGGAGGTGATGTTGCAATTAGAATATAGAGTTAAAAACCTCACAGGTTCGACATATCTTCATCTTTTCTTTCCAGTCTTTCTGAACCTTTCCTTCACAAACAGTCCCATTAATAAACCAGCAAAGATCGCCGGATGAAAATTCCCAGGCCGGACAATTAAGTTTTTGCTCTCGTGAACATTTTTTTACAATCCAGCATGAATTTGTGGCTTTGCTTTTCTTCGCAACCCTGGATAATAGAAAATAAATCTGACGCTCGACATGGACCGGAATGGTTCGCCAGCCCTGCTCGTAGCTGTGAATCGCTTTTAAAGATGTGCCGAGCAGTTCGGACATTTGTTTTTGGGTTTTATTGAGGCGCTGGCGGTATTTTTTAAATTCGGTCTTATTCATAAATCACCTAATGAATCGTGGGTTTATTAATCTGATATTTTTTGATTTTTTCATAAAGCGTGCTGCGGCTGATCCCCAGCTGTAAGGCGGCCTTTTTCTTGTTCCAGTCACACTCCGCCAGAACTTCCAGCAGCAATTTCTTTTCATTTTCAGAGATCGTTCCCGGGGTTTCTGAAAAAACGGGTGGAGCGGCATCGCGAATGGCAGAGGGTAGGTCCGAAATTTCAACGTTGCTGCGTTTCGCCAAAACGGCCGTGTGCTCGATGCTGTTTTCCAGTTCGCGAACATTTCCCGGCCAGGGGTAATCCAATAGCAGCCGCATGGCCTCCGAGCTGAAATCTTGAATCTTTTTATTCTGCTCGACGGCAAAACGGCGTAAAAAATGGCGCGCCAGCAGCGGAATATCGTTACGGCGATTTTTCAATGGGGGCAGGTGGATCGGAATGACATTGAGACGATAAAAAAGGTCCTCCCTGAAACTGCCGTTTGTGACTTCCTTTAGCAGGTCCTTATTGGTGGCGGCCAGAATTCTGACATTGACATTTAGCGTTTCTTCGCCGCCGATACGCTCAAATTTCTGGCTTTGCAGAACCCGCAACAATTTAATCTGCGCCGAAGGGGTGATCTCTCCGATTTCGTCTAAAAATACCGTGCCGCTGTCAGCCTGTTCAAAACGGCCGGATTTTTGTCGGATAGCGCCGGTAAATGCCCCTTTTTCATGACCGAAGAGTTCACTTTCCAGCAATGTCGCCGGATAGGCCGAGCAATTAATGACGACAAACGCTTTATCATTGCGCGGGCTCAGTTGATGAATGGCCCGGGCGACCAGCTCCTTGCCGGTTCCGCTCTCTCCCTGGATGAGAACCGTGGCATCGGTGGGGGCGATATCTTCAATCAGTCGATAGATGTTTTGCATCTGGGGATCTTTGCCGATGATGCCGCTGAATTCGGCGGTATGTTCAATCCGGGTCCGCAGCTCGCGAATTTCTTCTTCGTGGATGACCGAACGCCGGATCGCGCCTGCCGTCTGGTTTAATATCAGATCAATTATATCCAGTTCTTTGATGACACAGGCACAGTTACCGGGGCAGGCAATCAACATGGCGCCCTGAAGTTGATCCTCATGGAAAAGCGGGAAGCTTACCAACTGTTTTGCTGATTGAAAAGGTTCCGGCAGGAAAAAGGCGAGGGCTGGATCGGCTGCCAGAAACTCCATTTTCCTAATTCTGGACAAAAGTTCGGCTGCTTTTTGAAAGGCGACTTTGTCCAGGGTTGAAGAGGCATTTTCAGATTGAATAAAGATATTTTCACGGTTGCTGCTAAAAATCAGGAGAAACATATCTTTGCAGGTCACGATGTCCTGCAGTTCTTTGATCAGATAGCGGCACACATCCCGCAAGTTTGTCAGCGCCCCGATTTCCTGGGCGATTGTAAAAGAGGTACGTGTTTGGCGGTGGGCGCGGTCCAGTTCCGTGGTTTTTTCATTGAGCCGCTGGGTGTAGTCTTTGATTCCGTCGACCATGTGGTTGAAAGCAGCGGTCAATTTGCCGACCTCGTCCTGACTTTGCAATTCAACCTTAACATCCAGATTGCCTTCATCGATTTTTTCAGCCGCTTTGGCCAGGACGGCCAGCGGGCCGGTGATGCGTTTGATGAACAAAAGACTGCCACCCAGGGCCAGCAGGAGAATGGCAAGGGTAAGTCCGCTCATCTGGAGCCACAATTGGGCGACCTGATCGCGGTACAGTTTCTCGGATATACCCAGGCGCAGCAGCCCGGCCTTGCCTGAAAATATCGGCCAGGCGATGTCCAGATAATTCTCTCCATCGGTAGACACAATTTCCTGGAAATTGCCGTAATTATCCAGGACGGCATCATTGGCTTCCAGCAGCTCCAGGGGAATGCCCTGGCTGAAGGTATGCGCCAGAACCTGGTTGTCTCGAATGATAAACAGATAGGCGACCATGGGATTGCTGCGCATCTTGTAATCTATCATTTTCTGCAGAGCGACCAGATCGTTGGTCAGGATCTTGTCGGTGGCATCGAGCTCTATGGTATGGGCTAAATTTTCGGCCTGGGCTGACATGGATTGGAAAAGGCTGCTGCTGTAACGCTGGGTGACGAGTATCGAGATAAGCAACCCGCTGCCGATGACCAGCAACGAGACCGCTAAAAGAAGTTTGCTTTTTAAGCTTTGAGGCCGCATCGCACTAATTCTCCAACGAAGCAATTTTTAGTTCTATATCGCGGATGCTGTCGTACCATTCGTCCCGGGGAGGGGTGAAGCGATCGATCATTAATTCAGCTAGAATTTTCTGCCCGCGCAGATCACGATGCATGGAAAAAAGCACCCGGCCAATCTCCTCTTTTAAATCCGGTACTAAGAAAGGAGATGCCACAATGGGTGGCATACCGTAGGGCTCTGATTTACGGATGATGCGGGTTTGGGAGGTAAAAACCGGGTTTTTCAGGTTGTAGTATTCCCAGATCAAGCTGTCGATGGCAGCGCCGTCCACCAGAGATTTGGCTACTGCTAAAATTGAATTGTCATGGCTGTAGGTGTAAATAGTTTTGCTGAAGAAAGTTTCAGGGCGCTCACCCATCTGGCTGATCCAATAGGTGGGCACCAGTTTACCGGTGTTGGAGTCCGGATCGGTGAATGCAAAAACCTTTCCCCTGAGGTCTTCAATATTCCGAAAGGGGCTGGCCTTGTTGACGATCAAATAGGATCGGTAAAAATGGCTATTCTGAACCTCGGGGGTGGCCAGCAACTCAAATCCGAATTGTTCTTTACCGACGACGTAAGGTCCCGAGCAGATAAAGGCTAAATCAATCTGACCGTTACCCAATAATTCATTGATTTCACTGTAGGTTTTGCGTTGAATAAACTGAACATCTCTGCCGAGGTTACTGCCGATATAATCCAAAAGCTGCCGATAATAGACAAATGTTTCCTTCGGGGATATCATGGCAGCGACGGCCACTCTGAATGCAGGATTTTCAGATGGTTTTTTTCCCGGCTGTTCGACGACAACTGTTTTGGAAAAGTCGACCACCCGCATGTCGCTTTCAGAGCCGCAAGCATACAGGAAAGACAAACCCACAGATATAGCGATGCTTAATATGAAAAGGTTGTTTTTAAAAATGGATCTATATTTGATGTTACCCATAAACATCCCTGTTGTAGAGGAGGTCATGACGTTTGAGAGAGGAAGGAATTCTATGCAGGCTCCGGATTATCAGAGACAAATGAAGTATGGCTATGTTATTGCCACATTGTAGCACATATTGTCAATAGAAATGTTGGTTAGGATACCAGCAGAAAAGATTTGCGGCTAAATCGCTGCAGCACCGGGGTTCCCATACCATGGCGAACCGCTTTGATGATGTTGTCACGCTCAAGCGGAACCGTGCCGGCCAGCATATGCACCGGCAGGTGCGCAAAGGCTTCTGCTACCATGGGTGTGCTGGGCCCCAGCAGAGCGACCTTCACCTTTTCGTGCAGGTGACTCAAAATCTCTTCGGTGGTATTGTTGAGGATGGACGTTGACGTCAGCAGTAATACATCGGCCCAGCCGTTCAGCTTTGCGTAAAAATCTTTGCGCTCCCCCAGGCTGCGTGAGACATCCAGTATTTCAAGGGGGACCTTTTTTGCCTCCAGGCGCTTGACCAGCGGCCCGAAATAGCCCACCATCGCCACATTGGCGTCCGGCTCGAGGCGAAAGGACTTAAAAAGGATGGTATTATCTTTATCCTCAGGCAGTTTAAGCGCATTTTCATGGTTAAGGGCATTGACCACTGCCAGGGCCATGCTTCTTTCCAGTGGATGCTCACTTCTTATTTTTTCCAACAGCGCTGCGGCCGGTCGGTCTTCATAATCGATGGCCTCATTTAAGGCCATGCAGGATTTTTTGTCTTCAAAATAGGTGTAGGCCATTCCGATGCCACCATCGCTTGTTACCACCGCGGTGTAGCCCAGGCCCAGACACAGCAAATCCACCCGGGTTTTCTGGGATTTGTCTGAAAAATAGCGAAAAAGCTTTTCGTTAAGGAGCATGGTTAACCTTTCTTGCCAAAGCGGGGCAACCACCTGCCCGTGTTTAGCCGGTAAGCAGTGTAAACCTGCCCGAATTTTGCTTCCATCAGTTTTTCTTCGTAGCCGGCGATATAATTGTAGAACAGAATGATGACCAGCAACAGTGTCAGACAAAATAGGGACGCCGTGGAAACGGTTAATCCGAGGTAAACCAGAATACTTCCCAGGTACAATGGGTGCCGCACATAACCGAAGGCGCCAGTTGAAATTATTCTCGAGGGGCGCTGTTCTCCGATCACAGCTACATGGCCGGACTTGAAAAGAAAAAAAGCAACCACCAGTGCTGTCGCCAGAAACATCAAACGCATCACCAACGGAATGCTACTTGCTAAAAAGGTGGAACGGCGCAGGACAAATGAATCCAGGATCCATGTGATCAGAAACACGCCGAACAAAATCAGCTGCCCGGCGTCGCCCAAAGGATGCTCACCTTTTTTGGCCTGCATATTCACCTTTCATTTCGGCCACTATGTCTCGCGCCGCATGGCCGAATATTATCGTATCGATTCCCACCGCGATCAATGAGTAGCCCTGATCCAAAAAGGGTTTGGCTGCATCCACCGAGATGCCGATAATGCCAATTGGCTTTTTGCATTTCAGGCAGGCTTCGCGCACCCGCTTGATATACCCCTGGACTTCGGGATCTTCTATTTGACCGGGTTTGCCCAGACTGCCGGAAAGATCATACGGTCCGATTATTACCGCATCGACACCTTCGACGTCCAGAATCCTTTCGACGGCCTGGGCTCCTTTGACGTGTTCGATTTGAA
>Ga0209567_10001780_pt1 | contig 10725 bp, 5 predicted proteins | sample COG_12_FD_184756 | JGI IMG/M metagenome (GOLD analysis project Ga0209567, IMG submission 184756) | Pelagic marine sediment microbial communities from the LTER site Helgoland, North Sea, for post-phytoplankton bloom and carbon turnover... | ecosystem: Environmental > Aquatic > Marine > Neritic...
AAACTCGCCGGCTTCGTCCCGACTCGGCGGCTCCGTCCGCTTCAGATACAGCACGGATAGAGGCGGCAGCGGCAGCTCGATCGAGTACGGACGTCCCACGTGCGGCATCTCTTCGGCGATGACGCGACCAGCCGCCGGCTCGGGGTCGGCGGCCCCGCCGAACTCCGCCGCGTCGCTGTTCAGGATCACCTCGTACTCTCCATCGTACGGAAGCCCGAGGCGGTAGTCCGTCCATTCGACCGGGGTGAAGTTGGCGACGACGATCAGGAAGTCGCGCCAGCCGGATGTCCAGCGCATGAAGGCGAGCGTAGTGCGGTCGGCGTCGTGGCAGTCGATCCACTCGAAGCCGGCCGGATCGAAATCGGTCTGATGGAGGGCCGGCTCGGCCGCATACACGCGGTTCAGCTCTGCCACCATTCGCTGCAGCCCGTGATGGCCGGGCTGGTCGAGCAACGACCATTCGAGCTCCGACTCGAAGTCCCACTCCTCTTCCTGTCCCAGCTCCCCTCCCATGAAGAGCAACTTCTTGCCCGGGTGGGCCCACATGTAGGCCAACAGCAGGCGCATGTTGGCCAGCCTCTGTTCCGCGTTGCCCGGCATCTTCGAGAGTAGAGATTGCTTGAGGTGAACGACCTCATCGTGCGATAGAGGAAGGAGAAAGCGCTCGCTGAACGCGTAGAGAATCGAGAACGTGAGTGACTGGTAGCGGCCTTTGCGGAACAGCGGGTCGCTCTCCAGCACACGGAGCGTGTCGTGCATCCAGCCCATGTTCCACTTGATGTCGAAACCCAGCCCGTCCTCGTCCGTCGGACGGGTGACGCCGGGCCAGGCCGTGGACTCCTCGGCGATCACGAGCACGTCGGGATGGGCGTCGTGGATCGCCTCGTTCAGGTCCCGAATGAACTCGACCGCCTCCAGGTTCTCTCGCCCCCCGTACACGTTGGGAAGCCATTCGCCCGGACCGCGTGAGTAGTCCAGGTACAGCATCGATGCGACCGCGTCGATCCGGAGACCGTCGATGTGGTACTCGTTGAGCCAGAAAAGGGCGCTCGAGATCAAGAAGCTGCGGACTTCGGGACGTGCGTAGTCGTAGATCGAGGTGCCCCAGTCGGGGTGCGCCCCTTTGCGTGGATCGGAGTGCTCGTACAGGTGGCTGCCATCGAACATCGCGAGGCCGTGCGCATCGCGCGGGAAATGCGCCGGAACCCAGTCCAGGATCACCCCGATGTCCAGCTCGTGTGCCCGGTCGATGAAGTGCCGGAAGTCGTCCGGCGGTCCGAAGCGCGAGGTGGGCGCGAAGTAGCCGACGGTCTGGTATCCCCAGCTCTTGTCGAGTGGATGCTCGGTGATCGGCATCAGCTCGATGTGGGTGAAGCCTAGCTCCTTGACGTAGGGCAGGAGCTGGTCGGCCAACGCCCGGTAGCCGAGCCACGAGTCGGGCTCATCCGACTCGGCTCCGTGCCGACGCCAGGAGCCGAGGTGAACTTCGTAGATCGAGGTCGGCGCGGTCGCCGCTTGCTTCTCGCTTCGGTCGCGCATCCAGGAACCGTCGCCCCACTCGTAGAGGGAGAGGTCCCACACGACCGACGCGGTGTCCGGGCGGACTTCCATCCGGAACCCGTACGGGTCCGTCTTGTCGAGGGTGACCCCGGTCGGCGTGTGCACGGCGTACTTGTAGAGCTGGCCGAGCTCGAGTCCCGGCACGAACAGCTCCCAGACGCCGGTCCGCGCTCGAGGTCTCATGGGGTGGACGCGAACGTCCCAGTCGTTGAAATCCCCGATCAGGCCCACGTTGTCGGCGCGCGGGGCCCATACCGCGAACCGGATGCCGTCCACGCCCTCCAGGCGGGCCGGATGGGCCCCGAAGAGTGCATGCGCTCGCAGTTCCTCGCCCGAGTGGAAGCGAGCGATCCGCGACTCGTCGAGAACGGGTGGAAAGCGGTACGGGTCGTCGAACGTTCGCCGTTCTCCACCCGTCGAGGCGCGAAGCCGGTAGGCGAAGCTGTCGGAAACGTCGGGAAACTCGGCCTCGAAGATCCCGTCGGCGTGGATCCGCCGCATGGCAGTGGACTCGCCGTCGCGCACCACCGTCACCTCATCCGCACCGGGAACCAGGGCGCGCACGACCCGGCCCGGCGCATCCGGCGATGTCAGGGGATGGATCCCGAGTGTGTCGAACGGAGTCGGGTGACGACCGGCGGCGAGCGCCGCGAGCGTTTCGGCTGGAATTGTGGCCACGCGACCTCCGGTCGGGGTGGATTACCGGCAGCATGATACTCTGCGCCTGCGCCGCCGGTAAGGCCGCGAGCCCCCGGCAGGAGTGTGACGGTTACGGTCCGGATGCGGTCAACCAGCTGAGATGCAGGTCTGTCGCCGATGGGCTAGCTTGAGAGTCCGCCGACGCAAGAAGGCCTCGGCGGTGCGAGGCGGCCTCCTGCAGAAGCCCTAATGTCATGCCCGTGTCGAGCGTCCGCGAACAGCCACTGAAAACGGTACCCGTCTCCGCTACCTCCCACGAGGGCCAGGGTGTCGGAGTCGTGCATCTGGTGGCCGAGTTCTGGCCTTACGCGCGCACCGGCGGGTTGGCCGAAGCGGTCCGCGGCATCGCCGGGTTTCAAGCAGCCTCCAACGTGCCGACAGCCGTATTCATGCCGCTGTACCGCGTCGTCCGCGAGGCGTTTCCGGACATCACGCCGCTGACCGACGCCTTCACCGTTCGGATCGGCGACCGGGAAGAAAAGACGCGCCTGTTTCAGGCTCCCGGACGACGTGGCGAACCGAGGGTGCTCTTCATCGACCACCCTGGCTACTTCGACCGCGACGGCATCTACGGGACGGGTGGAGCCGACTACCCGGACAACGCGGAGCGCTTCTCCTTTTTCTCCATGGCCGTGCTTCGCGTGCTGCCCGAGCTGGCAATGCCGCCGGCCGTCCTGCACGCACACGACTGGCACACGGCGCTCGCGCCCGTCTACCTGAGAACCGTATTCGCGGGCGAGCCCTACTACGATCAACTGGCCACGGTCCTCTCGGTTCACAACGCCGGCTTCCAGGGGCACTTCCCGCCCGAGAGCCTGGCCGAGGTCGGACTTCCCAAGCGCCTCTTCCAATGGCAGTTGATGGAGTGGTACGGACGGGTGAACTGGCTCAAAGGCGGCCTCGTGTTCAGCGAGTCGGCGACGACCGTGAGTCCGACGCACGCTCACGAGCTTCGCACTCCGGCCGGCGGCTTCGGTCTGCACCAAACCTTCATCTCGCTCGGCGACCGGTTCAGCGGGATCCTCAACGGGATCGACGTCTCGATCTGGGACCCGGAGACAGACAGCGACATCGTGGCGCGCTTCTCGGCCGACGACCTGTCCGGAAAGGCGCGTTGCAAGGCCGCCGTCCAGCAGGCATACGGGCTGACCCAGAGTCCGCGCACGCCTCTGTTCGGGATGACGGCGCGGCTGGTGGCGCAGAAAGGCATCGATCTGCTGCTGGAGGACGACTATCTCCTCCAGAATGACGCGCAGTTCGTGTTTCTGGGCGCCGGCGAAGAGCGCTACGAGCGGGCCCTGTCGGAGATCGCGGCGCGAGCTCCGGAGCGGATCGCCGTCGATACCGCGTTCACGGAGCACAAGGAGCACGTGCTGCTGGCCGGGGCCGACATTTTGTTGATGCCGTCGCTGTACGAGCCGTGTGGTCTCACACAGATGCGGGCCCAGCGCTACGGGGCTCTGCCGGTGGCGCGACGGGTCGGCGGCCTGGCCGATACGATCGACGACCAGCTCACCGGCTTCCTGTTCGACGAGTACTCGACCGCGGAGTTGGATCTCGCCGTGCAGCGGGCATTGCTCGTGTACGAGGACGAGGAGGCGTGGCCGGAACACCAGCGCGAGGCGATGGGTCGGGATTTTGGATGGGAACGCTCGGCGCAACGATACCTGAAACTCTACCGACGCATCCTGGCAGCTCGGGCTTCGGCCGGCTGAGGCGGCACTGCGCCGCGAGGCAGCCCAGCCGAGTCGCGAGCGCACGGCCGCGTCTCGATAATCCAGCACCATGACCCGCTTTCCCCGCTCGGTGGTCATCCATGGCCACTTCTACCAGCCCCCGCGTGAAGACCCGTGGCTCGACGAAGTCGAGGAACAGCCCTCGGCGGCGCCCGACCACGACTGGAACGCGCGCATCGAGCGCGAGTGCTACCGGCCCGTGGTTGCGGCCCGGATCCAGGACTCCGAAGGCCGCATCCTCCGGATCACCAATACGCTGTCTCGAATCAGCTACAACTTTGGACCCACGCTGCTGGATTGGATGGAACGAGCGGCGCCGGACACCTATGCGGCCGTCATCGACGCCGACCGGCTGAGCCGGGAGCGCAGCGGGGGCCACGGCAACGCGATGGCGATGCCCTACCATCACCCGATCCTGCCCCTGTCATCGTACCGGGACAAGCTGACCGAAGTCCGCTGGGGCATCGCCGATTTTCGGCGCCGCTACGGGCGCGACCCGGTCGGCATGTGGCTGCCCGAGACGGCCGTGGACACCGAAACACTGGATGTTCTGGCGGGCGAGGGGATCCGATTCACCGTCCTCGCGCCGGGTCAGGTCCGCCAGGTCCCGGCGGAGGGACTGCCGGGCCGGTACGTCACGAGCGGCGGCGACGAGGTGGCCATCTTCGTCTACGACGGATCGCTCTCGCACGACATCGCGTTCGGGCCGCTGACGGGCGATGCCGACCTGTGGGCGGAGCGCATGGCCGCCCGCGAGGCGCCCGGCGGAGACGACGTCCGCCTGGTGGCGCTGGCTACCGACGGCGAGACGTTCGGGCACCATCACTCGTTCGGTGAGATGGCACTGGCGGCCACGCTCCAGAAGCTGGACGCCCGCGAGGACATCGCGGTCGAGAGCTTCGAGTCCTTCCTCGATCGTCACCCACCCCGCGAGGAGGTGGAGATCGTGTCTCCGAGCGCCTGGAGTTGTGCGCACGGCGTCGATCGCTGGCAGGACGACTGCGGATGCAAGAGTGCGCCCGACCGGGACACGAGTCAGGCATGGCGGCGGCACCTGCGCGATGGGCTGGGCGCAATGGCGGATCGGCTGCACGCCGTGTTCGAGGCCGAAGGCGGCGAGCTGTTCCATGACCCGTGGGCGGCGCGGGATGCGTTCGGTACCGTGCGCCCAGCAGAGCCGGAGGAGGTGAGAGGCTTTCTCGCCGAACACCTGCGCGAGGAGCCGGAGCCCGACCGCAGCCGGCGCGCGCTGGAGCTGCTCGAGATGGAGCGTAACGTTCTGCGCAGCTTCACCTCCTGCGGCTGGTTCTTCGATGACATCGGCGGACTGGAAGCCGTGCAGGTGCTGCGCTACGCCGCTCGCGCGATCGATCTGGCCGGCGAGCCGGGCGCGGCGGAAGCCGAGGACGCGCTCCTGCGCCACCTGGATCAGGCGGAGAGCAACGATCCGCACGCGGGAAGTGGTCGCGACGTCTTTCACAACTGGGCACGTCCGGTCGTTCCGCCCTTCATGCGTGTGGCGGCGGGGGCGGCCGCGGTCGCATCCACCTCTCCGGGTGCGGACATCTCGCTGCAGGGATGCGAGACGCGGGTCACGGATGGCCGGGTCGAGCTCACCGTGACGCGCACGGGCCGGGTCCTGGAGTACGAAACGACGATCGATCGGCCGTCGCCAGCCAGGCTCGGCGTGACAGTGCGGGCGGAGGACGGGACAAGCGCTCACCTGGACCACTGGGCCCTAACGGAGGCGCACGCGAAGACCGTACGGGATGCGCTCATCGTCGAGAGCGCACTGAAGTTCTTCGGCGTGAGCGAAGGCGACCCGGGACGTGAGCGCGACCGGGGTGATCGCCGAACGGCGGTGATCGAAGCGACCGAGCGCGCGCTGGGGCTGGCGATCGAACGGCTGCCCGATGACACATCCGAGGAGGCTCGCCGCCGGGTGGCCGAGCTCCTGGATCTGCAGGAGCTGCTGGGGCTCCCGATTGCCCTCGATGCGCAAACGGCGTTCTACCGTTCGTGGACGGCTACGGGACGGAGCGACGACCTGGCGGGGCTGGCCGCGCGGCTCGGCTCGCGGCCGACGGGGGAGGCGACTGATGGTACCCCCAGCGCCGCCCCTGCGCTTCGCGTTCGGCGTTCACCTGCACCAACCGGTAGGTAACTTCGATTTCGTGTTCGAGGATCACGTACGCGACGTTTACCGACCGCTCCTCACTGCCATCGCCGAGCGGGAGTTCCTTCCGATCAACGTCCACATCTCGGGTCCGTTGCTCGAGTGGCTCGAGGGGCATGACCCTTCGCTGCTGGACCTGGTCGGCTCGCTGGCCGCCGAAGAACGCATCGAGCTGCTGGCCTCGGGCATGTACGAGCCCGTGCTGGTCGCCCTTCCCCGCGCCGATCGCGTGGAGCAGGTCGAGTGGATGCGCGAACGGCTGCGGACGCTATTCGGCGTCGATGCGCGCGGCGCGTGGCTCACCGAACGGGTGTGGGAGCAGGAGCTGGCCGAGGATCTGGTGCGGGCCGGGATCGACTACACCCTCCTCGACGATCGACACTTCCTGGTCTGCGGCCTTCGACGCGATCAGCTGCACCGACCGCTGCGGACCGAAAGCAACGACCGCCGGCTGGCGCTGTTCTCGATCGACGAAACCCTGCGCTACCTGATTCCGTTCCGGGCGCCTCAGGAGACCGTGCGGTATCTGAGGAAGCTCCGGGCGGAGGGTCAGCCTCTGGCCGTCCTGGCGGACGACGGCGAGAAGTTCGGAGGCTGGCCGGGCACCCGGCAGTGGGTGTACGAAGACGGGTGGCTGGAGCGCTTCTTCGACGCGATGGAGATCCTCATCCGTGGCGACGAGTTGCGGCTGGTCACTTTCTCCGGTGCGCTGCGCGAGGTGGAGAGCGGCGGGCTGGTCTACCCGCCCAGCGCATCGTACCGGGAGATGGAGGAGTGGTCGCTGCCGACCGCGGCCTCGACGCGACTCGCGCGGCTCCGTGATGAACTCGGTGAGGAGCGCGTCGTGGGCGCCGACGGCGCCCAGATCAGGGGCGGGCACTGGCGCAATTTCTTCGTGCGCTACCCGGAGGCCAACCGGATGCAGAAGAAAATGGTCGCGCTCTCGGGGCTGTGCCGCCGACGCGGCGACCCGGAGGAGGCACGCTTGGCGATCGGCCGTGCCCAGTGCAACGACGCCTACTGGCACGGGGTGTTCGGCGGCCTCTACCTCCCGCACCTGAGGCAGGGCGTGTGGCGGAATCTGGCGGCGGCTGAACGCGCTCTGCGGGCCGGCGAAGGCGTCGCCTCCGAGTGGCTGGATCTGGATGCCGATGGCCACGACGAGCTGTGGGTGCACGGAGAGCACTTCTCAGCCATCATCTCGCCGCACCGCGGCGGAGTGATCGAAGAACTCACCGTGTTCTCCTCGGGCGTCAACTATGCGGATGTCCTCGCCCGACGGCTGGAGCGTTATCACCTGGAGGCGCTGGCCGGCGGTGGGGGCGGCAGCCACGCCGCCGTGAAGGAAACGCGGGAATTTGAGCCGGCGTTCGATGGGATCGCCAGCATTCACGAGCAGGAGGAAACGATCATCCTCCGCGCTCCACCTCCCGTGGACGCGGAGGGCCGGGCTCTGTTCGTAGACCGCTTCCTGCCGGCCGACCTCGATCAGAAGACGTACGAGCGGGTCGAGTATACGCCGTTGCTGACGTTGGCCGGTATGGTCTGTGACTGCGATGCCAAAGCGGACGGCGAGCGCATCGACGTGACCTGCCGCTTCGGGACCTCGCCGGATGCGGCCGAGGACGAAAGCCCGGGCGATTGGTGGCTTCACAAGCGATACAGCTTCGACGCCTCCGGACGGGTGGCCGTCGACTACCGCTGGAGCGTGCCGGCGCTCCCCGCCGACGCGGTCTTCGCGCCCGAGCTCTCACTGGCCCACCCGATCGATGTCCACCTCTCTCCCGACACCGACGTGTGGCGCTGGTCGATTCAGACCATCACGCAGTCGGAGCGCGGACTGGAGTGGACGCGGCAGGGTGAGTCGGTCACGCCGCGATGGCCGGCCGGGCTGGGCGCCGCCATGATCGAGCTGGTGCCCGGAACGGGCGACCCGGAGTGAGCGTCCGCTACGACCCCCTCTTATGCCGTGCGCTGGCCGCGGAGCTGGAAGCCGCGCTCGGACGACAACCGCTCGGCCGCCTCTACCTGGACCGCGAACAGAGAGCCGCGATCCTCGCACCGCGCAGGGGCCCTGCCCTCGTGATGCTCCTCCATCCCGAAGCCGGCTTCCTGCTGCGGCGCGAAGAGTGGGGAGCGCTTCCCACCACGATCAACCTCAAGGGACTGGCCGTCGGGGCCTGCGAAGCGCCACCCGACGAGCGCTCGATCTCGCTGCGGCTCGAAAGCGGCACGGTTCGGAAACACCTCGTGCTCGAACTGCAGACCAATCAGTGGAATCTGGTTCTCGTCGACGATGCCTCCGACACGATCGAGGCGGTGCTGTGGACGCGCCGGAGTGGTGAGCGGATGCTCCGCCAGGGAGCCGCCTACACGCCGTCGCGGAGCCGGCGCCGGTTTGCGGAAGCCATCCCGACGCTGACCGAGTGGATGGAAGCCGTGGCGGGATTGGAGACAGCCGAGCCCGCGGAGAGGCGCGCGTTTCTTCTCCGGGAGATCGCCTGCACGAGCGCGATCAACGTCGACCACGTCATCGGGACCGCCGAGTCGGGCGCGGACTCGAACAGCAGCTGGGCCGAGCAGGCCTGGGAGCGCTACGCCGCCCTGCGCGACGGCGATGCTGGCGGTGCGATGGCCAAAGACTCGGATGGGCGGGGCACGCACCTCCTGAGTCGAAGCTGGGGCGCGCAGCCGTACGTCAGCGATCTGGGCGAGCCGGATGCGACGCCGGTCGGCTCAGTCCTGGATGGTCTCGAGGCCGCGTTCGACGTCTGGAAACAGCCGCCGGATGGCGGGAGCGATCGGAGCCGGCTCGCGCGCGCGGCCACCGCACAGGAGCCGGAGGTCGCGGCGCTGCTCCTGGCCCTCGAGGCGCGACGCGAGAAGGCCGAGCGCCGGCTCGGTGCGCTGCGGCGCGAACTGGAAAAGGGACCGCACCCGGAGGAGCTGCGGGCGATCGGGAATCTTCTCCTCGCCAGGATCTCGGAGGTCTCGCGTGGGACGAGGTCGGTGACACTCACGGACTTCGATGGGAGCCAGCGAGAGATCGAGCTCGATCCGCGGCGGGAACCGGCCGAGAACGCCTCCGGCTATTACGAGCAGGCGGCCCGGCGCGAGCGAGCGGAAGCGGCGCTACCGGCCCGCATCGCGGAGCTCGATTCGGAGATCGCCCGGCTGGTTGATGCGATCGAAGCGCTGCCGGAGCACGGCGTGAGCGATGAAGCGTGGGCGCTGGCCGGCGGCCGCCCCGAGGGCCCGGTCGCGGCGCCGGGAGGAGCGGAGCCGCCGCGACTCCCGTACCGCCGGCTCGTGACCAGCGGAGGCCTGGAAGTGCGGATCGGACGCGGCTCCCGCGACAACGATGAGCTCACCTTCCGCCACTCCGCGCCGGAGGACGTATGGCTGCACGCGCGTCAGTCACCGGGCGCTCACGTCATTCTCCGCTGGGGACGGCGGGACGAGAATCCACCACAGCGCGACCTAATCGAGGCGGCGATCGCGGCCGCCGTGAACAGCGAGGCGCGCCACAGCAAGACCGTGGCGGTCGACTGGACTCGCAGGAAGCACGTGAGGAAACCGCGAAAAGCACCGCTGGGCACCGTGGCGCCGGATCGGGTGAAGACACTGTTCGTCGAACCCGACGAGGCCCTGCTCAAACGCCTGGCTGAGCGCTCCGGCGCCGGTTGAACGGACGGAGTGAGCGCTGGCGGCGGGTGGGCTAGCGGAGGATCATGAGGCGTCCCGACCGCTTCTCGTCGCCGAGGCGCATCACGTACAGATAGACACCTGCCGCCGCCGGCTGTGAGCCGGACAGCCGACCGTCCCAGGTGGGCACGGGCAGCGCGCCCGCGCCGCTGACCGAGAAGTTCTCCTCCACCATCCTCCGCCCGGAAACGTCATAGATCTCGAACGTCATCCGGGCACCGGCGGAGCGCGCCTCGGTGGGAATCGAATACGGAAACCGCATCACTCCGTCACCGACCGTAAGCGGGTTGGGGAACGGCGGCAGGAGCACGAAGCCCTCGCCCGGCGACGGCGTGGGAGGCGGAACGGGAGAGGTTGCGCGAAGCTCGGTCAAACGCTGAAATGCGGCGTTCTCGTTCGGCGCCACGAGGAGCCAGAACCGCACCAGCTCGGTGGCGCCGCCGCCCACGCTGAGCGGCCCGACGCTGAGCAGCTGACCCTGGTCCGTCGCCGTGCCCGCTCCCGGCAGATTGTCCGCCGGCCGGCCCTCCGCCAGCGCGGCCTTGACCGAGTCGGGAAACGTGCCGTCGGCGATCACACCGCTGCCGGAGATGTAGGTGCCGAAGTTGTCCGGGGTACCGAGCGGAACGGCCGTGTGGCCGCGCGGCGTCTGGTCGCCGGCCAGCAACGCGACCGGGCCGCTGCCGGACCGGGACCTTGAGGTGTGGAAGGTCCGCAGCCCACTCACGGGGCCGTGGGCGGATGCAGAATTCGACTGGTACACGAATTACGGAGACTTCAGCGGGAGCAATGCAAACGCACAGGACTTGAAGCCGCCGCTCCGCATGCGCTGGCATTGCTCCCGCTGAA
>Ga0209567_10001785_pt1 | contig 10717 bp, 8 predicted proteins | sample COG_12_FD_184756 | JGI IMG/M metagenome (GOLD analysis project Ga0209567, IMG submission 184756) | Pelagic marine sediment microbial communities from the LTER site Helgoland, North Sea, for post-phytoplankton bloom and carbon turnover... | ecosystem: Environmental > Aquatic > Marine > Neritic...
CATTCGGGGTCGTGCGGACCACTCAATTCTCCGGAGGTATCATGCACGCGAAGCGAAGCGTCTGGATCGCCCTCGCACCCCTGGTACTGATCGGCTGCGGCGGCGATGCGGAGCCGGATGCACAGGCGACGGAAGAGGCAACGACCCCGGAGGCGATTACCGTCACGGGCGTAGGCTTCATGACACCCGAGTCGGTTTTGCATGATGAGGAAGGCGACGTCTACCTGGTCAGCAACATCGCCGGCTCGCCCGTCGAGGAGGACTCGAACGGGTTCATCTCGCGGGTCGCTCCGACCGGTGACGTGATCGCGCTCAAGTGGATCGACGGCGCCGCGGAGGGCGTGACTCTGCACGCGCCCAAGGGAATGGCGATCGTGGAGGACACCCTCTACGTGACGGACGTCACCACGGTGAGGCTCTTCGACCGCAACTCGGGGCAGCCGCTCGGTGACATTCCGGTGATAGGGAGCGACTTCCTGAACGACCTCCACGCGGGCCCCGACGGCGAGCTGTACGTCACGGACAGCGGCATGACGGCTGGCGAAGGCGGCCTGGTCCCGACCGGTAACGATGCGATCTATGTCATTCGAGACCGGGAGGTCGAGATGCTCGCATCAGGCGAGGAGCTCGGCCGGCCCAACGGGATGCACATGGTGGGCTCCACGCTGTGGGTGGTGGCATTCGGCGCCCCGGCCCTCTACTCGATTGGCGAGGACGGCAAGACGACCGAGGTGACGCTTCCTGCGGGTGGGCTGGATGGACTGGAGCTGACCCGAGATGGCCAGCTGCTCATCTCCAGTTGGGAGGCCCAAGCGATCTACCGCGGCACGCCGGACGGAGGCTTCGAGGTGGTCGTCCCGGACGTGGAGTCGCCGGCCGACATCGGGTACGACGAAGTCCGGGGCCACCTCCTCGTCCCTCTGTTCATGAAGGACGAAGTCCGGATCATTCCGCTCGACGACACGATGTAGCGGCGCAGATCCGGCATGAGGGGCACCCCGGCTCGAGCCGGGGCGCCCCGGAACTCAGTTGTCCAGCGCCCCCGCATCCACCCAGTCCCTGATATCCTGGATTACGTTCGTCCCATGCGGCGCCCCCTGGTGCCCGCTCTCCAACTGCGGAATCAGGGTGCCTTGATTCGAATTGCCGGGGACCACGAGCGGACCGCTATTCCCCCCCGCCAGGAGGTTCGCATAACTGTCCAGGTCGACGCCCTTCGGCCCGCCGCCGCTGTGACAGCTCGTGCAGCGCGCATCGAAGTATGGCTGGATGTCGGCTGAATACGAGACGGAGCTGGGTGCCACCGAATTCACCGTGATCGTCACCTGATCCGCGTCGGTGGCTCCCTGGTCGTCGGTCACGGTGAGGGTCAGGGCGTGCGTCCCGACCGTGAAGGTCACCAGCGGCGACGGCCCCGTACCCACGATCGTACTGCCTTCAGTCCACGCGTAGGCTACGATCGAGCCGTCCAAGTCAGAGCTCCCAACCCCGTCCAGGGTCACCAGCTCGTCCCCGCTGCCGTCCGAGTCGGCCACGGTCTGATCCGGACCGGCGTCGGCGGTCGGTGGTTGGTTTCCGCCCTGTCCGATGACCGTGATAACGACCTGGTCGGTGTCCGTGGCACCGTCATCATCCGTAACCGTCAGGGTAACCGTGTGCGTTCCAACCGTGAGGATCACGGTCGGGGTCTCGCCCGTCCCGATCTCGGCGGCGGCCTCGGTCCAACGGTACGACGTGATCGAGCCGTCCTGATCCGTGCTTGCGGTCCCGTCCAGCGTCACGCTCTCGCTTCCACTCGAGTCATTGTCCGAGAGCGTCTGGTCCGGACCGGCGCTTGCTTGCGGCAGCTCATTTCCGGAGAGCGGGTCGTCGTCTTCACCGCACGCCGCCGAGGCGAACAGCACGGCGGCGACGGCCAGACTGGCGAGCCCGCGGGTGCTGGCTTTCATCATCGCCTCCACGGTGAGTCGTCTGAGTTCCACGCGTCCGGAGCGGACGCGAAGGCCCATTGGCCACCTGTATTTCGAGCAAGATGGATACCGACGCGAATCTCGGCACCGGGTGTTCTTGCGCCTCCCTTCCATCTCATTGCGGCGATGCAGGAAAGGGGATTCCCGGGCACCAGGACTGGCCGGCTTAAGAGTGGGTTGGGGAGTGCAAACAGTGTCCGTCTGGGTAACAACTGTACCGTCACGGGACGAACGGGGGTCGATTCCGCACGATGCACTGTGTATCGCATCGCGACACATACGGAGGAACCAGCCGCAACCGAACCTCTCGTCGTATCTCGTTACCACCCGAGCTCTTGTGATCCTCGGGCGGTTCGAGGAGCGCACCTTGCACTACCCTCGTCACGATCAGCGGACGACGGTTCACGCGATGACAACGCATTGGAGCTTCGGCCTGCGAAGCGAGGCAACGGAAGATGAAGATGAAACCCACGATGATGAAGTCGACGATGGTAGTTCTGGCCACGCTTCTGGTGGCCGGTGGATGTGGAAGTGACCCGGTGTCGCCACTGGATCCCTTCGAGCCCCAGATCAACAGCTCGACGGACAACTTCCAGCTTCAGGCAACCGACGTGACCGGCGTCGGGACCACGCTGGAGTACTCGTGGGAGAACACGGGCACCCGGGCGGTGGTCGATCATTCGACCACGATCTCGGTCGGATCGGCGCAGGTGATCATCACGGACGCGAACGGCACCGAGGTCTACAGCCACGGCCTCGAACCGAGTCTCAACGCGGATACGACGACGGGTGTGGCCGGCACCTGGACGATCACCGTCGTGCTCGCCGACTACAGCGGGACGCTCAACTTCCGGGTGCAAAAGAAGACCTAGCTCGAGCGGGACCCGTCGGCGCCGCACGGGTCCCGCGCCCGTGCCCGACGCGATACTTTGGACCCCTCAGAATTCAGTCGACGATGTAACCGCCTGAGGAGGGTTCAAGGTAGCGTATGATTCACAAAGCGAACTGGTGTGTTCTGGCCGGGGCGGCCGCACTCCTTCTTCCCCATACCACTCCGCTGCTCGCGCAGGACGCGGGTCCGGCGGCGAGCGATTCCGTTGAAGTGGATGGCTGGCCGCGTGAGATCACCACGTCCGATCACAAGATCGTCATCTTCCAGCCGCAGCCCGAAACTTTCGAGGGCAATCAGGTCACCTACCGCGCGGCGGTCTCCGTAGAAGAGACCGGTCAGGACACGACCGAAGCGTTCTACGGAGCGGTGTGGGCCACCGCCCGTATCGAGACGGATCGGGATGAGCGGATGGCCGAGGTGATTGACATCGTAGTCACCCGCGTCGTGTTCCCCGGCTCGGAAGAAGAGAACAGAGACAGGCTAGCGAGCCTCCTCGAGGAGGAGCTGCCGGAGTGGGGGCTCGAGATCTCCATGGACCGGCTGGTGACGAGCCTCGACATGGCCGAGATGCGCATGCGGAGCGCGGAGGGGCTCAACATGGAGCCGCCGGAGATCGTGGTCACCACCACACGTTCGATGCTGGTGACGATCGAGGGCGAGCCGAACATGCAGCGGATCGAGAATACGCGCTTCATGCAGGTCGTGAATACGCCCTTCGCCATGCTGTTCGCCACGGATACGCGCACGTACTACCTGTTCGCGGGCGAGAATGCCTGGTATACCGCCTCCGAGTGGAGGGGGCCGTGGCAGTTCACCGAGACGGTGCCCTCCGACGTGGCCGCCATGGCCCCCGACAAGCCGGAGGACTACGACGAGAACGAGGAAACGGTCGCCGGCGAGGATGATGACGAAGAGGAGGAGCCCGGACCTCCGCCGGCTGTCGTCGTGGCGACCGTTCCGACCGAGCTCATCTCGATCGACGGCCCGCCCCGGTACACGCCGATCGACGGTACCGACCTCATGTTCATGAGCAACACCGAGAGCGACGTGTTCCTGGAGCTCGACTCGGCGCGCTACTACGTGGTCCTTTCCGGCCGCTGGTACTCGACCGCGTCGGCGGACGAGCCCTGGATTTCCGTTCCGTCCGACGAGCTGCCGACGGGCTTCTCCCAGATTCCGTTCGAGTCGGACGCCGGGCACGTGCTGGTCTGGGTGGCCGGAACGGATCAGGCGGAGATCGCAACGCTGGATGCCAATATCCCGCAGACGGCAGCCGTCATCAGAGCCGGTACGACTGTGGAAGTCGAGTACGACGGCGAGCCGAAGTTCGAGCCGATCGAGGAGACGGAGCTGGAATGGGCCGTCAACTCGGGTTCTCAGGTCATCAAGTACGGGGACCAGTACTACGTGTGTGACGAGGCCGTGTGGTTCACGGGAAGCAGCCCGGAGGGCCCGTGGGCGGTCGCCGACTCGGTGCCCGACGAGATCTACAAGATCCCGGCCGACAACCCGAACCACAACGTGACGTACGTCTACGTTTACGATTCGACGCCCGACACCGTGTTCGTCGGCTATCTGCCCGGATATACGGGCAGCTACGTGCACAACACCACCATCGTGTACGGCACCGGCTTCTGGTGGCCGGGCTGGTGGGGCACGGTGTGGATTGCCCGTCCGGTCACGTGGGGCTTCCACGTGCGATGGAACCCGTGGTTCGGGTGGGGCATGGGGATCGGCTGGGGCTGGGGACGCTGGTCTTTCGGGATCGGCTGGGGCGGCTGGTGGCGAAGAGGGTGGTGGGGACCGCGCGCTTTCCGGCCCGTGGCCCGCGGCTGGGGCCGAGGCTGGAACCGGGGCTGGAACCGCGGTTTCCGGGCCGGCGCTCGATCCGGTTTCCGGGCCGGTTATCGGGCCGGGAGTCGAAACGCGCGCACGAACAACATGTACCGCAGTCAGCGGAACCAAGCGCGGACCCGCAATCAGGTCGGCAACCAGGCAGGTAACCGGCAACGCGCCGGCACGGCCGCCAACCGCTCGAATAACGTGTTCGCCGACCGGAACGGAAATGTCCACCGACAGACGGACATGGGCAGCTGGCAACAGCGCGACAACCGGAGCAACAGTTGGCAGGGCGGCGGGGCCGGGGATCGTGCCGGGCAAGGAGGAGCCACCCGGGACCGCGCGCAGGCCGGTGGCGCCAATCGGGCCGGCGGCGGAGCCTCGACGAGCAACCTGAACCGGAACCAGGCGCAGCTCAATCGGAGCGCGCAGTCCCGCAACCAGGGTACCACGCGGACGAACAACTTCAACAGCAGTCAAAGTCGCGCCGGTGGCGGCGCGCGTGGAGGTGGCGGCCGGAGGCGGTAGGCGGCCGTCTCCGCGGCGGACCTGCTGTTCGCAACGGAAAGGACTGATCGATGAAGAAGCTCCTCACAGTGGCGCTCGCCGCCGCGCTGTCCGTCTCGGCCTGCGGACAGATCGAGTACTCGATCGCGCTCGAAGAAGATCTGTCGGGAACGGCGAGCCTCGACATGGGGCTCGACCTGGAGAAGATGGCGTTCGCTCTCGCGACGATGACGAAGGCCTTCACCGGCGACACGACGACGCTCACCGAAGAAGAGCTGGCTTCCGCGCGGGAGGAGCTCATCGCGGAGATGGATGAGGACGAGTGGAACGAAGAGGAGGCTCTGGCGGAGGCCCGCGCGGACCTGCCGGAGGGCGTCGAGATGCTGGAATTCTCGAACACCCGCGACGGGCTGGCCATGCAGTTCCGGGTCCGCCTGGCGTTCGATCACATTTCGAAGCTGAACGAAGTCCGGCTCGACCCGGACGACGCGACCGGAGGGGAAGCCGGGGAAGAGACCGAACCGTTCGGAGGGCTGCAGGTGATCGAAGAAGGCAACACGATCGTGCTCCGCAACGAACCGCTCGACGCGATCGAGGAGCAGATCGACGAAGCGTCCGGTCAGATGGGAGCGATGGAGGGCATGTTGGAGTCGGCCCTGGAAGACTTCTCCGTCGTGTTTCGAATCGAGGCGCCTTTTACGGTCCTCGACCACAATGCCACTCGCCGCGAGGGAAGTACCCTCATCTGGGAGTACGACGAGTCGAATCTCTCGGAGGGGTCCGAGGGCGTGTTCGTCCGGTACGAGCGCTAGTCCAGGGCCGACGGGACACCACGAAGTAGCGAATCCGTGTGCTGAACGAGCATCAGAGACGCCGCCTCGGCGTGCGCTTCAGTCGGCTGATAACCGAAGCGGAGCAGCTCCAGGAGGCTCTGGAGCAATCGGCCGAGCGAGCGCCACTCCGCGCGGAGCTCCGAGAGCTGGTAGATACGGTGCGGGCGACTTCGGTACGGTTCGCGATTCCCCTCGACTCCGCCCGACTCCCCGCCGAGCGGCAGGTCGAGTTCTGGGCCGCGTTGTGGCAGACCCGGGTTCTCGACTGCCGGCCGACCCGGCTCAGAGGCTCCGGACCCGTGAGTGCGGAACTGGTCGAATCGCTAGGACCGGAGGTCGAGCGGATCGCGAAGCAACTCGATCGCCTTCGGTCCTCGGCGGCCGACCGTGACTGACGCCTGTCCCAACTGAGCCTCGGTCGCGACTGAACTCGCGACGGACGCAGGTCGCGACCGGAGAGCGGTCAGGCGCCCCGAATCTCCCGCACGACCATATCACCCATATCCGAAGTCGAGATTCCGCTCCGCGCGTCGGCCGAGGGGACGTCCCCGCTCTGAAGCAGCTGGGCCACCGCGGCGTCCACGCGTCCGGCGGCCGCGTCCTCCCCCAGAAAGTCGAGCATCATGGCGACGGCCGAGATCGCCCCCAAAGGACAGGCCACGTTCTTGCCCGCGTACTTGGGCGCCGAACCGTGAATCGGTTCGAACATCGACGTTTGGCCGGGGTGGATATTGCCCGAGGCCGCGATACCCATGCCGCCCTGAAGCATGGCGCCGAGGTCGGTGATGATGTCCCCGAACATGTTGGTGGTGACGATGACGTCGAACCACTCGGGGTTCTTCACCATCCACATGCAGCATGCGTCCACGTAGGCGTGATCGGTCTGAATGTCCGGGTACTCGCCGGCCACGCTCGCGAAGGCACGCGTCCACACGTCGTGGGGCCGGACGGCGTTGGCCTTGTCCACCAGCGTCACCTGCGCCGGCCGGTCTCCTTCCCTCGCGGCCGCGCGCTTCCGCGCCATCTCGAACGCGTACCGCGAGGCGCGCTCACAGCCCTTCCACGTATAGACGCCGTTTATGAGCGCGATCTCGTCGGGGGTGTCCTTCCGCAGGTGGCCACCGATCTGCGAGTAGAGTCCCTCCGTGTTCTCCCGCACTACCGTGAAGTCGATGTCGTCCGGGCCCTTGTCCTTGAGCGGACACAAGTGAGCCGAATAGAGCTTGATCGGGCGCAGATTGATGTAGAGGTCGAGCCCGAACCGAAGCCCGAGAATCACCGACCGCTCGACCAGGCCCGTCTCTACGTCCGGATGACCGATCGCTCCCAAAAGCACGGCGTCGAGCGTCCGCCACTCGTCGATCACGGCGTCGGTCACCAGCTCGCGCGTCTTCAGGTAGTGTTCGCCGCTATGAGGGTAGTCGACCAACTCGTAGCCGAAGCTTTCGATCTCGGCCACCGCAGCCAGGACCTTGAGGCCTTCGGCGGTGACTTCCGGTCCGATCCCGTCGCCGGGAAGAACTCCGATTGTATGCGCCATATGTCAGCCAAAGTGTGACAGGTGATTCGGAAGAAGGGTCAGAAAGATGCGGCCTCCGTGGGCCCGGGGGAAGAAGGGCTTCCACATGGGACCTCGGTGGTGCCGATGTTGTCCCTTGAGTATATTTGGTGCGATTGTGTACAAATGTCTGCGTATTGTAAGGTAAGCGGTCTTGTCGCACCCGCCACGCCTCGCAGGCAGCCTTAACGGCTGGCGACGGAATTTGAGGCACGATGGTTTCCCGTAAGCTGGTCGACTACGACCCGTTCGCCGAGCTCCCGCTCGCGCGAGACATTCTCAAGCGCTTCACTAAGTCCGTCGGTATCCTGCCCGGTAGTCACGTGCTGGATGTGGGCGCCGGCACCGGCGAGTCCGCCGAGGCCATCCTCGAATGCCTGCAGTCGTCCAACGGCTGCGCGGGCAAGATCACCCTGCTCGAGCCGGAGGAGCGGCTGCTGGACAAGGCGCGCGAACGACTGCCGGCGGGCGTGGCGGAATACGCCCACGGATACGCGCAGGATCTGGACGAGATGGACCTCGAGGAGGGCGCCTTCGACTTCACGGTGTGGAGCAACGGGATCCACTACCTGGAGGACGAGGACATGCTGGACCGAGCTCTGCGGGCGATCCGAAAGCACACGCGGGTGAAGTTCAGCGCCTGGACCACCTTTATGTCCGAGGCCTACCTGGGCCGAACGGCCCGATTTGCCGGCCTCTGGGTCCTGCGGGCGTACCGGAAGCTGGGCATCGACCCCAAGACGGAGCGAGCCAAGTCGTCGAGCCTCGGCTTCCGTGGCTCGGCCGAGTACACGGCGGCTCTGAAGCGCGCCGGGTTCAGCGTCGTGAAGACGAATCTCGTGACGTTCGACCTCTCGCCGGAGGTGTGGGAGTCGATCGCGCGCTTCCGCGACTACGTCGGTAACGCGCTACCGGAGATTCCGGGGCATCCGGAGATCACGCTTGCGATGCGGAGCGAGGCCCTCGTCGAGTCCGTCAAGGAAGTCTACGAGCGGCTCAAGGTCGATACCCTGCCCCGCAACTGGCTCTACATCGAAGCGACTCCGTAGGGCCACTTCCTGGCGACCGTTCAGTTCAGGCGTTCGGCGATACGCGCCAGCCCTTCCCGCGCTTCGATGAGAAGCGGCGCGAATTCCGGATCGGCCTCGGCCCACCAGGTCAGAAAGAACTCGTAGGCCTCGCGGGCTTCGGCATCGCGGCCGAGCGCCTCGTACGCATGACCCAGGTACAGATGCGCGATCGGTCGGGAGCGCTCCGCGACGAGATACGGGAGCGCTTCGGCCGGACGGCCGACATCGAGCAAGAGCGTCCCCCACAAGTGGTTACCAGCGGGGGTTTCACCGCTGTCAGCGATATCGCGGAGTGCCTCGTAGGCTGCCTCCGCATCGCCGTCGACCCAGTGGCCGTACCCGTCGATCATCTCGATGATCGTGCTCAACTGCGCTGCATCCGCCGAGTCCTCGGCGGCCAGTCCGTCTCGTAAGACAAGCAGCCTGGCGTGCAGCGACTCCTGCTCCTCCGACCATCCGCGCAGGCGGGCGTACAGTGACCCGCAGGCCATGAGGCCCACAATTTGGCCGGGGTCGCTCGGCTCGGCCTCCAGGAAGGCGGCGACCACATCGCGTGGCAGCGCGGAATCGAGTGTGCTCTCGGGCAGCACGCGCGTGGTCAGCTGCACGGACATCATGGCGCAGGCGGGAAAAGAGGTCTGTACGTACGGATCCTCCAGGTAGGCGAGCGCCTCCCGGATGTGTCCCCGCGCGAGTGCGGTGTTGAAGAAGAGATCATCAATGAGCTCGGCCCGGATTGAATCGTTACCCACCCGGCGCATGATCTCGACCACCTCCACGTAGCCGGGATGGAAGCGGGGATGAGTGAGCCGGTCCCTCAGCACGGACAGCGTACGTGGGTCGGCCGTCTCGAGCTTCGCGAGGAGTGGATCGCGCCTGCTGGCGTCCCCGAACGCGAGCGTAGAAACTTGCTCAAAGTACTCGTTCCACACGGTCTCCGGAGCGAGCCGGCGATAGCGCTCGATCCGCTCGGCCGTCAAGGCACTGTCCGCGTGATACGAAAGGGCGAGATCGACGAGGTGAATGTGGTAGGGGGCCCAGCCCGGATCGAGCTCGACGGCCCGGCGGAAGGCCTCCTCTGTTTCTTGCCAACCGACCTGCCGCTGTTCTCCGAGGTGGAAGTACAGCTCACCGAGTAGATTCCAGGCCTCCGGGTCGTCGGGATAGCGCTCCGCGAGAGCGCGTGCCGAGTCGATGCCGCCCGCGTCATTCGTCGCTACAGCCAGGGCGGCGCGCACCAGCCCGGCTTCCCGCCGTGGAAGGCTGGCCGAGAGCTCGGCCGCGCGTTCCAGCGGCGGCCTGTGCATTCTGCGCAACGCGGCCTCCGTCCAGCCCCGGGCGAGTCCGAGCCGGTAGTAGGCCAGAGCGAACAGGGTGTCGGTGGCGACCGCGTGGTCGTAGGCGTCCTCGGCTGCACCGTATTCGCCACGGCGGTACAGCTGCTCACCTTCGAGAAACGCCTTCAGCGCCTCGATCGATGTAGTGGTTACGCTGGCCAGGTCGGCTGTCGGCTGCCGGCCGCCTCCCCCGAGCAAGTCTCGAAGAAGGGCAATCGAAAGCCGATCGACGAGGGCGATCATGCTGTCGGCGGGACCATCCACCTGTACCTGCTCGACCAGTTCACCGTCCGGCAGATCGAGTACGCGCGCCGCAAGCCGGACCCGAGACCCGGTGGCCACGGCCGTGCCGAGCACCGCCTGGCGGGCGCCGGTGGTCCGCGCGACTTCGAGCGCGAGGGCCAGATCCGCGTCCATTTCCGCTGGGATTCGTTCGTGCCAGCGAGCCAGGACCGTGCGGCTGTCGATCGCGCGCAGGGTCGGCCCGTCCAGGTTGATCGAGAGCAGGTCGACCAGACCCTCCCGCCACAGCTCCATGTCCGGGCCGCGCACCTCGAAGGGAAGGACCGCAACCGAAGGTCCGTCGGTGAGAGGCAGGGGCGCGGAGGCAAACCCCGCCTGTTCCATTTCGTCACCGCCGCGACCGACCCAGACGACCAGCACGCCGGCGACGAGCAACAGTGCGGTCAGCAGACCGAGCTCCACGCCGCT
>Ga0209567_10001786_pt1 | contig 10708 bp, 9 predicted proteins | sample COG_12_FD_184756 | JGI IMG/M metagenome (GOLD analysis project Ga0209567, IMG submission 184756) | Pelagic marine sediment microbial communities from the LTER site Helgoland, North Sea, for post-phytoplankton bloom and carbon turnover... | ecosystem: Environmental > Aquatic > Marine > Neritic...
CCAGGCGAATTTGATATACTCGGTTTCCAAAACCTCCATCATCTCGGCGCGCACCAGACGAATAAAAAGCGGCAGCATGATCGATGAGAGGGATACGCTCGGTAAAATCAGATGTTTTAACCCATCCCAGGTGAAAAAACCGCTTTCCCATCCCCAGAGATTAACGGTTTCACCCCGTCCATAGGATGGCAGCCAGTTCAATTCCACTCCGAAAAGATAGATCAGGCCGATGGCCGTCAGAAAGACCGGGATGGCCACCCCGATGGTACTAAACGCCATTACCATGCGCGAAAGCCAGCTTCGGGGATAAATGGCGGAATAGATGCCTGCCGGAATGGAAATAACGATCAGGATAAGGGCGGTCACGATGACCAGTTCAATGGTTGCGGGGGCCTTGGCTGCGATAACCTCCAGGGCCGGTTTCTTGTAGAAAAATGACAGCCCCAGGTCACCTCTGGCGGCATTTTTTACAAAGCGGGCATATTGGATATAGAAAGGGTCATTCAAACCCAGCTGATCCCGGATGACTTCGCGTTCGGCGGGTGTGACACGCTCGCCCACCAAATCTCTGATCGGATCGCCAATCTGGTGCTGAATCGAAAAACCCACGAGACTTATTATCAGCATCACAATAATGGCTTGAATGATACGTCTGACGATAAATGCGAACATGAAAGGCCTTTTATAGTGGTTGTCAAAAAACGTTCCGATATTCAAACGTTTTTTTCTACAACCGTACACCCGTTTATGCCGCGTTTCCGTAATTCGGAACTTTATTATGAAAAGCGATATAAATAGGTATAAACACTGAGAACCTGTTAATACGATCAATGGGGTGCAAGGTCAAGGGAGAAAAATTTTTAAACTACTGGAATAAAATGATTATGATAGGGTTGCTGGAATGAATTGGCCAAAAGCAAAAGCGCCCGCATCAGTCCCTCGGAATAAAATTGGGGCAGGTGATATAGTCGATAACAACCACCTGCCCCTTTGTTTATCGAGTCGACCGTTTTCCGAAGCCAATTTTGAGCAATGACCCAAAATTATGCTGCCCTTTCAATTGACAGCAGACATCGGTTAACAATTTTTTATTTGATCACCAGATCCCCTAAATAAGGAAAGTTCATGGTATTAACGATCGGCTTGATCATTACGTTCTTTTTGCCCGCATACGAATGGTTCTGCCAGTGAAACGGTACAAAAGCGGCCTCATCGTACAGAATCTTTTCGATTTGTTGCAGAATCTGAGTACGTTTTTGCAAATCGGTTTCGGTCTGGGCCGCCATCGTCAGCTCATCGATTTTAGGATTGCAATAGTTGCCGCTGTTATACTGGCCGTACCCGGTTTCCTTGTTGGGGCACATTCCCAGAAATTCGCTGAAATTGCCGGAATCTTCCGTATCCGAATGCCATCCGATCAATTGCATATCGGCCACCTGGGCATCAAACTCATCCCAGTACTGAGCCTTGGGCATGGTCTTCAGATTGACCTTGATGTTAATCTTGGCAAGCATGGCGACAACCGCCTCGGCGATCTTTTCATCGTTTACATAGCGATTGTTGGGCGCAATCATGGTTACTTCAAAGCCCTTTGCCAGACCGGCTTTTTTCATCAGGTCTTTGGCTTTATTGAGGTCATAGCGGGGCTTCAGGGCCGGATTGTATCCCATATACCCCATGGGGCCTTGCTGACCCGCAGGTGTTGCGGTTCCTTTCATAATTTTTTGAGCAATACCGACATTATTAACCGCGTTGACAATGGCCTGGCGCACACGCACATCCTTGAATTCGGCCCGGCGCTTTTGGTTCATTTGGACGGTGATAATGCGGCCGCCGGAATAGGTCACCAGTTTGACTTTGGCATCTTTTTCGATGCGCTGAAAATCCTGGGGCGGTACCGGTGTAATGAAATCGACATCGCCGGACAGCAGCGCCGCCACCCGGGTGGCATCTTCTTTGATCGGCGTCAGCACAATTTTGTTCACATTGCCGGGTGAATCCTTATCCCAGTAATCGGCGAATCTTTCGAAAACATACTTGGCGCCCTGTTCCCATTCGACGACTTTGAAGGGACCCGTACCGGATGAATTGTGAAGCGCAAATGAAGGGCCGATTTTGACGACTGCATCCTTGGGCTGGCCGGTGGCATCTGTTCCGCTGTAAAATTTGCTGTCCAACGGAAAGATGTAGGTGGCCATATTGATCAGCAGCGCGTAGGGCTTTTTGGTCTTGATATCAACGGTGTGATCATTGACCACGGTGCAGCCGTCAAATGGCGTAAAAAGCCCCTTGAAGTCCTCGCTATTGTAAAAGCGTTCAAAGGTAAATTTTACGTCTTTGGCCGTAAAAGGATTACCGCTGTGGAATTTGACGCCTTTGCGCAGATAAAAGCGCATGGTCAAGTCATCTATCCGTTCCCAGCGCTCGGCCAGGCGCGGTTCAAACTCCATATTTTGGGCGTAGCGGACGAGTGGATCGAAGGTCCAGTGTGAATACTGCAGCATCCCCCCGGATAATTGGACCTGCGGGTCCTGAGATACCGGGCCGGCATCCAGGCCCAATTTCAAGGTCTTGGCGCCTGCGATGGAACCCAGCGAAAATAACATAAAAATAGCTAAACTAAAGATTACGACTTTTTTCATTAGATCCTCCTTTTTTTATACCTCTTTGTTTTAGTAAATCCTCCGCATAAAAAATTCAGTTATCGATAATAAACTTCAATCATCTCTATCGAAGATAAGATATAAAAAATAAGTCACTTTAGGTCAAGGGAGAAAAGGCAAATGTATAGATATCAATTAGTATTAATACCTATTAGTATATATTTTCGAATAGGGCTGCTTTGGCAGGATACAGATGATAGCTGACATTAGAGTCTTTTACCCAGCCCGATGACATCGTCAATTGAATATCCCAGATATTCATAAAAGGAGATCACGGCCGGGTTGGATGTGCGAACCTGCAAGTTGATTTTGGGACATCTCCGTTTTTTTAGTGCGGTCTCAGCCCATTCCATCATGCGGCGGCCGAATCCCCGGCGCTGATCATCCGGATCGACGGCCAGATAGTAGATCCAACCGCGGTGCCCGTCATATCCGGCCATCAGCGTAGCCACGATGCGGTTGCCGATGGCACCCACAAAAAACAGATCGGCCTGGACCTGGCCTTTCATTTCAATATCTTTTTGGGGGTCATTTAGCGGGACCACCAGGTTGCAGCGATGCCATAAATCGATGACCGCTGGCCTATCGCTAGCCTGGTATGATCGAATCTTAAAATCCGCAGTTTCAGCGCTGCCCTCAGAGCCAGCTTCTTTCTGAAACGGATTATAGCCCGGCATCACCACCAGATTTTCTTTTTTATCGATGATTTCAGGGCGGTAAACGCTTTCAGCCCAGTCTTCAGGTCCGACTTCTTCAAATGCGACAGATACCGATTTTTCTTCACATACGGCTATCTGCTTGATATTCTTGACGATTTCACGGGCAAGCAGTTGTTTTTGCTGTGCGGATCTTCCGGGGTAAAGCTTTACAATTATGTGAGGCATCGGGTTTTTCCTTTTTTCTAAAATGACATGACTGGAATCAAGCCGTTTAACGAATCAATAATGACGCTGCACGTTAGTCCGAAAAACGACACGTCAGGACTCCTGGGAGGCACTTCGGGCCGGGAAACGACACATCAATAAAATAAGGTTTCAGTATTCAGGTGTCCCGTCTTCGCTCTGTCGAGCTCCGCCGGGGCAGGCAGGTTTCAGCGTTTTTAGCCGCTGGCTACTCGCTTCTTGCTCCGACTCGGCAGGGCCGAACGGCCCGTCGCAGGCTGGCCAGGAACCAGTGACCAGCAGCCAGTAAACCCTTCGAGGAGATATATACAAACGGAATCTAAGTCAAGGTAATATATAGAAGCTGTTTTAAAACAGTAGATCACGTTCCCCGCTTAAAAGCGGGATTTCACGTCTAATCTAAGAAGATTAAGGTGTTCAACAAAGCAAGGCGAAAACCGATTCAAAAGTGGAGCATAAAAATCGTGGCTAAAAGCCACTCCCACTACTAATAATTATCAGCGACATAATATGATGTACATTCCCACAACAATTGGTGGGAGCGGCATCTTGCCGCGATATTCGAGTATTTTGAATCGGTTTTTAACACAGCTCTTGGACGTAAGATGCATTTTAAAACAGCTTCTGATTTTGACTTCCATGCCAAGTTGATTATTTTTATTTTATTTGCTTTATCAATATGAAATGGTTAGCTAACCTATCTCTTTAGCTTTCAATTACGAGGACGACGACGAGCTGAAGAAACGATGCCTGATTTCGTACTCGTCCTCGATAACCGTATTTTAAATTCTTCTGGTACTGTATTGAGGTCTATCGGGTAAGGGGTACTGACAGGTGCTTCGGGCAGGAGTGGAATAGATGATACTGGCGTCAGTGGTTTCGGTCTTTATTTTGGCATTGGTAGCACCGTGGCTGCAGCGGTTGCTGCCCAATCGAGCGGGCTGGGTGCTCAGCGTTTTACCGCTGGCCTTGACGGTTTTCTTTGCCTCAAAAATTCCGCTGATCAATGCCGGGGAAATCATTGTCGAGTCACATGCCTGGGTCCCCAGCCTGGGTGCCAGCCTGTCGTTTTACCTTGACGGTCTCAGCCTGGTTTTTTCCCTGCTGATATGCGGTGTGGGCACCTTGATTGTAATTTACTCCGGCGGCTATCTCTCCGGGCATGCTAATCTCGGCCGCTTTTATACCTTCCTGCTGTTTTTTATGGCCTCGATGCTGGGTGTGGTTTTGGCTGGCAACCTCATTAGCCTTTTTGTCTTCTGGGAGCTGACCAGCATCAGCTCTTATTTTCTGATCGGTTTTGACCACCAGCGGGAATCCGCCCGCACGGCTGCCCTGCAGGCGCTGTTGGTTACCGGAACCGGAGGGCTGGCTTTGCTGGCGGGGATGCTTCTGATGGGCTGGGCAACCGGAAGCATGGAAATCAGTGACCTGCTGACTCGTGCTGATATGATCCGGGGCAATACGCTCTATATTCCGATATTGATTCTGGTGTTGCTGGGTGCCTTTACCAAATCGGCCCAGGTCCCGTTTCATTTCTGGTTGCCGTCGGCCATGGAGGGCCCGGCACCGGTCAGTGCATTTTTGCATTCGGTGACCATGGTCAAAGCCGGTGTCTATCTGTTGCTGCGTTTAAGCCCGGTGCTGGGGGGCACCGAGATCTGGCAGCTGACACTCACCCTGTTTGGCGCCGCCACAGTGGTGACCGGCGCTTTTATGGCCCTGGTTCAAACCGACTTCAAGCTTTTGCTGGCTTATTCAACGGTCAATGGTCTGGGGACCCTCGTATTTTTAACCGGGCTGGGCACCCCACTGGCGATCCAGGCCGCCATGGTTTTTTTGGTGGTGCATGCGCTCTATAAAGGCTCACTGTTTTTATGCGCCGGTGTGGTCGATCATGAAACCGGCAGTCGGGATTTAAGCCGGCTAAAGGGTTTATCGCGCCAGATGCCATTGATTACCGTTGCAGCTGTCCTGGCTGCGGTTTCCATGGCCGGGCTGCCACCGCTGCTGGGTTTTGTCGGCAAGGAGCTCATTTATGAATCCATCCTAAAAATCACCAGTTTTCGCTGGCTGTTTGGCGCCACTGCGGTTCTGGCCAATGCGGTTTTGCTGGCCGCGGCCGCGATTATGATTTTGCGCCCATTTTTCGGCACACCTGCTGAGCCCCAACCCAAAACGCATAAGCTCTCTCTGAATCTGTGGCTGGGGCCCTTGCTGCCTGCCCTGCTGGGGCTGATTCTGGGATTGTTTCCGAATCTGGTGACCCAAACGGCGGTAGCCAGGGCCGTGTCTGCTGTGATGGCGCAGCCGGTGGAGATGCATCTGGCCCTGTGGCATGGAATGACGCCTATGCTGGTTCTGAGCGGGCTGACAGTTGTCGGCGGTGTGCTGATTTATCTGATTCATACCGGCGTGCGCCGTTTCGCACAGAAAGTTGCCTGGTTGGGGGCCCACGGACCGGCGGCTTGGTATTTCAGTTCTCTGGAAAGTTTAAAAAAACTGGCTGGCTGGCAAACACGTGTGCTGCAAAGCGGATATTTAAATCACTACGTGCTGGCAATCATTCTAACCACCCTGGTTTTGGTCGGCTACACGCTCGTTTTCAAGGGCGAATTTCAATTTTCGTTGGAAATCGGTGATATTCGACTGGTTGAGCTGATTATAGCGATTTTGATGCTGGCGGCGGCATTTGTCACCGTGTGGGTGCCATCGCGGATTGGCGCCATCGTCGCCATGGGTGTGATCGGCTACGGGCTGGCCCTGATTTTTGTCGACTTTGGGGCACCGGATCTGGCGATGACCCAGTTTTTGATCGAGACCATGACGGTCATTCTTTTTGTCTGGGTGATTTATCGATTGCCAAAATTAAAAGCTGAATTTGCGCGTCCTCAGCGACTGCGCAATGCCCTGGTGGCTGTTGCCAGCGGTCTGTTGATGTCGGTCCTGGTGCTGGTGGCCCTCAGTGTGCGGGAAGGATCGCGTCTTTCCGAATTCTTTGCCGATAACAGTTATGTCCTGGCACACGGCAGAAATATCGTTAATGTCATCATTGTCGATTTTCGCGGATTGGACACTCTGGGTGAAATTACGGTTCTGGCGCTGGCGGGTGTAGGGGTCTATACGCTGCTGAAATTGAAACCCGAAGACAGTGAGACTATCAAGCCCCCAGAAGTGTGAAGCGAATTGAATAATGATTCACCACAGAGTACACAGAGCTCACAGAGGATATTTAAAATAAAAAATCTATGGTTCGCATACAATATTTAAACTCTGCGGTCTCCGTGGTAAATACATTTAATCAAAATTGTTCATTTGTAGGAGTACCCCAATGCAATCGGTGATTCTAAGTACGGCAACGCGAATTCTAATGCCGATGCTGCTATTGTTTTCGGCCTTTATTCTGTTTCGCGGTCATAACCTGCCGGGGGGTGGATTTATCGGCGGCCTGGTGGCGTCGGCCACCTTTATCCTGCACAGCTATGCCTATGGGGTCCGCAGCACGCTGGCCTTATTGCGCATTTCACCGCGAACGCTTATCGGTGTCGGTTTGCTGCTGGCGCTGGGCAGTGGCTGCGTTTCCCTTGTTACCGGGAAACCGTTTATGACCGGCCAGTGGGGGGAAGTTGAAATCAGTACCGAGGAGATCTGGCATCTGGGAACCCCCATTTTTTTTGATCTGGGGGTTTACCTGGTCGTTATCGGGGCGGTGTTAACGATCATCTTATCTCTGGCGGAAGGAGATTAAAGTGGAAATTCTGGCAGCCATTGTTGTCGGGGGGTTGTTTGGGTGCGGTGTTTATTTGCTGATGTCCCGCTCCCCGGTGCGTCTGATCATTGGTCTGGTGTTGCTTTCAAATGCCATTAACCTGCTGATTTTCGTGGCGGCTGGTTTAGTCCGCGGCAAAGCGCCTTTGATACCGGCGGGGTCATTGCGCGCTATTGAAGCCACTGCTGACCCGCTGCCCCAGGCTTTGATTTTAACGGCTATCGTCATTTCTTTTGGTGTTCTGGCTTTTGCGCTGGTGCTGTTCAGCCGCACGTTTAAGTCAACGGCCGCAACTTCACTTGATGAGATGAAAACGACGGATACATGAAGCTGTTATTGATATTACCCATATTGATTCCATTAACCACGGCCGCTTTTTGCCTGCTGTTCTGGCGGTACCGGACCGTTCAACGCCTGCTGGGCACCCTGGGGTCTGCGGCCCATCTGCTGGTGGCGCTTTTGTTGCTGTGGACGGTACGACAGGACGGGATCTTTGCCACCCAGGTGGGTAACTGGCCGGCACCATTCGGTATTACCCTGGTGGCCGATCTGTTCAGCGCCATTATGACGGTATTGGGCGCATTGATGGGGCTGACGGTGGTCATCTATTCATTGACCAGCATGGACCGCGACCGGGAATCGTCGGGCTACTATGCCTTTTTTCATTTTTTGCTGATGGGGGTCAGCGGCGTTTTCTTAACCGGTGACCTTTTTAACCTCTACGTCTGGTTTGAAGTCATGTTGATGTCGTCTTTTGTCTTGCTTGCGCTGGGGGGTGAAAGGCACCAGCTGGAAGGCGCCATCAAATACGTTACGCTCAATTTAATCTCATCAGCTTTGTTTTTAACGGCCCTGGGCATTTTATATGGGATGCTCGGCACCCTCAACATGGCGGATTTATCGCGCCAGATCAGCGGTGGGATGCATGCCGGCGTTGTCAGTACCCTCTCCATGCTGTTTTTGGTGGCCTTCGGCATAAAATCCGCTCTTTTCCCCCTGTTTTTCTGGCTACCGGCTTCCTATCATACGCCGCCGGTAGCGGTATCGGCTATCTTTGCCGGTTTGCTGACCAAGGTGGGGGTTTATACACTGATCCGGGTGTTTTCGCTTTTGTTCGCACAGGATATTGCCTATACGCACAGCATTATTCTGGTCATTGCCGGTCTGACCATGGTGACCGGTGTGCTCGGCGCGATGGCCCAAAATGAGTTCCGCCGAATCCTGTCCTTTCACATCATCAGCCAGGTTGGTTACATGGTTCTGGGATTGGGACTGTTTACCCCGCTGGCGCTGGCCGGATCGATTTTTTACATCATGCATCACATTATTGTGAAAACTAACTTGTTTCTGGTCAGCGGCGTGGCCCGTAGACTACAGGGCTCGTATCAGCTGGCTCGGCTTGGCGGGCTTTACCAGACAGCTCCGGCGCTGACCGCCATTTTTATGATTTCCGCCTTTTCGCTGGCCGGCATTCCACCGTTGTCAGGTTTCTGGGCCAAACTGATTCTGGTGAAAGCCAGTCTGGATATGACCGGTTATATCATTGCCGCCACCGCCCTGGGGGTGGGGCTGTTAACCCTGTTTTCAATGGCCAAGATCTGGGCAGCGGCTTTCTGGGGCGACGCGCCTGAAACGACTGTCGCCGGTGAAGAACAACCCTGGGAAACCTTCAGCCTTTCAGAAAAAATCGCGTTATATCTGCCGATGATCTTGCTGGGCGCGCTGACGTTGACCATCGGACTGATGTCCGAGCCATTTTTCGAGTTGGCCACCCGGGCCGCCGAGCAGTTGCTGAATCCGGCCGGATACATCGATGCCGTTTTGGGGGGGAAGTGATGTGAAACAGATTAACGTTTTTTTAGGAAATATTTTTCTGCCACTGGTCTGGATGGCGCTGACCGGCGCTTTTACGTTTGCCAATTTTGCCGTCGGCTTTGCCATCAGCACCCTGGCCCTGTGGCTGATCAGCTCTCCGGCGGATGTCACCTTAATTGTTTACATTAGCCGGCTGTTGCGGTTTGTCGGATTTTTCTTTTTCTTCGTCTGGGAGCTGCTTGTTGCCAATTTGCGGGTGGCCTTTGAAGTCCTCACACCCGGTTTCCAGATGCGAGCGGCGATCATCGCCATTCCCCTGGATGCCGAGTCCGATCTGGAAATTACGGTTCTGGCCAATCTGATCACACTGACGCCGGGCACCCTGAGTCTGGATGTCTCCCCGGATCGAAAAACGCTGTATGTCCATGCCATGCACGTAAACGATGTGGAACAATTCCGAAAGGATATCAAGCAGCGTATGGAGCGCAGGGTGATGGAGGTGTTTAAATGATATTGCAGGCAACCATTGATTTCATTGTTTTCCCGCTGCTGAGTCTGACCCTTGTGCTGGGATTCATTCGTTTGCTTCTGGGCCCGACGCTGCCGGATCGTATCATTGCCTTTGAGCTGATATCGATTACCGCTGCCGGTATCATTGTTGTGTCGGCCATCACCACCAATCAGGCCGTTTTGCTGGATGTGGCCAGTGCCTGGGCCATCATATCCTTTTTAAGTGTGATTGCATTTTCGTATTATATTGAAAAATGGAGGGGTCGACCATGAGTGAGATTCTGATATCCGTATTGCTTGTCATCGGCTCTTTTTTTATGCTGGTTGCCGGTCTGGGTATGTTGCGCATGCCGGATCTTTTTTTGCGAATGTCCTGCAGCACCAAAGCGGCAACTATCGGCGTCGGTACGCTGATGTTTGCCCTGGCGCTGTTTTTCGAGGATCTGGGAGTGGCTACCCGGGCGCTGGCAACCATCTGCTTTATATTTCTGACAGCGCCGGTGGGGGCTCATCGGATTGGCCGGATTGCCTACCTGGTGGGCGTCCGGCTATGGGAAGGGACGATTACAGATGAGCTCAAGGGGGTTTATGCGGCCGATGCCTGCATGCCTTTTGGACAAGAGTGCTTGATCCCCGATATGGACGCGCAGGAAATCAGCACGGATATCGAGGAAGGCCCGAAGTAAATGAGAAAAGCCGCTCCGCCCTAAATCCTTCTGACAGCTGATATGACAGCTTCCGCTGCCGATTCAATGGGCATTCTGCCGGTATTGATGATAAGATCATAATTTTCAGGATCGGATATATCGGCATCATAGGATTTTTTAACAAAGGCCCCCCGCCGTGCTTCTCTTCTGATCACCCGTCGTCTGGAATCTTCTTCTTTGACGCCATAGGCCCGAACAACATTTTGAATCCGGATCTGTAACGGGGCGATCACACGCACACTGAATCTTTGCTCCGGCGGTAAAATAAAATTGGCACCTCTGCCGACGATGACCGCCCGGCCGTGTTGTGCAATCGTGTTGATGACTTTCAAAAGGTGCTGC
>Ga0209567_10001789_pt1 | contig 10697 bp, 5 predicted proteins | sample COG_12_FD_184756 | JGI IMG/M metagenome (GOLD analysis project Ga0209567, IMG submission 184756) | Pelagic marine sediment microbial communities from the LTER site Helgoland, North Sea, for post-phytoplankton bloom and carbon turnover... | ecosystem: Environmental > Aquatic > Marine > Neritic...
AGACGGATGAGACGTGGCACAACGCCTCTTCAATTTCCCGAGTAGAAACCGGCCGCCCCGGACCTCTGACGATGTCGACCAGCCGGCCAACGTACCAGTAGTCCCCGTCTTCATCACGTCGGAGCACGTCCTGCGAGTCGAACCAGGTGTCACCGGCGTAGAAGGCGCCTTTGATGAGACGCTCTTCGTCGGGTCGTGCTTCGGCATATCCGTCGAAAAGACTAACTCGCATCTCACTGTCGACCTTCGAGATCAGGATGCCGGGCTCGTCGACACCGCAGGTCATCAGATGCCCCGCCTCTCCCCGCAGTAAGGCTCCACGGACGAAATCGTAGCGAACCAGGGCGACTTCCACGGACCCAGGAACCGGCCTCCCCACCGAGCCCAGTTTCTCGCCGGTCACGTTGGCAAGGAGCGCGTTGCCCTCTGTCGAGCCGTAGGTCTCGACGATACTCATGGGCCCAAATCTGCGCTGTATCTTTCGCCAGGTGTCGGCGCGCATCCCGCTACCGCAAAGAAGACGGATGGGATGTTTTCGATCGGCGGAGGAAGGCGGGACGTTCAGGAGCTCGCGACCCATTTCGCCCGAATAGAAGACCACGGTTGCACCGGACTGTCGGACGTCATGCCAGAACGTGTCGCCGTCAAAGCGGTCGGCGAGAGCAAGCCGGGCACCACCGACGAGGGCCGCGCCGGCGGCGACCATGATCCCCGTGGGGTGGTTCAGCCCGGTGCCGCAGTATACGGTGTCGCGAGGCGTCAGCGCGGCGAACGTCGCCCCACCGAGTGCAGCGAATGCCCAGCGCTGATTCGTGATTCTGGCAAGCCTTGCTTGATCGCCGACGCCACCGGCGATCAGAAGCATGGCCAGGTCGCGGCCTTTGCGTGCGTTCGGAACATAGCCGGCGGGCCGTGGCAGCTCCTCCAGCCGAATGCGCTCCATATCGATCACGCCCTCGGGCAACGGTGGCCGGACAGGCCCGCCGCCAAGAACGAGCACCGACCCATGAGTGAGACCTTTGGCGTACTGCGCGGTTTCAGGGTCTGCGATCACGTAGCAGACGCGCGCCACGTCGAGCGCATGGCGGTGAAGCTCGACCGGGTCATCGGTCCCGAGCGGGACGGACACGGCTCCCATACGATTCAGGGCGGCGACCGCAGACAAGTAACTCGGCCGGCGCTTCATCAGCACCGCAGCCCGCTCCTCGGGACGGATACCACAGTGGATCAGCCCGCGAGCAACGGCATCGACTCGCTGATTGACCTGCTCGTACGAAAACGCGCGCCCTTCCCAGAGAAAAAATGTCTCGTCGGGAATCATCGCGGCCTGCTCCTCGACGAACAACGCCATCCCGACGCGCACATCTCCGCGCAGGCCGTGCATCCGGCGGACCCTCGGCGCCTCCCACTTCACCTGGTCGACACGCTTCGCCGCGTCGCGCAGTAACGATCCCAGGCGTGACGCTCCTCCTCGTGCGGCCGAGGACAAGAGGCGAGCTCGACGCCCACTGTGCGGGGCCCTGGTCAAGGCGGTCGATGATCCCTCCGTGGGGCCGTTCCGAACGTCGACGATATCGGCCGGTAGATCGCCCCCGCTGTCCAACCAGTTGACCCACTGGCCGATCCTCGGCCAGGTCGCTTCGGCGGACTTGTGGCCCACGACGACCCCGAAATGGCCGGCCTCCACTCTGGACTCGAAACAGGGAGCGTCCGGTGCGGCCTGGGCAACGGCAGACACGAGGGACGGCCCGACCAATGCGTCGCGAGTCCCGATGAAATACAGGATCGGGCAGCGAATATCGACGAGCGATACGGCTTTCCCATCGATGACAAACCCTCCTCTGGCCAGCCGGTTCTCCACCACGAGATCGATCACGTCGTCGAGAGCCGGCCCCGGAAAACCGACGAATCCTCCGCCTCTCAGAAACTGACGCCGGCGCTCCCGCTGTTCGAGTGCGGTTCGGTCGTGAAGCTGCTTGAAGAAGCTCATGAGCTGACTGGGCTCTTTGGGAAGGCCGATCGCCCGGAAACCGCCGCCCGTCATTCGAGCGGAGAACCCCTTCGCCGTGTCGTTCGCAATGCGAAACAGAGTGACCGAACCCCGCAAGAACGACCTTGCCGTCTCTTCGAGAACGCCTTCGAAGTTGCCCTGAAAGTCCACGGGAGTGCCAAGCGTCACGCAGGATGCGACACCCCCGGAACGACGAAACGCGGCGGTCTCGTACGCGAACATGCCGCCCTGCGAGTATCCGATCAGGTGAACATCACGATCGGTGTACGCCACGATCTCGTCGATGGTTTCGCTGACCGCAAGCACGTGATCGCGCATCGTCCGCTGCATGCCGCCTTCTTGTGTCTCCGGAGCGCCGAAGTCGGTGAGCCACACGTCGATGCCCTGATTCATGAGCGCCTTGACGCCGCTGATCGCCGGATCGATGTCGAAGACCTCCGAAGTCACCATCAGCGGCGGGATGAACAGAACGGGTGGGAGGCTCCCCGGCTCGATCGCGCCGTCCTCGCCGTAGTGGCGAATCGCGTAGGTGCGCTGCTGGCGCACGACTCGATACGGGGCGCTGTAGGGCGTGCTCAGAGGCCGGCCCTGCAACAGCTCGAGCGCATTCTCAACTCGGTCGACGACACGCTTGCTTCTTCCCGTCATCGTACGCTGGAGGAGACTAGCTCAAAGCGCGTCGATGATCGCGTTCAGCGTTGCACTTGGGCGCATGGCTTTCGTGGCGAGGTCGTCGTTGGGAAGATAGTAACCGCCGACATCCATCGGCTCGCCCTGCACCTCGAGTAGCTCCTGGACGATCCGGGCCTCGTTGTCCGCGAGGGACTTCGCCACCGGCGCGAAGTAGGCGCGTAGCTCGGCGTCCTCTGACTCGGCCAGCGCCTGCGCCCAGTAGAGCGCGAGATAGAAGTGGCTGCCGCGGTTGTCGCGCTCGTTGACCTTGCGCGACGGTGACTTGTTCTCGAGGAGATACTTGGTCGCGGCTGCGTCCAAAGTCTCCGCGAGGATCTTCACCTTGGGGTTGTCGTGACTCTCAGCCAGGAAGTCGAGCGACGCGGCCAGAGCGAGAAACTCTCCAAGCGAGTCCCAGCGAAGGTGATTCTCCTTCTCGAACTGCTGGACGTGCTTGGGTGCGGAACCGCCTGCCCCCGTCTCGAAGAGGCCGCCACCGTTCATCAGAGGCACGATGGAGAGCATCTTCGCGCTCGTGCCGACCTCGAGGATCGGGAAGAGGTCGGTGAGGTAGTCACGCAAGACATTGCCGGTCACGGAGATGGTGTCCTTGCCCTCTTTCATGCGCTCGAGCGAGAAACGCGTGGCCGCCGATGGCGCCATGATGCGGATGTCTAGTCCCTCCGTGTCGTGCTCCGGGAGGTAGGCGTTCACCTTGCTGATGAGCTGCGCGTCGTGGGCGCGGGCTTCGTCGAGCCAGAAAACAGCCGGCACCCCGGTTGCGCGCGCACGCCGAACCGCGAGACCAACCCAGTCCCGCACGGGTGCGTCCTTGGTCTGGCAAGCGCGCCAGATGTCGCCGGCGCCGACCTGGTGCTCCATGAGCACCTTGTCGCTCTCGTCGACTACACGAACCACGCCGTCGGCTGCCATCTCGAAGGTCTTGTCGTGGGAGCCGTACTCTTCCGCCTTCTGCGCCATCAAGCCGACGTTCGAGACACTGCCCATCGTCGTCGGGTCGAATGCGCCGTGCTTGATGCAGAAGTCGATGACCTCCTGATAGACGGCCGCGTAGCTGCTGTCGGGGATGGCGGCCTTGGTGTCCTGCTGGTCGCCCTGGGCGTTCCACATCTGCCCGGAGGTACGAATCATCGCCGGCATGGAAGCGTCGATGATGATGTCACTCGGGACATGCAGGTTGGTGATACCCTTGTCCGAGTTGACCATCGCGAGTGCGGGCCCGTTCTCGTAGGCGGCCTGGATGTCCGCTTCGATCTCGGCGCGCGTGCCCGCCGGGAGGCTCTCGATCCGGGCAACGATCTCGCCAAATCCGTCGTTGGGATTGGCCCCGAGCGCCTCGAATGTCGCACCGTGCTTCTCGAAGACGTCGGCAAAGAAGACGCGAACGGCGTGCCCAAAGATGATCGGGTCACTGACCTTCATCATGGTCGCCTTCATGTGAAGCGAAAAGAGAACGCCCAATGCCTTGGCGTCGGCGACCTGCTCGCGGAGGAACGCAAGAAGCGCCTCCTTGCTCATGTAGGTGCCGTCGAGGATCTCGCCTGCGAGCAATCCGAGGCGGTCCTTCAACACCGTGGTCGATCCGTCCGTGGCGACATGCTCGATGCGCACGCTGGTGGCCGTCGGCACGGTGACCGACTTTTCGTTGTGGAAGAAGTCGCCCGCGCTCATCGTCGACACGTGCGTCTTCGACGCGCCCGTCCAGGCTCCCATCGGGTGCGGGTTCGCGCGCGCGTACTCTTTGACCGCGTGCGGTGCGCGACGGTCGGAGTTGCCCTCACGGAGAACCGGATTGACCGCACTCCCCTTGACCTTGCCGTAGCGCTCGGCGATCGCGCGTTCCTCGTCCGTCTTTGGCTCTTCTGGATAGTCCGGCACCGCAAAGCCCTTGGCCTGCAGCTCCGCGACGGCCGCTTTCATCTGAGGCACCGACGCACTGACGTTCGGTAGCTTGATGATGTTGGCCTCCGGCGTCTGCGCGAGGCGTCCCAGCTCTCCGAGGGCGTCGTCGACTCGCTGCTCCTCGGTGAGCGATTCGGGAAAGTTCGCCAAGATCCGAGCCGCGAGAGAAATGTCAGGAAGCTCCACCGCAACGCCCGCAGGGGCGGTGAACGCCCGCAGGATCGGCAGCAGCGAATAGGTGGCCAACAGAGGTGCTTCGTCGGTCTTCGTGTAGAGGATGGTCGGCTTCTGGGTCATCGAATCGTTCTCTCGGTAAAGAAGATGTGAGCGACCGCGGGTTTCCCGCAAAGTGACCCCCACCGCAAGCCACCGGCGCCGGAGCAGAGTCGCTACCGCGACCCGGCCCCGGTTCCGCAGGCAATTTCAGCGGTTTTCGAGAGTCCAGTGCCTCGTTGGCGAATCAAGATAGAAGGCGTCGTGAACCTCTCGGACTGCGTGCTTCAATCCCGCATCCCGGTCACGTTTGCCTTTTGAAATGCGAAAGTCAGCATTCTGTGGAGGCCGGTCGGGAACGCTCGCTTGAGCCGCTCCGATGCGTGTGCGTCGGCTCCGATTAGAACGCGGTTCTCATTGCGCTCGATTGCGCGCACGATCAGACGGCCAGCCTTGTCCGGGTCTGCGCCGTACTTATCCGCCATCTCGATCGCTTTCTCCCGTTCTCCGGGGTCATCGATTCGCGAGCTCCGGATCAGAGAGGTTCGAATGACTCCGGGGTGCACCGAAGTCACCGAGACGTTCGTGTTGGCGAGCTCGGTCCAAAGCGCCTCGCTGAGCGCCTTCACGCCCGCCTTCGTCATCGAATAGCAAGACTGGCCGGGCATCCCGTAGAAGCCGAACATACTCGACAGGTTGACGATCTGTGCCCAGTCAGCCTGCTTGAGGTGTGGGAGAAAGAACTTGCAGCCGTAGAGCACGCCCCAGAGGTTGACGCCGACTACCCATTCGATGTCTTCGATGCTGTGGTCGTCGAACATTGCGCCGACCGTGACGCCCGCGTTGTTGACGAGGATATGCACCTGGCCGTGCGCTGCGGCGACCTCGTCGGGCAGCGTCTGCATCCGCGCTTTGTCGGAAACGTCTGCGATGTGCGTCGTGCACCGGCGATCGTTTCGGGCGACCAACGACCGGGTCTCTTCGAGCCCCGATTCGTCGACGTCCACCAGCGCCAGGTGACAGCCCTTGTCTGCCAGTCGTTGCGCCGTCGCGCGTCCAATTCCACTGGCGGCTCCGGTCACCACGGCCACCCGGTCATCTAGATTGCGAGTCGTCATTTGAGGTGGAGCCTGGCACAAAACCAAGGGCATCCGAAGCGCCGGTATTCGCTTGCCACCGACGATGCTATATCGGCTCTCTGAGGAAAGCCCATGATCACCGATTTCGACGACTACATGGTCCACCAAGCGCCCACGCCGATCAACCAGCCGAGCGTCACCGACCGAAACTTCTACGATCGATACTGGTTCAACGGGTTCGACACCTCCGGCGAGTTCTTCTTTGGGATCGGCTTCGGACGCTACCCGCACCGCTTCGTTCAAGACGGCCACATCAGCTTCATTCTCGACGGCGTACAGCACTCGTTCCATACCTCGGGGCGCGCCCCCGACGACCCGAAGGACACTTCGATGGGCCACTTCCGAATCGAGATCGTGGAGCCGATGCGGATGATTCGCGTGGTCCTAGAGCCAAACGCCACCGAAGTGGAATGTGACCTCACGTTCCACGCAAAATCGCCGCCCCATCAGGAGCCGCTGAACGAGATGTACGACGGCACGCGGCTCATCATGAGCCAGCTCAGGTTCTGCCAGTTTGGCCAATGGGAGGGGTTCTTTTCGATCAAGGGGCGGCGCGTCGAGGTGAGGCGCGCCACGACAGCCGGAACCCGCGACAAATCCTGGGGCGTGCGACCCGTGGGCGATTTCGAAGAAGGCGCACCCAGCAAGCTATCGACGAGCCCGGGTGTCTACTTCGCCTGGTCGCCCTTGCAGTTCGATGACTTCTGCTCGGTGTGCTTCATTCGTCAGGAGCCCGATGGCCGTCCGGTGGAGAGCGACGCGACCTTCGTCAAGACCTACAAGAACGCGGACGAAATCCCAAGGGGGCAGGCGATCGCGGGAGCCGAAGAGCCGATGATCAGCGCCCGGCACAAGGTTCATTGGAAGAGCGGCACGCGCTGGCCCAAGGGTGCGAGCTTCGACTTCGAAGCACTCAGCGGCGAGACGCATCACATCGAGCTCGAGCCGATCCTCCGCTTCCACATGATGGGGATCGGATACCAGCATCCCGAGTGGAAGCATGCTCTTTGGCATGACGAGGTGGAGGTCGGCTACGACAGCTGGCGGCTCGACGAGGTCGACCCGGAAGATTTCGGCACGATCCACGTCCAGACGCTCTGCCGCGCCAAGATGGACGACAAAATCGGAATCGGGGTCATCGAAACCCTGTGCTACGGGCCGCACGAGCCCTCGGGATTTCAAGACTTCTTCGACGGCGCGACCTGAAACCCCGGCATTGACGCCATCACCGATCGGTCTAGTAACAGGGAATGGCAAGCGTGGATTCTCCCCCGGAACCGCCCACCATCCGAGCGAACGGCCGTAGTGTCCGAGCCTATATCGACTTCGCATTCAAATGGCGATGGCTCGTCCTGATCGGCACGCTCGGCATTGGCTTCCTCGCCGCGAGCGGGACCCGCTTCATCGAGTTCAAAAACGACTATCAGTATTTCTTTCGCGAAGACAATCCTCAGCTTCGAGCATTCGAAGACTTGCAGGACATCTACACCAAGAACGACAACACCTTGATCGTCATTGCGCCCGACTCTGGCAAGGTGTTTCAGCCCGGGACTCTGGCCGCGGTGGGCGAGATCACCGAACGCGCCTGGCAGCTACCGTTCGCGACCAGGGTTGACTCGATCACCAACTTTCAACACACCCGCGCCGAGGAGGACGACCTCATCGTTGACGACCTGGTCGACCTCGAGCGTGAGTACACGTCTGCGGAGCTCGAGGAGCTGCAGGCGATCGCGCTGGCGGAGCCGCTCTTGAAGCGGCGCCTCATCTCCGACGAAGCCCATGTGACGGCGATCTTCGTTCGGCACACCGTGCCCCGGAAGGCCTCCGATGAGCAGACCCTTGCCGCTCTAGCCGCGCGCGAGCTCGCCGCCGACATCGAAAGCAAGTACCCGGGCCACTCGGTCTATCTCACTGGCGGCGTGATGTTGTCGAACTCGTTCTTCGAGGCGTCGGTTCAGGATCTGTCGACCCTGATTCCGCTCATGTACGCGATTCTCCTCATCACGGCAGTGCTGTTTCTCCGTTCGTTCTGGGGCATGCTGATCACACTGCTGATCATCATGCTCTCGGCGTCCACGGCGATGGGGCTCGCGGGCTGGCTGGGCATCCCGATCACGCCGCCAAGCTCCAGCGCGCCCACGGTGATCATGACCCTCGCCGTCGCGGACAGCATCCACCTACTCGTCTCACTCTTCCAATCGATGCGCAGGGGAGTGAGCAAGAAGGAGGCCATGACGGAGAGCATGCGCATCAACCTGAGCCCTGTGTTCCTGACCAGCCTGACGACCTGCATCGGCCTTCTGGCGCTGAATCTCAGCGATGTGCGCCCCTTCAATGACCTCGGGAACATCGCGACGATGGGCGTTACGGCGGCGTTCCTCTACACCGCCATTCTTTTGCCGTCCCTCGTCGCGATCTTTCCAATGCGCCAGGGCAAGGTCACCAGCGAGGGGTCTGGCCCGGTCGTGAAGCTGGGCGAGCTCGTCATCGCGTACCGCAAGGGTCTCCTTTGGCTCGGCGCTGTTCTCATAGTCTTTTTGAGCGTGATGGTTACCCGCAACGAGCTCAACGATGAGTTCGTGAAGTACTTCGACGAGAGCTTCGCTTTCCGGACCGACACCGACTTCGTGAGCGAAAACCTTTCCGGCATCTACACCATGGAGTTCTCGCTGAACTCGGGCGAAGAAGGCGGGATCTCGAACCCGAGCTACCTCGAGCACGTGGAGGCCTTCGCCAACTGGTCGAGAGAGCAACCGGACGTGCAGCACGTCTTCACGATCACCGACACCTTCAAACGTCTCAACAAGAACATGCATGGGGACGATGCCGACTGGTACGTCCTCCCGAACGAACGCGACCTCGCAGCGCAATATTTGCTGCTCTACGAGATGTCGTTGCCGTACGGGCTCGACCTCAACGACACCATCAACGTCGACAAGTCCTCGACACGTTTGATCGTCACCACCGACAACGTGACGGCTGTCCGCATGCGCGAGCTCCAAGAGCAATCCGAAACCTGGCTGCGCGCGAACACCCCCGAGACGATGTGGACAGTGCCCGCATCGACCAACCTGATGTTTTCGCACATCTCCGAGCGCAACATCAAGAGCTCGATCCTCGGCGCCTGCATCGCGCTCGGCTTGATTGCCATCATCCTCGCGATTGCATTTCGAAGCGTGAAGTTTGGAGCGCTCAGCATTCTCCCCAATCTGGCTCCGGCCCTGATGGCATTTGGGATCTGGGGCCTCATCAATGGCAGGATCGACGTGGGTAACGCAGTCGTCCTCACCATGGCGCTCGGCATCATCGTCGACGACAGTGTTCACTTCTTGAGCAAGTATCTTCGCGCCCGGCGTGAGGGCCAGATGGCCTCCGAAGAAGCAGTTCGCTACGCGTTCTCCACGGTGGGCTCGGCCCTGGTGGTGACTTCGTTCATCCTCGTGGCCGGTTTCCTGGTGCTCACCCTCTCGCCGTTCGGGCTCAATGCGGGCATGGGGTTACTCACTGCTATCGTGCTGATCGTCGCCCTCGGGGCGGACCTCTTGTTCTTGCCGCCTCTGCTGATGCAGATCGAAGGAGAAAACCGATGAAGCGTTCCTTTGCACCGTTCCTGATCTTCGCGATGCTGGTTCCGGCGCTGGCTCTTGCCGGCCCGGCCGAAGACAAAGGCCTGGAGATCGCCAAGGAAGCCGACCGCCGTGATGAAGGGTTTGGCGACTCCAAGTCGAATATGGTCATGATCCTTCGCAACAAGCGCGGCCAGGAGAGCAAGCGGGAGCTCGAGATTCGCACACTCGAGGTCAAAGGCGACGGAGACAAGTCGATGACGGTCTTCCACACCCCGCGTGACGTGCGTGGGACCGCACTGCTAACGTTTTCGCATCCGGTAGGCGCCGATGAGCAATGGCTCTATTTGCCGGCCCTGCGTCGCGTGAAGCGCATTGCCTCGAACAACAAGAGCGGTCCGTTCATGGGGTCGGAGTTCGCCTACGAGGATTTCGCTTCGCAAGAAGTCGAGAAGTACACGTACAAGTATCTCAAGGACGAGAAGGTCAACGGCGTCGACTGTTTTCTCGTCGAGCAGTATCCGGTTAGCAAGGATTCCGGATACACCAGGCTTCAAGCCTGGATCGACAAGGGCGAATACCGAGTTCAGAAGGTCGACTTCTACGATCGCAAGGGAGCTCTGCTGAAAACGCTGACGCCCACTGATTACAAGAAGTATCTCGACAAGCACTGGCGTGCGCACAAGCTGAACATGATCAACCACCAAACCGCAAAGAGCACCGAGCTCATTTGGAGCGAGTTCGAGTTCAAGACCGGGCTCAAGGACGACGACTTCACGAGAACGCGCTTGCAGCAGGTTCTCTAGGCTGGGTGCGCTTCACCGAGAACGAATGCGTGCGCCGATCGTCTTGTGCTTGCTCGCGGCCCCGCTCTTCATAGCGGGGACAGGGCGGGCGCACGCTCAGAGCGAGGACCCGAGCGAAGACGTCCGCGAGCTGCAGGAGCCCGCCGGCGAAGCGGTTGATCTCGAGCTGGCCAATCCGGATATGACCGAAGAAGAGGTCGAATGGCAGGGCGACGAGGCGCCCGCCGAAGAGCCGACCGAACGGGAAGACGATTCAGCCGAAGAAGAAGAAGAAGAAGACAAAGAGACCTTCGGTGACCGATTCCGGCGCGGAGATCTCTTCGGCTGGTTCGATGCCCAGGGGCGTTTTTTTCCTCAGGAAGCTGGC